>Ga0116223_10000729_pt1 | contig 38223 bp, 31 predicted proteins | sample Sb_taG_3_FD_90092 | JGI IMG/M metagenome (GOLD analysis project Ga0116223, IMG submission 90092) | Peat soil microbial communities from Weissenstadt, Germany - Sb_50d_a_PC metaG | ecosystem: Environmental > Terrestrial > Soil > Wetlands > Peat | place: Germany: Weissenstadt | collected 2010-09-21 | reverse complement strand
CCGGAACAGGCGAAAGTGCGGTCGTTTTTGCGAGACGGCAAAAGCCGCCCTGCGGCAGAGCTGCATTTTGAACGAACAGAAGAAAAGGAGTATGCAAATGAGATCAGTAACCGGCAGTTTCCTCACAAAGCTTTTCGTCGTGGTCATGGCATTCAGTCTTCTGACCTCCGGCGCGGCGCAACTCTTTGCCCAAGACCATTCCCACATGCACCACATGTCGATGGCAAGCAATGCGAGTGTTCCGCCACCACAGGCGTTGCCTCCGGCGCAGTTCGTCGCCCTCGACGAATGCGACCCGACTACCTTCAACGCTGTTTTGGGGCCCGATTTTTGCAAGAATATCGCACTTGCAGCCTTTGGCTACGCCACGACTCTGTCGGACTTGCTGGCTGGAGCGCAGTCTGGCAATCCCAGCCCCAACTGGGACTTCGAGCCCGATTCGATCAGCGTTCCGCAGGGTACCGTGATTAGCGTGGTTGACGAGGGTGGAGAGCCTCATACGTTCACCGAGGTCCACAAGTTCGGTGGGGGTTTCCTCTCGCCACTGAATGCGCCGGGCGAGACCGCGGTACCGGAATGCGCCGGCGGCTTTTCGACGGTCGCCGTGGCGAAGACCCGCATCATTCAGGGCAGCACGCTCCAGGTCCCGAACCTGTCGAAAGGAGAACACCTATTCCAGTGCTGTATCCATCCGTGGATGCGCGTGACCGTCAACGTGCAGTAGGCGGAGGATCTTTAGGAGGCGGACGACCGAGCATACCCGGCAGCTTGGTCGTCCGCCTCGACGGTCCCGTAAGAAGTTCTCAGCATTATGGTCGGTTTGTCGGCAAACCGGAAGTTATTCGGCCAACCGGCAGCCGATCACTCAAATGGCGTTATATCGCGATTTCACTCAAAATCCCCGGAGAAAGGGCGAAGAGACGGCGCAAGCTTGTGCTATTGATTCCATGACAATGTCGGCGGTGTCAAGTGCTCTTGGAGCGTACTGGTCCGTGCACTCCGAAGAGTGCGCCATTTCGCTCTCGTTGAATCTGTGCGCTCCAACCAAGGCTCGCTCTCAATCAGTATTCGGCTCACCTGGGGCGCGGGTGACCTGCCTCGCTCCAACATCTGTGTAGTCTGCATATTGCCTAAGGCCCGTCCAGTATCGAGCGGATCTTCCTTGCCAGCTGGACGTTGTTAAAAGGCTTTTGCAAGAGTGTGACCCCGGGCTTCAGAACCTCGTGATGGGCCAGCACGTCGTCGGTGTAACCGCTCATGTACACAACCTTCATTTCCGGGCGTGCAGTGAGGATCTCCGAGGCCAGCTGCCGGCCACTCATCCCGGGCATAATTACATCAGTTAGCAGAAGGTGGATGGGATCTGCGAAGGTTTTCGCTATTTGCAGTGACTCTTCGACATCCACGGCTTCCAGCACGCGATACCCGTAGTTCTCCAGAAAGATCCGGGCGATCTCTCTAAGATTGGGCTCATCCTCCACCACCAGGATCGTCTCGGTGCCACCTGCAACCTCCTCAACTGCCTCTTCGACACGGACTTGTGCCAAGGCTGTCTCGGCTGGCAAGTAGATCTGGAATGTTGTTCCTTTGCCCAGCGTACTAGAGACCAAGATGTTGCCTCCGCTCTGGGTGACAATGCCGTAGACCGTGGCCAGGCCCATGCCAGTACCTTTTCCTAGTTCCTTGGTGGTGAAGAATGGCTCGAAAATATGCTCCAGGGTTTCGGCGTCCATGCCATGCCCAGTATCGCTGACGGTCAACATCACACAGGGACCGGCGGGGGAGCCGGGGTGCCGGCGCGCATCGGCTTCATCCAGCTGCACATTGTTGGTTTCCATGAGCAACGTGCCCCCGTGCGGCATGGCGTCGCGCGCATTCACCGCCAAGTTCATTAGGACTTGGTTCATCTGGACGGGATCAGCTTTGACATGAGCCAGTGAGGGATGTAAGCGGGTCACGAGTTCAAGATCTTCGCCAATCACTCGCGAGAGCATCTTCTGCACGTCGGCTACAATTTCGTTCAGATTAAGAACTTTAGGCTGCAGAATCTGTTTTCGGCTAAACGCCAACAATTGCAGCGTCAGCGCCGCCGCTCGTTCTCCCGCTCGGTGGATTTGACCGAGGCCGTTCTTTCCCCGTTCCGTCAGGCCCGATTCGGCAGAAAGAAGCTCCGCATGCCCGAGAACGACATTCATAAGATTGTTGAAGTCGTGGGCGATGCCTCCCGCCAACCGACCGATCGCCTCTAGTTGATGCATGCTGCGCACTTGTTCCTGTAACCGCACCCGCTCGGTGATGTCGGTGGAGACACCGATGACCCCGAACGGATTACCAGCACTATCTCGTGCTGGGGCCCATCGTGTCTCGTAGACCAGTTGCAGTTGTGGCAGCTCATCTGTGGCCGTGAATTCTTCCCCCGACAGCGCACGGCGGAAATGATCGAGAATTTCCGGGTAATCACCGTACCGATCAAAAACCGACTGGCCTACGACCTCTCCTGGTTTCAGTCCTAGGCCCTGGAGTCCCCTTCCCGCCGAGAACGTGAATATCCCCGCAGGGTCCAGAGCAAACAAAACCACCGGGGCAGCATTGACGGTAGCGTGTAGACGCTGCTCGCTCCTGCGTAATTCTTCTTCCGCCTCTTTGCGCTCGGTAATGTCCAGAAACAGGCCACGCATGACCAGTTTGTCCAGATGACGAACATAGGTGGCTTCGTCACGGACCCAGACATCCTTACCCTCGCGAGTCCGCAAGCGATACTCCGTGCGGTACCGGTCGCCTTCCCGGGATAGATTTTGCTCCTGGGCCAGTACCTTCCCCAGATCGTCGGGATGTACCTGCTGGCGCCAGCGTTGCGGATCAGACATCCACTCTTCCGGGGTAAAGCCGAGGATATGCTTGATCTGAGGGCTAACGTAGTACCAGCGTCCCTCGGCACCTCGTTCAGCCATGTAAGTAATGGCAGGCACCTGCTCTACGAGCCGCCGGTATTGGACCTCCGGTACCTGGTCAGTCTGTGCCTTGCCGGCCATTGAACTCACTCTTTGGTTTGGCTTTCACGAATAATTACAACGTAAGCGGCTATTTGCTTCTCTTTATGGATTGCCTCATCTTACGAACGCGGCATCCGCTAGTCAACGAATTGACGGGATAGTGTGTGAGTGCAGCAACGATGACGCGAACCGATAGCCTGCGGCACCGGCGCTTTTACTTCGGGCATAATAGATCAACTACTTGCAATACTCAGAACGGGGTTCGGCACTTGCGAAAATTCAGATCGTGTTTGGCGATTCGTATCTTTACGTGCGCTTTTCTGCTGCTCACTCTACTGCTGCTCGTCTTGGCCGCTTCTGCCCAGCCGGTTCCGCGGGAACTAGTGAGCGGGCTCAAATGGCGCTTGATTGGACCCTTCCGCGGAGGACGCGCGGTTGCGGTGGCCGGCGTACCGGGCGACCCGACAACTTTTTATTTTGGCTCGGTCAATGGCGGCATCTGGAAGACTACCGATGCCGGGGTTGTCTGGAAGCCGGTCTTTGACGGCCAGCCAGTCGCCTCGATCGGCGCACTGGCCGTCGCTCCCTCCGATCCCAAAACGATTTACGCCGGAACCGGCGAGTCCGACATTCGAGAGGATCTTTCTTCCGGCAACGGTGTTTACAGTTCCACTGACGGTGGCGCGACGTGGAAGCATGTCGGACTGGAAGACACGCGCCAGATCAGCCGCATTGTCATTGACCCGCAAAACCCGAACGTCGTTTTTGCGGGTGCTCTGGGACACGTTTTTGGTCCGAACCAGCAGCGCGGCGTCTATAAATCGCTTGATGGCGGAGGACATTGGGCGCAGGTTCTCGATCTGGGGCCGGAGACCGGCATTTCAGATCTGGCGATGGCCTCCGCTGCTCCCCAGCTTTTGTTTGCCGGCGCGTGGCACGTGCGCCGTCCGCCATGGAGCACCTATGCTCCGATCGAGGGACCAGGCAGCGGCCTTTACCGTTCCCAAGATGGCGGCAAGACATGGTCTCGTCTTGACGGAAAGGGCTTGCCCGAAGGCGATTGGGGGCGTGTGGGAGTAGACGTTTCCCCCGACGGCAAGCGTGTGTACGCACTCATCGTTCTTCAGACCGAGATCCAGACCCAGAACCAGACCAGAAAATCCGGCCTCTATCGCTCCGATGATGGTGGCGACACCTGGGTGCTGGCCAACTCCGGTCCTCCTCTTACCAGCCGGGCGTGGTACTTCAATCGCATCACCATCGATCCACATAATCCCGACGTGATCTACATGCCGAACGTCGCTCTTTATCGCTCCGAGGATGGCGGAAAGACGGTCTCGGTCGTGCGCGGCGCCCCTGGCGGCGACGACTATCACCAGCTTTGGATTGATCCCAACAATTCTGCCAGCATAGTTCTCGGAACGGACCAGGGAACCACCCTCAGCCTCAACCGCGGCCAAACGTGGAGCAGTTGGTATACCCAGCCCACGGCGCAGTTCTATCACGTGACGACGGACAACCAGTTTCCCTACGCCGTGTATGGCGCGCAGCAGGATAGCGGCAGCGCCGCGGTTCTGAGCCGCACCGACCACGGGCAAATTACGCCCCGGGACTGGTTTCTCCCCGGCGGCAGCGAAAGCGGATATCTGGTGGTCGATCCCAACGATCCCAACATCATTTATGTAAGTGGGACTTACGGTTCTGTTGCGCGCGTCAACAAACGCACCGGCTTCAGCCAGGACATTACTCCCTGGCCGGCCGTTGCATTTGATGCCGAGATCAATCAGCGCAAGTATCGTGATCCTTGGACCCCCGCCCTGGTTCAATCCCCGGTTGACGCGGCAAGGCTTTATCTCGGAACGCAGTATGTGATGACGACTGTGGATGGTGGCCTGCACTGGGAGACCATCAGCCCCGATCTCACTGGAGCGACGGGCGAGAAACCGCTCAGTCCGCCAAGTCAAGTTCCGTCAATCCAGGTTCCGCCGCCTCTCGAGAACGCCAAACGCGCTGGTTACGGAGTCGTATTCACGATCGCGCCATCGCCGCTGAACCGCGACCTGGTCTGGGCGGGAAGCGATACGGGATTGATTCACATCACTCGGGATGGGGGAAAGAACTGGAAAGATGTCACTCCGCCGGGTTTAGCCGCTTGGAGCCAAATATCGTTGATCGAAGCTTCGCATTTTGATCCCGCGGTCGCATATGCGGCCGTTAATTGCAGCCGGATAGACGATCGGACGCCTTACATTTATCGGACGCGCGACTATGGAGCTACCTGGCAACGGGTCACGAACGGCCTCGCTGCACCCGCATTCTTGCGCGCCGTGCGCGAGGACCCGCAGACCAAAGGGCTCCTGATCGCCGGCACCGAATTCGGCGTCTACGTATCTTTTGACGATGGCGATCACTGGCAGTCTCTGCAATTGAATCTGCCGGTCACCGGAGTTCGCGATCTCACCTTCCACGGCGATGACCTCGTCGTTGCCACGTACGGGCGGTCCTTCTGGATTCTCGATAACATCACGCCGCTTCGCCAGGCGTTGACGCTGGACGCGAGCAGAATGAAAGCTCCGTGGCTTTACCGGCCGGCTACAGCGGTTCGCGTGGATAACGACTCGTTTTTCGGCACGCCGCTTCCGCCCGAGGAACCCGCGGCCGAAAATCCCCCGAATGGCGCCATGATTGACTACTTCCTTCCCTCTCCCGCGGGCACGGTGCAGCTTGAAGTGTTTGATGCCCAACAGAATCTCGTCCGCCGGTTTTCTTCACAAGGTCATTCTTCAGAAGAGCAGATCCCGGCGAAGTACCTGCCGCTTCCCATCGCTGAACGGTGGTTCACCAAGCCCGAAGTCCTCCAGAAGACTCCCGGCATGCACCGCTTCGTCTGGAACCTCACCTGGGGCAGTTCCGGAGGCCCGACCCCGGATGAAGACGCCGAATACCACAAGCCCGGCGGGCCCAAGGCGGTTCCGGGAATCTACCAGGTCCGCCTCACGGTGGACGGAAACATTCAAAACCAGCCTCTAACCGTCATCATGGATCCGCGCTCGCCCGCAACTCCCGAAGCACTGGCGCAGCAGTTGCAACTGGGCCAACAAATATTCGCCGAAACGGTTGAACCGCGCCGCGCCCTGGCCGAAATGGAGTCGGTTCAGAAACAGCTTGCCGACATTCAAAAGAAGCTGGAGCCACTGAAATCAGAATCACAAAACGCACAACTCAAGTCGGCGCTCACAGATACTCAATCCGCAATCGGCAAGATTGTGATGAATAAGGAACGCCGGGCAGAAGAAGGTCCCGGACTGCAGGATGTCTACAACGCTATGGTGTCTGCTCTGCGAGTTGTCGAAAGCGGGGATCGGGCCGTGCCTTCGCAGGCCATCGCGGTTTACAAAGAGTCGAGCCAGCAGGCAAAGGCCCGCCTGGCAGAGTGGACCCGATTCAAGCAAACGCGGTTGGCGCAACTCAACCAACGACTGCGTGAGGCTAACTTCGCGCCCGTCGCCATTGCTGAAATTGAGCGGGAAGTAGAATTCGTGATGTCGCGCTAGACCGGAGAGTAAGAAGGGTGTTCTTGAGGATTAGGGCGTGCTTGGACTCGCCGGGTTGTTGTTCTGCACCAGAACCCACGTCGTGACGCCAACAATGGCAGCCCCGCCGATTCCGATGACCCATGGAGAACTCAGGATGCCGCCGCCCGCAGCCGGAGCAGCCCCCGCCGCCCGCTTCTTGTTCTTCTTTTTGCCATCTTTATCGGTATCAGAAGTTTCGTCGCGGGTGGTCTCTTGGCCTTGCGCCAGGGTGAAGGTCTCCCTGCCGTCGGTGATCGTAAGGTCGCCCTTGCGAGCCAGAATCTTGACGGCGCCGTCCACATCCACCACATCAAACTCCGTCCAGGAGAACGCTGCCGGCGTCACTTTCACGTCGCCCGCGGTAGTTCCAACTCCCCGCGAAGTCGAAACCGTCACTCCGCCGTGCTCAATTTTCACCGACGCGCCTTCAAACTGTACGAGGGAATCCGCCTGGACCGTGATGCTCGAACCAGGCTCATTAATATTGGCCACGGAGTCGGACCGCGTCTGCAACAGATCGCCGGAAAAAATTGCGGAAGCGCTGCGCGGAACATGCGAACCATTCACCCAGGCTGGGCCGTTAGTGTAAAGCATGGCCGCGTTGGAATCGGCGGCGAACATAGCCCCGGGAAACAGGATCACAAGCACGCAACTGACCATCCTGCGGAAACCGGACCGACCCATTCCCACACTCCGTTAATAACTAATTAGGTGCCTTAGATCGGAATCCTACCTTTCTCACTGGTGCCAGTCAATGCCCTTTTGTGCATAACTGGTGCGTTTTCGGTGGAAATCTCATGATGGGGTTTGCCTCGGCTGGCGCCGGGGCGGCAGGTTAGCGCCAGCGGTCCACGGCCGTCCACCACAGCAGGCGCAGCCACTCGTCCACGCAGGTCTTGGCCCATTGCCGGTGCGTCCACCAGCGGATCCCGAAATTCGTGTCGTCGGGGGCTCCGGCAACGGCGAAAACCTTGCCGCGAATCTCCCGGCGGAAGGCGCTCAGAGCCCGGCGGGTGTGGAAATCGGAGGTGACGATCAGAATCCGGTTGCCCTCTTCCGGGGCCAGGCATTTCTCTGCGTCACGGGCTTCGTCCCGGGTGGAAAGTCCTTCGATTGGGCAAATTCCGACCGACGCGGCTTGCGGAAGGTCATGCACGTACTTCTCCGCCAGTTCCACCTGCGTGAACGCGTATATCTTCGCCCCCGCCGGCACATCAATCACCACCCGGTGGCCGTAACCCTGACTCAGCAATTCCAGGGCTCGCGCCGGCCTCTTGTCCGTCTCTCCGGCCAGAACCAGAATTACGTCCGATCGTTCGGGAGCATCCACCACCAGCATCCGGCCCGCGTTCGCCGCGAACAGCACCAGCAGGACAGCCGCAACTGACGCTGCCATCATCCATTTGCGCTTTCCTCTCTTCTCACTCGTCATCAATGGTTTGCCGTCAATCGCTCGGTCCGGTGCAATTCCCAAGTCGGTATTTCCGCCGCAATCCCCGTCTTCTGGGGCGCAGCCGGTCCGTTTTAGCGTGCTAAAATTAGAGCGCTCTCGCTGTCAATCGCCTGCTCATTCCGGAATTTTCATGACCACATCCTCCGCCGCAGACACCTCGTTCGATCAACTCATGGCCAAAATCCGGCAGCGCCAGGCTGCTGTGGGCATCATCGGCTTGGGCTACGTGGGCCTCCCGCTCGCCTTGCTGTACAGCGAACAGAAGTTTCCCGTCACCGGTTTTGACATTGACCCCCGCAAAGTCGAGGCGCTGAACCGGGGCGGCTCTTACATCTACCGCATCCCCGAGCAGGAGATCCAGGCCGCGCAGAGCTACGGATTCTCAGCCACTTCCGACTACTCGCGTCTGGCCGCGATGGATGCCATCATCATCTGCGTTCCCACTCCGCTCGACGAACACCACGAGCCCGATCTCAGCTTCATCACCAGCACGGCTCACTCCATTGCTCCCCATTTGCGCGCCGGCCAGTTGGTCGTGCTTGAGAGTACGACATATCCCGGCACGACGGAAGAGGTCCTGGTCCCCATCCTCGAAAAGGAGAATAGGACCGGGCTGAAAGCCGCGCGCGGCGAAGCTGCCCCGGGCAAGCAGGCCCCGGGCAACGAGTTCTTCGCCGCCTTCTCTCCCGAGCGCGAAGATCCCGGCAACATGACTGTCGCCCGCCGCGACATCCCCAAGGTGATCGGCGGAGTGAATGCGCAGGCCTCCGAACTCGCGGCCGCGCTCTACGGATCCATCTTCAATCGCACCGTCCTGGTTTCCTCGCCCGCCGCGGCCGAGATGACCAAGCTGCTCGAGAACATCTACCGCTGCGTCAATATCGCTCTGGTCAACGAACTCAAACTGCTGTGTCTGCGCATGGGCCTCGACATCTGGGAAGTGATTGAAGCCGCGTCCACCAAGCCCTTCGGCTTTCATCCCTTTTACCCCGGGCCCGGCCTGGGGGGACACTGCATTCCGGTGGACCCCTTCTATCTTTCGTGGAAGGCCAAAGAATGGGATTTCCGGACGCGTTTCATCGAACTCGCCGGAGAGATCAACACCAACATGCCGTATCACGTTCTGGCGTCGGTCGCCGGCGCCTTGAATGGCCGCAGGAAGTCCATCAATGGCGCGCGAATTCTGGTTCTCGGCGTGGCCTACAAAAAAGACATTGACGACCTGCGCGAGTCGCCCGCGCTCACCATCATCGAACTGCTCCAGAAAGACGGGGCCCAGGTCAGCTACCACGATCCCTATTTCCCTTTCATCGGCAAGGGAAGAAAATACGATCTGCAAATGAAATGCGCCGACTTGAAGAACCTGGAGCAATACGACTGCGTTCTAATCGTCACCGATCACTCCGATTACGACTATCGCGCTATTGTGGAGCAGGCGCAATTGGTGGTGGACACTCGCAATGCCACGCGCGGCATCGAAAGCAGCAAAATCGTGCGCTGCTGAGACCGGGCCTGCGGCCTTATTTCGTGGCTCGTTTCGAGGCTTCGCACGTGGGAAATCTATCTACGCAGGGTGTAGTTTTTTGCATGGCTTGGCCCATAAAACCGGTCCGGCTCCTGCCAGGATCGGCGTAAAATACTGATGAACAGTCATTTACACCTTTAACCTCCCCGTGGAAAGTGGCCTCTCTCGTGCAGGCTACGCTCGGGGTTGTACACTTGTCTGGAAGCAGGCTCCCAGGCTTTTTCCAGATTCAAAAAAACCAGGTTCAAAAAACGAAGTTCAAGAAAACGAACGAACAACTTTTGCAGCCTGGCCTGGGTTATAGCCGGTAACGGCCAATAGCGATTATGGGATCTCTCGTGCGCCAATCAGACCTGTTCACGCCCCTTCCGAAATGGAAGATGCCGTGGTCTGAGTTTGTCTTCAGTTATGGCACTCAGGCGGTCGTGATTGCCATCTTCATCTGGGTTCCGCTTCTGCACCCCGAGATTCTGGAGAAACCGGTGCGCGATTATCACGCCATCGAACTGGTCCCCACGCCCGTCCCGGTCAACCACGAACCGCAGCGGCAACTGCCCAAGCGAGTGCTGGTGGCCGAACTCGATCCGCCGCCGGCGGCCTTGCGTCTGGCTGCGCCGCTGCCGCGGACCCAACCGAAGACTGAGGATGTTCCTGCTCCTGAGGTGAAGATCGCCGACAAGAAGCCGGATATTCCGCTTCCGGCAACGCCGGCAATTCCCAAACAAATTGTGCGGACGAACGTTTTCTCTACCGGCAGTTCGGCGCCCCAGACCATCGAGCGCGCCCCGCAGCAGGTGCAGACCGGCGGATTCGGCGATCCCCATGGCGTGCCCGCTAAGCTGAACACGGGGAAATCCCCCGTTAATATCGCGCAATCCGGCGGGTTCGACCTTCCCACCGGACCCGGCTATGGCAACGGCACGGGCGGCGCCAACGGCGTTCGCGGCGTGGTCGCCAGCACAGGTTTCGGAGGTGGCACCGCCGTCCCTCAGCGACCGGCCGCCCCGCGAGGAGTGGTTAAGCAGGGCGGGTTCGGGGATGCCGACGTTGCCGCTCCTCCCACAGTGCAATCGCGTCCGGCCGCTGCGGCCGCAAGAATTGTTCCCGCGGAAATCCTTTCCAAGCCCACTCCCATCTATACCGACGAGGCTCGCGCCCAGCGCATCGAGGGCGAGGTGCTTCTCGAAGTAGTGTTCGAGGCGACAGGGAAGATACATGTGTTGCGGGTGATCCGCGGGCTGGGGCATGGACTCGACGACGCTGCCGTGCGCGCCGCCGAACAGATCCGTTTCAAGCCCGCTTTGCAGGATGGCCAGCCCTCGGATTCGACCGCGGTGCTGCACATCATTTTTCAACTTGCCTGATTCTGTTAGCCTGATTTGATTGGCCTGGTTCTACTAGCCTGATTTTGTTGGTTTAGTTTTGTGGTGAAGGTTCTTATGCGAATGGTTCGTTCGGGCTCCGCTTTGTTGGTTTTCATCGTGGCTTGCTTCCTGCCGGCTGTTTCCCAGGACTCTGCTCCTGCGGCGGCTCCCGCGAGCGCCTTGACCGCACCTTCCAGTCCTGCTGTGCAGCCCCCAGCGCAGGCCCCGGTGCCAGTTCCAGCGGAACCTGCCGCACAGGGCTCGTCGTCGCTGCCCCCGGCCGGTCCCACGCTCAATGATGTCCTCGACCGCGTCGTGCAGCGCGAGCACCTCTTCATGGCCCAAATGCGCCACATGCACCCCATGGTGGAAACCTACCTGCAGGATCTCCGGGACGACAGCTCCAAGAACCCGATTCCGGTCAAGGATTCCTATTTTCTCGGCCGCCTCGACATGTCCGACGGCCCCGACGATGTTTCCTTCGTCGGCCAGCCCGGCTTCGGCCGCCGTCTCCTGCTCAAGCTGACCGGAATCTATTCTCTGCATTTCCTTCCCCTGGGCTTCGCCCAGATGGTCGTGCTCGACACCGATTTCCAAAGGAAGTACTACAACTTCAGTTTTGTGCGCCGCGAATTCCTGGGTGATGTCCGCTGCCTCGTCATAGACGTCCAACCCAAAGAGGGCCAGAAGAATGCCCGCTTCATGGGCAGAATCTGGGTCGAAGACCAGGATTACAACATCGTCCGCTTTAACGGAACCTACTACCCGCAGCCCAAGATCAATTTCTTTTTCCACTTTGACAGCTGGCGCTTGAACATGCGCCCGGGAACGTGGCTGCCGGCCTACATCTACACCGAGGAATCCAATCTCAAGACCGGCCTGAGCAAGACCCTGCATTTCAAGGCGCAAACCCGGCTCTGGGGTTACGATCTCCACGGTCTCGGCAAGAATGAGGAGTTCACCCAGATTCTGGTGGATTCTCCCCAGTCGGTGCGGGACCAGACCGACGCGGCCGCCGACGCGACTCCGGTCGTCGCCGAGCGCATGTGGGAGAAGCAGGCCGAAGACAACGTCGTGGAGCGGCTCCAGAAGATCGGCCTGCTCGCGCCTTCGGGAGAAGTGGACAAAATCCTCTGCACGGTCGTGAACAATCTCTTGCTCACCAACAACATTGACTTGCAGGGCGACTTGCGCTGCCGCGTGTTGCTGACCGCTCCGCTGGAATCTTTCACCATCGGCCACACCATTGTCGTGAGCCGCGGCCTGCTCGATGTTCTCCCCGACGAGGCTTCTCTGGCCATGGTGCTGGCGCATGAACTCGGCCACGTCGTGCTGGGACACCGCCTCGATACCAAGCTCGCCTTCAACGACAAGATGTTCTTCCCGGACGAAGAATCTTTCCGGCGCCTCGACTTCAAGCGCAATCCGGCCGACGAGGAAGCGGCCGACGCCAAGGCGCTCGAACTGCTGAAGAACTCGCCTTACAAAGACAAACTGGGCAATGCCGGATTATTTCTGAAGGCCTTGCAGCAGAAAGCTCCCGATCTGCCTAATCTGATTCGCCCTCACCTGGGAAACAGCATGGCGGAGGGCAAGAGCATCCGTATGTCGGGCCTGCTGGCTTCGGCCCCCGCGCTCGACGAAAAGCGCCTCGACCAGATTGCTGCCCTGCCTCTGGGCGGCCGCATCAAAGTCGATCCCTGGACCGATCAGGTGGAATTGTCCAAGGCCAAGGCCGTGATCCTCAATTCGCCTCACGAGAAGATGGAGTTTGAGATCACTCCCTTCTTCCCCCACCTCACCCGGTTTTCAACCGGCAACGTCGAGAAGGTAGCGCTGACTACCTCGTCGCCCTCCGCACCTGAGCAAAAGTAAACCTGCGCGAAAGTTGAAGTATCTTTCACCGCTTCCTTTTTTGCAGGTATCCTAGCTGGGATCCTTCATCGAGATCTCATTCTCAGGTCGCGGAGCAGGCATGTCCACACAGATTACCGGGGTTGTGGTGATCGGCGGTGGAGTCGCCGGACTCGCCTGCGCGCAAGCGCTCTGTGAAGCAGGCGTCCGGGTAACGATTCTAGAAGCGCGGAGCCGTGTCGGTGGGCGCGTCTGGACTGCCCATCCCTCGCTGGCAAACGCGCCGATCGAACTGGGAGCAGAATTCATCCATGGCCTGCCGCGCGAGGTATGGCAGATTGTGGAGCGCGCTGAACTGCCGACCTATGAGCTGACGGGACACCGGTGGCGCCTGGAGCAAGCCCGACTTGCCCCCGCAAGCGGTTCCTGGGAGGCGATTGACAGTATCTTTCGCCGGATTGATGAATTCGCGCCCGATCAATCATTCCAGGAGTTTCTCGACCACACTTGTGCCGGTCTGCCTCGGCACACCAGGACCGAAGCCGCCGCCTACGTTGAGAGCTTTCACGCATGCAACGCAAACCGTATCAGCGCTCATGCGCTCGCCCGCTGGCATCGCAGCGACCGGGAAATCCAGGGACATCGCGGCTTCCGTTTCCCCAACGGAGCCGAGGGTCTGGTGAAAGCACTGGTGGCCGCCTGCAAACCTGATCTGCTCACCGTGCGGCTGAACACCGCCGTGACTGAAATCGCCTGGAATCCAAACGCGGTCGAGGTAGTGACCCAATCGGCCGACCTGCAGCGCGACGCCAGGATTCGTGCGCAAGCTGCCGTGATTACTTTGCCCCTCGGCGTTCTGCAGGCGCTCCCCGGAACCAGCGGCGCCGTCTCCTTTCGCCCGGAGTTGACGGAAAAGGCCGAGGCCCTCAGCCAGTTGGAGATGGGCGACGCCATCCGGCTCGTCCTCTGTTTCCACCATTGCTTCTGGACCGACCCGAAGCTGGTGCAATCCCCCATGCCCGACATGAGCTTCTTGTCATCCCCGGAAGAATCGTTCCCCACGTGGTGGTCGTCGGTGTCTCCGGGAACCGCCGTGCTGACCGGTTGGTGCGGTGGAGTCCGCGCTGAGCAACTCTCGGGCCGCGGAAGTGCAGCCATCCTGGAGCGCGGCTTGGAAGCCTTACACCACGTCTTCGCCGTACCGCTGGAAACCTTGCGGGACTTGTTGCAAGAATCCTTTGTTCACGACTGGCACTCCGATCCTTACTGCCGCGGCGCCTACAGTTACGCTCTCGCCGGCAACCAGGAGGCTGCGCGCCGGCTGGCTGCGCCGGTTCAAAATACCCTGTTCTTCGCCGGAGAAGCGACCGATTTCAGCGGACACAACGGGACCCTGCACGGCGCCATCGCCAGCGGTCAGCGCGCTGCTGCGGAACTTCTCGCCTGGTCTTAGAAATACTCCAGAGCGTCTTGCAGTTGATTTGTGGGATGGGGCTGGAAGGGAAACTCCAGACGGCGTTGACCACCGATTCTTCGCCCTCCGCCTTGTCAGGGGTTACGCGTCGCCGGCTGAAGGCCGTGGTTACTGAATGGCGCTGCCGACTTGCGAGAAAACAGTGTTGGCGTTGGACCCGATGAGGCGGATCGTACCCACCACGATCACCAGAATTACGGCCAGCATCACCGCGTATTCTGCAATATCCTGACCTCGATCATCGCTCCAAAGCTGCTGCAGCAATCGTGCCAAGGGCTCCCTCTTTTCTGACTTCGATTCGCACTAACCCACAATCACGGGGAGTCATCCACCGATCACACGCGGGCACAGTGTTCTCAAGCTATTGGGTATTTCCGCCATCATAGCCTCCGAATCCGCGCCAGCCCATAGCACCAAGGTGCCCCCAGTGCTCGGGCGCCCAACTCAAGTGATGCTTTTCAGCGGCAGGGCCTGATTGACTGCAAACAGCGCCAGCTCCAGCCGCGTCGAGACCCCCAGCTTGTCAAAGATATTGCTCAGGTGGTGCTTCACCGTATCTTCGCTGATCTTGAAGTATTCCGCTATTTCCTTGTTAGAGTACCCCGCGACTACGGCGGAAACGATCTCCAGTTCCCGCGGCGTGAGGCCGAATTTCTTCTGCCGCGCTTCGTCGTTGGAGGACTGCATCAGCGTGCGCAGGTACTGCACCAGGTTGGAGACGCTCTCCCGCCCCACCCAGTACTCCCCCGACATCACGGTATGAATCGCTTTCAACAGAAGCTGGGTGGCCGAGTCTTTGAGCACGACCCCGCGGGCGCCCAACTGCAGCGCTTCCACGATCTGGCTCTTCTCCGCGGCAGCGGTCAGAAGAATCACTCGCACCGGAGCCGCGTTCGGCGCCACGCTCAAATCCCGCAGCGCCTCCAGGCCCGGATGCTTCGGCATCGCCAGATCCAGCAGCAGCACATCCGGCTTCAACTGCCGCGCCAGCTTCACCGCCTCGGCGCCGTCGGAAGCTTCCCCCAAAACCTTGAGGTCCGGTTCGGCTTCCAGCAGCCGCCGCAGACCATCCCGGAAAATCGGGTGGTCATCGGCAATGACAATGCGAACCCCCTGCGCTTTTCTAAAATTCATGAGGCACTTCCAAGCCGCGAGGCACGGTAACTTCCAGTCGAGTTCCCTGCCCGGGATTTGATTCTACAGTGAGTTCAGCGGCAATCAAACGCACACGTTCCTTAATGATCATAGGTCCTTTGCCAACCTCTTCCATCTGGTCGTGATTCAGTCTTCCGGCGAAGGCAAAGCCTTTGCCGTCGTCTTCAATCGTAAGATTCCATTTCTGCGGCGCAGCTCCCAGCCGAACCAGCACGTGACGCGCGCCGCTGTGCTTCCGCACGTTCACCAGCGCCTCCTGCACAATGCGCAGCACTTCGCGGCACACCCGCTGCGGCATGTCCAGTTCCTCCAGGTCGGTAACGAAGCGGGCGCTGATGCCCGTCTCCCGCTGAAAGCGCTCGACCGTGTCGGTTAAAACCCCGAGCAGCCGCTGCGCGTCCACATCAATGGATTTCATTTGCTGCATCAGCTCCCGCAGCTTCAGGACCTCTTCGCGCAGCAGTCCCTGGATGCGGCCCAATTCCCCGCCGATGGGTTTTTCCGCCTCGGCCTGCCGCCGCAGCACATCCACCTGCATCTCCACCGCAATCAGCGACTGTACCGCGCCATCGTGCAGCTCGCGCGCGAACCGCGCCCGTTCCGCCGCTCCCGCCCGCCGCCGCAAACGATGCAGCAGGTACACGTTGTAAACCGCCGGCCCCACCTGCCGCATCAGGTCCAGCAGAAAGCGCAGCTCTTCCTGCTTCTCGCCCCGCCACGTGGGATCAAACAGGAAGATCCGGCCTCTCCATTCCTTTCCAAACAGAAATCCCACCGCGATCAGCGAGGTAAAAGTCTGGGCCTCGCGGAGTCCGGCGATGGACGCAGGGTCCGCCGCCGGCACCTGGTTGCCGTTGCCATCCAGCGCCAGAACCTTCCAGCCCTGCCCGTTGTTCCAGGCGTAGCAGACGTCTCCCGGGAAGTCATCCAGATACGTCTTCGCATCCTTCGGTCTGGCATCCAGCCACTGGAATTCCGCAGGCGCCCCGTTGCTCGAGTTGTCCAGCTCACCTAGAAAGAAACGATGGCTGTGCGCTTCCTGGGAGGCAACGATCAACCGCGACGCCCCGTACATGGACATGGCTTCGTGAAAGATCTGCTGCATGGTTCCGGTCAAGCCGGCTTCCACCCGCACCCTCGACAATATCCCGTTCACCACCGCCTTCTCTGCCCGCAACTGCTTCTGCTGCTCCGCCAGATAACCCAGCAGCAGCCCCATCACAATCAAGTAGATAGACAACATGAAAAGGCGCTGCGGTTCGAACGTGCCCACATTTACGCGCAGGCCGCTGAGCACCTGCCAGGGCAGCGCCCGGCCCGGCCCCAACGGCGCATGCAGAAGGAAAATGCTTTCGATCCACAGCAAGGCAACCTCAGCCGCGGCCGTGCCCAGGGTTTCCCACAATCCCCAGCGGTAGGCGGCCGCCGCCAGCACGAAAAAGAAGAACAGAAAAAACGGTGTCCTCGGCCCTTCCGAAAATATCGAAATCAAGGCCGGCCACACGATGTCCGCCGCGTGCACCAGAAGTCGGAATGCCGGCGTGGACCGCTGCCTCCGCCGCAGCAGCATCATGATGAGAATGCCGTTCGCCAGATAAAACACGAACAGGCCGTACGCCGCCCACGAATGACCCAACTCCGTGGGGTCCATGCGGATCGCCACCAGCGTTGAAATCGCCAGGAATACGCGCGCCGTCGCTAGCCACCGCTCAATGCGGCGGGTCTCGCCCGGGTCCGGCGGAATCCGCAATCTCCACGATTGTTGGTAGCGGTCGCTGCGCAAACGCAATCGAATCCTCTCCAAATAGTTCGGGACGCAAGTTCGGGAGCGCAGGTTCTAGGGCGCGCAACTCCTCCCGTTCCACGCGAACACGGCCCTTAGGTTACTACAGTAACCATCTCCCCTCGAATATCCAATCTAGAATCGAGGGTGAGGCGGAGTCTTGAGCACCGGTTCCAAACTCTGGCTGGCCACGGTGACGGCGGCTTTTGTCGCCCTGGTTTCGGCCGCCTTTCTCCTGCCCCAGTCGTTCCGGCTGGCCGCCTTCAGTGACGTCATTCAGTGCTTTTTGCTTTTGTCCGGCACTGCTTCGTTCATCCCTTTGATCCTTCGCTCCCGCGGCCGCCTGCGTCTGTTCTGGTCGCTGATTACTCTGGGCGTGGGCTTCTGGCTGTCGTATCAGCTGCTTTGGACATATTACGAAGTAGTGCTGCGCCGCGACGTGCCCGACCTGTTCGCCGGCGACGTAGTTCTTTTCCTGAATATCGTCCCCTTGATGGCTGCCCTGGCCTTGCGCCCTCACACTGCGCAAGACGAATACGCCGCCCGCGTGGGCCGGCTTGATTTTGCCCTGCTCATCATCTGGTGGCTGTATCTTTATGTTTTGATCGTCATGCCCTGGCAATATGCCGTGGCGGAACTGGCGGCCTACAGCCACAACCTTAACTCAATTTACCTCGTCGAAAAAATTGCCCTCCTGCTCGCTTTGGTTGCCTGCTGGATCGGCAGCCGCGGCCACTGGCGGAGATTCTACCGCTCCCTGTTCGGCGCCTGTTTGACCTACGCCGTCAGTTCCTACATTGCCAACTGGGCCATCGAGCGCAACCAGTACTACAGCGGAAGTCTTTACGATATTCCTCTGGGCGCCGCCATGACGTGGATCACCTGGATCGGCTTGCGGCAAGAAAGTGCGGCTCCGGAGACCGAAGGCGGAGCGGTATCCACCGTTTACGGAGTCTGGATTGCCCGCGGCGGCATGATTGCCGTGTTCTCGCTTCCGCTGTTTGCCTTGTGGTCGCTCTCCGAAGCTGGGGTTCCAGCGCGCGTCCGCTTCTTCCGCCTGGTGGTGACGCTGGCGGCGGCGCTGCTCATGGGCATAATGGTATTCCTGCGCCAGTACCATCTGGACCGCGAGTTGATCCGGCTGCTCAACCATTCGCGGGAGTCCTTTGACGCCCTGACACGGTTACAGGCACAGATCCTGCAGTCGGAAAAACTGGCTTCGATCGGGCAGTTAGTGGGGGGCGCCGCGCACGAACTCAACAATCCCATCACCGCCATGCTGGGCTATTCGGATTTACTCCTCAGCACTCCACTCACGCCCGAACAACAGCCTCTGGCCGCCAAGATCGGTCAATACGTTCGACGCACCCGCTCGCTTGTCGCCAGTCTCATCAGCTTTGCCCGCCAGGGGCCCGCGCCCAAGACTCCCGTTGATCTCAACACCCTGGTTCGCACCGCCATCAAGCTGACCCAACCGCAGTGGGAGCCCCTTCACCTTGAAATTCGCACCCGCCTTGACACGGCTTTGCCCAAGGTCCTGGGCGACTCCAACCAGTTGTTGCAGGTCTGCCTCCAGGCGCTCGGTGATTGCCTGCACGTCATGGGTGAGAGAGGGGGCAAAATCCTGAATGTCAGTACCGAACGGGAAGCTGGCATTTCGCTGCTGCAGATCGCCACCGAACCCGTCTTCTCCGCTCCAGCCACCGCTCCAACCCAAGCCGCCTCCCCGAACCCGTCAGTTTCCTCGCTCGATCCGGAGGATGGCCTCGGTCTCAGCGCATGCCAGGGAATTCTGCAGGAGCACCACGGCCACATCGCGCTCACGCGCCGCCAGGATGGCGGTATCCTGCTGCGCATCGAATTGCCCGCTGCCCAACTCATTCCGGCAAAACCCCAGACCGCTACCGTGCCGGTGCTGTGGCAATCTCAACCGTTCGCTTAAGCTGGCCACACGCGGCGTAAATGTCCCGTCCCCGCGGACGCCGCACAAACGCCGGAATCCCCGCCTTGATCAACACCTGCTGAAAAGCCGCCACCCGCTCCTCCGCCGGCATCGAAAACGCAATCCCCGGCCCCGGATTCAGCCGGATCAGGTTCACTTTGCACCGCATCCCGCGCAGAAGCTCCACCACCTCTTCCGCATGGTGAGTCGCGTCGTTCACTCCCCCCAAAAGCACATATTCGAATGTGATGCGTTCCCGATTCCGCAGTGGAAACTCCCGCGCCGCCGCCATCAGCTTCTCCAGGTTCCATTTGCGGTTCAGCGGCATCAGTTGCGTGCGCGATTCTTCATTCGACGCATTCAGCGAAATCGCCAGCTTCGGCCGGATCGCCTCCTGCCCGAAATCATGAATCCGCGGCACAATCCCGGCGGTCGAAACCGTCATGCGCGATTCCGCCACGCCGACCTCCACCACCAGCAGCCGCACCGCTTTCATGAAATTGTCGTAGTTCAGGAACGGCTCCCCCATTCCCATGAACACAAGATTGATGCGGCCCTCGGGCGGCGACACTTCTTGATCCTCCAGAACCGCACACACCTGCCCCACAATCTCGCCCGCCGTCAAATTCCGCTTCACTCCCAGCAGCGCCGTCAGGCAGAACTGGCAATCCACCGCGCACCCCACCTGGCTCGACACGCAGATCGTCGCGCGCCCCGGATTCGGTCTCTGGTCTGGTCTCTGATCTTGGGTGGCGCAGCGTTTCAACGCTGCGATCGGCTGATCCTTTTCTGACCGGGCTTTAGCCCCCGAGGTACTTGGGCTGGAGTTCTCCCTGAACGGTTCCACCAAGTCGCCCGCCTCGGTTCCGTCCCCCGCCTCCCCGCCGTCGCCTTCCGGCATCCAGACTGTTTCAACCGTCTGCCCGTCCGCACAACCAATCAAGTACCGCACCGTTCCGTCCTGCGACAGGAATTTCTTCTCGATCCGGGGTAGGCCGACCGAAACGCCTTCCTCCGCCAGCCGCACCCGAAGCTGCCGCGGCAGAGTGGATATCTGTTCCAGCGACTCCACCCGCTGCCGATACACAGCATCCAGCAACTGCTGCACGCGGAAGCCGGGCTCGCCCATGCTTTCCACCAGGGCAGACAATTCGGCCCCATCCATACCCATCAGCGCGACTTGCGAAGAATTTTCCATGACCCGCTGTAGCCCGCATTCCACGCCCAAGTTTCAGCCTGGGACCACACTTAACCCACTGATTCTAAATAACTAAACTATTCTCGCACACCCACCGCCCCTATGTCAGAATAGTAAAGATTCTTCCCAAGCAGTCTCACCGGGGTTTACGCCATAGTATTGAATAGCAGGAAGTAGCGATGGCCCAGGAAGTCCGCAATATTCGTCGTCAACAGCTGCCCAACGGGCTCACTGTCATCACTGAGCAGATGCAGCACATCCGCTCCGCCTCCATCGGAATCTGGCTGCAGACCGGTTCGCGCGACGAAGACGCCGAATGGAACGGCATCTCCCACTTCATCGAGCACATGGTCTTCAAAGGGACCAAACACCGCACCGCCGAAGAAATCGCCCGGCAGGTGGATTCGATCGGCGGCAACATGGACGCCTTTACCGCCAAGGAATGCATCTGCTTCAACGTCAAGGTGCTCGACGAACACATCTCAACCGCGCTCGACATCCTCAGCGACCTGGTTCTGAATCCCGTCTTCGATGCTGCCGATATCGCCCGCGAACGGGGCGTCATTCTCGAAGAAATCAAGATGGACGAAGACAATCCCGACTATCTCGTCCACGAAATCTTCACCCAGAATTTCTTTAAGGATCATCCTCTGGGCAAGCCGATCCTGGGCACAAAAGAAACCGTGAAGCGCTTCGAGCGCAAGCCGGTCGTGGACGCCTACGCCCACCGCTTCGCCCCCGGCAACATTATCGTCTCCGCCGCCGGCAATCTCGATCACGACCGCTTCGTCGAACTGGTCACGCGCCACTTCGAGCACATGAAGCCGCTGCAGAACGGCTTTCATTCCGCCGCGCCCAAAATCGTTTCCCGCATCATCCTGCGCAACAAGAAGGCCCTCGAGCAGGTGCAGCTTTGCATCGGAGTTCCCGCTCATCCCATCGCACACGCGAAACGCCACGCCGGCTACGTTCTCAACACCCTGCTCGGCGGCGGCATGAGTTCGCGTCTGTTCCAGAACATTCGTGAGCGGCAAGGCCTGGCCTATTCCATCTACAGCGATCTCAACCCTTACCGCGACACCGGATGTCTCGCCGTCTACGCCGGCACCTCTCTCGCCTCGGCCGCCAAAGTCGTCCAGTCGGTGGTCAGCGAGTTCCGCAAACTGAAAAGCGAACCCGTGCCGGAAGAAGAATTAAAGCGTTCGAAAGCCCAACTCAAGGGTAGCCTGATGCTCTCTCTCGAATCGAGCACCGCCCGCATGTCGAACCTGGCCCGCCAGGAAATGTATTTCGACCGCTTCTACGACCTCGACGAACTGATAGATAAAATCGAAGCCGTAACCGCCGACGATCTCTCCTCGCTGGCCAACGAGTTCTTCAAAACCGAATCGGTCGCCGTGACCGCCCTCGGCAACCTTCCCGGCCTGAAAATCACCCGCGACCAACTCGCCTGCTAACCAAGCAAACATAGCCCGGAGATGCCCTTCGTGTACCTTCGTGCCCTCCGTGGTTAAAGATTTGCCCTGCCCTGTAACTTCCCCCCGCCCGGCTCATCTCATCGTTATTCGCAGGCAGGGTTTTGCCTGCATACCATAACCTCATTCAAGGAGAACCTATGAAAAAGACTTTCGGCACCTTCACGCTCGCGTGTGTTCTGGCTGCATCCCTGGCCGCCTTCGCGCAGGACCAGATGAAGCAGGACACCATGAAGAAAGACGACGCCAAGCAGGACACGATGAAGAACGATCAGATGAAAAACGATCAGATGAAGAGCACCAAGAAGCCCAAGAAGGCCGCCAAGAAAGACGCCATGAAGAAGGACGACAGCATGAAGAAGGACGATATGAAGAAAGACGATATGAAGAAAGACGATATGAAGAAAGACGACAACATGAAGCACGACGAGATGAAAAACAACTAACGTCCTACCGTGCCCCACCCATTCGTCTTCGCGTCCTTCGCGAAACCTCAGCGACCCTTGCGGTTCAGTTCTCCTACTCAGAAAATTCTGAACCGCAAAGGTCGCCAGGACTTTTGGTCCCACAAATCCAAGCAAAGAACCCTAAGCCAGGACGACCCCCCTACTGCCCGCCGCGGTGCGGGTCTTCATCCGCATCCAGATCGGCATCCGCTTCGGTCCCCGGCCCGCTCCGCCCGAGCGACGCCGTCTCCAGGTATTTCCGCATGCAGCGCATACACGGCGTGTAGCCCTGCTCGATGGCTTGTTTTGCGGTCAGCGTCCGCACCTTGTCTTTGTCGTGAATGAAGGGACATCCCGCAACATGAAAAATCTTGCTGCCTGCGGCGACCACCACCACCATATCCGGCGGAATATTGTGACCCGGCTGTGCGTGTTCCACCTTGAGTGGAGGGCTCAACGTCACCGAATTTGCCAGCCGCAACCCGCCCGCAATCAGCGCCAGCGCCGCAACCGGAACCAGCCATGCCGACAACGAAGACCACCGGCTGCCGCCGGCCCGCGCACTCTGCGCCAGCTTCTTCTCCAGTCTCCGTCCAAATCCCGCCGGCGCCTCGATCATGCGCTCGTCGCCATACAACTGGATCACATTTCTCGTCCCCGCCAGCACCGACGCGCACCGCACGCACGTATGGAAATGCTCGTCCATGGCCGCGCGCAGGCCGGAGTCCACTTCACCGTCCACGTAATTGGAAATCTCCCGCCACACCTGTTCGCAGTTGACGGCTTCTCTGTTCACCATGGCTTGGTTCCCTTCTCGAAGGGCAGGCGGCTAAACCAGCCCTGTTCCCATCCTCCGGCGAGCAGATCGCGCAACATCAGCCGCGCCCGCAGCAGCCTCGTCTTCACCGACGCCACCGAAATTCCCAGCGCCTCGGCTGTCTCCTGAATGTTCAACTGCTCCATGTCGCGCAATACGAACACTTCCCGGTATTTGCGGTCGAGCGAGGCCAGCGCCTCGGCCAGTTTCTGCCGGACCTCTTTGCGTTCCAACGATTCGGAAGGAATCTCGCGCCAGTCGGCAAAATCTCGCGGCGCGTAATCGCTTTCTTCGTCTCGCCGGTCGTCAATGCCTTCCATGACCACGGTTCGCTCCCTTCTTCGCCGCATGAGCGCTTCGTTCACGGTGATTTGAATCAGCCAGGTGCTGAACCGCGCCTCTGCCCGAAACTGCCGGATGTTGGCAAACGCCTTCAGCATCGCTTCCTGTGCCACATCCTCCGCGTCGGTCTCGTTGCGCAGAATGGCCAGCGCCGCCGCGTACACCCGCCGTTCATACGGCCTCACCAACTCATAGAACAATTCGTTCTGCCCGCGCTGCACTCGCGCGATCAAGTCCTGCTCGCGTGTCGTGCCCGCCTGCCCCGGATTGTTCAAGACCACATTTGGCTCGGCCATCGTGTCCGCCGCGTCAGTACTCCGGATCTTTCTTCCAACCCGTCAGCATGGAATAGAAATTGTTCCATCCGTGCAGCACCACCATCACCAGGTGCCCCAGCACGAACCCCAAAATCGCCCACATCACCAGGAAATGCCACAGCCGCGCCCAGTGAAACCCGCCCATCAGCCACGCCAGCCACGAAAATTGCACCGGCTTCCACACGGCTACTCCAGTCAGCACCGAAAGCACGCCCAGCCCGATTACGCTTGTGTACGCGTGCTTCTGCAGCGGGTTGTAAGCTTCGCGCGCCTCCGGCTTCGGTCCGAAGAAGAAATAATGCCGCACCATCGGCCACACGCCGGGAATATCGCGATGCGTGAACAACACCTGCCGGTAATTTCCGCTGAAAAGCTGGTAGCCGAGATAGATCAATCCCGTCGCGACGTAAATCCACACAAAGGTCAGGTGCCATTGCAGCGCCCCGCCCAGCCATCCGCCGATGGCAAACGATTTCGGCCAGTTCAGCAGATCTTTCTGCGGAATCTTGGCGCCAAAGCTGGGGAACGCCCGAAAAATCTGCAGCCCGCTGCCCACCATCACGAACAGCGAAATCGCATTCACCCAGTGACAAAGCCGCACCACCAGCGGATGCTCATACACCGCCCGCGCCACGGTTTCGGTTTCCTCGTCCTTGGTCCGCGTGATTTCGACGACTGCACCGCTCATCTGCAACTCCAGGTTTCAAGGTTTCAAGGTTTCAAGGTTTCAAAGTTTCTCTGTTCCTTGAAACCTTGAAACTTTGAAACCTCTTCCTTACAACCCATAAAATTCCGAATACCCCTGGTCTTCCCAATACCCGACCCTGTCGAGCACATTCGTCACTTTCAGGTCCGTCAGATACTTGGCCTGCTTGTAGCCAACCTTGGTGGGCACATTCAGCCGCAGCGGCGCGCCGTGTTGGCGAGTCAGCGGCTTCTCGTACATTTCGTAACAAAGCAGCGTCTGCGGATGCAGCGCCGTCGCCATATCCAGCGATTCGTAGTAATCGTCGGCACAACCCACGGTCAGGAATCGTGCCGAAGTGTCCGCCCCGATCATGTTCAGAAAATCCGACAGCCGCGCGCCTCCGAAGCGCCCGATCACGTCCCAACCCTCCACGCACACGTGGCGCGTATTCTGGCGCATCCGCGACAAGGCCTGAATCTGCGCTAGCGTGTAGTCCCCGGGCTTCTGCACCGCCCCGCTGACGGTGAGCGTCCAGTTCTCAAAAATCACGCCCGGATCGTCCACGTCGTAGCCGTTAATGGGAAACTTTTCGAACGGAGTCAGATCGGAATCTTCAAAGGTCGGGGCTAGATGGTTGTGGCGGAATAGCACTCCCGAGGCCCAGTCGCTGAAGCCCAGGCCTTTCTTGAGCAGCGTCTCCTGCACGCCAGGAATGGCAAATGCCCCCAGCGCGATCACCGGCGCGACTTTCAGCAATTCCCGCCGCGTCACCTGCCGAAACTTGCCCTCTGTCATTGTGGGATCAATGATTTTGGCGCGCGTTGTCCGCGGCTTGCTGCTCGCTTCCATGCCCTACCCCCACAAAGTCCCCACGATAGGATTCGCAAGGCCCCGGAAAGTTACGCCTAGTTACCGCGCCCCGCTTTGCACGCCAAGATAGCACGAACGGGCCATGCCGAGGTCGCAAAAAGCGCCGCTTTTGCTGGCCTTTCCCCGCCTTTCAAGGCATACTATCCTTATAGTCGTCCCCCCAGGGCAGCTTGGGGGATATCCATGCTTGAATCCAGGTCACTAGTGCGGAAATCAGAGCGTCCTTTCCTGACCTCGTCGCCCCCGCGAAGGCCGGCGGAGAATCGTCAACGCCGCCTGATGATTGGCGCCCTCGCTTTGCTGCTGATGGCCCTGGGATTACTTCTCTACAAAGATCGCGACTTCTGGTTTCCCGACGAGACCCAAGCCGACGAATTATCCAATCAGCCAGCTCCCACCGCAGCCGCAACTCCGGCCGCTCCTGCCTTGCAGGCTCTGGTGGTCGCTACTGCCGCCCCCACCACCGATAAGAAGCATTCCGCCTCCAAGCCGCAACTGAAAGAATCCGCTCAGGCCGAGCCCGCTGTCCCGCCCGTCGCCACCGTGACCCGCAGGACCGTGCTTCCTCCGCTCGAAGTCGAGGTCGTCGCCGGAGACATTCATCGCACCGTTCACCCGGGCACAAATTCTGTCCACGTGGATTTGCAGCCGGGTTCGCCGCCAAGGCCGGTCACCGAAGCTGCTGACGCCGCCGATACCGCCGCCAGCCTCAGCAACGCTGCCGAGCACGTGCAAATGTCGGCCGACACCGCAGAAGTCGTAAGCCGTCCCGTAAAGCCCGGGTACCCCTTGCTGGCCCGCCAAATGAAAGTACAGGGCTCGGTGATTTTGCAGGCGCTTATCGGCAAGGATGGTTTGATCCAGAATCTCCGCGTCGTGAGCGGACCGCCGATTCTGGCCGGCGCGGCCGAGGAAGCCGTGAAGCAGTGGCACTTCAAGCCCCATTACCAGGGCACGGAAGCGGTCGAAACCCAAGCCAAAATCACCGTCAACTTCACCATCTCCACGAATTAGCAGTTTTCTAACTCGATTTTGGGTGGCGCAGCGCTTTCAGCGCTGCGATGAGGCTTCCCTTCTCTGTGGGGGCTTTACCCCCTGAGGTCACCGAAGCAAGTCTTCCGCAAACTGCTAGACTCTCCGCAGAGGCCGTTTTGCAATCGCCGCGACACCCCGGAAGCCCTGCCTGGTTCTCCCCTGGAGGCCGGCTCCGCCTGTGGGCGGCCGCCGCGGTTGTCCTTGCCGCCTTGATCTCCATAACAGCGTTGCGATCCCCAGCGTTCGCAGGCTCATCCTCGTCCCCGGATGGAGGAAAAATCGTGTTCACTCTGACCAGTGCAAGTTTCGCCAGCGGCGGCGCTATCGCGCGCCAGTTCACCTGCGACGGAGCCGATGTTTCTCCCCAACTTTCCTGGACCGACCCTCCTGCTGAAACCAAGTCCTTTGCGCTTCTGGCCGACGATCCCGATGCCCCTGTCGGAAACTGGAACCACTGGACCTTGTGGAACCTCCCGCCAGACCTGCGCGGACTCCCCGAGGGAATAAGCAAGCAAGCGCGCCTGCCCGACGGCACCCAGCAGGGCTCCAACGATTTCCGCCGCACCGGCTACAACGGTCCCTGCCCGCCTCCCGGCAAGCCGCATCGCTACTACTTCAAACTGTTTGCTCTGGATGCGAAACTGGAACTTAGGCCCGGTTCAAGCAATAAGCAACTGGAAAGCGCCATGAAGGCACACATCCTGGCCCAAGCCGAGTACATGGGCCTTTACGGGAGATGAGACGCCTGCTCTGCGAGATGAGCCCCCCACTCGCCCACAGCTGAAATGCAAAAACCCGGCAAGAGCCGGGTCTGCGGTCAACTCGTAATTCTAAAATTTCCACCCAAAAATTAACGAGCGTCCTGAAACTCTATAAGAGTCCAGGACGCCCGGGCAGCCCTCCCCCAGAACTGCTCACCGAAGAAATTAAACGTGGAGCGCTTTCCTGCCTATGGCACTTCCGTGCCATCCCCTCCCGCTAAAGTGCCATACGCCTATCTCGTTGCAACCCAGCAACTTCGGCCTGTTTGCCCGCTGGGCTTGGGTTCTGCCACCCTGAAGTCGTTGTGGAATTTGCCGATGGGACGCTAGTGATGTGGCGCCCGACGCGACCCTGGTCAGGCCCCGCACCGGCGCCGTCGAGCTATGTCTCCATTCCAAGATCCCGAGATCCTTCGCAGCATCCTGGAGAGTCTGCCCACGGGACTTTGCATCCTTGACATGCAAAAAAAGCTCGTCCTGTGGAGCGCCGGGGCGGAACGCATTACCGGCTATCTTCGCCACGAAGTCCTGGGCCACGGCTGCGTGGGAGAACCTCTGCTCCACTGCGATCAGCAGGATTGCGAGTGGTGCAACGAAGATTGTCCTCTGGCCCGCGCCATCAAGACTGCGCACCCCATCGAAGCCACCGCCTTGTTGCGTCACCGCGCCGGATACGAAATCCCTGTCCGCGTCTGCGCCGTTCCCGTGCACAACGCGCACGGCTCCATCATCGGCGCCGTCGAAACTTTCGCAGAACTGCACGCCGCCACCGTGGAACAGCGCGAAGCCAGCCTCACAGTCCCCGGTTCCGTGGACGAACTCACCGGAGTGGCCAGCCCCGCCCTCACCCGTTCCTACCTGCGTGAAAATCTCGAGACTCTCACCGAAGCGCGCGTGCCCTGCGCCGTGCTCTGTTTCCGCCTCGAGGGCCTGGATCATTTTCGCGCCGCCTGCGGCCCCGAGGCCGCCCTCGCCCTGCTGCGCGTGGTCGTCCACACCCTCGAAAGTTCGCTCTGGAAAACAGACTTCGTCGGGCGCTGGAGCGACGATCAGTTCCTCGCCATTCTGGGCAGTTGCCGTGAAGAAGCGCTGCCCTGGGTGGGCGAACGCATCCGCCGCCTGCTGGCCGGCAACGGCATCGAGTGGTGGGGGGAAAAGCGTGCGTTGCCGGTCTCCATCGGCCAGGCCACGGCGCAGCCCGGCGACACCGTCGAATCCCTCATGGGGCGGGTACAAGAATCTCTCGCCGCCGCCGCGCCAGAGCGGGCCCAAGCCGCGGCCGCGCCGCAACCGAACCATTCTTCCGGGAGCTAGCCATGTTCGCCATCATCGGCATCGTCGTCGTTTTCGGTTGTGTGGTCGCCGGCTATCTCATGGAGCACGGCAACATCAGAGTTCTCACCCAGCCCGCCGAGTTGGTCATCATCGGCGGCGCTGCGGTGGGCACGGTCCTGATCGCCAACCCGCTCTACATCATCAAGAAAATCGCCGGCGGCATCGGCGGCGTCTTCGGCAGTTCCAAGTTCGGCAAGCACGCCTACATTGACGCCTTGAAAATGATGTACGAACTCCTCAACAAGGCCCGCAAAGAGGGCCTCATGGCCTTGGAAGCCGACGTCGAAGAGCCCGAAAAAAGTCCCGTCTTCTCCAAGAACCCCGCCTTCGTCAAGAACCATCACATTCGCGACTTCGTCTGCGACTCCCTGCGCATGGCCATTACCGGCGTGGACGTCTTCGAGCTTGACCAGATGCTCGACCTCGACATGGAAGTTCATCATCACGACTCCACCCAGCCCACCGCCGCTCTCAGCACCATGGCCGATTCCCTGCCCGGCCTCGGCATCGTCGCCGCTGTTCTCGGAGTCGTCATCACCATGGGCGCGCTCGGTGGCCCGCCCGAAGAGATCGGGCACAAAGTCGCCGCCGCCCTGGTCGGAACCTTCCTCGGCATTCTGCTCTGCTACGGACTTATCGGACCCATCGCCGGCAACATGACCAAGGCCGCCGAGGAAGAACACGCTTTTCTCAACGTCATGCGCGTGCTCATGGTTTCGTTTCTCAAAGGCAGCGCTCCCATCATGGCGGTGGAAGTGGCGCGCCGCGCCGTTCCCGGACACGTGCGGCCCTCCTTCAAAGAACTCGAACAAGCTTGCCGCGGTGGAGGCGCGGCCGCCGCTGCATCCGCCTGAGCGCACCGAACAAAGCACATGGACAAACCGCGCCCCATCATCGTCATCAAGAAAAAAGCCGGCCACGGCGGCCATCACGGCGGCGCCTGGAAGGTCGCTTACGCCGACTTCGTCACCGCCATGATGGCGTTGTTCATCGTCCTCTGGCTGCTCAACTCCAGCAAACAGATTCAGGTCGCCGTCGGCGGATATTTCAAAGATCCCACCGGCACCTCCAAAAAGGTCGGTTCCAACATGGTCGGTGCGGGAGAAAACTTCGTCCTCACCCGCGACAACATGCCCAAGCTGAAAGAACAATTGCAGCAGGCCATTCGCCAGATGGATGACTTTGACAAACTGAAGAGCCACATCGAGATGACCGTCACCGCCGAAGGCCTGCGTATCGAACTCTCCGAATCCGCCAATGGCACCTTCTTCGACAGCGGCAGCGCCAAACTGAAAACCGACGGACGCGACCTGCTCGGCACGCTCGCCAAGGAACTCGGCAGCCTTCCCAATAAACTTTCCATCGAGGGCCACACCGACTCCCAGCCCTACGCCGCCTCCGCCAACTACGGCAACTGGGAGCTCTCTGCCGACCGCGCCAACGCCGCCCGCCGCGTGATGCAAACCAGCGGCCTTCGCGCCGACCAGGTCACCCAGGTGCGCGGCTTCGCCGACCAGCGCCTGCGCAAACCCGACGCCCCGCTCGATCCCGCCAACCGCCGCATCTCGCTCATTGTGCAATACGTCGTCAAGAACGCCGACGACGAAGACGCCAAGCCCGCCGTAGAAGGCAAAACCGAAAACAAACCGGAAAACAAACCGTAGAGACGTAGCTTGCTACGTCTCTCTCGCCCCATCGCCCACTCACGGGTTGCTTTGGACATGTCTGGTTTGACCCCCCGGAAAGACTGTGCCACACTGCTCGCTGCTGTCTCATGCTCTGTCGCCGCGCCATTCCGCTGTGCCCCTCCGCGCGGCTCGTCTGCGTCCTTCTCGCCTGCTTGCTCGCCGCCACCGCCTCGGCCCAGTCCCCGGGGGACAACCTGAACGGTCAAGGTTCCTTAATCGATCAAATTGCGACGGCGAGGTCCCGCAGCACCGCCCCAAACACCGGAGTCCTGATCTTCAAAGTGTTCGCCGAGCGCCACAGCACTCATCTTGATCGTCAGGCTCTGCTGAAACTGGTCAACCTCGAGACCCAGTCCTCCACCTGGCAAACCACCGAGAACACCTCCGCAGACGCGTTCTCTGAGAGCATGCCGCTGGGCATCTTTACCGACGTCCCCTACGGCAACTACGACGTCGAAGTCAGTGCCGTCGGCTATCTCAGCACTCATCAGGAAGTGAAAGTCACAAGTTCGCTGGTTCAGCAGCAGATCGAAATTGTGCTGCACCAGGACCCGGCCGCCGTCAATCTCGACCTGGCCACCGCCGTCATCTCGCCGAAGGCCCGCAAGCAGACCAAGCGTGCGATCTCGGAACTCAAGTCGAGCAACTTTAGCGAGGCGCAGAAGCACCTCGAGGAAGCTTATAAAGCTTCCCCGTCCGACCCTAGTCTGAACTTTCTGCTCGGATATCTGTATTTCCAGAAGAAGAATTTCGCCCAGGCCACCACCTACCTGGGCTCCGCGACCAATCTCGATCCCCACAACCACCAGGCCCTCACTCTGCTGGGGCGGGCAGGCCTCGAACAAAAGGACTATCCCGCGGCTAGATCAGCCCTCGAGCGGGCGGTGCTGGCCGATCCCGAGAACTGGCTACCGCACGATTTGCTCGCCGATACCTACCTGCACGAAAAGAACTACGACAAGGCTCGCGACGAGGCCCAGATCGCCCTCAATAAGGGCAACCACTTTGTCAGCTCCGCCCAGCTTGTGCTCGGCCAAGCCCTCCTGAATCTGGGCCACGACCAAGAGGGGATTCAGGCGCTGAATGTTTTCCTCGAACAATCTCCCAGTCATCCCGTCGCAGGGCAGGTTCGCGCACTGATCGCAGAAATCCAGGAACATAACTCCAGCTCTCCGGCAAGCTCCCAAGAAGAAGGAGCGTCCTCCGGCAAGATCAGTCTGTCGGGCGTCGATCCCCTGTTGGCCCTTCCGGCAACGCAGTTGTCCGTGAAGGCATGGCAGCCGCCGGGAGTGGATGAGGTTAAACTGGCCGTCGCGCCGGGCGTCGCCTGTCCCACGGAAAAGGTAATCGAAGAATCGGGCAAGCGCGTGCAGGAACTGGTGCAGGACGTGACCCGCTTCGCCGCCGTCGAAGATTTATTTCATCAGGCGCTCGACGAATATGGCACCCCCGTCCGCACCGAAACCCGCAAGTTCAACTACGTGGCTTCGATTTCAGAGCCGCAGCCGGGATTTCTCTCCGTGGATGAATACCGCGCCGATAAACTCACTCTCGCGGACTATCCCGATCACGTTGCCAGCACCGGCTTTGCCGCGCTCGCCCTCGTTTTCCATCCCCACATGCGCGACAGTTTCGAACTGTCCTGCGAAGGCCTCGGCGATTGGCATGGACAGGCCAGCTGGCTGGTGCACTTCCGCCAGCGCAGTGACCGGCCCAACCACATGCTGAGCTATAAGGTCGGCAACAACTACCACGCCGTAAGTCTCAAGGGCAGAGCCTGGATTACCGCCGACAAATTCCAGATCGTCCGCATCGAAGCCGAGATGGTCAGCCCCATGCCCGAAATTCAGCTCGCCAGCGAGCACCAGGTCGTCGAATACGGCCCCGTCCCCTTCCAGAAGAAAAATACTTCCCTCTGGCTGCCCAAGAGCGCCGAGATTTATTTTGACTTCCGCAAACACCGCTACTACCGCCGCCACAGTTTCGATCACTACATGCTCTACTCGGTGGATTCCGAAGAAAAACGCAAGGAGCCAACCGTCAAGCCCGCGGAAGAGAAGAAGTCATAGAGTCAGCAATCCACGTATGTATAATGGCTCCCGCCTATGGCTCAAATACTTGTTCTCTACAACGCTCCCGCCGACCCTGCCGCCTTTGATCGCTACTACCAACAAACCCACGTTCCGCTCGCGAAGAAGATTCCCGGCCTGCGCTCGTATTCGATCAGCCACGGGCCGGTGCAGGCCCTTGCTGGGAACGCACCGTATCTGGTCGCCATCCTGACCTTCGACTCGATCGGCGACCTCAACGCGGCTCTTGCGTCTGCCCAGGGTCAGGCGACGGCGGCCGATTTGCCGAACTTCGCCTCCGGCGGCGCAACGGTGCTGATCTTCGACAGCAAGGCAGCTTGACCCTTGAGATAACTTTACAATCTGTAGTGGGCTACGTTTTTGAGACGGCCGGCGCACGTGGCATACTTGGCCGGACCGGCAGTGGCGCGTAGAGGATTTGGTTGCTCCCCGGGACGCCTACGAACAGCGGAGGGCGGAAAGACAAATAGCTTGAGGCGATGATCTTATGATTAGGCTGCCAATATTGAAAGATGAATTGGCCTTTCTAGAAAAGCACCTGCCAGAGTTGGAAAGCAGGGCAGATTTAGGGCAGTTGGCGAGTGAGTTCAAAAAGCGGATTGCCCAGATTCGCCGAGAGATTAACACCCTGGAGCGCGACCAAAAATCAAAGTAGCCCACTACCTTACAATCGCTTCCGCCGCCTCATCGCATAGCCGGCTGTATAATCGCCGATTGACTTCCTCTCAGGAGCACATCATGAAGCGGTCTACTCAACTCTTCTGTTCTCTCGTTGTCTTCTTGTCCTTCGCTCCCGCCGTCTGGTCTCAGTCGCAGGAGAAGGTTGATCTCGAAACCATCTCCCGCATTCGCTACGAGGGCTTCCGCAACTCCAAAGTCATGGAGTACGCCTCCGGCCTGATGGATTCCATCGGCGAGCGCCTCACCGGCTCTCCCAACATGAAGCGCGCCAACGAGTGGACCCGCGACCAACTCACCGCCATGGGCCTCAGCAATGCTCATCTCGAAGCCTGGGGACCGTTCGGCCGCGGATGGGCCAATCAGTACGTCAACGCCCGCATGACCTCGCCCGACGTCGTCCCTCTCATCGTTTACTCGAAAGCCTGGACTCCCGGCACCAGCGGCGTCGTCACCGGCAAGTGCATTCGCGTCACAGTTGAGAAGAAAGAGGACTTCGACAAGTACAAGGGCAAGCTCGCCGGAATGATCGTGATCTTCGGCCCCGACGCCGACGCAAAACCCATCACCGAAGCTCCTTTCAAGCGCTACAGCGACGACGATCTCGCCAAGACCGGTGAATATGAAATCCCCGCCGACCGCCAGCCCTATCGCTTCGCCGAGTTCGCCAGACGCCAGCAGTTCATGAAGGAATTAAATCAGTTCTTCGCCGAAGAAAAAGTTCTGGCTGTCATTGACCACAGCCGTGGCACATCCGGCGGCGGCACCGTTTTCGTCCAATCCGGTGGTTCCTACAAGCCCGGAGAAACCACCACGGTTCCTCAGCTCACCATGGCCTCCGAGCACTGGAGCCGCATCGCCCGTCTCCTGCAGCAGAAGAAAGAAGTCACTCTCGAACTCAACGTCACCAACACCTTCTACGACGATGACCCCATGCAGTACGACACCATTGCCGAAATCCCCGGAACCGACAGGAAAGATGAAGTCGTCATGCTCGGCGCCCACCTCGACTCCTGGCACGCCGGTACCGGCGCCACCGACAACGGCGCCGGCGCCATCGTCATGATGGAAGCCATGCGCATTCTCAAAACTCTCGACATCAAGCCCCGTCGCACCATCCGCATCGGCCTGTGGAGCGGCGAAGAGCAGGGCCTGCTCGGCTCCCAGTTTTACGTCCAGCAACACTTCGGCTCTCGTCCACCCATGGACGACCCCGGGATGAAAGACATGCCCACTGTCACCCGGCGCCAGGCCGGACCCGTCACCGTCAAGCCGGAACAGGCCAAAGTTTCCGCCTACTTCAACGTGGATAACGGCACCGGCAAGATTCGCGGCATCTACCTCCAGGAAAACGAAGCCGTCGCTCCCATCTTCGAAGCCTGGATGCGTCCCTTCAAGGATCTCGGCATGACTACGCTCAGCATGCGCAACACCGGCGGCACCGACCACCAATCCTTCGACGCCGTCGGCATCCCCGCATTCCAGTTCATCCAGGATCCCATCGAGTACGAAACCCGCACTCACCACTCCAACATGGACGTCTACGACCGCCTGCAGCCCGACGATCTCAAGCAGATCTCGGTCATAGTAGCCGCCTTCGTCTACGACGCCGCCATGCGCGACCAGATGCTCCCCCGCAAGCCCATAGAGAAACCTCTACCAAAAGAGCCTGAGAAGAAGGACGACTAGAGCTTTCGGAAAATAGCCGTAGGAAGTCAGTGGCTTACAAAAGAACAAAGAATGGCTCCTCAGGTAGGACGGTTCTTTCTGGACACCCCGATTTTCTCGGGAAAACCTGGGGGAAACCTGGGGACAGACGGGTGGAGTGCACCCCTGAGGTGAGACAAAGAAACTGGGGACAGTTATTTTTGCGCAAACCGGGGGAAAAACCTGGGGACAGACGAAAAACCTGGGGACAAAAAACCTGAAAAAACCTGGGGACAGACGGGACGTTCCCTGGTTTCTCGCCAAAACGGCCGCCCCTTGCTTGGTTTCAGAAAATTGGGGAACGTCCCGTCTGTCCCCGGTTTTCTCGGAGGCCATCTTGTCAGCGGGTCACTTCGAGGCATACAACTACTGGCTTTTTAAAGGTGCGCGTGCTGAGGAGTTCAGTGAGTGGATTAAGAGCCACCAAGACCAGTTCCAGGCTTGGCTCGACTGGCAGAGCAAAAACAAGTTCGCGGTGGAAAATCCTGACTTCCAGCGGCCTGGTCGTCGCATCGGTTGTCAACGATGAGGGCGAGCAGGTCTACCCGCGAAGGTGGAACCACGACTTTGTCGGGATGCCCATCATCGACAAGAGCAAACAGCACCGTCCCACTGTGACCGAGACAGAGGTCGGTGAGATCACATCACACTCCTCCTTCCGGTTCGGCGTTCTGTTCACCTTGCTCGCCGGGACGGGGTTACGCATAGGCGAAGCCCTCGCTCTCAAGGCGAGCGACTTCACCGATGACTTCCGGGTGCTGCACGTCACGCGAAGCATCTGGCATGGTCGGGAACAAGACCCGAAAACCCCCGCTGCTGTTCGGGAAGTGGATATTGCAGAGCCACTTGCTGAGATGCTGCGGGCGTTCGCGAAAGGCAAGGACGGGTATCTGTTTTCCACCCGTTCGGGCCGTCCCATCGGTCACCGCAACGTTAACAGGGCTGCTGGAATCGGCGTCCACGCGCTTCGACGCTTTCGCATCGAGACGCTACGCCGCGCCAGAGTTCCTGAAGAGCTCATTGGGCTCTGGCTCGGGCACGCACCGCGCACAATCACCGACCTGTACGCGGAAGGGCTGAAGCGTGACCGGGTCTGGCGGCGTGAGTGGTGCGAGAGGGCTGGACTCGGACTTTCGTGGTCTGGGCTATATGGGGCTAGAAACGATGCGGCGGTTGCGTTGCAGAAGGCCGCGTAAACCTAACGCAGGGCGGGAAATAAAGTGGCTCCTCAGGTAGGACTCGAACCTACAACCCTTCGGTTAACAGCCGAATGCTCTGCCATTGAGCTACTGAGGAGTGTCTGGGCGGGGCGCTGATGGCTCAACCCATGTTTAACATTCTCATCATAGCATTACGACTCGAAACTGAAAACACGTTCGATTGCTCCCCTCGTTACGTCGGATCATGCCGTTGGTTTCTGGTACGCTAGGCCCTTGGCCGCTCCGTTCAAGGCGAACCGGCGTCCATTCTCCGAGGTGCTTGTGACAGGAGGTCTGCGTTTGCTTTGGTCTCTTTCTTCGTTCTTTCTGCTGGTTGGGGCCGTGTATGCCGCTGACGATTCACCGTCCCGGGCCGCGCAGGCCGGGCTGCCTGTGCCGTCTGCGCCGCCGAAAACCGCAGTCAAACCCATCGCCGAGACGCTGCACGGCACCAGGATCGTGGACAATTACCGCTGGCTCGAGGACGGGAAGAGTCCCGAGACCCAGAAGTGGGTGCAGGAAGAAATGTCCTACACCCGCGCAGTGCTTGATCCCCTGCCCGAGCGGGAGGCGATCCACAAGCGCCTGACCGAACTGCTCTCGACCGGCAGCGTCACTCCGCCGCAGATCGCCGGCCGGTATTACTTCTACACCCGCCGCGAGGGCATGCAGAACCAGCCTGTCCTTTATGTACGGGAGGGACTCAACGGCCCGGACCGCGTTTTGGTGGACGCCAACCAGCTCGCCGCCGACGGCACCGTCGCACTTGACTGGTTCGAGCCCAGCGAAGGCGGCCGGTACGTCGCCTATGGCACCTCCGCCAGCGGTTCCGAGATAAGCACGCTGCACATCGTCGAAACCAAGACCGGCACGATGCTGCCCGACACCATCGAGCGCACCCGCGCCGCCTCCATTGCGTGGGAGCACAATAATCACGGCTTCTATTACACCCGCTATCCCAAGAAGGGTGAGGTTCCCGAAGGCCAGGAGGTGTACAACCGCCACGTCTTCTATCACCCGCTGGCAGCCGATCCCGACAGCGACGAGCCCATCTTCGGCGAGGGCCGCGATCCGGAAGACTGGCCCAGCGTGCATCTTTCGAACGACGGCAACTGGCTGGTGATCGAAGTCGAGCAGGGCTGGACCAAGTCCGAGCTTTTCCTGATGGACCTGAAGAAACACACGCCCCCGACCCGCGTCACCACCGGCAAGAATTTTCTCTATCGCGGCGAAGTCTACCAAGGCAAGCTCTACCTCACCACCAACGAAGAGGCCCCGCGCTACCACGTTTTCGTCACCGACGCTGGCGACTACGAGCGCGATCACTGGAAGGAACTCATTCCCCAGGCCGACGCCGTCCTGCAAGGCACCGCCGTCTTCGGCGGCAAACTGTTCGCGCAGTACGAACAGAACGCTTCGTCCCAGCTCAAGATTTTCGATCTCGACGGCAAGAAGCTGACTGATCTTGCCCTGCCCGCCCTCGGCACCGTCTTCGGATCCGGCGGGCGCTGGAACCGCGACGAGATATTCTACGGCTTCGAGTCCTTTACCTTCGCGCCCTCGATTTACCGCTACGATCTTAGAGCCAACTCCACCTCGCTCTGGACCAAGGTGGACGCGCCGTCCATCGATCCCTCCGCCTACGAAGTACATCAGGAATGGTACGCATCGAAAGACGGCACGCGCGTGCCGATGTTCGTGATTTCGAAGAAAGGTGTAGAGAAGAACGGCCACAATCCCACGCTGCTCACCGCCTACGGCGGGTTCAACATCAGCCTGACGCCCGCCTTCAATCCCCCGGCTTATCTTTGGCTGGAGCACGGCGGCGTCTTGGCCGTGGCCAACCTGCGCGGCGGCGCCGAGTTTGGGGAAGACTGGCACCGTGCCGGCATGCTCGACAAGAAGCAGAACGTGTTCGACGACATGATCGCGGCCGCCGAGCACCTCATCGCCGAAAAATATACCGACCCGAACCACCTCGCCATCCGCGGCGGCTCCAACGGAGGCCTGCTGATGGGCGCCATGATCACGCAGCGTCCCGACCTGTTCCGCGCCGTGGTCTGCCAGGTGCCGCTGCTCGACATGCTGCACTACCAGAACTTCCAGATCGCCAAGCTGTGGATTCCCGAGTACGGCAGCGCCGACAATCCCGACCAGTTCAAGTGGCTCTACGCCTACTCCCCGTACCACCACGTGAAGCCGGGCGCGGAGTATCCCGCAGTCCTATTCATGACCGCGGATACCGATACTCGTGTGGACCCCATGCACGCGAAAAAGATGGCGGCGTTGATGCAGGCGGAAGCGAAGAATGGAGCGAGTAAGACGCGGCCGATCTTGCTTCGGATCGAGAGTAAGGCGGGGCATGGGGCTGGGAAACCGGTTACGAAACAGATTGAGGAGTTTACGGATATTTATTCGTTTCTGTTTTGGCAGGTGGGGGTGAAGGAGTAGGGCGGTTT
>Ga0116223_10000726_pt1 | contig 38324 bp, 35 predicted proteins | sample Sb_taG_3_FD_90092 | JGI IMG/M metagenome (GOLD analysis project Ga0116223, IMG submission 90092) | Peat soil microbial communities from Weissenstadt, Germany - Sb_50d_a_PC metaG | ecosystem: Environmental > Terrestrial > Soil > Wetlands > Peat | place: Germany: Weissenstadt | collected 2010-09-21 | reverse complement strand
TGCAGGGCCCACGGGCGCTCGCTGGAGCGCCGCTCGACCGGCTCGGATTCGGCAGCGCGCTGCTCTCCAACCCGGTAGCCGCAGATCATCTGGTTGAGCGCGTGCGCCTGCTCCACGATCGCCTGGCTGGCTGCGGCCGCCTGCTCGACCAACGAGGCATTCTGCTGCGTCGACTGATCCATCTGCATGACGGCCTTGTTGACCTGCTCAATGCCGGTGGACTGTTCGCGACTGGCCGCGGCGATCTCGGCCACGATCTCGGTCACCTTCTTGACCGCGGCCTGGATTTCCTCGAGCGTCTTGCCCGATTCATCCACCAGTTTGCTGCCTTCACCAACGCGTGTAACGCTGTCCTGAATCAGCGCCTTGATCTCCTTGGCCGCGGTGGCGCTGCGTCCGGCGAGATTGCGCACCTCGGTGGCGACCACGGCAAAGCCGCGGCCCTGCTCGCCGGCGCGGGCGGCCTCCACGGCGGCGTTCAATGCCAGCAGATTCGTCTGGAAGGCGATCTCATCGATGACGCCGATGATATCGGCGATCTTCTTCGAGGCCGCGTTGATGCCCGCCATCGAGGCGACCGCGGACCCGACGACCGTGCCGCCTTTTTCCGCCTGCCGGCGCGCCGCCAACGCCAGTTGATTGGCCTGGCCGGCGTTATCCGCCGTCTGCCGGACGGTCGAAGTCATCTGCTCCATCGACGAGGCCGTCTCCTCCAGACTCGAGGCCTGCTCTTCGGTGCGCTGCGAGAGATTCAGATTGCCCTTGGAAATCTCTTCGGCGCCGATCTTGACCTCGGCAGCGGAGGCTTTGATCTGCCGCACCAGGGTCATCATATTGCCGATTAGCGCATTGACGCCGGAGGCGAGCTTGCCGAACGCACCGGACTTGCCGATGCTGTCGACGCGCGCGCTCAGGTCGCGCTGCTTGGCGCATTCGACCACGACATTGACATCGTCGACGACGGCGCCAATCGTATCGAACAGCTCGTTGACGCCGCGGCTCAGCGCCTCGATCTGTCCGGTTTTGCCTTCGAGTGAGATGCGCTGCGAGAGGTCCCCATTCAGCGCCGCCTTGACCGCCGCCTGCGTCTGCTGCACGGTCGCCTGTAGTTGCTGCGACGTGAGCACCTGCGCGGTCACATTGGTGTTATAGCTCACGACCGTTATCGGTTTGCCAGACGCATCCAGGGTTGGACTGTAGTAGCCCTGCAGCCAGACTTCCTTGCCGTTCTTGCCGATGCAGAGGTATTCACCCGCCTGATATTCGCCACGGCGTAGCTTGTTCCACAGCTCGCGGTATTCAGCGCTGTCGCGGTACGCCGGACTGACCAGCATCGAGTGATGCTTGCCGGCCAGCTCCTCGAGCGTGTAGTCGAACAATTTGAGAAAGTTCGGGTTGGCCATGCGGATGGTGCCGTCGAGTTCGATCTCGATCATCGCGCGCACTCTGCGGATGGCGTTGATTTCGCTCTCGAGCATGGCGCTGCGCTTGCGCTCGGCATCCCGTTCCTGCTCGACGCGAGCCAGCTCGCTGGCGCTCGCCGCGCACGCGCCCTGCAGCTCATTGAGCGTGAGAGCATCGATCGTGACCTTGCGCGGCGCTCGCTGGCGCACTGTCTTGCTGCGTGTTCGCTTCATGACTTCCTGCCCTTATGTGATCTGTTCAAGAGACGACGGCATCATCTGGCCGCGCCCAACCGTGCCGCGTTATCGGGCGCGTGATCGGCGTTGCGCGCCAGATGCAGCACGGCCTCGGCAATCCGCTCCAGCGGCAGCACCTCCCGGACGCCGCCGTGTTTGACCGCGGCCCCAGGCATACCCCATACGACACTGCTGGCCTCGTCCTGCGCTACCGTCGCCGCCCCGGCGTCGTGCATTTCCCTGAGCCCTCTGGCGCCGTCGTCGCCCATGCCGGTCAGAATCGCTCCGACGGCGTTATGCCCCACGTTCTGCGCTACGGATCGAAACAGCACATCGACACTGGGTCGATGGCGGTTGACGGGCGGCCCGGCGCTGAGCCGGCACAGATAGCGCGCACCGTCGCGCTCGACCAGCAGGTGCTGATCACCCGGCGCGACGTAAGCATGTCCCGGCACGATCTGCTGACCGTCACGCGGCTCGCAAACCGACATCGGGCTCACCGAGTCCATGCGCTGCGTAAAAGCACCGCTGAACGCCGCCGGAATGTGCTGTGCAATCACCACCGCCGGACCATCGGCGGGCAAGGCCTGCAGCACGGCCCGAATGGCCTCGGTGCCGCCCGTGGAGGCGCCGATGGCAATGATCCGCTCGGTGGTGCGCAAGGTGCGCAGCCCGGCCAAGGCCGGCAGCACCGCATCGGCTGAATATTTCGGGGCCACCCGCATGGCTGTGGCCGTATCGGCGCCCGCGCGCACGCGCGCGCGTGCCGCGCATCGCACCTTACTGCAGATCTCGTCGGAAAAGTCGCGCAGCGTGCCAGCCAGATCCGCCTTGGGCTTTGAGACGAAATCCACCGCACCGAGCTCCAACGCCCGTAGCGTCGTGTGCGCGCCGCGCTCGGTGAGCGAGGACACCATGACGACCGGCATCGGGCGCAAACGCATCAGATTGGACAGAAACGTCAGTCCGTCCATGCGCGGCATTTCGACATCGAGCGTCAGCACGTCGGGATTGAGCGCTTTGATGCGCTCGCGCGCGATCAACGGATCGCCCGCCACGCCGACGACCTCCAGGTCCGGACACTCGTTGAGAATGTCGCTGAGCATTTGCCGCACCAGCGAGGAATCATCGATGATCAGCACGCGGATTTTTCTGCTCATGCTACGATCCCGTGCGCCGATAGATCGTGCGACCGATGAGCTCGTACTGATCGCTCACCCGATACAGGCTCTCGGAATGCCCCAGAAACAGGATTGATCCGGGCGGCTGCAGCTGCGCCATGCGCGCGAATAGCGCGCGCTTGGTGTCGGCGTCGAAATAGATCACGACGTTGCGGCAGAAAATCACCTCGAACTGTCCGCGCATTGGCCATTCGTCCATGAGATTGAGCTGTTTGAAGGTGATCAATTGCCGCAATGCGCCGGCAACTTTCACCGTGCCCGGTTGCGCTCCCGTGCCCGCGTTGAAGAATTCTGCCGCTCTCGACTTGGAAACGCCCCGCAGTCGTTCGACCGGGTACACGCCGGCGGCGCCGGTCGCCAGCACGCTCGAGTCCAGATCCGTCGCCAGAATCTTGATATCCTTGCCGCGCAGCACGCGCTGCTGTTCGCGCAGCACCATGGCGATGCTGTAGGGCTCCTCACCGGTCGAACAGGCGCACGACCAGATGCGCAGCCGTCCACTCGCCTGCGTGCGCGCCGCGATATCCGGCAGCACCTGCTCGGCGAGATACTCGAAGTGATGCGGCTCGCGGAAGAACGAGGTCAGATTGGTGGTGATGGCGTTGGTGAATTCCTGCAGTTCGATCGGATCCGCGCGTTCGAGCAGCGCCACATACTCGGTAAATCCGGACATTTTGAGCGCCCGAAGTCGACGCGCGAGCCGGCCATAGACCATCTGGCGCTTGGCCTTGGTCAGTGTGATGCCGGTGTGTGCGCGCACCAGCTCGCGGATGCGGTTGAACGCGGCATCGGTGAGCACGAACTCGCTCGCCGTGTTTATATTCATCGCCATGATCGTCGCCTGATTCATCGACGCGTAGCCTCTTGCGCCTTCAGGCAGGAGCCTGCCGCGGCACGTCGGTCTCGACGCACGCAGCCACGAGTGCATTGATATCGAGCAGCATGACCATCTTGCCGTCGACCGTAGCGATCCCCTTGACGCAGCTACCGTCGGCGACGCCGCCCAGATTCGGTACCGGCTTGATCTCCTCGGCCTGCACGCTGTAGACCTCGGAAACGCCGTCGACCACGATGCCGACGGTTTTTTCCCCGCGCGAGCTCTGAACACGCACGACGATCACCACGGTCGAGGCATCGAAACTGCGTCTTGCGAGATTGAGCCGGGTGCGCAGGTCGATCACCGGTACGATCATGCCGCGCAGATTCATGACGCCGAGCACGTACGGCGGCGTGTAAGGCACGCGCGTAACGTGATCCCAGCCTTTGATCTCCTGTACGCGCAGGATATCGACGCCGTACTCTTCGCCGCCACAGACGAAGCTCAGATACTGGGCACCGCTCGCGGCGGCGGTGGCTTCAGCCTCAGCACTCATGGTCGGCGTCATCGCACTGTTCCTCGGAACTCCTGCCACGCGCGATCGCTCGCCATCGCCGCCCGCGCCTTAGTGCTCGCGGTCAGTTGCGCCTCGTACTCCCCGATGCGCAGCCGCTGCTCGCGCAGTTCCCGCGCGCACGGGGTGATCTGCGCGCGCAATGCTTCGAACTCGGGCGCGGCGGCCGCTGCCTTGCCGCCCTCGCCTCGCTTGCGCGTCGTCTCGCCAGTAGTCCGTCCCATGCGCTGCGTCCTAAGTTGAATTAATGTCGCGATTGGTCACCGTGGCCACCGCTGTGATAGCTCTGTCAGTGCACCACGCTCATCGCGAGCCGCGCCACATCCAGCAGAATGAGGGTCTTGCCTTCCCTTTGCGCCAGCCCCTGCACGAGCTCGCTCGCGGCCGCGCTGCCGAGATCGGGCAGGCTGTGGCAGTCGGACGCAGCGAGGTCGTAGACTTCCGAGACCGCATCGACCACGAGCCCGAGCGTGCGTTCCTGCTCACCGCTGGGTACGCGAATGACGATCACCACCGTGGCGGGTCCGAATTGCGCCGGCTCCAACTCGAAGCGCCGACGCAGGTCGATGACCGGAACGGTGACACCACGCAGATCCATCACGCCGAGCACCCACTCGGGCGCATGCGGGATGGTCGTGACCGCGGACCAGCCGCGGATTTCCTGCACCGCCAGAATGCCGAGGCCGTATTCCTCGCCGGCCAGCTTGAAGGTAAGGACCTGCTGCGCGCTGGCCGCGTTGCGGCTCATGCCGCCTCCTTGGCAGGTTCGGCGCGGCAGGGCTGATCCATGTAGCGCACGATCACCCCCGGGATATCGAGTATCAACGCCACGCGGCCATCACCCAGCATGGTGGCCCCGGCCAAGGCCGTGACCTGCCTGAAATTGGTCTCGAGACTTTTGATCACGACCTGCTGCTGCGACAGCAGCTCATCGACGAACAGGCCGACGCGCTTGCCATCCGCCTCGACGATCATCAGCAGGCCGTTGAGCAGATCGGTGTTATCGGCCTGAATGCCGAACAACTCGTACAGGCGGATGATGGGAATGTACTCATCGCGCAGGCGGAACAGCTCGGCCTTGCCGGCCAGCGAGTTGATCTGATCGCGCTTTATCTGGATCGTTTCGACGATTGATACGATCGGCACGATGTAGATCTCGCGGCCAACGCGCGCCAGCTGGCCATCGAGAATCGCCAGAGTCAGCGGCAAGCGGATACGCACCGTGCTGCCCTTGCCCGGCGTCGAGTGAAGCTGCACGTGACCGCCGATCTGGTTGATGTTGCGCCGCACGACATCCATGCCGACACCGCGACCCGACACATCGCTGAGGACCTCGACGGTCGAGAAGCCGGGCGCGAAGATGAGGTTCAGGATCTTGTCGTCCGGCAGCTCCTCATCGGCGCCGACCAGCCCACGCTCCCGGGCCTTGGCCAATATCTTGTCGCGCTGCAGTCCCGCGCCGTCATCGGAGACCTCGACGATGACGTTGCCGCCCTTGTGATAGGCGTGCAGCGAGATCTTCCCCTGTTCGTCCTTACCGGCCGCGCGGCGCTGGTCGGGCATCTCGATGCCGTGATCCACCGCGTTGCGCACCAGATGTACCAGCGGATCGCCGATCTTCTCGAGCACGGTCTTGTCGAGCTCGGTCTGATCGCCGCTCATCTTGAGCTCGACCTTCTTGCCGAGCCGCTGGCCGAGGTCGCGGATCATGCGAGGAAAGCGATTGAATATCGACGCGATCGGCAGCATGCGCACGCGCATGACGCTTTCCTGCAGCGAGCGCATATGCCGCTCGAACTGCACCAGAGCGTTGCGCAGTTCGTCGGCCTGGCGGCCTTCCAGTAGCGCGGCCAACTGGCTGCACACCGATTGCGTGATCACCAGCTCGCCGACCGAGTTGAGCAACTCATCGATCTTTTCAATGCTGACGCGAATCGAACCGCCTTCGCTGGCAGCGGATCGAACAGCTTCCGGCGCGCTCGGTAGCTTGGCTGCTGCCGCTGCGCGTGAGGCCACGGCCGGGGTTACCGGCGCGTCCGGCGCCGCAGCTGCCGCAGCCGCGGTCACTGCCGCTGCGCTCGCCGCGGGGGCCGTCGCCGTCCCCGCCGGCGCTGGCGCAGCGTTCGACGCAGCAGCCTGCGTCGAGACGACCGGCGACATTGGCTCTATGGATAGGGTGCATTCTCCCTCCGCCCACTCGAATATCTGATCAATGGCCGCGCGCTCGGCGTCGCTGCGAAGCTCCATCTGCCAGGACAGCACGCATTCTTCCGGATCGAGCTCCGCCAGCGTCGGTACCTTGCCCGCGTCCACACGCGTTACCAGGGTGCCCAGAGAGGCCAGCTCGCGCAGCATGCGCAGCGGATCGTTGCCGTGCTCCATCATCAGCGGGCCCGGAATGAGCCTGATGTGCCAACCCGGCACGGCCGGCTCGCCGGCGGCGGCCGGCGAGCCGGCAGCGACTGCTATGGCGGCCGCCACCGGCGGTGCAGATGCACCGCCATCCGCGGAGCTCTTCACGATCGCCTGCAGCTGCGCGTGCAATCCTGCTGTGAATGCGGAAGCAACGGGCTGCTTGCGCTGAGTCGACGACAGCATCTCCCGCAGCACATCGACTGAACGCAGCAGAACGTCGACGATGTTCGAGTGGACGTGGCGCTGCCCGCTGCGCAACTGATCGAGCAGAGTCTCGAGCGTGTGCGTGAATGCGGCCACATCCGCAAAGCCAAAAGTGGCACTGCCGCCTTTGATCGAATGCGCCACGCGGAATATTGTGTTGATGAGTTCGGCATCGGGCTCGCCGGCGCTGAGCTTGAGTAGCGCGGTCTCCATCGAACCGAGCGCCTCGAAGCCCTCCTCGAAGAAGGTCTCGTGAAACTGTGCGAGGTCCAGCGTCATGGACGTCTATTGCGCACCCGGCGGCCCGGCCGCACCGGGGCTTTCGAGCAGCGCGCCGACGCTCAGAAGCTCGATCGCGTGTTCGAGCGTCTCAGATCGGCCCTTCCAGACGTACTCCAGCCCGCGCTCGAGGCAATCCAGAGCGAACGCGACGATGAGCTGCACGCCGGCGGCGTCGACGCGCTCGACGGCGCTGCCGTCGATCTCGTAGGGACCGGCCCGCGCCAGCTGCTCGAGCATATGAGCCTTGATCGCGGCACCCTCGTGGATGGTGCAGCTGGCGCCCAATATGACACGTCCTCGGGGCTCGGCGAGCGCATCATCGACGGTCGGTTGTGCGTCCTTTGCCATCTTTGATTTCAAAACTCGGTTGCCGCCGGCTCGGCAGGTTCTATAAGGCTGTTACGGCTGTCCGGGACCAATACTTGATGGGACTTCGATCACATTCTCGAATGGCGCACGCGCCGCCAGGGCTGGAGTGATGCTCGCCGCACGATCGGCCGGCGAGGGCTGACTTTGCGCACCCGCAGGCGCCTGTTTTGTGACCGCGCTAACAACAGCAGCAGTTACATCTGGCGCCTCCGCCGCTCAAGCAACACACTGTCCGGGCCAATATCGACTTAATGCAGTTCACGCACCCCGCGCAATGGTCATATGGAGGCGAGAGTGAGCGCACAACCGGGCATGAGCATTCTGGTGGTTGATGATTTCTCGACCATGCGACGCATCATCAAGGGTCTGCTCCAGGATCTGGGCTTTTCCAACATCACCGAAGCCGACGACGGCCTGACCGCGCTGCCGCTGCTCAAGGCCGGCAACTTCGACCTGCTGATCACCGACTGGAACATGCCCGGCATGCATGGCGTTGAATTGCTGCGCCAGGTGCGCGCCGATGAGCGCCTCAAGAAACTTCCCGTGTTGATGCTGACCGCGGAGGCCAAGCGCGATCAAATCGTCGAAGCCGCGCAGGCCGGCGTGAGCGGGTATGTGATCAAGCCGTTTACCGCCGCCACCCTCAAGGAAAAGATCGCCAAGATATTCGCCGTCAAGCCCTCAGCAGCGGCGTGACGTGCGCGCGCCATTACTAGAATAGTTCCAGCTCGCCCGGGGCTGAGGCGTCGCGCAGGCTCTGCAGCGCCCTGAGCATCTGCTCGGCGCGCAGGCCGCGCATCATGAAATCAAACAGCACCCGCTCCTCGACCATGCTGTAACGCCCGCGCACCTGATCGAGGATACTGTTCCAGTCGATGGTCGCCGGCGCCGCCGGATCGGTGGTAGCGTCGGCGGGAATAGCCAGGCCGGCACGCACGTGAGTCAGCCGCTGAATGAGCTTGTCGTAGAACTGTAATGCCTTGATCGCGGACTGCAGCGAGTCGCGCAGCGATGTGGCCAGGTCCGCGCACTTGGCCCCGGGCTCGCTCTGCACCCGCGATTCGAGCTGTTGCACATCGCTCGACAGCGCCGCCAGGCACTGGGCGATCTTGTCGACCTGAGCGTCGCTCTCACGCAGCGCGGCGTCGAGCTGCGCCACGCCCAAATTCAGGAACTGATGCAGGCCGCGAGCGATCGCGAGCGCACTGCTCAGTGCATCGGGCGACTGGCGGGCTGCTCCCGGGAGCTCTTCACTTCTCGAATTCATTTTCACCGACCTCGAGCGGCCGCAGGTGCCGAGGCCGAGCGCGCCGATCCGCTCAGCACGCGCTCGAGTGTTGCCAGCAGCTGCTCCGGATGAAACGGCTTGACGATCCAGCCGGTGGCGCCGGCCTGTTTGCCTTGCTGTTTGCTTTGCGAGCTCGACTCGGTGGTGAGCAGCAACAGCGGCGTCAGGCGATAATTCGGCAGCGAGCGCAGCTGCGCTACCAGCGTGATGCCGTCCATGCGTGGCATATTCACGTCCGCAAGCACCAGATCCACCGAATGCTCTCGCGCATATTCCAATGCTTCCTGCCCGTCGGCGGCCTCAGCTACCTCGTACCCGGCCGCGCGCAGCGTGACGCCGACCAGGTGTCGAATCGACGCCGAGTCATCGACCGCGAGAATTCGCTTGGACATTCAGCCCGCTCCGTTGTGGATGGGATCAAAGCCGCCTCGGCCGCCGATGCGCGGCCGGTGCTCGATAGGGTTATCGGCGCATCCGAGCCCGGGTTTAACTGCGGCCGCCGAGCTGTCCGCACAGTGTGCGTCGCGTCACGTAATTCGTGCTTGCGCAACGCGCAACGCGCAACGCGCAACGCGAGTATCAGGCGACGCGAACCGATCGGGGGCTTATCGGCGTGGGTTAATCGGCGTCGCGCATGAGTTGCACATTGCCGCCGGCCGCGGTGGTGTCGATGCTGAGCGCACGCTCGGTCATGAAGCGCGTCAGATACTGCGGTCCTCCCGCCTTCGGTCCGGTGCCCGATAGACCTTCGCCGCCGAAGGGCTGTGAGCCGACTACGGCGCCGATCATGGAGCGGTTGACATAGAGGTTGCCGACGCGCGCTCGCCGTCGGACCTCATCGGTATGCTGCGTCAGGCGAGTCTGCAGGCCCATGGTCAGACCATAGCCGCTGGCGTTGATGCGATCGACGGTACGCCCCAGCTCGCCCGCACGCCAGGTCACCACATGCAGCACGGGACCGAACACCTCCCGGCGCAGATCCTCGATCTGATGCAGGCGCACCAGCGTCGGGGCGACAAAGTGACCCGCGTCCAAACCCGGCGGCAGCGGACAGCGATACAGGATCTGCTGCGGTGCGAGCGATGCGACATAGCTCTCGAGGCCGTGCTGTGCATTGGCATCGATGACCGGTCCCACATCGGTGTCGAAATCGGCCGGATCGCCGATACGCAGCCTCGCCATGGCGCCCGTGAGCATCTGCAGCAGGGCCGGGGCTACCTCGTGCTGCACACACAGCAGTCGCAGCGCCGAGCAGCGCTGCCCGGCACTCTGGAATGCCGAGCTCAGCACGTCACCGACCACCTGTTCGAGCAGCGCCGTGGAGTCCACGATCATCGCGTTCAAGCCGCCGGTCTCGGCGATCAGCGGCACGATCGGGCGCGTCTCATCGGCCAGCAGCGCCTGCGCGATGCTTCGAGCAGTGCCGTTCGAACCGGTGAAAACCACGCCATCGAGGCGACGATCGGCGATCAGCGCCGCGCCCAGCGCATCCTCCCCGGGCAGGAATCCAATGACCCCGGAGGGTACCCCGGCTTCGAGCAGCAGCCGCACCGCCAGATGAGCGATCAGCGGCGTCTGCGGCGCGGGTTTGGCCATTGCGGCGTTGCCGGTGACCAGCGCGGCCACCACCTGCCCAAGAAATATCGACAGCGGGAAATTCCACGGACTGATGCAGGCAAAGGTACCGCGTGGCGCCCAGCTCAACTCATTGCGCTCGCCGGTCGGCCCGGGCAGCTCCACCGTCTGCATCAGGCGCCGCGCCTGAACTGCATAGTAGCGGCAGAAGTCGACGGCCTCGCGCACTTCGCCCAGGGCATCAGCAACGCTCTTGCCCGCCTCCCGCACCGCCAGAGCCATGAGTGCATCGCGCTCGCGCTCGAGCAGGTCGGCGGTGCGCAGCAGGCAGTCCGCACGGGCGTCCACCTCGAGCGCGGCCCACCGGGGCTGTGCGGCTCGTGCGCGCTGCAGTGCCTGCGAGAGCTGCGCGGGACTGGCCGGCACGATCGTGCCGATCACGCGTGCGACACGCGCCGGATCGCGCACCGGCTGGCCGCTGCCCTCGCTCTGCACCCCGTCGACGATCGCTGCGGCATGCCGCTGCTGTTGCCAGGCGCACTGCAGACGCGCCAGCAGCTCGCTGGCTGCTACCGGATCGGACAGATCGATGCCGGCGGAGTTGCTGCGGTCGGGGAAAAGATCCTTCGGTGCCACGATTGCCTCATTTGCCTGGGACGGCGCGCGTTGCAGCTGCACGACCGGATCGAGCAGCAGGCGGTCATCGTCGATGTTCTGACTCGCCAATTGGTAGACGAAGCCGGCGTTGGCGCCGTTCTCGAGCAGGCGGCGCACCAGATAAGGCAGCAGTTCGGCGTAACCCCCCACGGGAGCATAGACGCGGCAGCGTGCCGCCGCCTCACCGATCAGGCGCTCATAGAGTCCTGCGCCCATTCCATGCAGGCGTTGGAACTCGAAATCGCGGCGGCCATCCGACCAGCGCAGTATGCTCGCCACGCTCCTCGCGTTGTGGGTGGCGAAGGCCGGCAAGAGTTCCCGGGCCTGCAGCAGCCGGCGGGCACAGGCGAGGTAGCTCACGTCGGTGGCGCACTTGCGCGTGTAGACCGGAAATCCCGCGAGACTCAACTGCTGGGCGCGCTGGATCTCGACGTCCCAATAAGCGCCTTTGACCAGCCTCAGCGTGAGGCGCAGGCCGCAGCGGCGCGCCAGCTGCGCGGCCCACTCGATCACGGCCGGCGCACGCGGCTGATACGCCTGCACCGCCAGGCCGAAGCCGTCCCATCCCTGCAGCCGCCGATCGCAGGCCACGGCGGCAATCACGGCCAGCGACATATCCAGCCGCTCGCTCTCCTCGGCATCGATGGTGAGTCCAATGTTGTGCTCACGCGCCGCCAGCGCCAGTGCGCTCACGGTGCCGATCAGTTCCGCGACCGCATGCTCGCGCTGCAACGGCTCATAGCGGCAGTTCAGCGCCGACAGCTTGACCGATACGCCGTCATTGCGCGCGCTGTCGACACGCCGGTCGGCGCGCCGTCCAACCGCCACGATGGCCTCGTGATAGGCCGCGCGGTAGCGTTGTGCGTCGGCGTCGGTACGCGCCGATTCGCCGAGCATGTCATAAGAGAAACTAAAGGCCCGCAGCTCGGGGCGAGCCGCCCGGCGCAGCGAGCGCTCGATATCGCGCTCAAAAACGAACTGCCTGCCGAGTATCTGCATCCCGAGCCCGACCCAGGGACGCAACAGCCGCGCCGCCGGCGGTAGCGCACTGACCAGTGCTCGCGCCAGCATGAGGCCGTGCGTAATCGCGTTGACGCGAGCCGAACGCGAGGCGCCGCGGTGCACTCGCCAATCGCCCTCGAGCAGCTTTTCGGCAATGAGCTTCGCGCCCGTCGCCGCATCGGGCACACGCAGATACGCCTCCGCGAGCCGCAGCAAAGCCAGGCCTTCAGCGGTTTGAATGCCGTATTGCTGCAGGAAGCAGTCGACCCAGCGGCGCGAAAGTGCGGCGCGTTGCGTCCGCACGAGCCGCAGCGCCATGGCGAGCACGGCCGAGGATTCCTCCGCGCTCATGGCGACGCCGTCGCTGTCGGGCATCGCTAGTGCGGGGCTGCCAGATAGGGCCACGCCGAACGCAGGTACAAGGCCATTGAAATCAGTGTCAGCGCGGCGGCGATCACCGTGAGCCATTGGCCGAGAGCATAGATCGGCAGGCCGAGCAGCGGATGGCGAAACAGCAGCATGCTCAGTCCGACCATCTGCAGGATAGTTTTATATTTGCCGATGCGCGAGACCGCCACCGCCGTGCGCTGCCCGATGCCCGCCATCCATTCCCGCAATGCCGAGATGGCGATTTCGCGGCCGATGATCACGGCCGCCGTCAACACCATCACGGCGCGCGGATCGCGGCTCACGATCAACACCAGCGCCACCGCGACGATGAGCTTATCGGCCACCGGATCAAGAAACGCTCCGAGGCGCGTGGTCTGACCGAGCCGGCGTGCGAGATAGCCGTCGAGCGAATCGGTAATGGCCGCCCCTGCAAACACCAATCCGGCGAGCGGATCGGCCAGGTTATCGGGCACGTGGCCAGCGAAGAAGAACAGCAGCACGATCAGCGGAATCGCCAAAATGCGCAGCCACGTCAGTATGTTCGGCAGATTCCAAATCATCACGCCCCCGGGTGCAGATGATCATAAATCGAACGTGCCATCGCGGCGCCGACGCCAGCCACATTTTCCAAATCTGCGACCGCGGCACGCATTACACCCTGCAGGCCGCCGAAGTGGGTCAATAGGGCGCGCCGCCGCGCCGGGCCGAGCCCCGGCACGGTCTCGAGAATCGATTCGCGATAGCGTCTCGCCCGCCGCCGGCGGTGGCCCGTGATTGCGAAGCGATGGGCTTCATCACGCACACGCTGGATAAAATGCAGCGCCGCGCTATCGGGCTCGAGCGTGATCGGCGTCGGATCGCCCGGCAGGTGCAGCCGCTCCTGCCCCGGCCGGCGGTCGGCGCCCTTAGCCACCCCCACGACCGACAAACCTTGCACCCCGGCCTGCGCCAGCGCACGCACGGCGGCATCGACCTGGCCGGGGCCGCCGTCGATGAGCAGCAGATCCGGACGGGCACGATCACCGCTGGCGATGCGCGCGCCATGTCGGCGCAGCGCCTGGTGCATGGCGGCGTAATCGTCTCCCGCCGTGACCCCTTCGATGTTGTAGCGGCGGTAGTCGCGCTTGTGCGCCCCGTCCGGACCGAATACGACGCAGGCGGCGACCGTACCCTCGCCCGCCGTGTGGCTGACATCGAAGCACTCGACGCGCTGCGGCGCGGCGGGCAGCCGCAAAACCCCGCAGAGAATCTGCATGCCCTGCGCCGCAAGCTCGGCCTGCGCGCGGCGCATGCGCAGCGCGTTGCGGGCGTTTTCCTGCGCGAGTTCGACCCACTTGAGACCGAGACCGCGCTGTGGCACACGCAATTGCAGCGGCCGGCCGACGGCGCGTACCAGCGCCTCCATGAGCGCTTCGCGATCCGGCAACTCCAGGTTGATGAGCACATCCGGCGGCGGCGGCTCGCGGCCGTAGTAAAGCAGCAGAAAATCCGCCAGCGTTTCCGCCGGTTCGCTGAGCGCGCTGCCCGGAAAATAGCTCGCAGTGCCGAGATTCTGTCCCTGGCGCACGGGCAACACGCAAATCGCATATTGACCCGGCTCCCCGGCGATCGCCACGACGTCAATGTCCGCCGGACGCTGGGCGTTGGCGCTCTGCTGCGCACGGATTTCCTGCAGTTCTCGCAGCTGATCGCGCAGCCGCGCCGCGTCTTCGAACTGCAGTGCCACGGCGGCTGCCTCCATGCGCCGCTGCAGCTCGGCAACCACTTCGAGGTTGCGCCCCTCGAGTACCCCGATCGCCGCTTCGAGGTCGCGCGCGTAGCTGTCGCGATCGATCAGACCGACGCAGGGCGCCGAGCAGCGGCCGATCTGGTACTGCAGACAAGGGCGGCTGCGGTTGGCGAAGAAGGCGTCGCGACAGTTGCGGATGCGAAATACCTTCTGCAAATGCTGCAATACCTCCTTGACCGCCGAGGCGCTCGGGAACGGGCCGAACTGCCGGCTGCTGCGCTGGCGCGGTCCGCGATAGAACACCAGTCGCGGATACTCGTGACCGGCGGGACAGAGGATGTAGGGAAAGGATTTGTCGTCGCGCAGAATGATGTTGTAGCGCGGGCGTTGGGCTTTGATGAGATTGCTCTCGAGCAGCAGCGCCTCGGTTTCGGTATTGACGACCGTGACCTCGATGCGCGCGATTCGAGCCACGAGCGCCGCCACCTTCGGCGCCAGCACGCGGCTGGCGAAGTAGCTGCCGACCCGATCGCGCAGACGCGCGGCCTTGCCGACATAGAGCAATTCACCGTCGGCGGCATACATGCGGTACACGCCGGGACGCTGCGGTAGCGTCGCCACGTAATCCCTGGCATCGAATTCGCGTTCGCTCATGGCGGCGTCGGCCGCGGGCCGCTCAGTGAGCGGGTCGGATCCCACCGCGCTTGCCGAGCACCCTCATGGTTGCCGTTTGCTGCGCTCGGCGATCAGCATCGCAAGCTCGAGCGCCTGCTCGTAGTTCAGTCGCGGATCGACCTGCGAGCGATAAGCGCGCTGCAGATCGGAATCGGTCAGGCCACGGGCACCACCGGTGCATTCCGTGACGTCCTCGCCCGTGAGCTCGATGTGGGCGCCCCCCAGGTAGGAGCCGGAATCGGCGTGAATGCGGAAGGCCAGATCGAGTTCCTTGAGAATGTTCTCGAAGCGGCGCGTCTTGAAGCCGCCGGTGGTGGTTTCGGTGTTGCCGTGCATCGGATCGCAGCACCACAGCACCGTGTGACCGATGCGCTGCACGGCTGCGATCGCCGCCGGCAGCGATTTTTCGATGTCCTTGGCGCCATAGCGGTGAATCAGCGTCAGCCGGCCGGGCTGATTCTGCGGATCGAGCACCGTCACGAGCTGCTGCAGCCATTGATCGCTCATGGCCGCGCCGATCTTGATGCCGATCGGATTGGCGATGCCACGGAAGTATTCGACGTGCGCCCCCTCGATCTGCGCGGTGCGCATGCCGATCCAGGGCATGTGGGTCGAGAGGTTGTACCAGCGGTTCTGCCGCGCGATGTAACGCGTCTGCGCCTGCTCGTACAGCAGATGCAGGCCTTCGTGGCTGGCGAAGAAATCCACGCGCGTGGCCTCGTGCACCCGCTTACCGCTCAAGGATTCGAAGAAATCCAGCGCATCACCGATCGAGCGCGCGGTACGCTCGTAGGCCTCGCGCAGCTGCGCGTGCCGCACGAATCCGAGATCCCAGTACTCTGGATGATGCAGGTCGGCGAAACCGCCGTCGACCAGCGCCCGCACGAAGTTCAGCGTCAGCGCCGCGCGCTCATAGCCTCGAAGCAACAATTGCGGATCGGCGCGGCGTGCCTCGGCACTGAACTGCGGTCGATTGACGAGATCGCCCCGATAGGCCGGCAACGTCAGGCCGTCGCGGGTTTCCATGTCGGCTGAACGCGGCTTGGCATATTGGCCCGCCATGCGGCCGATGCGCACGACCGGCCGCTTCATGCCCGACAGCAGCACCAGGCTCATCTGCAGCAGCACCTTGAGCTGTTTGGCGATGCGATCCGACTCGCACTCGACGAAGCTCTCGGCACAGTCCCCACCCTGCAACAGGAAGCCCTCGCCGCGTTGCACGCCGGCGAGCCGCTCCCGCAGATTGTCGACTTCCCAGGACACCACGATCGGTGGCAGTCGGGCCAGTTCGGCCACGACGCTGCCCAGTGCTTCCAGGTCTTCGTAGCTCGGCTGCTGCGTCGCCTTGCGTGACTGCCAGCTGGCCGGATGCCAGGAATTGCTATCGGTGGAGCGCATGGTGCAATGCTAACATGCACACTTTGCCGGGGGGATTGCATGCATAAAGTGCTGGTTTTGGGGGCCGGCAAGATCGGCGCATTGATATCCGGGCTGCTGGCAGAATCGGCTGCCTATCAGGTGCAGCTGGCTGACGTGGACGAGACGGCGGCGGCCGGCGTCGCGCGTGCGCATGGCCTGCCCGCGGTGCGTGCCGTAAGACTCGATGCGACCGATGCGGCCGCGCTCGCCACCCAGCTGCAGACCCAGCCCGTCGACGCCGTGGTTTCAAGCCTGCCCTACCACTGCAACCCGTTGGTCGGCGCCGCGGCGCGTGCGGCCGGGGTGCACTACTTCGATCTGACCGAGGACGTCGAAGTCACGCGACGTATCGGCGCGCTCGCGCGCGCTGCGCAACAGGCGTTCGTGCCGCAATGTGGGCTCGCGCCCGGTTTCATCAGCATCGCCGGCGGCGAGCTGATCCGTCATTTCGACAGCTTGCGGAGTGTGCGTCTGCGCGTCGGCGCATTGCCGCAGCATCCCCACAACGTACTGAAGTACTCCCTGACATGGTCGACCGAGGGACTCATCAATGAGTACGGTAATCCCTGCGAAGCGATCGCAGACGGCCGGCTGCTCGAGATCCGCCCGCTCGAGGGACTCGAAGAGATCGAAATCGACGGCACGCTCTACGAGGCTTTCAACACCTCGGGCGGCTTAGGATCGCTGGCGCAGACCTGCGGCGCACGCTGCGAGAGCATGGACTACAAGACCATCCGTTACCCCGGGCATTGCGCCCAGATGCGTCTGCTCATGAACGATCTGAAGCTCAACCAGGATCGCGCCACGCTCAAGCGCATACTCGAGAATGCCGTGCCGCAGACTTTGCAGGACGTGGTCATCGTGTACGCCGCCGTGACCGGACTGCAGAACGGCGAGCTGCGCGAGGAAAACTATGTCAGCAAGATCTATCCGCAGATGATTGCCGGCCGCCTGTGGTCGGCCATACAGGTGAGCACCGCCTCGGGTCTGTGCGCAGTACTGGATCTGGTGCTGTCCCATCCCGAGCGCCATCACGGTCTCGTGACGCAGGAGTCCTTCCGTTTACCGGACATACTCGACAACCGTTTCGGCCGCCACCTCGCCGCCGGCAGCAGCAAGGACATTTCCGGCGACGTGGTCTTGAGCGGCGCCCCGGGCCGGCAGCGGGCGCTGCGCGTCTGAGCCGCGCGATGAGCGCCAACATTGCCGCGCTGCTGGCGCATTTCGACATTGCCCCGATAGGCCACGCTGCGGCCACTGCGGCGCTGGAATCCTTCAGTCCCGCCGACGGCGCATTGATCGCGCGCGTGCCCATCAGCAGCGCCGATGAGTACGACGCCGTGCTCGCACGCGCGCTGGCGGCCGCTCGCAGCTGGGCCGCCGTGCCCGCGCCCGCGCGCGGGCGGCTGGTGCGCCAGATCGCCGATGAGCTGCGAGCCCACAAGCAGGAGCTCGCGACGCTGGTCGCGCTCGAAAACGGCAAGATCCTGGCCGAAGCACTCGGTGAAGTGCAGGAGATGATCGACATCGCCGAGTTCGCCGTGGGGCAGTCGCGCATGCTCTACGGCCGTATGATGCACTCCGAGCGAGTGCAGCATCGCATGTACGAGCAATGGCATCCGCTCGGCGTGGTTGGCATCATCACGGCCTTCAATTTTCCGGTCGCGGTGTGGTCCTGGAATGCGCTGATCGCGGCGATCTGCGGCAATGCCTGCATCTGGAAGCCCTCGCAGAAGACGCCGTTGTGCTCGCTGGCGGTACAGCAGTTGTGCCGGCGAGTGCTCGAGCGGCAGCAGGCACCGCCGATTTTTCAGCTGCTGCTCGACCCTGGCAGCGAACATGGCCAGCGGCTGGTGGCCGATCCGCGTGTCGCGCTGCTGTCCTTCACGGGCTCGACGCAGGTCGGCCGCCAGATCGGTCAGGCCGTGGCAGCCAGGCTGGGCAAATCGCTGCTCGAGCTGGGCGGCAACAATGCGATCATCGTCGATGACACCGCCGATCTGGATCTGGCCGCGCGCGCCATCGTGTTTGGCGCACTCGGCACCGCCGGACAGCGCTGCACTACGACGCGGCGCGTGCTGGTGCAGCGCTCACGCCTGCCTGATCTGCAGCGGCGCCTGGTGCACGCCTACAGGCAGGCACCGATCGGCGATCCGCTCGATCCCGCTACGCTGGTCGGCCCAGTCATCGATGCCCGGGCGGTACACAATTTCGAGCGTGCAATCGCCGCCGCGCGCGCTGCGGGCGGCACGGTGCTGGTCGGCGGCAAGGTGCTGCAGCGTCCGGGGCACTATGTGGAACCGACGATCGTACTGGCACAGAACGACTGGGAGATCGTCCGCCGTGAAACCTTCGCGCCGATTCTGTACCTGATCCCGGTCGATTCGCTCGATGAGGCCATTGCGCTACAGAACGCATCGGCCTACGGACTATCCTCGGCTTTGTTCACGACACGGCTCGCCAATGCTGAGCGGTATTTGAGTCACTGCGGCAGCGACTGCGGTATCGCCAACATCAACATCGGCACCTCTGGCGCCGAGATCGGCGGCGCCTTTGGTGGCGAGAAGGACACCGGCGGTGGTCGCGAGGCCGGCTCGGATGCCTGGAAGGCCTATATGCGCCGCCAGACCAACACCATCAACTGGAGCTCGGCCCTGCCGCTGGCGCAGGGGATCGAATTCGATATCGCCCCGTAGCGCAGCGCACTACGACGCCGCGATGCGCTCCGGCCTCACCGGCCAGGCAGCTGCAGCTCCACGCGCGCCCCGTTCAAGCTCGGCGAGCCATCAATGAGCAGCTGCCCGCCGTAGAGCGCGACCGTCTCGCGCACCATCGCCAGTCCCAAGCCGTGACCCGGTACGTGCTCGTCGGCGCGCACACCGCGCTCGATGACGCGCTGGCGGTCGGTGGCGGCGATTCCTGGCCCGTCATCCTCGACCACGATCGAGAGCCGATGTGACGGCAAGCGTGCAGCGTCCAGCCGCGCGCTGACCGCGACGCGCGAGCGGCACCATTTGCAAGCGTTGTCGAGCACGTTGCCGAGCAACTCGAGCACATCGCCGGCATCACCGAGAAAGCCGATCTGCGCCGGCACGTCCACCTCGATGCGCAGATCCTTGTCGGCGTGCACTTTGAGGAGCGCTGCGCGCAACTCGATCACCCGCGGCAGCACCGCGACGCTCGCCTGACCCAAGGTCACGCCGCCGCCTGCGGCGGCGCGCTTGAGCTGATGTTCGACGATCTGCGCCATGCGATCGATCTCGAGTTGAATCGCCTCGCGCTGCGCACTCGCCGACTCGGCCGTGCCAAGGCTGGCGCGAATCACGGCCAGCGGCGTCTTGAGGCTGTGCGCCAGATTGCCGAGCGTATCGCGGTAGCGCGCAATGCGATTGCGCTCCGACTGCAGCAGCGCATTGAGTCCCTTGGTGACACCGGCGAGCTCACGCGGATACGCCGTCCCGAGGCCCTGAGCCGCGCCGCTCTCGACCGCGGCGATTTCTTGCTCCAGTCGCCGCACCGGAGCGAGTGCGCGCCGCATCATCCAGGCCATCGTTGCCAGCAGCACCAGCACCAGTCCGCCGAACCAGCCGGCCATCTGCCGGCGGAAGCGCCACAGCTGCTGCCGTTGCGGCTCGGTGCTGTCGGCCGCCGTGAACACGAGGTTCTTCGAGACGCCAGCCGCGTACACCCACTGCAAGCCGCGGCTGAGCTCGGCCACTGGCGTGCCATCGCGCGCCTGCAGCGTGCGCAACTCCACGCCCCCGACCGCCAGAGGCACGCCGAGCTCCAGACCGGTGCCGTTCAGGGACGCCGAACTCCAGAGCAGCTTGCCGTTCTGATCGCGCACTGCCGCGTACAGTCCCGAACCCGGCATATCGAGGCGCGACTCCGGATCGAGCAGATTCACCTCAAGGACGTCTTCGCGATTCAGATCGACCGCGGTCACCAGTGCCACGACCTGCTCGGCCAACAGCTCGCGCAGTGACGCGTCGGCGAGTTGACGAAATACGCTGTCGAGCACAGCCACGGTGAGCGCAAAAAAAAGTACCAGCGGCACGGCGACCGCAAACAGCAGGCGACGGCTGACGGACGGCGGTGCGCGCGCCATCAGCGCGTGCTGTCGGCTGCGGAGCTGTTGCGCGGCAGGCTCAGACGATAACCGCGCCCCCGCAGTGTCTCGATCGGCTTGAGCGTATCGTCAGGGTCGAGCTTGCGGCGCAGGCGGCCGACCAGCACTTCGACGACGTTGCTGTCGCGGTCAAAGTCCTGGGCATAGAGCCGCTCGGTCAGCTCGCTCTTGGAGAGGACTTCGCCAGCGCGCAGCATCAGATGCTCGAGAATTCGGTACTCGAAGCTCGTGAGTTCCACCGCGCGGCCCCGCACGCTGACGGTTTGCGCCCGCGAGTCAAGCTCGATGGGTCCGCAGGCGAGCCGCGGACTGGCCCAGCCGCCGACTCGTCGCAGCAGCGCGGCCAGACGCGCCTGTACCTCGGCGACGTGGAAGGGCTTGGCCACATAGTCATCGGCGCCCGCACTCAATCCCTCCACCTTGTCCTGCCAGCGGTCGCGCGCCGTTAGAATGAGTACACCGTAGCTCTTGCCGCGCGCACGCAATTGTCGGATGAGGTCCAGACCGGAAAGTTTCGGCAGCCCTAAGTCGATGATGGCGACGTCGATCGGATACTCGGTCGCGGCGTAAAGACCCTCTTCGCCGTCGGCAGCGACATCGACCGTGTGTCCAGCGGCGGTTAGATCGGCTTTCAGGGCCTCGCGCAGCGCCGCTTCGTCCTCGACCACCAAGACTCGCATTGCGCGCTCAATCCGACTCAGGGCACTTCAGCGCCGCTATGCGCATCGATGCGTACCGTCCAGACCTTGCCGGCTGTGGACAGCAGTCTGAACACGTAAAGATGCCGCCCCGCCTCCTCAGCGCTGGCGGCGCGCACCACGCGCGCAGCGTAGCGCCGCTGCACGAGCGCCGTCGCCTGTGTGCGCGTGAGTTCCTGCGCGGCTCGATCGCTGTGGCCGCTCTGTGCCGCTACGGGCGCGGCGGGGTCGTCCGCATGAGCGCGGCTCATGGGCACGAGCAGCAGACCCAATGCCATCACCAGGCTCGATAGCACCTGACTGCTTCGCCCTATCCCAAGGCTCAGTAGCGCCTGTGGCATGGCCTCACCGTCCCAACCCGCATTGGCTCCATTGAGAAGCGCCTGATGTTATGGCGATCGCCATGAACCCAGCCTGAATTGAAATTTATCCCTTGTGAGTCAGCGACTTGGCAGCAACCCAAAGCTCATCCCACTGAGCCGCCGACAGCGTCGTGAGCGCCACGCCCTGGCGCTCGGCCGCTCGCTCCATGGCCTCGAAGCGCTGCTCGAACTTCAGCGCCGCCGCCCGCAGGCTCTCTTCCGCATCGAGCTCGAGATGACGCGCCCAATTGGCGATCGTAAAGAGCAAATCGCCGAGCTCTTCGGCCACCTGCTCTTGCGCCTTGAGTTTAATCGCTTGATCGATCTCTGCCAGTTCCTCATCGATCTTGATGCGCACACCAGCCGCGTCGGGCCAATCGAATCCCATTCGACTCGCGCGGCGGCCGAGCTTCGCAGCGCGCAGCAGCGCCGGCAGTGCACGCGGCACGTCGGCCAACACGCCTTGTGAGCCTTGCGCCGAGCGCTCGTCGGCCTTCTGCGCCTCCCAAGAGCGCTGCAATTGCGCCAGATCCACCCCCTGGGGTTCGGCGAATACGTGCGGATGCCGGCGCACGAGCTTGTCACGGATACCCTGCGCGACATCGGCGAACTCGAACTGGCCGAGTTCCTCGGCGAGGCGGGCATGAAAGACGACCTGGAACAGCAAATCCCCGAGTTCGTCGCGCAAGCGGTCGCGGTCGCCGCGAGCGACGGCGTCCGCGACTTCGTAGGCTTCCTCGATGGTGTAGGGCGCAAGGGTCACGAAGGTCTGCTGGCGATCCCAGGGACAACCGCGTTGCGGATCGCGCAGGGTGCGCATGAGCGCCAGCAGCGCATCGACCACCTCGGCGGCGCGACTCACAGCTTGGGTTCGCCAAGCAGCTCGCGCAAATTGGCGAGGATGCCGGCGGTCGCGCCCCAGATGTTGCGCGCGCCGAAGGGCAGCTCCCAGATCTCGAAATCCAGGCCGCGCGCCCGACCCGGGCGCGAGCGGTAGTTGGCAGCGCACAACGCATAGGCCAAAGGCAGTTCGAACACCTCGGCCACTTCGGTACCGTTGGGCCTGAGACTGAAGCCGGGTTCGAGCAGCGCCACCATCGGCGTTATGCGGTAGCCGGTGCGAACGATCTGGTCCTCGAGAAAGCCTATCGGTTCGATGGCGGCCTCTTCGACGCCGATCTCCTCCCACGTTTCACGCAGCGCAGCTGCGGCCAGATCGACGTCGGCGGGTTCGACCCGCCCGCCGGGGAAACTGATCTGTCCGGCATGCGAGCGCAGATGACTGGCACGCACGGTCATGAGCAGTGCCGGTGCCTCGGGGTGCAGCACGATCGGCACCAGCACGGCCGACGCGGTGAGCCTCTCGGGCAGAGCCTCGCGCGCGGCCGCTCGCGTGCCGACGCGGCTGCGCTCGAGCCGATGGTCGGGTGCGGGCAGCAGGCGGCTGCGCAGGCGTTCAGACCAGTCGTGCGGCAGCGCGGGCAGCGTCGGCAGCGCCGGGGCGACCATCGCTCCCATCATCCTCCGCCACCGGTGCCGCCCTTGATCCCGCCGCGCGTGAGCTCGGTCGGATCGAGCAGTGCATCGAGCCGCTCGCGCGACAGCGAAGTCTCGCGGGCCGCCACTTCGCGGATAGGCTTGCCCTCGGCATAAGCCTTCTTGGCGATCGCAGCGCCCTTTTCATAGCCGATCACGGGATTGAGCGCCGTCACCAGGATCGGGTTGCGATCGAGCGCTTCGGCCAGGCGCGCCCGCTTGACCTCGAATCCCGCGATCGCCCGGTCCGCCAGCAGCCGCGAGACATTGGCCAGCAGACGGATGCTTTCGAGCAGGTTGTGAGCGATCAACGGCAGCATGACGTTGAGCTGAAAATTACCCGACTGGCCGGCGATCGAGATCGTGACATCATTGCCGATGACCTGCGCGGCGACCATGGCGGTGGCCTCGGGAATAACGGGGTTGACCTTGCCCGGCATGATGCTGCTGCCCGGCTGCAGCGCCGGCAGGGCGATTTCGCCCAATCCCGCGAGTGGGCCGCTGTTCATCCAGCGAAGATCGTTGGCGATTTTCATCAGACTGACGGCCACGACCTTGAGCTGGCCCGATAGCTCGACGGCAGTATCCTGCGACGACAGCGCCTCGAAGAAGTTGCCGCTCGGCCCGAAGCCGATGCCGGTCAGCGCGGCGAGCTCGCGACAGAAGGCGGCCGCGAATTCGGGATGGGCATTGATGCCGCTGCCCACCGCGGTACCGCCCTGAGCCAGCTGCAGCAGTCGCGGCTCCACGGCCCGCAGCCGTGCGGCGCCGTGCTCGATTTGCGTGCGCCACCCCGACAGTTCCTGCCCGAGCGTTATAGGCATCGCGTCCATCAGATGAGTGCGGCCGGTCTTGACGACCTGCGCGAGCTCACGCTCGCGGCCTGCGAGCACGCCTGCCAGGTGAGCCAACGCCGGCAGCAGCTGCTCGCGCAACAGCAACGCCGCGCCGACATGAATGGCGGTCGGGATGACATCGTTGCTGCTCTGACCCATGTTGACGTGATCGTTCGGATGCACCGCGTGGCCGGCACGCGCAGCCAGATGCGCGATGACCTCATTGGCGTTCATGTTGGTGCTCGTGCCGGAGCCGGTCTGATACACATCGATCGGAAACTGTGCGTCGTGGGCGCCGTCGGCCACCTGCTGCGCGGCCCGTTCGATGGCCGAGGCGGCATCGGCCGGCAGCAATCCCAGATGCGCGTTGGCGGCGGCGGCAGCGCGCTTGATGAGCGCAACGGCGCGAATGAAGCCACGCGGCAGTGTCAGGCCGCTGACCGGAAAATTCTCGACCGCGCGCTGCGTCTGCGCGCCCCAGAGCGCGTCGGCGGGCACTTTCAGTTCACCCATGCTGTCGCGCTCGATTCGAAAGGATGGCGAGCTCATGCGTTCACCCAATGCGTTATGATGTTTAGTCTAGCACTTCGATTACACGCCGCGATCGCATGGAAGCACCCGCCCTCACAGCGCTCTCGCCCATCGACGGCCGCTATGCGGAAGCGGTTGCACCCTTGCGGGACTACTTCTCGGAAGCCGCGCTGATCCGCGAGCGCATCCGCGTCGAGGCATTGTGGTTTCTCAAACTGACCGCGCCACCTGCGCCGCTGCTGCGCGAGGGGCTGCCCGACACGGTGCGCGCGCGCGCCGCCGAACTGGCGCAGGCGCCCGGCCGTGAGGCCGCCGGCGCAGTCAAGACGATCGAGCGGGGCATCAATCATGATGTCAAGGCGGTAGAGTATTTCGTGCGCGAAGCGCTGGCCGCGGCCGGCGCCAGCGCGGCCGTGCTCGAGCTGGTGCACTTCGGCTGTACCTCCGAGGACATCAACAATTTGAGCTACGCGCGCCTGCTGCGCAGCGTGCGCCGCGGCGTATTGCAGCCCGAGCTCTCAGCGCTCGACGCGGCACTGCGCGCACTCGCCGCAGCACACGCGGAGCTGCCGATGCTCGCGCGCACCCATGGGCAGAGCGCGAGCCCGACCACCTTCGGCAAGGAGATGGCCAATGTCGGCGCGCGGCTCGCGCGCGCGCAGCGGCGGCTCGATGCGGTGGAAATCCTCGCCAAATGGAACGGCGCGGTCGGGAATTTCAACGCCCACCAGAGCGCTCGGCCGGACCTCGACTGGCTGCAGCTAAGCCGTGAATTCATCGAGTCGCAACAGCTGGTCTGGAATCCGTACAGCACCCAGATCGAGCCGCACGACTGGATCGCGGAGTACTGCGATGCCTGCGCTGCGCTCAACGTGATTCTGATCGATCTGTGTCGCGACCTCTGGGGATACATCAGTCTCGGCTATCTGCGCCAGCGGCCGAACCCCGCGGAGGTCGGCTCCTCGACCATGCCGCACAAGATCAACCCGATCGATTTCGAGAATGCCGAGGGCAACTTCGGCATGGCGAACGCGATGCTGCGCTTCTTTGCGGACAAGCTGCCGATCTCGCGCTGGCAGCGCGATCTGACCGACTCGACAGTGCTGCGCAACCTCGGCGTTGCTATCGGTCACAGCTACATCGGCTGGAGCGCGCTGCAGCGCGGTCTGGCCAAGCTCACCCCCGACGCTGCGCGCATGGCGGCCGATCTCGACGCTGCCTACGAAGTACTGGGCGAAGCCATCCAGAGCGTGCTGCGCGCAGCCGGCGTGCCGAACGGCTACGAGCGGCTCAAGCAGTTCACGCGCGGTCAACACGTCGGTGCCGCCGACCTCGCCGCCTTCGTCGCGACTTTGCCGCTCCCGAGCGCCGAACGGCAGCGACTGGCGGCGCTGCGGCCGGCGGATTATGTCGGATTGGCCGCGCAATTGGCGCGCCGCTTCGCCCTCGATCGCGAAATTCGTTAGCCCGCTCACACAGCGCAAGCCCCGAAACGTGACTCTGTTGGCGCTGCGCCTGCAGGCGCTGTCTCTACCATCGTGCTGCGAGCAGATCTCGCGACGCAGGCGATGGCGTGACAACATCCAGGGAAAACCGCACGACCACTTCCGCGCGACTGTCGAGCTTCGGGCTGGAGGATGGCCCGATGATCGAAGCCGTGCTGCAGCAGCGTTCGCCGCCGCCGGAAACACTGCATGTGCTCAGCACCATGGATGAGGTTCGCACGGCCACCGAAACCGTGGCTGCAAGCGGTCAGCGCCTGATCTCGATCATGACGCCGGATCTGGAGCCTGAGATCTACGATCAGGCCGCCTTTCTCGAAATCATCAAGCGCTTCGTGCTCGGACGCAGCTTCGCTAAAGTGCGGGTGTTGCTGCGCGACCAGGCACGCATGGGCAATGGCGCCAACCGCTTCATCGCCATGGCGCACCGGCTCACCAGTTATCTCGAGATCCGGCTGCGCGCGCCGCAGTATCGCGAGCTCACGGCCGCCTATTGCATTGCCGATGATCGCGCCATCGTCTACCGGTTGCGCGCCGATCGCGCCGAGGGCATCGCCGGCTTCGACAATCCGCCGATCGCGCGCCAGTATCTGCAGGAGTTCGATGCGATCTGGCAGGCCAGCGCCCCCGAAGAGCGCGAGATTCGGATCGCCCGCCGCTGAAGCTGCATCGCCGGCGCCGCCGCCGCGCGCTATCCTGCGCCATGGTCTGGAAGCCCGACGTGACGGTCGCGGCGGTAATCGTTCGCGACGATCGATTCCTGCTGGTGGAAGAGCGCATCCGCGGCCGCCTGGTGTTCAATCAGCCTGCCGGGCACCTCGAAGACGCTGAGTCGCTGCTCGAGGCAGTGATACGCGAGGTGCTGGAAGAGACCGCGTGGGTTTTCGTGCCGCAATGGCTGCTCGGCATGTACCTCTGGCGCAGTCCCCGCGGACACTCGACCTTGCGCCTTGCCTTCAGCGGCACGGTTCGCGATTTCGATGCCGCGCGCGCGCTCGATCCACCGATCGTCGCCACCCATTGGCTTACGCGCACAGAAATCCTCGCGCGCGCGGGCGCACTGCGCACGCCGCTGGTGCTGCGTTGTATCGATGACTACCAGCGCGGTGTACGCCTGCCGCTCGATGCCCTGAGTTCGCTGCTGGCAGACGCGAGCGGTTGAGCGCCGCCGAGCCGCCCGGGTTTTTTTGTACAATGACTGCTATGGCAGTCTCGCGCTCGATCCGTGTCATTGTGGGCCTCTCCGGCGGCGTCGATTCCGCGGTCGCGGCGTTATTGCTGCGCGATGCCGGCTTCGACGTGCAGGGCCTGTACATGACCAATTGGGATGCGGACGACAGCTACTGCACCGGCGCGCAGGATTACCAGGACGCGCGCGCCGTGGCGCACGAGCTCGGCATCGTCCTGCATCGCGTGAATTTTGCGCGCGAATACCGGGCACAAGTATTCGAGTACCTGCTGCGGGAATATCGCGCCGGCCGCACGCCCAATCCCGATGTGCTCTGCAACCGCCACATCAAGTTTGGCCTGTGCCTGCGCTACGCCAGACGCCTCGGCGGCGCGCTGTTCGCGACCGGCCATTACGCGCGGCGGCTCGATGCGGCCGACGGCTCGGGGCTCTACCAGGCGCGCGACGCCGCCAAGGACCAGACCTACTTTCTACATGCCATCGCGCGCGACTGCCTCGATAAGGTGCTGTTCCCGCTCGGAGAGCTCGAAAAGGCGCAGGTGCGCGAGCGGGCCGGCAGCGCGGGGCTCGCAGTGCACGACAAGCCCGACAGTACCGGCATCTGCTTCATCGGCGAACGGCCATTTGCCGCCTTCCTAAGCCGCTTCATCGAGTCACAGCCCGGCCCGATCGAGAATCGCGATGGCCGCGTGCTCGGACGGCACCGTGGCCTGCCCTTCTACACACTCGGACAGCGCGCCGGGCTCGCGATCGGCGGGGAGCGCGGCTGCGCCCAAGAGCCGTGGTACGTGGCGCTCAAGGACCCGGCACGCAACGCGCTGATCGTAGTGCAGCGGCACGAGCAGCAAATTCTCGAGGCGATTTCTGTACGCACCGCACCGCTCAATTGGCTGAGCGCAGCGCGCTGTGGCGCTTTTGCCGCGCATGTCAGGCTGCGCCACCGCCAGGCGCTGCAGGTGGCGAGCATACAGGTCGATGGCGACGGTGCGGCGCACATCGAATTCGAGCACGCGCAGCGCGCCGCCACACCGGGACAGTTCGCGGTCATCTACGAGCAGGGCCGATGTCTGGGCGGCGGCGCAATCGAGCATGTGCGTCTGACAGGGGAAGCCCGATATAATCCCGCCGCTTAACTAAAGCTGCGCACGGTGCGCGGGCAGGCCGGAGCCATGCATGACCGATAGTTTCAACACGCGCACGACCCTGCAATCCGGCACGCAAACCTACGAGATTCGCAGCCTTCCGGCTCTCGGCGCGGAAAAAATCGCCCGCCTGCCTTATTCGCTCAAAATACTGTTGGAAAATTTGCTGCGCTTCGAAGACGGCGTCAACGTCACCCGCGCCGATATCGAGGCACTCCTTCACTGGGACCCGAACGCCAAGCCCTCTTACGAGATCTCATTTACTCCGGCGCGCGTGATCATGCAGGACTTCACCGGCGTGCCGGCTGTGGTCGATCTCGCGGCCATGCGCGAGGCCATGGTGCGCCTCGGCGGCAATCCGGATGAGATCAATCCCCTGGCGCCGGCCGAGCTGGTGATCGACCACTCGGTGCAGGTCGACAGCTATGGCACCGCGCATGCCCTGGCCGACAACAACCGCATTGAGTTCGAACGCAATGGCGAGCGCTATGCCTTCCTGCGTTGGGGTCAGTCGGCCTTTCGCAATTTCAAGGTGGTGCCGCCCAACACCGGCATCGTGCATCAGGTGAACCTTGAATACCTCGGTCGTGTGGTATTCCAGCAGAGCAGCGGTTCGACCCCTCAGGCCTATCCCGATACCCTGGTCGGCACCGATTCGCATACCACGATGATCAACGGCCTGGGCATACTCGGTTGGGGCGTAGGCGGCATCGAAGCCGAGGCTGCGATGCTTGGCCAGCCCGTGACCATGCTGATTCCGCAGGTTATCGGCGTCAGGCTCAACGGCAGTCTCAAACCAGGCGCCACCGCCACCGATCTGGTGCTGACGGTGACCGAGATGCTGCGCAAACAAGGCGTGGTCGACAAATTCGTCGAGTTTTTCGGCGACGGATTGGCCCATCTGCCGCTCGCCGATCGCGCCACGATCGGCAACATGTCGCCGGAGTTCGGCAGCACCTGCGCCATCTTTCCGATCGACGAGGAGACGCTGCGCTACCTGGCGCTCTCAGGGCGCCCGGCCGCGCAGATCCGGCTGGTGGAGGACTATGCCCGCGCCCAGGGACTTTGGCGCACGAATGGCGCCGCACCCGCGCAGTACACCGAAGTACTCGAGCTCGATCTGAGCAGCGTCGAGCCGAGCCTGGCCGGTCCCAGCCGCCCGCAGGACCGTGTGCCGCTGCGGCTGGCCAAGAGCGTTTATCGGCAGCACCTTGCGCGCCTGGCTGGGGAGCGCGCGCGCAAGAGCCCGGCGGCAACGGGCCACGCGACGTTGAGTCTGGAGGGTCAAGACCTCGAGCTGCGCGACGGCGCAGTGCTGATCGCCGCGATCACGAGCTGCACCAATACCTCCAACCCCTATGTGCTGATGGCCGCGGGGCTGCTGGCGCGCAACGCGCATCGCCTGGGGCTGCGTTCCAAGCCCTGGGTCAAGACCAGTCTGGCGCCGGGTTCGCGCGTGGTAACCGATTATCTGCAGCAGGCGGCGTTGCTCGATGAGCTCGCGAGCATCGGCTTCAATCTGGTCGGCTACGGCTGTACCACCTGCATCGGCAATTCCGGTCCGCTCAAGCCCGAGATCTCTGCGGCCATCAGGGCCGCTGATCTCATCGGCTGTGCGGTGCTGTCGGGCAACCGCAATTTCGACGGCCGCGTGCACCCTGAGGTCAAAATGAACTTCCTGGCCTCGCCGCCGCTGGTGGTTGCTTACGCGCTGGCGGGCTCACTGGACGTGGATCTGCAGAGCGAACCGCTCGGCGCTGGCACAGGCGGCCGCAGCATTTATCTGCGCGACGTCTGGCCCGAGCCTGCCGAAGTGGCCGATACCGTGCGGCGTCACATCAACTCCGAAATGTTCCGGCGCTGCTACAGCGGGGTGTTCACGGGCGATGAGCGCTGGCAGAGCATCGCCGTGCCGGCCGGTAACATTTACGCCTGGGACGCGAAATCCACCTACGTGAAGAATCCGCCTTATTTCGAACGCATGACCATGCAGCCGGCCGCGGTGGCTGCAATCCGCGATGCGCGCGTGCTGGCGCTGCTGGGCGATTCGGTGACGACCGACCACATCTCGCCGGCGGGTAATATCGCCCGCAACAGTCCAGCGGCCCGCTACCTGCTCGAGCAGCACGTGCAGCCGGCGGATTTCAATCAGTACGGCGCGCGCCGCGGCAATCATGAGGTCATGATGCGCGGCACCTTCGCCAACATCCGGCTGCGCAACTTGCTGCTGCCCGGCACCGAGGGCGGCATCACAGTGTATTGGCCGAGCGGCGAGCAGATGAGCATCTACGATGCGGCCATGCGCTACAAGAGCGACGCAACGCCGCTGATCATCATCGCCGGCAAGGAGTACGGCACCGGTTCCTCGCGCGATTGGGCCGCGAAGGGCACCATGCTGCTGGGCGTACGCGCCGTGATCGCCGAGAGCTTCGAGCGCATCCATCGCTCCAATCTCATCGGCATGGGCGTGCTGCCGCTGCAGTTCAATGACGGCCAGAGCGCCGCCTCGCTCGGACTCACGGGCCAGGAGCGCTATGCGATCTCGGGCTTCGAGAACGGCGCCGGCGCTGCCGCCGTGGTAGCCACGCCGGCCAGCGGCGCGCCGATCCGCTTCGAGGCGCGAGTGCGCATCGATACGCCGAAGGAGCGCGACTACTTCCGTCACGGCGGCATTCTGCATTACGTGTTGCGGCAGCTCGCGGGCCAGAGCCGTGCCGCATGACGCTGCAGTCGGCACCGCCCTCGCGGTATTCGATCTCGACGGCACCATTACCCGCCATGACACGCTCATGCCCTTCGTGCTCGGCTGCCTCTGGCGCATGCCCTGGCGGCTGCCACGATTGGCATTGGCGCTGTCGCCGGCGTTGCGCTATCTGATCGATCGCGACCGTGGCCGCTTCAAAGGTGCCCTGCTCCGAGCGACACTCGGCGGCCTGACACGCCGCGATCTCGAGCGCTCGGCCGCACGTTTCGTGCCCAAGGTGCTGCGCAGCGGCCTGTATGCCGAGGCTTTACGAGCCATCGGTGAGCATCGCTCGCGCGGCGACCGTCTGGTGCTGATGTCCGCCAGTGTCGACCTGTACGTGCCGCTCATCGGCCGCGCTCTGGGATTCGAGCAAACGCTCTGCAGCCGGGTGCAATGGCGCAGCGACGGCCGGCTCGACGGCCGCCTCGCCACCGCCAACTGCAGGGGCGAGGAGAAGCGGCGCTGTCTGCAGGCGCTGATCGCACGCGAGGCGCCGCGCTGCGTCTATGCCTACGGCAACAGCGGCTCGGATCTGCCGCACCTGCGGCTCGCGCACAAGGGTTACCTCGTCAATGCACCGGCGCGGCTGCTCGCTTCCAGTCCGAGCGTCGAGGCGCTGCGGTGGTCGCGGCGCGGTGTCGCCTAGCGCAGGAGGCGCTGGCCAACCGCAGGAGTGAATATGCTGATTCGCAGGCCGTCCGGCGTCCGACCCTCGCAGATCACGAGCGAGACGCTGTATCTGAATCGCCGCACGGTGCTCGCCGAGCTGCTGGCCGGCGGCGCATGCGCCGCGGTCCGTGCCGCCCACGGCGCCGAGCAGGCGCCGCCTGCAGCGACGCTGCAGTACACGCGCAGTACGCGCTACTCGATCGCGGATGCGCCCAATACCTATGAGGAAATCACGAACTACAACAATTTCTACGAATTCGGCACCGACAAGACCGATCCGGCACGACACGCCGGGTCGCTGCGCACCAGGCCCTGGAGCGTCACGATCGGCGGCGAGGCGGAAAAGACCGGCAGCTTCGACCTCGAGGACATCCTCAAGCCGCACGCGCTCGAGGAGCGCATCTACCGCCTGCGCTGCGTGGAAGCCTGGTCGATGGTCATTCCCTGGATCGGCTTTCCGCTCGGCGATCTGCTCAAGCGATTCAACCCGACCTCGAAGGCGAAATTCGTCGAGTTCACCAGTTTGGCGGATCCAAAACAGATGCCCGGCCTGCGCTCCGACGTGCTGCCGTGGCCGTACATGGAGGGGCTGCGCATCGACGAGGCGATGCACCCGCTCGCCTTCATGGTGGTTGGACTCTATGGCCGCGAGCTGCCGAATCAGGACGGCGCGCCCTTGCGCAGCATGGCGCCGTGGAAATATGGCTTCAAGAATGGCAAGTCGATCGTGCGCATCCGCTTCACCGAGGGCCAGCCGCGCACCAGCTGGAACACGGCCTCACCGAGCGAATACGGCTTCTACGCCAACGTCAATCCCGCGGTCGATCATCCGCGCTGGAGTCAGGCGACCGAGCGCCGCCTCGGCGGCGGTTTTTTCGCGTCGCGGCAGAAAACGCTGATGTTCAATGGCTATGCGGATGAGGTCGCGGGTCTCTATCAGGGCATGAACCTGCACCGCTATTACTGAAGATGCGCGCTTGAGCTCATTCGTGACCGCAGTTTCCCGCACGCTCGATCAGCGCTTCCGCTACCTCTACAAGCCGGTGGTCTTCATCGCCTGCCTGGTGCCACTGCTCGGCTGTATCGGCGGCATACTGCGCTCGAACAGGCTCGCTTCTGTGCCGGGTTTCGAACTGGGCACCGATCCGGTGCGCTGGGTACTCGACACGCTGGGCAAAACCGCGCTGAACCTGTTGTTCCTCACGCTGCTGATCTCACCGCTGCGGCAGCTCAGCGGCGACGTGCAGCTGCTGCGTCTGCGACGCATGCTCGGACTGTTCGTCTTCAGCTACGCGCTGCTGCACTTTCTCACCTATGTCGGGCCCTTTGAGGCCGGCAGCTGGACGAAGATTCGCAAGGATCTGGCCAAGCGGCCGTTCACGGCGATGGGCTTTGCGGCGCTGCTGCTGCTGCTGCCGCTCGCCGTCACTTCGACCGACAAGATGATGCGACGGCTGCGCGGGCGTTGGCAGCGATTGCACCGACTGATCTATCTGATCGCGCCGCTCACGGTGCTGCATTACTGGAAGATGCTCAAGCACGAGTATCGCGAACCGCTGGTCTACGGCTCGATCTTGGTTGCGCTGCTCGCCTTTCGAGCATGGCGGCGGCTGCGCGCCAGGGCGCCCGCCGTCACAGCCGCCGCCGCGAGTGCACGCGCGCAGCGCCTCACATCGAGGTGCGGACCTCCCAAAGCTCGGGGAAAAGTCTGAGGCGCAACGCCTTGGCCAGGTAACTCACGCCGGCCGTGCCGCCCGTCCCGGGCTTGTAGCCGATGATCCGCTCGACGGTCTTCATGTGCTGGAAGCGCCAGAGCTGGAAGCGGTGATCGAGATCGACCAGGCGTTCCGCGAGCTCATACAAATCCCAGTCCTTCTCGGCGTTGTGATAGACCGCAAGCCAGGCGGCCGTGACCTGCTTCGAGGGCACATAGGGCTGGGAGAAATCGCGCGACAGCGCTGCCGGCGGTACGCCGTAGCCGCGCTGTGAAAGCAGTCGCAGCACCTCATCGTACAGACTCGGCGCCCCGAGCGCACGCGCTAAGGTCTGATACTCGAGCTCGTTGCGCCGGTGCACTTCGATCATGTCGGCGTTTTTGTTGCCCAAAGTGAACTCCAGCAGTCGGTATTGCAGCGATTGGAATCCCGAGGATCGTCCGAGCACATTGCGGAATGAGGAGTAGTCCGACGGCGTCATGCTCGACAGCACCTCCCACACCGCCAGCAGTTGACCCTGCACGCGTCCGACGCGCTCGAGCATCTTGAATGAGTGAGCGAGCTGATCGCGCTGCACACACTCCATGACGCCGTGCAGTTCGTGCAGCATGAGGCGCATCCACAATTCCGACACCTGGTGCACGACGATGAAGAGCATTTCATCGTGCTCAGCGGACAATGGCTGCTGCGCATCGAGCAGGCGGTCGAGCCGCAGATACTCGCTGTAGGACTGCGAGCTGCCGAGATCCCAGTGAACGCTCTCGTCCGACAGATCGACGCGTGTGGAAGCATCGACTGCGGGCGCCGCCGCGTCGGCCGCCGCGGCGTCGGGAGCCGCCGCGCCAGGCGGACCCGAGGCCGCTGCGCTCATCTGAATATCCACGACGGCACGCGCCGCCAGCCCTGCAGCAGCTCGCGGTCGAGACTGCGCCAGTCCGGCTCGTGCCGCGCGACGTCGGCCCAGAATCGCGGCGAATGATTCATGTGCCGCAGGTGCGAGAGCTCATGAATCATGAGATAGCGCAGCACCTCAGGAGGCTGAAACAGCAGGCAGACATTCAGGCTGATGGTACCGAGGCGCGAGCAGCTGCCCCAGCGAGTGCGCTGACAGCGCACCTGCAATCGGTTCGGCTCGACGCCCATTTGAGCCCCGAGCGCTCGCAGTGGCGCTTCGAAACTGCGCTGAGCATGCTGGGTCAGCCAGCCGGTGAGCGAGCGCCGCAACGACTCGAGGTCATCGAGCCGGCCCATCAACTGCAGCCGCTGGCTTATGAGTTCACGTACGCGCACGCGAGCGCTGCCAGCACTGCTGCTGCAATGCCAGCGCTGGCCGAGCGCCGAGAGCTCGAGCACCGCTGGCGGCAGCGGCCAGTACAAGGGCGGCGCGGAGCGCCGACGCTGGCGCTCGATCCACTCGCGATGCTCGCTGACGAAGGCACTGACCCGCTGCGGCGAAGTACGCGGGGGGACCACGATCTCGACGCCGCCATGGCGAAATACTCGCACGCTCAAGCGCCGCGCACGCGCACTCTGTCGCACGGACCAGTTATGTTCGCCGCTCTGCGCGGCCCAGAGCGACAATTGCTGCGATTTGTGCTCAGCGTCGGACAAAGGCGTGCAATGAAAATCCGGCGATTCTGCCGGTGGCCATCATATCAGGCATCGCCGCTTCAGATTACAGTAGCCGCATGCAATGGATCGACATCGGCGTCAACCTGACCCATGACAGCTTCAGTCGCGATCGTGAGGCCGTTATCGCACGTGCGCGCGCGGCCGGCGTCATGCAGATGATCGTCACCGGCGCGGACCTCGCGAGCAGCACCGCTGCCGCGACGCTGGCGCTCGCGCATCCAGGCGTACTGTTCGCAACCGCGGGAGTGCACCCGCACCATGCCTCGCAGTTGCAACCAGAGGGTCTGTCGGCCCTGCGCGCGCTGTTGGCGCAGCGCGAAATCGTCGCTGTTGGCGAGTGCGGCCTCGATTACCACCGCAATTATTCGCCGCGCGCCGCGCAGCTGCGCGCCTTCGAATGGCAGCTGCAGCTCGCGGCCGAATGCGGCAAGCCGGTGTTCCTGCATCAGCGCGACGCCCACGCGGATTTCATTGCGGCGCTGCGCAATCAGGCTGCCGCGCTGGGCGCGGGCGTTGCGCACTGCTTCACGGGCACCGCGGCCGAGCTGCACGACTACCTGGACCTCGGGCTCTCGATCGGCATCACTGGCTGGTTCAACGATGAGCGGCGCGGTGCACATCTGCGCGCGCTGGTGGCGGCCATCCCGGTGCAGCGGCTGCTACTCGAGACCGACGCGCCGTATCTATTGCCGCGAGATCTGCGGCCAAAACCGCCAGCCCGTCGTAACGAACCCATGCACCTGCCGCACATCGGTGCCGCCGTGGCGCGCGCCCGCAACGAGAGCCCCGAGCAGTGCGCTGCGCATACCAGCGCGCATGCTCGAGCGCTCTTCAGACTGCAGACGCCGGCCTGAGCGCCGTCAGATCGCAGCCTTGGGCGCGGCCAACCGACTGGGCGCCACGGACTTTTTGATCGCCGACCACGCTGGCATCCAACGCTCCAGCAGGGAGCGCATGGTTTCGCGGTCCGCGACTGGAAACTCCGAGGGTAGAGAGTCCAGCATCAGCGTGTGGCGCGGCAGGCCCTTGGGGAAGCGGCCGCGTGCCGTGAATACGATACGCCCGTCTACCGGCAGACCCTGCGCCAACGCGCGTACCGCCGCGATTCGATCGTACAGTCCGGTTTGTGGATTGACGAACGTATAGCGCTGGGCGCGGTGCATGACGGTCCAGGCGCTCATCTGATCGCCGCCGAATATGTTGCCGGCGATGTCGCGCAGATCGATCACGATCACGCCGCGAGCGGTCAGCAACAGAAAGTCGACATGCAATGCGCTGCCCTGTCCATCGGGCACCAGCACGTCGCGCAGGTAGTCGAAGCCGCAGCTGGTCACTGCAAAGCTGCGCACCGCGCGCATGCGCCGCCGCTGATCCCAGCGCCATGCGAAAAACAAGCCGGCTGCCAGCGCGGCTACGGAGGCCACGATGGCAACCAGTTGCAGATCTACGGTTGGCAAAGGCTCCATGTTCAGATTTCGCGCTTCAGCGCCTCAATATCCGCCTCGATCTCTGTCATGCTCGAAGCTCGATCGAACAGCCGTGCCAGATTTTCCGGCATCGGTACGCTTTCGCCAATCAGGGGCGCGACGATTTCGCGAAATTTTGCCGCGTGCGCAGTCGCCACGATCAGCCAGCGCGCGCGCGCGCGCTGTTGCGCCGTCAATCTGGCATAGGCTTCCGCCGCCACTGCCGTGTGCGGACACCAGACGCGCCCGTAGCGCTCGAAATCGGCGCGTATGCGAGCGCGCGTGGCCTCATCGTCGATCGACACGGCGCTCACCACGGACCGCAGCGCTGCCAGATCCGGGTACAGCGCGCACAAGCGCTCGAGATTGCTCGGATCGCCCACGTCCATTGCCGAGGAGAGCGTTGCGACGCTCGCGCGCGGCCGCAATAGACCATCGCTCAGAAAATCCGGCACCGTACGATTGGCGTTGTGCGCCAGCACAATCGCGTCGATCGGTGCTCCGAGCCTGCGTGCCCAGACGCAGGCGGTCGCGTTACCCAGATTGCCGCTCGGAATCACGAAGCTGGCCGCTTCGCCGCAGGCGCGCTCGACGCGCAGACTCGCTGCCCAGTAATAGACCGTCTGCGGCAGCAAACGCCCCAGATTGATGCTGTTGGCCGAGGTCAGCTCGAATCGCTCGCGCAGCGCAGCATCGGCAAATGCCTGCTTGACGAGCCGTTGACAATCGTCGAAGCGGCCGCGCACCGCGAAGGCACGCACGTTGCCGCCCCAGCACGTCAGTTGCTGTTCCTGGGTCGCAGAGACCAGCCCCTTGGGGTAGAGCACCGCGACTTGCACGCCGCTGTGGGCGTGGAACGCCGCCGCCACCGCCCCGCCGGTGTCGCCCGAGGTGGCGACCAGCACCATGAGCGGCCGGGCGCTAGCGCGGCGCAGCCGTGGCAGCGCCGCGGCCAGGAAACGCGCGCCGAAATCCTTGAATGCCGCCGTCGGACCGTGAAACAGCTCCAGCACGCCGAAGCGCTCTTCGGTGTCGAGCCAGCTTTGCGGCGCAGGAAAGTTGAATGCCTCGCGCGCCATCGACCCGAGCTCAGGCTCGAGCGCGTCGCCGGCGATGAAAGGCTGCAGGACCTCGCGTGCCAGATCCGCCAGCACTTCCTGGTTATCAGGCACCGCAAGTGCCGCGGGCAAGCGGCTCGGCCACTCGCTCGGCACGTACAGGCCACCGTCAGCGGCCAGCCCCTGCGCCAGCGCTTCGCTGAAGCCGACCCGAGGCTGCCGATTGCGCGTGCTCGCGAACTGCATCAGCCGATCACGCGCGCGCCCGTCGGCGCGATCGAGGTGATCCAGTGATCGGCCTTGAGGCCATGCTGAGCGAACTCCCGCACCATGGCCGCGCAAACCGCTGGCGCATGAGTATCGAGGCACCAGGCAAAGGTCGTCGGGCCGGCACCTGAGATCGAGCAGCCAAGTGCGCCGGCCGCCAACGCCGATCGTCGCACATCGGCAAAGCCGGGGATCAGCGCCGCGCGCTGCGGTTCGATCACCACATCCTGGAAGGATTCGCGCACCATATCGAGGTCGTTGGTGTAACAGCCGGAGATGAAGCCTGCCAGATTGGCTGTCTGCCAGACGAAATCGGCCATTTGGACCGAGTGTCGCAGAATGGCCCGCGCTTCCCGCGTCGACAGGAACATGTGCGGGTGCACGATCACCGCGCGGATCGCCGGCGGCACCGGAATCTGCTTGACGCGTGGATGATCGATCCCGACGGTCAGAACCAGGCCACCGAACAGCGACGGCGCGATGTTGTCGACGTGCATCGAGCCGCTGGCGACGGCCTCGCCATGCATCGCGAACTTGAGCAGCTCGATCGGCGAGCGGGCTTCGGCCAGCAATGCGTTGGCGGCCACGACTGCGGCAACCGCCGAGGCCGCCGATCCGCCCAGACCCGA
>Ga0116223_10000725_pt1 | contig 38348 bp, 22 predicted proteins | sample Sb_taG_3_FD_90092 | JGI IMG/M metagenome (GOLD analysis project Ga0116223, IMG submission 90092) | Peat soil microbial communities from Weissenstadt, Germany - Sb_50d_a_PC metaG | ecosystem: Environmental > Terrestrial > Soil > Wetlands > Peat | place: Germany: Weissenstadt | collected 2010-09-21 | reverse complement strand
TGATAGGGAAAGAAGTTGCGCCCCTCACGGCGCAGGTCCTTTGCACAATTGGCCTTCTCCCAGTGGCCCTGATCCTCGGCTTTTCACAAAACTTGCGAAAAGGAACAAACTTCGGCGCAGGAATCGCGGTGGCGACGCTCACGGGCGTTCTGGGCGGAAGTGGCAATGTGGCTTTGTATAAAGCCCTGCAAATAGGTGGCGAGGGATCGGCAATCGTTCCGATCACAGGGATGTACCCGCTCGTGACAGTGATCCTGGCCAGATTCCTTCTCAAGGAGCGGTTGAACCGAGTTCAAACCCTGGGGATTGGGCTTGCCTTGGTCGCCATTTACCTCTTCAGTCCTCGCGAAAGTCTGGGCGCAACCCTGAGCTGGAGAAGCGCGTTCTCGGTCTGGATGTTATATTCGCTGTTGGCTTTGTTCCTCTTTGGCGTAGCTTGCATTACCATGAAATTTGCGACCCGCCACATTTCGGATGAGCTCTCCACCATCTTCTACACGCTCGGATATATCATTCTGGCGATTGTAATCATTGCTGCGGGGTCCGTGGAATGGAACGTCTCGTTGAAGAATTGGGGCTTGGGGATCCTGGTCGGCCTTTTGATGAACGGCGCAACGCTGACTCTTTTCGTCGCCTATCGCTGGGGGAAGGCCTCGATTGTGACACCGCTTACGGCCCTCTACCCGTTGATTACCGTCGTGTTGGCCGGGCTGATCTTGAAAGAGCGCTTTGACATAATCAAGATGGTGGCGATCTGCCTGGCCCTCATGGCAGGCTTGGCTTTGAGCATCGAATCGTCACCTGGGCAAGTCGCTCAAGCGGCGCCGGGAGAGTGATTTACCTTTGCATGAAAGGACCCTTCGCAGAGGCGATTCCCGTCCTGCACCGGGAGCACGTTCAGGTTTTCGACACCAGGTCATCTTTCTTACAAAAAAAGAACGGAATTTGATAGACATTAGCCGCTGGACGGCCTTATAAGAGTACACATTCTGCATTTTGAGCACTTCTGAGATGGGAGGAAGATAAAACGTCACAAAAGGCTCCAGTGCGGTGCTGGGTTCCCCTACTTGAATCTGTGCGCTTTGGTAGACGTGGTGGAGCTGTTTGGTCGTTTTGCCAAGTGCGTGGTTCACGCCGGGGGTGGCTATGCAATCCAGAATAGAGGAAAAAATTGGAGGTGCGCAGTGCGTCGACACAGTTCTTTCCCAAGGTTGGCAATGGTAGGGCTTGCTTGTTTTTTTGTGATTGGGTCTGCTCCTTCTGGGTCCGCACAGCGGATATTTGGAGACATTCTGGGCAACGTGACGGATGCGTCCGGGGCCGCGGTGCCGGGAGCCAACGTCACCCTGCGAAACCAGGACACAGGGCGCGAGCTGACCATGGTGACCGACGAGGCCGGTAGTTATTTGTTTGTCGAACTCGAGCCGGGTCGCTATGAAGTGCGGGTGGAACGCCAGGGGTTCGAGAAGAAAGCTATATCCAATGTTAAGCTTTCCGCAGACCAGCGCGCACGCGTGGACGTAGCTTTGCCAGTCGGCTCAGTCACTACCGTCGTGGAAGTGAACGCGGGGGGTGGACAGCTTGTACAGACTGAGACCAGCAATCTCTCGGAGGGCGTGGAGAATCGCCGCGTGGAGGAACTGCCGGTCAACGGCCGGAGTTACCTGAATCTGGCCATCACGACGCCCGGTGTTATAGTAGGAGGGAGCCAGGGAATCATCTCAAACACATCTCATTTCTTGCTGCGAAACAATCTGAGCATCTGGGTCTCTGGGCAGAGGGAAAGCAGCACCAATTATCTGATCGATGGGATTGAAAGCCGCGACAACCGCTTTGCCGCCGTGAGTTTCCGCCCCTCGATTGATATGATCAACGAATTCAAAATCGAGCGAAATGCTTATGGGGGTGAAATCGGAATCGACGGGGGAACGGTTGTCAATATCACCACAAAAGGCGGGTCCAACGACTTTCACGGGGATGCCTACGAATTCGTCCAGACTACCGACTTCAATGCGCGGAACTTCTTTGATAAGGTTCGACCCCCTTCCCATCATAACGTTTTTGGAGCCGTTTTTGGGGGGCCGATCAAGAAGAACAAAGTCTTCTTCTTCGGAAGCTACGAAGGGGAGCGGAGCTTGTTAGCGCAGACCTTGCAGGGTTTCTTTCCTTCCCCAGCCCAGTTCGAGGGAAACCTGGCTGACAACTCAGCGGGGACAGGCATTTTCCCCACGAGCTCGGCGTTTTGCCAGAGCAACCCCAGTTCGAACCAGTGCAAGGACATCATCGACCCGTCAACGGGGCTCGCCTTCCCGGGAAACAGCATTCCGGGTACGATGATCTCGACCTTTGCCAAGAATTTTGCCCAGTTTCTTCCCGCAGCCAATGCCGTTGACCGGCTTCCACTGGGCATTAACCGCTTAGTGAACCCACCCATTAGCACCGACCGGAATCAGTGGTCGGCGAGAGTCGACTACAACGTCTCCAGTCGAGACACGGTTTTTGCCCGCTTCATCTGGGCCAACGAACCCTACTTTCTGCCGGGCATCAGCCCTGGCGCCGGGGAGAACGTACCCTTACAAGGACGCAATCTCGCCGCCGGGTGGATACGCACCATCACCCCAAACCTGGTGAATACTCTCCATGCGGGGTTTAACAAGGGGGCCTGGATTGCCACTGCCGAATTCAACGATCCCACAAGCGGTGCGAAGACAAATTTTGCCCAGGTGCTCGGCTTGCACAATGTTCAAGGCGATAAAATGGAATGGTCCGTTCCGAGCGTGAGCTTGGTGGGGTTCACCGGTCTCGGCAATGGAGGGGACGCTCGTGATGAGGACATGGATCGGAATTATCAGGCTAGCGACACGCTCGACTACATCCGCGGACGACATGACATACGTATTGGAGGCGCATACCGGAGGGAAAAGTACTTTGGGGAGTCGGGAGACGGCACCGCGTCATTTACCTTCCAGGGAGCCTACACGGGTTCGTCAATCGGGGACTACTTGCTCGGGCTCCCCACTGCCGCTACGGACGTCCTAGGAGTTGGTTCGGGGAACTTTAACATGAACTTGTATGCCGTTTACGCCTCCGACACCTACAAGATTCGACCGGACTTGACACTCAACTTCGGGCTGGGCTGGGAATACAAGTCCCCTCTCGCCGAGGTTAATAACAGGGATGGGTTTTTCAACTTTCAGACGCTGAAATACGAGATCGGAGGCACAGATTTTAAGGGTTCCCCTATTGATGCGTTCTACGGAAGCTGGAAGCCGCAGCTCGGATTTGCCTGGCGGCCTTTTGGTGCGAAGAACACTGTGATTCGGAGCGGCGCAGGCATTTACTGGGAATCTCAGAAAGCCAACGATTTCGAGGGTCTTTACTACAACCCACCCTATCTCTTCATTGAGAACATGACTTCGGGGGCGACGCCGTCGCTTTTCACTGATCAGCTCTTTCCGCAGTTTACTCCGACCCCTCCGTTTGGGACCGACGTCATGCTGGACACAAGGGCGCCACACGAAAAGAGACCGTATTCGCCTGAGTGGAATCTGAGCATTCAGCACCAGTTTGCTCAGAATTGGCTGGCGCAGGTCAGCTATGAGGGGGCATCATTCGTCCGTGGTGGTTCCTTCAATGAGGCGAACCCAGGGAGCGTTGATCCGACCGGCACGATCCCTCTCCAGCAGCGGCGACTGTATCCCCAGTTTGGCGATATCATTTTGACGACGACCATGAATCACGGGAACTACAACGGCGGCACGGCCGTGCTGAGGAAGCGGTTTTCCAATGGTTTGACTCTGGACATGAACTACACATACGCGCATTCCGTCGATAACGGTACGAATGAGATCAATAACGCCGACTTTCCTCTTATTGGTCGAAGGGGGGAGAAAGGGGCGGCGGACATTGACATCAGGCATCGTTACATTGCCAGTTACATCTATGAGTTGCCGGTGGGGAGAGGCAAAAGGTTCATGAACACGGGGGGTGTCCCCAACGCCATCTTGGGGGGCTGGCAAGTCTCGGGAATCACCTTGTTCCAAACGGGTACACCGGACAAAGTGGTCATGCCAGGGAGCTGGATGAACGACGGTGCCAAGATATCAGCCCGGCCCAACTGCGTGGCGGACCCCAACTCGCCCAGCATCAGGGGCGGCGTGCGCAGCAACGGGCTTCTTTACTTCAATACCGCTGCATACCAGCCCCCGCCGCGGTACACCCCCGGTAATTGCGGGCGAAACAACCTGAGATCGCCGGGAGTGAACAACTGGGATACCTCGGTCGAGAAGGTCAACCGCATCACAGAGCGCGTATCTCTCGAGACACGCTTCGAATTCTTCGACGTCTGGAATCACGCGGAATGGCAGATTTTCTCGAATCGGAGCGGAGGGACTTATACGTACGGAAGGCCCGGCCTCGGAAATGCGTCCTTCGGTCACATAACTTCCGCACGCGACCCAAGGATTATTCAAATAGCCATGAAGTTGATTTTTTGAAGGACTGGGTTGCAGTAAACACCTGAGAGGTTTTGAAAGACGTATGGGGCAGCCTCGGCTGGCTGGCAGCGCAAGCTGTCTAAGCTGGGCGCAACTGCCCCGTTCGCCTCAGGGCCCCGATTGTATGTGGCTAACCGGTCGGATTCTCTCGTTTGATTTATGCTGCTGTCGAAGCCCCTATCGAGAAAAGGGGCGTACCTCGAACCGGCGACTTGCGGCGTCAACTGAAGATCCGTGACAAATAACATGCTGACTCTTCGCCTAGTGTCTAAGGCTCCTTACCTGCCAGGGTTCTTCATTTTGCTTTCTGTTCGCTTCCTCCTGGCCCAGTGCCCTCCGTCCATGCGGCGTCCGGTAATTTGGGTCGATGAGTGTGTCGCAACCGACACCTTCAAACCTCTCGTCATGGGTAGACGAGGCGTCGTGGCAGCGGGGCACCCATTGGTCGCGGAGGCCGGATTGCGGGTCTTAGAGAAAGGAGGGAACGCGATCGACGCAGGTGTGGCGGCAGTTCTTGCTGCCTCCGTTGTCGAAATGGACGGTTTCGGTGCGGGCGGGGAATGTCCCATTCTCATCCGACCGCAAGGCAAGGTAGTTGTTGCCATTGACGGGGATGGTACAGCACCCAAACTCGCGACCTTGGATTACTACTTGAGCCTGCGTCCTGAGGATCTACGGCTCGCAGATGTGGCCACGATTTCGAAGGGCAAGATACCTGCGTACGGACCCCTCAGCGCCATAGTTCCGAGCGCGATCGATGCGCTCCTTGTCTCCTTGGAAAAGTACGGAACCATGAGTTTCGCCGACGTTGCCCAGCCGGCGATTGAGTTAGCTCAGGGTTTTCCACTTGACTCCCGTTTTTCGCAGATGATTTCCTACTATCAGTCCACCCTCGAAAAATGGCCCGATGCCGGTAAGGTCTATCTTCCGGGAGGTCGAGTTCCTGACGAGGGCCAAGTTTTTGTGCAATCCGACTTGGCTCTGACCTACCAGAGCATGGCGGAGGTTGAGCGCAAGAATGCCAAGCGTGGCCGGGAAGCCGCGATCGAGTCCGTGCGCGATTACTTTTACCGCGGTCCTATTGCCAAAAGGATCAGCGAATTCTGCAAGCAGGCCGGGTGCTTGCTTCGTGAGGCGGACCTTGCGGCTTATCATGCCAAGATCGAGCAGCCGCTCACGGTTCGATATCGAAATATCGACGTCTATAAGTGCTCATTTTGGACCCAGGGCCCGGTTTTCCTTGAAACCCTGAACTTGCTGGAAGGGTTTGACCTGAAGGGAATGGGCTATAACTCCGTGAGCTACATCCACACGTTAGTGGAAGCCATGAAACTGGGTTATGCCGACCGCGACGCTTACTACGGCGACCCGGACTTCAGTAAGATACCCACGGAGCTGGTTTCCAAGCAGTACGCTGATTTGCGCCGCCCGCTGATCGATCCGGAGCATGCCTCGGCGGACCATGTGCCGGGCGACCCCCTCCACATGCAAGCTCGCGCTTCGGACCAGTTCATTCGCTCCCGATACAAGGACCGGAACGCTGACCACCAGGACACCACCACGGTGAATGTCATTGACCAATTCGGAAACATGTTTTCTGCAACCCCTAGCGGCGGGTGGCTTCCGGCAGTGGTCGTCGGTGGCACCGGGATCCAGCTCTCCGAGCGTCTGCAGCAGTTCGTCCTGACTCCTGGTCACCCTAATCAATTAGCCCCGGACAAACGGCCGCGAATCACTTTGACGCCCACTCTGGCCCTTAAGGAGCACAAAGCTTGGCTCGCGTTCTCGACTCCCTGTGGCGACGGACAGGACCAAACGCTCTTGCAAGTGTTCTTGAACGTCGCAGAGTTCGGAATGGACCCCCAAGAGGCGGTGGAGGCGCCACGTTTCAATTCTGGCGCGATGTTTAGTTCCTTTAACGCCCACGAGGACCGTCCGTTGTCGCTCGAAGTCGAGGGGCGAATCTCACAAGAGGTTGTGAGCCAGCTCCAGACTAAGGGACATAGGGTCGTCGTGGGTGGGAATTGGAGTAACAGCTGCAACCCAACCATGATCGAGTATGATGCGATTAAGGGAGTGATAAAGGGAGGGGCAGATGTCCGCGGTCACCGATACGCACTAGCTTGGTGACTCGAGCGTACGGCGCGGCGAATGACCGATGCAGGGGTCGTACTTCCCGACTCAAACACGGGCATGAGATCCCGTCGCTTGCGGTTCCTCTTGGGGCTTCCCCAGTTCCCGCCCACCGATACACGGAAGCGATCCGAACCATCCAACCCTTGACGGAAGGTGCTCGCCCAAATGCAATTGCCTTAAACCTCATCGCAGGGTCTATGAAGCCGAACGGCCAGACGCCTGATGCGGACACCGCCCCGCAGCGCGCCATCCGGCTCGTCGAGAACAACGTCAATAACTACTTGGACCTAACGCGCTTTGCCTGGCAAGGTGCGGAGCACCTTTATGAAAACCATTAGGCTTAGAGTCGCGATACTCGGCTTGGCCCTTTCCTGGGCGTTTCAATTGTCAGGATACGCGAGCCCAAGTACCGACGAATATTACCCTGCCGAAGAAGCCGCGGAACGCGGTTCGATTGTATGGCCACGCCTGGTGGAATTGCGGGCGGGTGGGGCCGTGCTGGAATGGCCCGATAACTCGTCTCAGATGCTCATGGTTGGCAACCGCTATCGTGAGCTTGAGTTGCTGGCGGTTATCTCCGAAGCGGAACCTATAGCGGTTCTCGAACGGGATTTCTCCCACTGGGGGATGCTCGCCTATGTGGGAACGCACGGACCGGTTGCCACAATGAGAAAAGCAATCGGCGTGTTGGGCAACCTCCCGAGCGCGAAAGCCTTCCCGCCGCAGTACTTCGACCGCCTCCTTAAGGCACAAGAAGATGTGCTGGGACAAGAGATTCTCGCTCATGGGGGCGACCCTACCTACGAAGCCGTGACAGACCTGCTTCCCCCGCTTCGCGCCTATACGTTTCTGGGCACGACGACCTCCGCCCAGAAGGTTATTGTTTGGCCGGACGGACGGCTGGGACTGGGAATGCATCACCGACAATTGGAGCACGTGTTGTTCGACCCAGCAGCCGTTCTGAGAGAGTCGGCCGGCTCGGCCGCAGCCACCAAACAAGGCTTGGTTGGGGCATATCTACCCGTCATCGACTACGCATTTTCCGATGCCCGCACGCCCTCGGGATGGGAGGAGATCGCTTTTGCCGCAGGTCGCGAGAAACTCGCAACCTACCTCTGCCTGCGAACGAGCGGAGGAAAACGAGTTTATTGGCGACTGCCGGGACGCCGTCCGGCCGAAGACGGGGCTCCTTTCTACCGCGCGCTGTTAAGCGTCCAGGAGGAGTGGCAACAGTTCCTTGCAAAAGGGGTTCAGCTCGAGGTGCCGGATCCCCGGGTGAGTGACTCGAGCAAGGCCGCGCTCGTGCGCGCCTTGATTTCGGAGGTTAGAAATCACCCGAAATACGGAGTCGCCGTATACGGAGCGCAGGACCACGATACTTTCCCACCAACCACCATCCTCCTCAATCTGTGCCTGCTGGACTGGGGATACACTGAGGAGGCCAAGGCGCGCTTGAGCTATTATCTGTCACACTTTGTCAAGCCAGACGGGACCTTCGACTACTACGGTCCGGCGATTTCGGAATATGGCCAGTTGTTGACCGTGGCAGCAAGGTATGTGCGGATCGCGGGAGACACTGTCTGGTTGCAAGAGTACCAGCCGTCACTACTGCGCATATGCAATTCGCTTTTGGCGCAGATCAGCGCGAGTTGGAGGCAGTACCCACCCGATTCGCCTTATTACGGCTTACTCCGAGGATCCGCTGAAGCGGATACGCGGAAGGACAAGAGGTTTTATTTTTCCGGCAACGTCTGGTGCTGGCGCGGACTCACGGAAATGGGGTGGTTACTCAAAGAGGCCGGCGAAAGACGCGGTGATGCAGCACTCGCGCAATTTGGGAAGGACCTGCTCGGAGAGGGCGAGAAGTTCCGGGCAAACGTCTTGGCCGCTCTGCGCCGGGAATTCCAGAAAAGTTCCGCGCCTCCTTTCCTGCCGCCGATCGTTGGGATGAAAGAGCCCTTCGGTAGCATGACAGAGAACGAGTTTGCCTCCTACACGAATTATCGCTATTGGCCGGAGATGCTGTCTCCAGGAATGCTGCCGCCGGAAATGAGGGATGCCATCATCGGTTACCGCACGAGCCACGGGGGAGAGGTGGCGGGGACGACCCGCCTTGAAGATGTTATGGATGATTGGCCGTATGCCCACTACGCGTGGGGTCTGCTGGAAGCTGACCAAATGGAACATTACCTGCTGGGGTTTTACGGTCATCTCGCCTACCATCAAACGCCGGGTACTTTCACCGCTTATGAGTCCGTAACGATAAGAGGCGATAGCAAGCGAGATTGCGCCAGCGATTACTGCGTGCCCGCGCAGGTAGTGGGACCGCAGTTGCTGAGATGGATGATTGCGTGGGAACCATGGGATAAGCAGGAACTCTGGCTGGCGCGCGCGGTACCCCGTGAATGGTACGCACAGGGTTTCTCGGCCAGCCGCGTCCCGACGTGTTGGGGACCTGTAAACCTTCGGGTGGTCCCATCCGGTAAGGGACTGGAGGCATCGGTCGAGATGAAATCTCCACATCCGGATTTGAAGGTCAAGTTGCGTTTGCGTCCGGATTTCTCAGTCAAAGCCCCCAACATAGCGGTTAGCGGAACGAAGGAGTGGAAATGGAATGCCCAGCAAGAAGCAGTGGAACTGTGGGGGCCGTGGAATCGCGTCACCATTTCGGTGGGATACTGAATCTGCTGTGCGGAGAGTCACCGGTACCGGTAATTCATGTAAAGCTGACGCTGCCCAGTTTGCTTAGATAGGAATTCCAGGATAGGTCGTTCTCCCCAGATAAGGGTTCTTTCTGCGGGCAGTCGATAACGACATTTTGTCGAAATCGCAGCGCCCGGCGCAGATCTGCTCTTTAGCTCTGCGGTCGCCATCTAAACCCAGTGCGCCAGCACCACCACGCCGTCGCCACCGGCAACAAGCCCCGTTCAGGGCACCAACACGGGGCAACTAAAGAGGAGACTGCCGAGCGACCGCTGGCCCCCAGATTAATCGCGCGGCAGGATCCTGGCCGCTCGCCATGCGCTCAAGAAACTCGAAAATGTGAGTAGGGGCGAGTCTTTGCTTAGCTCCGATGTCTCCGTTAGGAATGGCTTCAAGACCAACCCGGAGACCGAGTACAGGGTCGGCCCTCCTTGCTGGTCCAAGAGTAGCCACGCGTCCTTCTCGTAACGAGGCTGGATTTAAGGCAGCGTGCCAAGCAGCTCGGCAAGCACCTCTTGATGGCAGATCTCCACCATGATCGTCAGTCCGTTGGGCGATGGCCCGTCCTATCTGCCGCGTGCAAACGCCCTGGGCGCGCGCTAGTTCCACAACAATGCCAATTTCTTGACAAAAAAAAGCATGAAAGTGATAGATGTGCATTCAGAAGAAGAGTAAGTAATAGTCGTATCGTCCGGTCTCCAGCAGGCTTGTGAAATCGATGGAAAGATTAAGAATAGAGAAAGACTCCGACGCCGGAAGGTACGCCATGTGGCTAGGTGGCAGAGTGCGGCAAAAGCGTGCCAATTCTCCAGCGCGACTGCACTTAGTCCTCGCATCAGCCGCAAGGGGCGTTCCAGGTTTATTTGCCGACCGCCGGAAGTTGAGTTGCTGAGGATGCCAAGGCCCAGTGAAGGGTGGGTCCGCTCTTGCGCCGTCGCTCCAACCGTCGCGGCAGCTTGAAGGGTAGCGGAGCAGCCGCTCCCTCACATCGGATGAGGGCGCAAACTGGAGAAATCATGATGAAAAGCTTGCATGCTGCCACCTTCATGAACTACACAGTCCAAGCTGGCCGGGGGTTTGCGAGGCGGGGCGAGGCTCTCTGACCGTGGAGGGGCGGCGAGAGCTGACCCCGCCGTTCAATGGAGATGCCGTCCTCTACCTGAAGGTCAAAGAGGTGGTCCGATGAATTCCCGAGAGCGCATCCTCACCGCGCTTGCCCACCGCGAGCCTGATCGTGTCCCGATCTCATTCGGTGATCTAGGCTTCTCCGGAATTTTCGATCACGGCCCGCACGGCTATCGAGCACTCTGCGCGCATCTGGGCGTGGATGGCTATGAAGAGCCGTTCAGCCTCAAGGATGATTGTGGCGTCGTATTCAATTCTGATCCGCGCCTTACCGAACGTTTGCGCGGCGATTTGCGGCTACTTCTGCCTGGTAGCAGCTACCAGCTTGTGGAATTGCCGGATGGCTCGGTAGTGGACGAATGGGGCTTGGTCCGGCACCCCTCCGAGGCAGGGTACTGGGATCTCAGGGAGGATGAATCACCGTTGCGCGATGTCCAAACCATGGACGAGGTACATGCTTACGGCCATTGGCCATCCCGCAAGGATCCCGCCATTAGCGCAGGAGTGCGGATGCAGGCCCTGGCGCTGCACGAAGCGGGCTACAGCGTCTGGGCGATCCCAAGTTGGGCACAGGACATCTTCCATAATTATGCCTACACCCGTGGGTTCTCACGCTGGCTCATGGATATATACGAGAACCCGTCCTTCTACCACGCCTATACCGAGTTTATCCTCCAGATGGATATTGAATATCTTGAGGCATTTCTAGCGCACATCTCCGACCTGGTCGATGTGGTATTGCTCGGCGAGGATTTGGGAGCACAGCACACGCCATTCATGAACCCGAACATGTACCGCGAGTTCTGCAAGCCGTACCACGCGCAGTGGACGGAGGCCGTCCGTCGCCTCGCGCCGAATGCCGCCATTGCCCTGCACTCGTGCGGTAACGTTTTTCCACTGATACCTGACTTCATAGAGATAGGTGTGAGCATCCTGAACCCGGTGCAGCCAAAGGCACAGATGATGGAGCCTTGGCGGCTCAAGAAGGAGTTCGGTAAAGATCTGACATTCCTTGGTGGGTTCGACACCCAGGATTTGTTGCCGCACGGATCGCCAGCCGAGGTCCGTGAGGGTGCGAGAGAACTCATCGATACGTATGGACCCGGTGGTGGTTTTATCTTCTGCCCATCCCACCAGATCCAGGCCGACGTGCCGCCGGAAAACGTCGTCGCGATGTACGATGCGGCCTATGAGTACGGATGGTATCCCCTCGGTAGGCAACGAGCAACGGCAGAGGCCCGGTGAGTACGCCGTGGCACCGCCATCAATGGAGGCGTTGACTCTTCGTGCTTTCCCGTCGCGGAACGGGAGGCGCATGCATGAGCGCAGTCCTGAAGTTCTCGTGTAAAGAGAAGAATCAGATCATAGCCCATTCGCTCCGTTGCGACGGATCTCTGGATCGCGATCCAGAATCACTGTGTCGTAGGGAGAGAGAGTAAGCTCACTCGATCTAAACTCAAACTGGTCGTCGCATCTCATGGAGGAGGACTTTGATAAAGCGCGTTCCCTGGGGACTTAAATTTGATCATCGCCGCCAGACTGAGCGGGACGATCGAGCCGGGGTCTTTGTCTCCCCTTGCTGCGCTCTGAATGTTCACTCACAAAGTGCGGGCAAAAACGAGGCTGAAGATGCTATCCGCTCAGCACTCGGGTTGTTCATATTTGTTACGGGATTGTTCTTCTGCGGGGGGCTCTATGGCGCGAGTTACCGCTACCCGCTCAAGATCAGCAGCACGAATCCGCGCATTCTGGTTGATCAGGACAACGTTCCATTCTTGATGGTGGGGGATGCGCCTCAAACTTTGATTGTGAACATTTCGACGGCTGACGCAGCATATTATCTGGCTGACCGAGCAGGGCGGGGGCTCAACAGTTTGTGGATTGAAGTGCTCTGCGTCGAATACGGTGGCGGGCGGCCCGACGCGAGTCTTATGGACGGGACCAAGCCCTTTACCAAGACCATTCCGGGCACACACTATTACGACTTGACCGCACCGAATGAGGCTTATTTTGCCCATGCATACCAGATTATCCGAATGGTGGCCGAGGACGGGATAGTGGTCCTGCTGGACCCTCTTGACCCCATAGGATTCATGCCGACAGCCCTCGCCAACGGTCCCACCCGGTGCCGGGCTTATGGGCAGTATCTCGGAAAGCGTTTCAAGGACTTTCCGAACATCATTTGGCTGAACGGCGCGGACTTTCAGACATGGAGAGTTCCGGCCGATGAGGCGGTCATGACCGCAATAGCACGGGGCATCAAGGACGAGGACCCGAACAACCTTCAGACCATAGAATTGAACTATGATGCGAGCTGTTCCTTGGACGACCCGAACTGGGCGCCCATCGTCGGCCTGAATCTAGCCTACACCTATTATGCCACCTACGCCGAAGTGCTTCATTGCTACAATCAATCAGCCAAAATCCCGGTGTTCATGGGTGAAGCCCAATATGAATATGTGAGGAACCAAGACGAAGAAGGGGGTTCGCCACACGTTCTGCGCATGCAGGAATACTGGAGCATGCTCTCCGGGGTGACCGGCCAGCTTTACGGCAATAAATATATTTGGGTGAACCTGCCCGGCTGGAAGAGCCATCTCGACTCACCTGGCATCATTCAGTTGGGCTACATGGAGAATCTGTTTAAGGCTCGGAAGTGGTATGATCTGGTGCCCGACCAGAAGCACACCTTTGTCACCGCTGGCTACGGGCATTTCATTTCCACCGGACCAAGGTTCGCCAACAACCCTGCCGGCTATGGCAACCACGATTACGTGACTGCGGCCGTGACGCCGGACGGCACGCTGGGGATGGCCTACCTGCCGCAGGGCGGGACGATCACCGTGGACATGAGCAAGCTCCAGAAGGGCATCACAGCCCGCTGGTTCGACCCCACAGAGAACGCGTTCGGGGCCATTGCCGACTCGCCGTTTTCCAATCGGGGCACGCACAGCTTCACCTCGCCGCGGAAGAACAGCGCCGGCGCCCCCGACTGGGTGTTGGTGTTAGAAGCGGGCGCCCGTAAGTAATGAACACCCTCACGGCAATTGCCGAGTCGCCCGCCCAGGCTTTTAAACTCAAACTGGTCGTCGCATCTCATGGAGGATGACTAATGATAAAGCGCGTTCCCTAGGGACTTGAGTTTGATCTTCGCTCTGAAAGTCAAACGCAGTCCAGATGTTCAACCGGACGCCGTGCTCTTCTCAGTTCAGTAGCCGTCGCCGACAGGTCGAGGGATGCGGAAACTCCTCCGGCAGATCCTGCCAGGGGGCGCGCCTGCGCAGTATCGGGGGATGCCCTTCAGCACCTTGCGGTCGCTGGCTCGTGGCCCTCCGCCGCAATGATGCCGAGGGGGTTTGGGCAGCAAGGGCCAAACCTTTTCCCAATGGCTTTTGGTCAGCAGCCGACCGTATCGCGCCATCGGTCCTTCCGCTGGCGCTGCTTACACTCGCGACCCCGCTCCGGGTGAAGGATTGAGCTACCAAATGTCACTCCAAAGAGACTCTCTGCTCTAGGCAGCCGGAGCTTCGAGAATTTGTAATCCAAGCTGGGCGGCTTGGGTTTCGTTGTGGGGAAGGCAATTGTACCCTTGCAACGATTATGTCAAAACATGTGCGAGCCACAGGCAGAAGGGCTTAAGACCAGAATGAACTCAGGATGTAATCGTTGTGCGCCAGGCCGCCACAGGGAGTCACCGATGGTATTGGCTCCGACTGCGACATTTTGGAGTAGAGGGTCGGTGCCCGCTCAGGCATTCAGCTTCTTGCCCTCGGGGTGAAGCTTAGTCCGCAAAGGAAATGAGGATCAACATGCCCCGCTGGTTGAGTTTTAGTCTGATTACTATTGCCTTGTTTGGCGCTTGGGGTTTTGTTTCGACCTTGATAGGGAAAGAAGTTGCGCCCCTCACGGCGCAGGTCCTTTGCACAATTGGCCTTCTCCCAGTGGCCCTGATCCTCGGCTTTTCGCAAAACCTGCAAAAAGGAACGAACCTCGGCGCCGGAATCGTGGTGGCGACGCTCACGGGCGTTCTGGGTGGAAGCGGCAATGTGGCCTTGTATAAAGCGCTCCGGGCAGGTGGCCAGGGGTCAGTAGTCATTCCTCTCACGGGGATGTACCCCTTGGTGACACTGATCCTGGCTAGGGTCCTTCTCAAGGAGAGGTTGAACCGAATTCAAACCCTGGGGATTGGGCTTGCCTTGGTTGCTATTTACCTCTTTAGTCCTCGCGAAAGTCTGGGTGCGACCGTGACCTGGAGGATCGCTTTCTCAGCCTGGATGATGTACGGACTGATGGCTTTAGTCCTCTTTGGCGTCGCCTGCATCACCATGAAATTTGCGACCCGGTACATTTCCGACGAACTCTCCACCATCTTCTACACGGTCGGGTATATTCTGCTGGCGATTGTGATCATCACTGCGGGGTCCGTGCAATGGAATGTCTCGATGAAGAACTGGGGCTTAGGAGTCCTGGTCGGTCTTCTGTTGAACGGCGCCACGCTAACTCTATTCGTCGCCTACCGTTGGGGGAAGGCCTCAGTTGTGACACCGCTTACAGCCCTCTACCCCTTGGTCACCGTCTTGCTCGCGGGGCTGATCTTGAAAGAGCATTTTGACGTGGCCAAAGTTGCGGCCATCGGCCTGGCACTCGTGGCAGGCTTGGCTCTGAGCATCGAGACACAGGCTGCTAGTCCTTTGGGCGACAGCCCGCCCTACTTGCCACGCGCAAACTCCCCAGGCGCTCGTTAGTTCCTTAACGATGTCAATATCCTGACAAAAAAAAACATGAAAGTGATAGATGTTGACCCAAAAGAAGAGTATTTGAATAGCCGCACTGCTGGATTTCCAGCAGACTTGCGGAATCGATGGAGAGTTTGAAAGACCCCTGCGTCGGGGATGGGTGCAAAGTGGAAGAATAACAACGAGAAGCTTGTATGCCGCTTGATTGAGCTACAAGATTCGCCTTCCGGTTGCGGACACTTTGTCGGGAATCAGGAGCCTCAACCTCAGCCTCAGAGAATAAGCAGGAAGGCGGCAGGCAAGCTTCCAAAGCGGCGTCTCTGCCATAACTAAGGAGGTCTTATGCGCATTGGTTCCTATCTCGGTAAGGCCGGGCTCGTGGCCGTTCTGGTGCTCTTACTCGCGTGCTGTGCCTCAGGTCAGGTTACCAGCACACTTCAAGGGATGATCTCCGATCCCTCGGGCGCCGCCATCGCCGGCGCCTCGGTCCGGACCACAAACGAGGCTACTGGAGTTGTCCATAATGGCGAGTCCGGGCCGCAAGGCTATTATCGCATTCAGGATCTGCTGGCCGGCACCTATCACCTGCAAGTGGCGTACCCCGGTTTCAAGACCCTGGTCAGAGAAGGCATCGCGTTGACTGCGGAGTCGGTCCTGAATATTGATCTGAAGCTCGAGGTCGGGAAGACCACTCAGACTGTGGATGTCAAAGACGTAGTGCCCCAGGTCGAAACGACCCAGTCCCGGATCTCTGAGGTCCTGGGGGCTGGGCAAGTTGAGTCCCTACCGGTTATCGGCAGAGGGGTGACGTGGCTGGCAATTACGGCCCCCGGGGTGGTAGGGATAGCCGAAGACTCCCGTCCCGGCAACTGCTGCGATGCTCTCTCCGCCTTTGGCTCGCTGAACGTGTCGGGCGGTGCGGGTCAAAACGACGCCATATTCTACCTGGACGGAGCTGCCTTACATTACGGTGACGGCTTTAGTTGGGATATGGCGTTCTCTCCCAACGAGGATGCTGTTGAGGAAATGCGTGTCTCCACCAACCCCACTTCGGTCGAGGAGGGGATTACAGGCGGCGTGCAGGTCCAGATGGTTACCAAAGGAGGGAGCAACTCGTTTCACGGCGATGGGCAGTTCACCTCCCTTGAGAGTTCTTTCAACGCCCTGCCCTACGGCGCCACCGCGGCGGATGTTGGCACGTGGTACAAGCGGTATTTCGGGGGAACGATCGGTGGGCCGATCATCAAGGACCGCCTCTTTTTCTTCGGGGCCTACGAGGGTCTTCGCCAGAACGCACCGGCAGGGGCCGGACAGACGGTGATCGTGGAAACACAGGCCTTTGCAAATTGGGTCAAGAGTACGCGGCCGAACTCGATTGCGGCCCAACTCCTTACCCAGCTTCCGCCTTTCAAATACGCCACACAGAATCTCGTTGACGTCAACGGGGACGGCATTCCCGACTTGGGAACGGTGGCCATGGACCGCACGAGCCCGCGGACCGGTAACCAGTACAACGCCCGGATAGACTACCAGACGAAAAGTGGGAAGGACCGGCTCTATGGCTCCTTCTGGCGCACGATGCAGAACCAGCCTCAGCTTGACGCCAGGCCAGCCTTGGATTACGAGCAACTTACTGGAGCAACGTTCTTCAGTGGTGTACACACCCATACGTTCGGCGCCAATCGCCTGAATGAGCTTAGGTTTTCCACGTTCGACCAGCCTTGGCTCTGGCAGTTCACGAAATATCACTACAATATCCCGTGCGTTCAGACCGATGACGGGCTGGGCTTCCCTTCGACGTTTTCCGGGGCCTGTAATTTCATGTATGAGAACTGGCTTGATCGCGTCTATGACGCCCAAGACGCGTTCTCGTGGAACCACGGTTCCCAGTCTTGGAAATTCGGAGGCAATTTCCGCCGCGCCACCGCTGCCGAACCCGTCTACCTGTACGGAGACATTCCGGTATACAACTTCTCCACGGCCATTGATTTTGCCAACGACAACCCCTACCAGGAAACCCGCTTCGTGGATCCATCGACGGGCAAGCAGCGCGACGCTTACATTTCTGACTGGAACAACATGCTGGCCTTCTACGCACAAAATTCGTGGAAGGTGCGGCGGAATCTAACGGTGAACCTGGGATTGCGATGGGACTATTTCACTCCGCTCGGCGTAGGGGCGGGCAAGAATCCGTCGCTGCCGATCTATAGTCCGGTTTTCACGAGTGACCAAGAGAATGCGCAAGGAACCGTGGCCCTGCGCAACCGTAAGGTGACTCGAGTATTTGATCCTCAGTACAACAACTTCGGTCCGCGCCTCAGCATCGCTTGGGATCCCACCGGGAGTGGTAAAACGTCAATTCGTGGCGGCTTCTTCATTCTGTACGAGCAGATTGGTGACCTAGATCAGAATGCGGCTGGGAATCCACCCAATTATGCGTTGCTTTCTGCGGGTTCGCAGTTCGGGATTCCCATCGTCTATGGTATCGCCCCGCCGAACACGCGGGACTTCCCCATCAATCCGGGTCTGATTGGGTCGGCTGTCGATCCGGCAACGGAATCCTTCGTGGGCACACAGCCGGACCTGTATGGGTACGCCAAGAATTTCAAACAGCCGAAGCTTTACGATATCAACGTGGCCTTCCAGCACCAACTGTTCCCCGACTGGGCGATAACGGCCTCCTATCATTATCAGCGCCTGCCGAACCAACCCTACAGCTTTAACGCTAACAGGTTTTCGGGCGACGCCGTGAGCGGGACGATACAATTCCCCAACGCCTACTATGGCATCATCACCGAGACCACGAATTTGGGTCGGGACATTTATTACGGGTTGATGTTCGAGGTGAGCAAGCGCATGTCGCATGGGTTGCAGTTCGATGCGTCGTACAATTACAACAACAGCATGGGATACGTGGGTAGCACCGAGGTTTTCCACCCCGAAGTGGACTGGGGCCGCAATGAGATGGGGACACACAATCTTAAGTTGAATGCAGTTTGGAACCTGCCTTTCCTGCGCCACCGCAACGATGTCCTGCGTATGGCCTTGGGGGGCTGGCAAATGGGCTCTGTTATGAACTTCTTATCCGGCGGTTACTTCAACCCCGTGAGTTACGCTCCCTATGGGGCGGGTGGGGACTTCAACGCCGACGGCCAGGTTGGCGACCGACCCGACTTGCCGACGGTCAAAGTGCCCAGGGTATACAGCAAGGCAGATTGGATGAAAGGGGCGATGAGCGCGTCCATCTTCCCGCTGCCCACCACGGTTCGAGACGGCACCTTGCCCGCCAATTACTTCAACAGGCCGGGATATGCCCGAGTTGACCTCTCCTTCTCCAAGCGGTTCCCAATCAAGGAGAGGGTCGCCATCCAGGCGCGGGTAGAGGCTTCCAACGTTTTGAACCGGGCGAACATTTCAGACGCCGTGTCATCGCTGACCTCCATTAGCTTCGCTCAAGCCGACTCCTTTTACCCAATGCGTACCGTGCAACTGTCCTTGAAGGTCGTGTTTTGAGTGGGGTCGTGTAGGCCCGCTTTCACCAAACCTCTGGATTTCCTGCCGTGAGTCGGGGGGGCTATGGTCTGTGCCCTAGATGGCATAAAACGGCGTGAGACGGGAGAGGGATCAGCCTTATGAAGCGCATATTGATCATGACCCAATTAATGGCGGTTGTATTTTTGCTTGGGGCGTCGCTTCCTGTCGTCGCACAAGTGGAGGCGAAGGAGGCCGCAAGCAAGACGCTGGCCATATACGCTCCCAACCCGGCCTATTTCCAGTCGGCAGACGGCAAGCCCGTTGTGATGATCGGTGACTACGAAGCCAGTCCAATCTGTCCTACGGGCGTTCCCATGGACCCCAATTATGATTACAGGATCTTCTTCGATACGCTCAAAGACAACGGGTTGAACTTTGCCAAGGTCTGGATCTTCTACGGAGTCGAAGCCGAATACGACAGCGAAACTTCCTTTGACGACTATCATCGATTCAACCTTCTGCCTTACCTGCGCACGGGGCCAGGACTCGCGAACGACGGCAGGCCGAAGTATGATCTGACCCAATTCAACCCCTACTACTTCGAGCGGATGGCGGCAGCCTGCGCTGCCGCGCGCGCCCGAGGCATCTATGTGCATCTGGTCCTCATCGATGGTTGGATCTTCAGAATCCCGGCACTCTGGAAATTCCACGCCTACAATAGTGCCAATAACGTTAACCATGTGGATGGCGACCCCAAGAGGACCGGCATGAGTACTGATCCGGAACAGGGATCATGCTCGCTGGGCAACGTTCAGGCGCTGGAAGTGGAGAAAGCCTATCTACGACGGATTGTGGATGCCGTCAACGACTTTGACAACATCCTTTTCGAGGTCTCGAACGAGAACTATTACAACCTTGAGTGGGAGCTTAGTATCTCTAAGTTTGTCCACGAGTATGAGAAGGGCAAGCCGCGGCAACACCTCGTTATGCCTCTGGATCTGCCGGATCACGACTATGGAGGGGTGACGTATGGCGCCGACGCAAAGAATGACCACACCAAGTCGTGGAAAACCTGGGACCTGGCACAACTTCACGCCAAGTTGCTCGCAGCGCGCGACCTTAAGCAACCCTTGATATACGACACCGACGGTATCGAGAGCAACGACAACCCGGTCCAGCGGAAGGGTTTTTGGACGGCCTTCGTGAGCGGCGGCCACGTGGACTACACGGATTATAGTTTCCAACCCGAGATTGGCGGGGACGAACGTGGCCTCCGGCGGGCGGAATTGCGGCGGCAACTCGGGCATCTCGCAGCCTTCACCCGGCAACTTCACTTCTGGGAAATGCAACCGGTCGATTGGGTGCGCTCAGGAGATGCGTTCGCCTTGGCCAGCCCACGCGAAGCCGTTCTCTACCTGCCCCAAGGGGGAAACGTGGACGTGGACCTGGAAGGGATGCCAGGCAGTTTACGCGCGAAGTGGTTTAATCCTCGCAATGGCCTTTTCAGCGAGTCGTTCGCAGTGACAGGTGGAAAAACCCAGCCCTTTGCCGCTCCTGACGTTCACGACTGGGTACTTTACCTTCAGGCGAAGACGGGCGGGCAGTGAAGGTTCATCGTCGTCCCCGCGAAGGCGTGGACCCATCGTCGTTCCAATGGATTCCCGCTTTCGCGGGAATGACGTGATTTTCAGGAGAGTTTACATTGGCTTGCCTCCCACCCGGGTGAATGTAAAACTTTTCCTCGCTTCGGCGTAGGGGCTCGCCATGGCGTGCCCCTACAAGGGTCGCGACGGGGGGCGGTTTTTCGGGAGAGCCTAAGGCGACGAGGAATCTCGCAGTGCGTTGAGAATGCTCAGAGCGAGATTCCTCTCTTCGCCAGGAATGACAGGGCCTTTTGAGTCTTTTAGACCTTCGCAGCCTCGCCCTGAGAGAAGGCGGCCAAGCCGCTGGACGCAAGGGCAGTAGGACGGGATGAAAGAGGGAGAGAACCACATGGCCAGCGGAAACGGCGATCGGCGCAGCTTGACCGCATATGAACTGTGGTATGGGCGTGATGAACCTCCTCCCGATAGGACCTCATTGCGCGCTGGGCCGCTTTCGGCGTTATGGGAAGGAGGCGACCTGCGAGGCGTCCGCCTGGCCGATGTCGAAATATTGCGGCGAGTTTACGTTTCTGCGCGCGATGAGAATTGGGACACCATCCCCGCCCGCTTGACAAACTTGTCCACTGACGTTCGTAACGATCGCTTTATCATCACTTACGACGCGGAGACTTCCTCTCGCAACCTTGAACTGCGGTGGCATGCCGTACTCGCGGGCGCGTCCGATGGGACGATCACGCTCAGTATGGATGGCCAGGCGATACGCGATTTCCGGTATTGCCGCATCGGCTTTTGCCTGTTGCACCCGCTCGCCGAGTACTGCGGACAACCCTATACTGGGATTGGCCCGGACGTTCTGATAAGCGGGAATTTGCCCACCTGCGTCGCTCCTCAACGCTATGAAGGCGGGTTCTACTTGCCTTTGTTCCCCTCCGTTTCCTCCTTCACGGTTTCGCTGAAGAATGGCATCGAGGCGAACTTCGCCTTTGAAGGCGACCTGTTTGAGATGGAGGATCAGCGCAACTGGACGGATGGTTCGTTCAAGACCTATTGCACTCCACTTTCCCTTGGATATCCTTTTCAGGCGCATGCCGGGCAGTCGTTTAAACAACGGGTGACGCTGACGGTGCAAGGCCGTCCGGCGCAAGGAACAGCGAGGAGTTCTACGGTGCAACTCCATGTTGGCCCTTCACTCGGACGGCCGCTGCCGCAGATCGGGCTTGGCGTTGCCTCGCATGAGGATGCCCTCTCATCCCACGACGCGGAAATGCTCGGCCGGCTGCGGCTCGATCATTTGCGTGCTGACCTGCATCTGGCCAAAGACGGTGATGGCTGGCAGTTGGCGCGCGCCGAACGGGAGTGCAGCATGTTGAACTGCGGCCTGGAGCTGGCGCTGTTCGTCACGGACGACGCCGATCGGCAGCTTCACAGCCTCGCTTCCCGTTTCCCCCTGGCGGTTCCCATCTCGCGCGTCCTCGTGTTCCATGAGACCGAGCCGACCACGGCGGCGAAATGGGTAGCGATTGCACGCAGGGCGCTGCTCCCTCGCATCCCGGATGTGCCGATCTGCGGTGGCACGAATCTGAACTTTGCAGAGATAAACCGCTTCAGGCCGGAGATCTCGGAGCTGGACGGCGTCGCTTATTCAATTAACCCCCAAGTCCATTCCTTTGACGAAAGGTCGCTGGTCGAGAATCTGGAGGGGCAGCGGGACACGGTAATAAGCGCGCAGGCATTCTGCGGGAAGCAACCTATCATTGTCAGCCCTATTACCCTCAAACCGCGATTTAATCCTGACGCCATTGGCCCCGAGGCCCCGCCCCTTCCCGGAGAACTACCAACCGCCGTCGATGCTCGCCAGATGTCGTTGTTCGCTGCGGCCTGGACTGTAGGTAGTATCAAGCAGCTTGTTGAAGCCGGTGCGTCCTCACTCACGTTCTACGAAACCACCGGTTGGCGCGGGCTGAAGGAGACAGACGGAGGGTGTCCGCTCCCAGACGTTTTTCGTTCATTCCCGGACATGGTCTTCCCCGTTTATCACGTTTTCGCGGATGTGGCGGACCTCAGGGACAAGGAACTCGTCACCTGCAACTCTTCCGATCCGCTCAAAATCCAGGCGCTTGCGGTGCAGACGGGCGAGAGTCTTCACATGCTGGTCGCGAACCTCACAGATGAACCACAACAGTGCGCCATCGCGCCCGTAGGAGCGGGCCGCGCTCTTGTGCGGACCCTGGATGCCAGCCGAGCGCTGCAGGCGATGACCCACGCCGAGGAGTTTCGTTTCGAAGCAAAGGTGGAAATCCCTGTTACTGATTCGGCGCTTGCCATTACGTTGCAGCCTTACAGCACGCTGAGAATTGATTGCGCCTGGGGGTAGTGCGAAATGCGAGTTTCTGAACGTCGAGACACGGCGGGGGGAACCCCTCGCCAGGTTTTCCTTAATTCCAGCTTAATTACAGCCTAGGAGGAATCTATGAAATCCCCTTTACGACTCTTGTCGGACGAGCAGCTCAAGATGGTTCACAACGCCAGCTTGACCGTCCTCGAAGAAACCGGCATGAGGGTGGATCACTCGCAGGCGCGGGAGGTGCTGCAAGCTGCCGGCGCGTGCGTCAATCATGACAGTCACATCGTCAAATTCCCTCGCCACCTGGTGGAAGAGAAGCTCAAGCTGGTGCCCCGGAAAGTCACTTACCACGGACGGACGCCCGAGTATGACTTCACCTCGGAGGCGGGGGGCGAGATTTTTTCCCGGGTAGCCGGTGGTGCGGTCAACTACATTGAGCTGAAAACCGGGAAATGCCATCGATCCTGCTTATCCGATTGGGTGGAATTCGCCCGGCTCGTGGATGCCCTTCCTAACATTCATTGCGTATGTACCATGCACTGCGGCGACGTCCCGGCCAACACGGCCGACATCCACGGCATGCGCGTCCTGCTCGAGAATCAGCGTAAATGCGTCATTCACACTGCCTTTAGCCTTAGAATTCAGCAATATTTGATTGAACTGGCTCTCGCCGTGCGCGGCAGCAAACAGGCCTTGGCCGAGCGGCCACTCTACCATCACATGATGAGCCCTATATCGCCTCTCATCCTCGATGAGGACAGTACCGCCCAGCTCTTCTTAGCCTGTGATTATGGCCTCCCGACGGATATCCCGATCATGCCGATTACCGCGGTCAGCGCGCCCATCACTCTGGCTGGGACACTCATGCAGGCTAACGCTGAGTTCTTGGGCACCATGACCCTGGCGCAAACTTACAAACCTGGACACGTCATGCCCTACTTCACGGACCCCGTCGTAGCCGATCTGCGAACCAGTGTGCCACTCTTCGCGGCGCCGGAAGTAGGCCTGCTCATCGCGGCCATCGCCCAATTGGGTAGCGAACTGTACGGGCTGGCACCGCAGGGCATCGGGCTGGACAGTGACGGGTACACTGTGGAGCAAAGCTTGTTCCAGAGAGCCCAGAACTCTGTCTTTCAATGTATGGCGGGCGGCAAGCTGCTGATCGGCGCCGGGGCAGTCGAGGCCTGCATGGCGCTTAGCCCTGCCCAACTGGTGATCGATGACGAAATCGTACGCATTGCCCGGCGGTGGGTGCGCGGCATCGTGGTTGATGAAAACAGCCTGGCGGTGGACGTCATCCACAAGGTCGGGCCCGGGGGCCAATTCCTCATGGAAGAACACACCCTGGAAAGACTCCACACGGGCGAACTCATCACTACCGAGATTTTTGAGCGTGACAAACGTGAGCTGTGGGAAGAGAAGGGCTCCCGGAGCCTCGAACAAAAGGCGCGCGAAAAGGGCCTGGCCATTTTGGCCAAGCACGAGGTGCCACCTCTGCCCGCGGAGGTGAAGCGCGAGCTGGACTCCATCGTCAAGAGCGCCGACAATGAATTGGCGAAGCAAACATAGTCCAGATTCCTCACTTTCATTGGGGGTTGCCGCCGCGTCGAGCACGTAACGCTCAACGCCGATAAGAATTCCCGGGAGGTTTTTGTCGGGGAACTGGCATTTCGCGACGTTGCGCGGACCTCCAGGCTGGCGAACGCCGGCCTGATAGCCAGCGCTGCACGGCGGGTTAATACCTTAAAAAGCGAGACAGACACCGAACACTACGGAGACCTAAATGAATATCTTTGAGGAACTGCAACACGCCATAATCGACGGAAAGGCCCCAGCGGCCAAGGAATTGACCGAGAAGGGGTTGAAGGAGGGAATCAAACCCCACGAATTCTTCCCCCAGGCCATCATCCCAGCCATGGACGAGGTAGGGCGGCGCATGAGGGATTGCGAATTCTTCATTCCGGAAGTGCTGATTGCCGCCCGCGCGGCGCGCGGCGCCACGGACATCCTCCGGCCGCTCCTGATGGGCGATGAAGCGATCAAACCCACGGGCACGGTCGTGATCGGAACGGTCAAGGGCGATCTGCACGACATTGGCAAAAACATAGTGGCCATGATGCTGGAAAGCGCGGGCTTCCAAATTGTGGACCTGGGCGTGGACGTTTCCGCGGAGAAGGTCGTGGACGCGGTAAAGCAGCACTCGGCCAATTTCGTGGCCCTGTCAGCCCTCCTCACCACGACCATGGTCAACATGAAGTCTATCATTGACGCCCTGGTGGCGGCGGGCCTTCGGAATAAGGTAAAGGTGCTAGTCGGTGGGGCTCCTCTCACCGATGCTTGGTCGCACTCGATCGGCGCCGATGGCTATGGCAAAGACGCTCCTGGCGCGGTTGAACTGGCCCGCAAGCTGGTGGCCGCTTAAGCCTGGCACATGCTGGGGGGCGCGGTCCGTGGGCTGACGGACTGACGCTTTTGCCTATTAAGCTTGCTCGTGTCGCCGCCCGCTATGTGTCATTCCGAGCGCAGCAAGGAATCTCGCTCAGGGGGCTAGGTATACCCAAATTCAAAACGCTTTAGGAGGTAAAGGTCATGCGTCTGACGGACAAGGTTGCCATTGTCACGGGTGCCGGGGCCGGAATCGGGCAAGCGATTGCACGCCGTTTTGCCCGCGAGGGCGCCTGCGTAACCATTGCAGAGATTGATCCGGTCGCAGGAAAGGCCACGGAGGACGCCATCCGCGAAGCCGGGGGCTGCGCCACTTTCGTACGAACCGATGTGGCTTCGGAGGAACAAGTCAAAGTCCTGGTTCAAGCGGCGCTCGCTCAGTACCACCACATCGATATCCTCGTAAACAACGCGGGAATCCTCATGGGGCAGAAAGAAGGGCGTGCCCACGAATTGACAAATGAGGCGTGGGACCGCACCATGGCTGTGAATCTGCGCGGTTATTGGCTCTGCGCCAAATACGTGATCCCTTCTATGCTGGCCCAAGGTCATGGCTGCATTATTTTGATCGCGTCGCCGTGCGGGATGCTTGGATTTACTCGTCTCGCCGCTTACAGCACCAGCAAGGGCGGAGTTCTGGGGTTGATGCGCTCCATGGCCGCGGACTATGCCCCAGACCACATACGTGTGAACGCCATCGTTCCCGGCACCATTGACACCCCTATGAATGCCGAAGAGTTCCGGATTCCCGGAGCCCGGGAGAAGTGGGCCGCTGCGGCTCCCGTTGGGCGACTGGGGACCGGTGATGACGTGGCAGGGGCGGCCTTGTTCTTGGCGACCGAGGATGCCGACTACTGCCAGGGGGGAGTCTATATGGTGGATGGCGGGCAAAGCGCTATTTAGCCCAAACGTCCCTGATCTTCGCGCCGGGTGCTCCGGCGGAGACTTACGGTGGCGCGCTTTTCACTGGCGCCACCTTTTCCACGCCGAACGAGCGACCCACTAGAGGCGGCGTGCAAGGTCACAAACGTCGAGGGAGCTCGAGATTTGTGAGAACCGACAGGCGTGATCCGAAGCGCCGACTGTGTACGCTGCGGGCCAACTTTGTTGACTCGAGGAAGGGAATTACCTAAACTCCGCTTGCCTTAACCTAAGCCATGGAGCACCGTCAATGCCTGATATCAATGTTGCCCTCATAGGACACAAGTTCATGGGCAAAGCCCATTCGAACGCCTACCGCCAGATCCGTCGATTCTTTCCCGGGAAGTTAGTTCCTCGGATGAAAGTCATATGCGGAAAGGCCTGCAACGAAGAACTGAGTGAGGCGGCTCGTCAGTTCGGATGGGAAGAGTACAGTTGTGACTGGAGAAGCGTCGTCCAGCGTAAGGATATTGACGTCGTGGACATATCGACTCCTGGTCATCTGCACCATCCCATAGCCCTCGCGGCTGCCGCGGCCGGTAAACACATCATCTGCGAGAAACCGCTTGCCAATAGCCTCGAGGAAGCCAAGGAAATGGTCCGGGCCGTAGAAAAAGCGGGCGTGATGCACATGGTGAACTTCAGCTACCGGCATGTGCCCGCCATTGCCTGGGCAAGGAAGGTCATCCGGGACGGGAGGCTGGGCAGGATTTACCACTACTACGGCGCCTATCTTCAGGACTGGATCATGGATCCGAAGTTTCCGCTGGTCTGGCGGCTGCAAAAGAAATACGCAGGCAGTGGCGCCCTCTCTGATATCGGATCGCACGCAACCGACCTGGCACTTTTCCTGAACGGCGAGATTGAATCTGTAGTGGGCCAAATGACAACCTTCATTAAACAGAGGCCCGTAGTTGCGCGAATGGTGGGTGGCGGATTCAAGGCCATTGGGGGAAAACGCCAAGGGCGCGTCACGGTAGACGACGACGCAAATTTCCTGGCCAAGTTCAGCAATGGAAGTGTGGGCGTGTTTCAGACCTCGCGATTTGCGGGCGGGCGAAGGAACTGCAATACGTTCCACATTTACGGTAGTAAAGCCAGCCTGGCGTTCAACCTTGAGAACATGAACGAACTGGAACTTTACGACCAGAAGGACGCTGCCGGAGACCAGGGTTTCAAAAGGATCGTCGTGAGCGAGGATATCCATCCCTACTGTGGGGCCTGGTGGCCGCCTGGACATTTCCTCGGCTACGAGCACAGTTTCATCCATGCAATTCTGGACTTTCTCACGTGCCTTGAGAAGAATCGGATGCCCGAGCCGGACTTCCGCGAAGGGCAAAAGACCCAGGCCGTCCTTGACGCCGTGGAGCGATCCGTCAAATCGAGGACATGGGAACGACCCAAAGCATAGCCGGACGACGCTTGGGCACCAACCTCGAATTCCGACCTCAACAGCCATAGGAAGGTGCGAAGCGGAGGGGAAGTGTCCCCGTGGGGCTCCCGGGCTCAGTGCTCGATGGTGAAAACCTGTTCCACGATGCCCTCGCGAACTCCGTACATTCGCTGGTGAAGGTGTACGGTTCCGTCGTGATAACTGACGGCGAGTTCAATCTTGTCGCCGACCTCCACCGGCGCGTTCGGATCCACGAGGTCGATGGGGGCGTGTTCGGCGTGCAGGGCCCGGATGCGCAAGCCGCCAATGCCTTTGACCGAAGGCAAGCCCCGCTCGCCGCTGATCGCCTTGACACCTGCGTCCACTACGATGCGCTCGCCTTCCGTCTTGCTCACTACCGTAGCCAGCACGCTCAATGTCGGGCAGAAGTCAGGGGCAAAGGGGGCGTATCCGGTGTCCATCAGCATGAAAGACCCTGCCTGATTTTCCGTGACGCCGGGGTAAGTTCCGGAAATCGCGTAGTCTCCCGTCCCACCGCAACTGACGATCTCAACGGGAATGCCCAGGCGTTCGATCTGGTTTTTCGAGCCCACCAGCGCCTCAAGGGCTTGCTTAACTGCGCGCTCCTTCTCGGGGCCAGGGGGAAGAAGTTGTAGGTGGCCCTCATAACCCATCACGCCGCGGAAGCGGAGGTCGCGGGCTACCGCTCGTTGGGCCAAGGAGGCGGCCGCTTCCCCCGGCGGCACGCCGCAACGTTTCAGTCCGAGGTCGATGTCCACCACCACGTTAAGCTGGGTGTGCTCGTCGCGCGCAATCCTCGCCATGTCGTCCAGCACTTTGGCGTTGTCTACCGCTGCCATCACCGTAGATCCGCGGGATAGCTCTGCTAATTGTCGCAGGGGATTCTCGCCGGCGATCTCGTTGGTCAGCAAAATACTCCGAACTCCGGCGTGGGCAAGGCGCTCCACCTGCCAGAGGCGGGAACAGGTGATCCCAATGGCGCCGGCCTCGATCTGGCGAAGGGCCAGGGCAAGCACCCGGTGATTCTTGAAGTGGGGACGGAAACCGGCGGGCTTGTCCCTGAAGAACGCCGCCATCCGCGCCAGGTTGGCTTCCAGAATGTCCAGATCGACCACCAAGACAGGCGTATCAAGTCTGTCGAGAGGACTCCCTACCATTGGCACCCCTTTTCCGAATCCGTCGCTGAGCAGCGCCTCAGGGCAGAATCTCTTTATAGAGTGTGACCGTCACGCCGTCGATCAGGGATGGGGCGACGTCATCGAAGAACCCCTTAATGTAGGGGGTGGCGCAGTGAAGATCGAAGTCCTCTTGGCTACGGAACTTCTCGTTGAACGTGATGGCGCGCGGGTTGTCAATCGCCTGGTTGAGTTCGTAGCGAATGTAGCCCGCTTCTTTGTGGGTTGGAGCTATCAGGATGTGGAGGGCTTCGAGGAGCTCATTCTCTTTGCCCTCCTTGGCCATGAATTGAGCTATGCACACGATCTCTTTTTCCGCCTTGCTCAACATAAGTTACCCCCTTGAAGTTTCCTCGTCGCGGGCGCTCGCGCCGGGAGTGTGGATTCCCGCCGCGAAGCCCGCAAAAATCATCGCCAGGGAAGTAGCGCCTGGGTCTGGGTGGCCACGCGTCCTCTCCCCGGCAAACCTGGCCTTTCCGAACTTGGGAACCCAGTTCGTTGTTGCTTCGGCGCCGCGGGCGGCCGCGTCGGCAGCCGCATGCAGTGCCTGAGCGGAATCCTCGCCGGCGTCGGCAGCGGCGCGCAGCGCCGCGAGGGCGGGCAGCAGGGCATCGAGCATGGTCTTGTCGCCTGCTTGAGCCTTCGACTGCTTGCGGACGCGCGCGGCTCCCGCCTCAAAGGCTGCGGCCAAGCCCGCCGCGTCCAAGCTGGGGCGCTGACCCACCTCGTCCGCGACGCCCATAAAAAAGCTCCCTAGCAGGGGGCCTGTTGCCCCGCCATCGATGTTGAGCAACGCCCATCCCACCTGCGCGATCAAATCGTGAAGGCTCGCGTCAGGTTGCGCAGCGAGGGTTTTCTCGATCTCACCCATGGCGCGGCGCATGGTGGTGCCGTGGTCGCCATCACCGCCCGCGGCGTCCAATTGCGAAAGGTATTCACTCCCCTCTCGCACCCGGGCCGCGGCGGCAGCCAGCATGGCCCTAAACTCGCCGACGCCCATGACAGAGCTCATGGCTTCTTCCTACCGTTCCGCCTAACGCACCACGAGGTACGGCGCATCGCAAGGGGCATCCCACAGACGCATCAATTCGCGGTCCAGCCGCGCTACGAACAACTGGAAGCCAGCCTGTTCCTGCGCGGTGATGAATTCGCCCACCAAACTGCGCGCCAGCCTGATGCTCTTTGACACGAGCGACTGGCTGACGCGGCGGAAGACTATAAACAATTCCATCAAAGTCGTCGCCCCCATGCCATTCACGATCACCAGCAACTCGTCCCCCGGGCGGGCCTCGAGATCCTCAAGCAAGCGCTCGAGCATGATCTCCGCGGTCGCGTCCGCACTCTTAAGCTTCATGCGGCCCGGGCCGGATTCACCATGTTGCCCCGCGCCGATTTCCATTTCATCATCGCCCAGAGGGGAGAGTTCGAGACCGGTCGAGGGATGTGTGGCGGAGCGCGCCGCCACAGAGAGCGTTCGCATGTTGCGTTCCAGGCGCTCGGCCAGGGCAAGGACCTCCGGGAGCGACTGGCCCTCCTCCGCCGCGGCGCCCGCGATCTTGTAAACCGGCAGAAATCCCACCAGACCACGCCGGTCTTCGGACTTATCGCGTGACCCCGAGGCGATGTCTTCGTGAAGGAGGACCTGCTTCACGTTCAGTCCCTGCTGGGCGGCCAGCTCGAGCGTGAGGTTGGCCGTCAGGACGTCGCCTTGGTGATTGAGAACCACCAACAACACTCCCGCGCCGCGGTCGGCAAGCCTGATCGCTTCCAGACAACGCGGCGGACCCGGGGCGGCGAAGATTTCGCCTGGGACGCTGGCATCGAGGAGGCCCATCCCCACAAATCCGCTTAGGCCAGGCTCGTGGCCGCTGCCTCCCAACGTGACTACCCCAACCTTGCCCGTCGCCTTGGGCACGGTGCGAACTACAATGTTCTTACCCGCTAGCTTGACTTTCTTAGGATAGGCGAGCGCGTAACCCTCGAGGAGCTCGCCCACTAGATTCTCGGGGTTGTTGATGAATTTTTTCATTTTCATGGGATTTAATCCATATGATGCAGGCGGCCCTGCGCGAAGTCTTCCGACCCGGATTCGCGTCGAGTTCGGTGAAGGCTTGCACTATACTACCAAGCAGAGCGTCTTTCTAGCAGAATCTCCTTCAAATTTTAAGTCCACGTACAGGATTTGTTAGCTCCTCTACCGTGCTTCCTTGACATAGACTTCCCCGGTGTCCAGACCTGCTTTTTCGTTGAAGCTTCCACACGTCAATCCGTTTCCGGCGGCGATATAGTCCTTGAGCTTAGCCGACATGGCGCTGACCACATCCGGATACCGGTCGGCGACGTCGTTCAACTCTTCGGGGTCTTTCTCGAGATTGTAGAGCTGAGGCTTATAGGTCGCGAGAGGCGCACCGGGGTGAACCCTGAATTGTTCCTGATGCGCTTCGGGCTTCCAGATCTCGCTGTAATTCCACTCGCTTGTCCGCACGGCGCCCACCCAGCCGTAAGTCTGGACTACATATTCGTGGAGGCTTTGCGTCTCTCCGGTTGCCAGGGGCCAGAAGTTTTCGCCTGTCACACGAGAAGGAGGCTTTAGCCCCAGCAGGCGGAGCAAAGTCGGCATCACGTCTGTCATCTGAACGAAACCCGAGACCTTTTTCGCCATGGCTTGCTGGTTGGGCATTCGGATGAGCAGCGGGATATGCGTAACCTGCCCGCGCAATTTGTCGGGTCCCTTGAGAAACTGCCCATGTTCACCGAGCAGCGCTCCATGATCGGCGAGAAACACCACGACGGAGTTTTCGAAAAGTCCGAGCTCTTTAATCATGTCCAGCAACGCGCCGATCCAGTAGTCCACGCAATTCACTTGGCCCGCGTAGTTGGCGCGCAATCGCTGCTTGATCTCCTCCGACAGCGGCACAGTGGCATACGGAGGCTCGACATAGCTCGGGCCGCTGGCGTTGGGCAAGTATTTTTCCAGGAAGCGGACGGGCGGATCCCACGGCTCATGCGGGTCGAACATCTCCACGTGGAGATAGAAAGGGCGCTGATCGAAATTATCTTTCAGCCAGCGGATAGCAGTCTGAGCCACAATCTGCGCCACGGATTCGCCCTCCTGATACCAAAGATTCCGATTGGCCTTATATTGGCTCAGGAAAGCGTGAAGGGGCGGCAATTCGGCAAGATAAGCGCTGGGAACGATGTCACTTACGTCCAGCAGCTTGTGAGGCGAAGTGCCGTAAGAATCGCCCTCCTTGCCTCGAATCCACTGATAGACGCTGAATCCGCGATGGAAGTTCCGTCCCGGCCGCTGCAGATGCGGCAGATCGCCGATAAGCGCGGTGACGTACTCGGCCTCCAGAAGTGTCTCGCTTAGGGTTACGTCTTCATTGTAGAGAGGATGCCAGCCAGGCAACTGCACCGGTTCCGGTTGGCGAAAATAATAACAAGGTATCGTGCGGCGGCCCGTGTAGAGATTCCGGCGAATGACAACTGTGGGCATGCCTTCCGGGTAAAAGTCGTCGAAGGCCACGCAGTCCTTGGCAAACTTGTCGATGTTGGGAGTTTCCAGGCGATCCAGCCACTTGTTCCCGTACCAGGCCAGATTGTCCCGCCGGAAAGTGTCGCTGACCAGCACGATGAGATTCAACTCGTTGCCTTTTTGCTTCGGGGGCCTCTCCCACACCGAACCGCATTCGCTCGACGGCGGCCCGGGCGCGGCCGCGCTCGGCGAAAAACTTTCAAGACTTGCGGCGGCAGCAACCGCAGTGCTCTTTAAGAAGTTTCTGCGGGAAGCCTGGCGGTTTTTCATATTGCCCTCCAGGAATCAATCATAATCGAAGTTATCCTTCCCGGACCCTCTTCAAATACAGCACCGCATCTCCGGAGAAAGGCGCATTGAAATACTTCCTCCCGCCCTCCGCAGCGGTTGAGCCGGCCGCAGCTTTTGCCCCACTAACAGGATTAAACCACTCATAAGTATAGGTGCCAGCGGCTAAATCCACGCTGAACGCTCCGTTCTCCGGCTGGTACACGAGGTATTCCACGCCCAGATTCGCGAGGCAGTATTTTGTCGACGACAGGTTGAGGTCCGGCGTCATGGCGGTCAGGTCCATTCTCTCGGCGTACATCCGGGTGTACCCCAGATTGCGCCGGACTTCCTCGATGTTGGGCAGCAATCGCTCCCACACCGGAGGGTCCAAATAAGGGTCCATGTAGAGCGGATTCAGTCCGCGCAGGAAACTCTTCCAGACCCACCGCCGGTCACCGCCGTTGCCCCAAAGATGATCGGTATCCGAAAGGACCACCTTCCTTCCATCTCCAGGCGGAGGGTTGTCGCGATAGTTGAAGCCCCCTGTGCGGCTGTCCGGATTAGGAGAAATCCAGTCCGCGGGGCTGTCAAATAAAGTGCTATTGCTTCCTCCCAAGTACTGATACGACATGCCGACCGGGTGCTGTTTCGGTTTGCCGCTTTCATAGGACTTGATGAACTCGATCATGGCGTATTGCCAATCTATCGAATAAGGGCCGCTCTCGTTGGAGATTTCGTAAAGAATGTTATCGAAGTCATTAACGGTATCGATGACCTTCCGCACGTAGGCCTTTTGAATCTTATCGATGTCTCGAGCGACGGGCCAGCTCTGAAGCGCCGAGCCCAGTCCAATTCCTTCCGGATCTCCGTTAATGCTGTTGATGTTGTTTTCACGGTTGAAGGGGTGGCCAGTCCAATTTGAGAATTGCAGTTCCCACCCGTCGAAAAGCATGACCGAAACATAGATCCCCCGCTCGCTCGCAGCCTGCACACGTTGCCGCATGCGCGCGAAGTACTCCTCGTCAAAGGTAGTGAGATCAAACTTCAGCTTACCGTCCCAAGCCATCCCCGGTCCCGTTCGTTTCCACGGATGGGGCGCGCTGTACCTCACTTTCTTGTCCTTTTCAATGTCCTTGGGAGTCTCCCAGCGCCATAGGCGAATGTAATTGTAATGGTGATCCGTCAAGAATCTCAGGTAGCGGTCGAAATCGAAGGCAGGCGGAGGGTCGGTAAATCCGATGTCCTGTAAGTTAGTCCAGGTGTGTGCGGTCGCGAAATAAATGGCCTTCCCAGACCCGTCGGTAAAGTAACGGGGATTGCGAGCACACACGCGCAGCGGCCCGGTGACCTGGCGACTTGAGGATTGGGCCGAGATATTTTCGACAGAAACGGCAACAGCGAATCCACTCGCGATGACCGAAAGCAGTAAGAGGCGCCACGTCGCGCTTGGTGCCGTCGTATTCCGATGTCCCACGCTTTGTCTCCTTTCTCACAGATCAGCACTCCCCGGCGGGGGGAGCTTGGCATCCTTGTCGTCGATCACCAACACCCAATCGTTCGCATCGGGCGGCGTGAATTTTCGGGTTCCGGAATTGGCAAAACTCCCGATCAGCGTGGTGGAGCCATCGCTTGGGCTGAACCACCAGCAATTTGCCAAGCTCGATTTGCTCGTAACCTTGCTCATATCCACAGTGAGCGTCGTGGCGTTGCCGTTCGGAATATAGCTGATGATCGTTTGTCCATCACGAGTTCGCGCCGTCACTGTCAGTGTCGCGCCCGAGCCGTAGCCAGCCGTCACCACACTGTGCTTGATGTCCGGGACCATTTTCCAGTGCTCGCGACTGCGCATCAGCTTGCCGTACCACATCTGCCCGACCGATCCCTTCGATCCTAGCTGGCTCTGCCAAGTCAAATCGTTCCGGCAGGGAATATCCCCCACAATGGTATGGGTTTCATTGAAACACCAGATAGGACTGTTGCCCAAGAAACTGCCGAGGTAGGCGCCACTGAGCGAACTCCAGTATTGCCGGGTGCGAACCAAGAGAGGCGTCGATGAGTGCTCGTTCTCGTAGGTGTCCTCGTCCATGAAAAAGGGAATCAAGTCGGAGCGTGTGTACTCGTGGTTCAACTTCGCTACATTGGCGCCGTACATCTCGCTGATTCCCAGCCAGGGAGTACCCGAAAACACATCCAGAGAAGATTTCCCGCCGCCGTTTTTGGCACTGATCAGATGATTCGGATCCGCGGAGTGGAGTGCCATCGCCATCTCGGCCAACTTGCGCGTCAAAGGCGGTTTGGTAGTTCGAGGATCGACATCCGTGCCCATTAGATAGATCACATTGTCAAAATGCCTATAGCGAAGTCCCACATAGGCGCCCCAGTTGGTCATGGTGGCATCGGATGCCTCTTGAACTTCCGCACCCCAGCCTGCGCTGACGGTCGCCTGGAGGTCAAATAGATCCAGAAGGACAGTGATCCCGTGTTGGGATGCGAGGCGCAAGAATGCATCGGCCTCCTGAAAGTACGCCTCATTTGGAGTGGAGAATGCCGCTCCCCTGAAAGGGCAGTCACCCTTGATGTCGGCGCAGCCATACGAGCAGGACGAGCAATTGTTGGCCCACGCGTGCTCGAGCAGATTGACCTCGATGACGTTAAAACCACGGCTAGCCCGGTCTGCCAAATACTTCTCGGCGTCACTGTCATTCAACTGCATGATCGCCGACCAGGCTGCCTCGCCGTTCATGAACACCGGCTTGTTTGTGATGGTGTTCACCAGGTGAGTCTTATCGGCGCTGAGCACCATCAATTGGCGCGTTCCCACCGGGGTTAGCGCCCCGCTTCCCTCGACCATCGGGAAGGGATTGAGCGCGGCTTCGAGGTGAATAGGCGGGCTAAGGTCCAGCTTACGGATTTCGATCTTCTGCGCGCAAACCGGCAACGCGAATACGGTCAGCACTGAGATAGTGATAGCTAGCCTTTTCATATCTGGTTTCTCCGTTGTGAGTACTTCTTGCCAATCACCTGTTTTTGCCGCGAGATAATCGAGCCCGCGTGATTCGCGAGTGCTAAAGTACTGTCCTGCCGGGGCAAAGTCTATAATCTTCCGGTCTATTTTTGTTAAGAATGTGCACCCGGGCGATTAGGGAGAAGAAAGGCCAACAGAAACTCCCCACCACTCGGTGGAGCGCCAATTCAGCGGCAGCTTACGCCGCTTTCTAATTTCTGACAAAAAAAAGCATGAAGATTGTAGACGCCAACTACACAAGGTGGTAAAGTTCCGTGCTTTGACTGCCAGCTTAGGCGAAGGATGTCTCTGGAGGTGATTGATGACGAGACCCAAACTGAATAAGATTTGGCCAATGATGGCCGTTCCCGGTTTGTTGGTTCTGCTCTCTTCGATGGCGAGGGCGCAGCTTTATACCGGCACAGTTACGGGGTTGATCTCGGACCCTTCCGCCGCGGTCGTGCCCGGCGCACAAGTTCAATTGGTGGATGAGCTGAAGGGATACGTTTTCACGGCAACCAGCGACACAAGCGGGAGTTACCTTTTCCGCAGCGTGCCTCCCGGCACTTACAAGATTGACGTTCATGCCACAGGCTTCAAGAGCGAGACGCGGAGTGGCATCATCCTGGAAGTCAACCACAACGTAACGGCGAACTTTCAACTGCAACTGGGGGCGACCAATCAATCCGTCGAGGTCAAAGGGCAAGCGCCGGTGCTCGCCGCCCAGGACGCTGTCACCGGCCAGGTGGTGGACCGCAAATTCATGAACGACCTGCCCCTCATCGGCCGTACGCTCTCGGACTTGGCATTCCTCACGCCGGGCGTAACAGAGGTTGACAGCGTCTGCTCGCCCGATTTACAGCCCCCCGGTGCAAACATTTCGAACTGTCCGGCAAATAACTTCATCTCGAACGGCAGCCGCATGGCCACCTCCAATTTTGTGATTGACGGGGCTTCCACGGCCTACCCGACGCACGCGATTATATGGCCCACCTACGAACCCTCGGTTGACTCAGTGGAAGAATTCGCCGTACAGGAGTCGAGCTTCAGCGCGGAGTTCGGCTTCACCGGCAACACGGTCACCAACATCGTGACGCGCACGGGCAGCAATCAATACCACGGGACCGCCTACGAGTTCCTGCGCAACCGGGCGCTGGATGCCAACAACTTCTTTAACAATGAGGCCGGCGTTCCCCTCCCGGCGCTGCGCCTGAACAACTTTGGCGCCACCGTCGGTGGGCCGATCCGAAAAAACAAGACCTTCTTTTTCTTCGACTACGACGGCACGCGGAAACAGACTTTAAGTACCTGGAACTCCGGCGTGCCCGACGCGGCGGAGCGGACAGGAGATTTTGGCGAACTCTGCACGGCTTCCTACTTCGCCGGAGGGACGTTTGATGCCAATGGGATGTGCTCAAACCCTGATGGACAACTGTGGGATCCCTATACGGGCGTATACAATGCCGCCCAGGGTGGTCCGGTACGCTCCGGGTTTATCCCGTTCAATAATATGGCCACCTACCAGAGTCCCGGAAATCCCAACCTCACGGGCACCGGTTATCAGCTTGCGGCGAAACCAGGGAACCTGATCGATCCCATTGCCTACCAATATATTCAGACAAAGTATATGCCGCTGCCCAATTTGAATGTGGGGAACCCCGCAGCGTACAACCCGTACACCAATTGGGTGGGATCTCCCGCCACCATAACCAGCATCAATTCCTTCGACGTCAAAGTCGATCACCGCTTCACTGAGAATGATCTTCTGAGCGTGAAGTACTCGCAGAGCAAGAACCTCATCCCACCGTTCCCCTGTTATAGCGCGACGGATCCCGCCGATCCCTGCAACACCGGCAAGAACATCGCCGCGGCGCACTTAGTCGCCATCAACTATAACCACTCTTTCGGCCCCGCGCTCCTTTTGACAGCCACGTACGGGCTGACGCGGGGATTCTTCACGAATGGGTCAGTGGCCAGCGAGTTCAAGGGCATCTCCCCATCGGCCACGCTTGGCATGCCCACCTACATGGACAGATCAGGCATTTCATGGATGCCTGCGGTCACCTTCGATGACTATGCGGTTCCGGGCAATCTCTTCGGTTCGGCCGTTGGCCAGGTTGGGACGGAGCCCTGGTGCTGTGAGCGCGAGGGCAACGACATCCACGACCTGAGGGCGGCGCTCAACTGGGCTAAGGGTAACCACAGCATCAAGTTCGGATTTGACGGCCTGATGTATCGCCTAAACTACATCCTCCCCAGCTATCCCGCCGGATATTTCAGTTTTAATCCTAGCAGCACCTCCGAGTACGCGACTTCGGGGGGTGGCGATGACATCGCGAGCTTCCTTACTGGAGTGGGCGGGCCAGGGTCGGGTGGCGACTACGACGTGCCATTTGCAAGCGCAACGCAGGCCTTTCAATACGCGCAATTTATCCAAGACAATTGGAAGGTCAGCAAGAAGCTCACTTTGAATATGGGATTCCGCAACGAAATGAACATACCCCAGACCGAGCGTCACAACCGTGTGAACGAGCTCGACCTGAACGCGGTATCGCCGCTCCAGGTTCCGGGCTTGGGGACGCTCCATGGTGGCGAGGTCTACATGACTCCCGGCAACCGTAGCAACTATCTTGGAAACTATCACAACATCGGACCACGTTTGGGTTTTGCTTATAGCCCCAATGACAAGTTCGTGATTCGAGGCGGCTATGGAATCTACTACTCGATCGGTAACAACGAAACGGATAACGCGGGCTCACCCGGAACCCAAGGCTTCGACCAAATCACTCCCTGGCTCACCACTTATCAGAACGACGGCGCAACACCTTGGGGAAGATTCAGCGATCCCTGGCCGATTGTCGGGCCCAACTTTCCGGTCGGCAGCAGTTTGGGTTTGTTGAATGACGTCGGTTTCGGCCTCAGCTCGCCGATACCCCGTGAAGATTCCACGTCGCCTTATACAC
>Ga0116223_10000722_pt1 | contig 38373 bp, 27 predicted proteins | sample Sb_taG_3_FD_90092 | JGI IMG/M metagenome (GOLD analysis project Ga0116223, IMG submission 90092) | Peat soil microbial communities from Weissenstadt, Germany - Sb_50d_a_PC metaG | ecosystem: Environmental > Terrestrial > Soil > Wetlands > Peat | place: Germany: Weissenstadt | collected 2010-09-21 | reverse complement strand
ACCGCGGCGCCCAGCCGATCGCTGCAGTAGCTGAATATCGAAATCCTTCGGTGTCCGTGCTAGATATAGCGACCGGGCGCGGTTTGAGGTCCTGCTCGATGCTGCTCAGCAAAACCGCCTACTATGCCGACTTCGCGATCAACGCGATCATCATTGGCGCATTGACCTTGATTGCCGCCTGCGGGGCGGACTGGGCGCGGCGCCTGCAGTGGTTTGCCTTGCTCGTGACCGGCATGGTCGCCTGGACGCTGCTGGAATATCTCCTGCACCGCTTCGTACTGCACCAACTGCCAATATTTTCTCACATGCACGCCGCTCATCACGACTCACCCCGTGCGTTGGTCGGCGCGCCGACATGGCTGAGCCTGACCTTCCTATGGCTCGCGATTTTCCTGCCTGCGTGGCGCAGCCTTTCATTCAACGTGGCGAGCGGACTGATTGCGGGGGTGATGCTGGGGTATCTATGGTACGGCATCCTGCACCATGCCATTCATCAACGCCGGCCGCGCCTGCTGGCGTCGCGGCTGCAGACGAGTATCCACCGCCATCTAAGACATCATTATTCCAGCGCAGCCGGAAACTTCGGTGTCACGACGCCCCTTTGGGATTACCTGTTCGGAACGAGCTGCCGCGAGTAGTCGCGCCGACGGCAGACATTCCGCGAGGTTGCTCTCAAATTCGCGCGTGCAAGCGTCCCACCCTGAGCGCATAGCCCGCTCGCGGCACGCTTTCGGATCGATCGCCAGCGCCCGCATCGCGGCCCGCGCCAGATCGGAATCGAGTGCGCCCGTCACGCCATCTTCGATCACGTCAATGGGTCCGGTCACGGGATAAGCCGCTACCGGGACCCCGCATGCCATCGCCTCGAGATTCACCAGACCAAACGTATCGGTTAGGCTCGGGAATACCAGAATATCGGCGGCTGCCAGGTGGGCTGCCAGATCGTCCCCAAAGCGGTAGCCGGCGAACTGCACCCCCGGAAACTGCGCCTCGAGTCGCGGCCGTTCCGGTCCGTCGCCGATGACGATCTTCGATCCCGTCCATGGCATCTGCAGAAACGCATCCACGTTCTTCTCGACCGCCAACCGGCCGACATAAGCCGCTAGCGGTCGCCGCAGGCTCAGGAAGCGCTTGCTGCGCGGCCGGAACAACTGCGTGTCCACCCCGCGCTGCCAGCGAACCAGATTCCTGAAGCCGCGAGCGGCAAGCTGCCTATCGACCGCAGGCGTGCTGACCATGCAGCGTTCCGCCGCGCTGTGGAACCACCGCAGTGCGGCATAGGAGATGGAGAACGAGATCGGAAAGCGCGATTTCAGATATTGCGGAAACTGCGTGTGGTAGGAGGTGGTGAATCGCAGGCCATGGCGAACGCAATAGCCTCGCGCGGCCCACCCGAGCGGCCCTTCGGTAGCGATGTGCATCGCATGCGGTTGGAACGAGGCGATTTGCCGCGTCAAGATCCGACCAGGGAAAACTGCAATTTTGATTTCCGGGTAGGTCGGGCACGGGAGCGTCGCAAAATCGCGCGGGCTGACCATACGCACCTCGTGGCCGAACCGGCCCAGCCACTGCGCCGTCTGTGCCAATGTGGTGACCACGCCGTTGGTCAGCGGAAGCCACGCATCGCTGACAATCAGGATTCTTGTCACGCCGGGTTAATACCTCAGCATCGATATTGCCCTGCAAGATTGCGCGTTCGCGTGACAGCCTGATGATTCGAAGGCAACAGTTTTGTGAAGAACCGAAGGCTGTGGTTTGAGCAGCAAGCGAATGTCGATGTCGCAGTTGAGCGATTTGAGTATCGGCGGGCCTCAGGCGCAGTGCCGGCGCCGCGGCGCCGAGCGACGCGGTGTGCCGCTTCGCCTGGTATTCGAACCGTAGTAGGCTCTGCGGATCAGGGGCCATTGGCCGCCCGAGAGGAGATGCGCCATGTCGCAAGACAAGAGAGGTCGGAACGAGGATGCCGCATCGCCGGAAGATCGATCGCGGCGTGACTTTGTCGCATTGTCTGCAGCGGTTGGCCTAGCGGCGGCGACCGGATCGGTATCCGCCGCCACATCGCAGGTCATCGAGACGGAGGTCGAGGTCAGGACCGCCGATGGCACCTGCGATGCGGCCTTCTTCCATCCGGCGAGCGGCTCTCATCCGGGCGTTCTGCTATGGACCGATGTCTTTGGGCTGCGGCCGGTGTTTCGCGATTTCGGCCGGCGCCTGGCCTCGGACGGTTATGCAGTCCTCGTCCCGAATCCCTTCTACCGTACCGCCAAGGCTCCAGTGTTCACCGATGTGTCGTCATTCAATTTCGATAACGAGACCGACCGGGCAAAGTTACCGCCGTTGACCGGACCGCTCAACGGCCCCGGTGCCGCCGAATCGGATGCCAAAGCCTACGTTGCGTTTTTGGATGCGCAGAGTCAGGTCAACCGAGCCAGGAAAATCGGCACCCAGGGTTACTGCATGGGCGGTCCATTGGCGCTCAAGACCGCGGCCGCTGTGCCCGAGCGAGTGGGCGCTTGCGCCTCCTTCCATGGCGGCGGCCTGGTGACGGACAAGCCCGACAGCCCGCATCTGCTGGCGCCGAAAATCAAGGCGCGCGTGTATATCGCCATCGCATCCAGCGACGACGCGCGCCAGCCGGAGGCGAAAGACAAGCTGCGCGAGGCGTTCGCCGCGGCGAAAGTCAGGGCGGAGGTCGAGGTCTATCAGCGCGCACAGCATGGCTGGTGCGTGCCCGACATGCCGCTACAGCAGAACGGCACTCCGATCTATAGCAGCAGCGATGCCGAGCGCGCCTGGAGCAAACTGCTGGTCCTGTACCGAACAGCGATCGCCTGAGAACGCGGCACGCACGCGCTGCGGCTGCAATGCGCTGCGAGTCTCAGCGCGAGTCCGAGCGGGCAGCGCTTGGCGCCGACCCTGGCGCCGCTTGCAACCAGCGCAGCGAGCCGGGCGTTGTGAGTATCTCGCCCGTCTCAAGCAGCGTCTTGACGCCGGAGAGAATCATGGGCCAGCCGCCATAGAGCTGCGCATTGGCGTCCTCGGGCAACTGGTCGTGTGTCACTTTGAGCAGGCACGAATCGCCGATGGGCGTAATCTCCCAGGTCACCCGCGAAGTCCCCTGGCTCCTAACATCCTCGCCCCACAGCGCGCGAAAGCTCTGCACCAGCCGACGCGGCGGATCTACCTCGAGATTTTCACCTTCGAATATAGGCGCTCCGCCACCGCTGCCCTCGTAGCGCGAGCCACGCGACCACTCGGACGTAACGACCGCTCCGAAGTTGTATTTGCGCCTCATCTGCGGGTCGGTGATCGCCTGCCACAGACGCTCGGGCGTGGTCTTGATATAAATTTCGAATACCTTGTCCATCGTCCTGCTCTCCAATCTGGATTTGAGGTCGCTGAGTGCCGCGACCCAAGGCGCAGTGAACTTGCTCACCCATCGGTCGTGGATGAGTCGGATCGGGACGGTGTTCAGAAAGTGCAGCTTCTCGCGCCCGCGGCGCCTCGTCACCACGAGACCGGCCGATTCGAGCAGTTTGAGATGCTTCATGACGCCGAAGCGGCTCATCGGCAAGCGCTGCTCGAGTGCGCCCAAAGTCTGTCCATCGTGCTTGAACAGCGCATCGAGCACGCTGCGCCGCGTCGGATCGGCGAGCGCTCTGAACACCTCATCCATAAGTAAAATAATATGTGACATTTTGGTCACATGTCAATCCGGCGATCAGCCGGCCGGGGGCTGACTGCGGCGGACCTCGACGTGGTGTTCACGCCGGCGGTCATCTCGCCGCGGTCTGGTCCTGTTTTGATACCCGCCGGCAGCGAGCGTTAAAATGCAGCGCGTCGACTCGACGCCATTGGGCAGCACTCGAGGAGCATCGCCATGCATTGCGGACGGCACCGTGGCCGTGCGGCACTACCGGCGCTGTCGTTGCTGGCGCTGCTCGGCGCTGCGCTCGCGAGCGGTGAGACCGAATCACCGCCGGCCGGTGCCTGGAACTCCCTGCGCTCGCAGTTTTACGGTGATCGCGAGATTGGCATCGTCGATCAGGCCTTCATGAGTCTCGAGGCGCCCGCCAGCACGCCCGATCCCTCGGCGACACCCCTGACCGTGCGTTTTGGGGACAGTGCCATCGGCCATGTCAAACAGCTGCGCGTGATCATCGACAACAATCCCTCTGCGGTCGCTTCGACCTTTGATTTCGCCAACGGCGCGCGCGTTGCCGAAATCGGCATGCGCGTGCGCATTGACCGCTGGACCTCGGTGCGAGCGATCGCCGAGACCAGCGACGGCCGCTTGCAGATGCGCAGTGTCTGGGTCAACGCCAGTGGCGGCTGCTCGGCTGCACCGACCGCCGCGGCCGGCGGTACCCTCGGCGAGATCCGCTTCCGCAACACCCCGGACGGCCGCTCGCTGCAGGTGGGTATTCGCCATCCGAATTATTCGGGCTTCCAGATCGACCCGGTCAGCGGCAATCCGATACCGCCGCATTACGTCTCGCACATCCGCTTCAGTGCCGCCGGCGCCACGCTGGTGGATGTCGATGCGGGCATTTCATTGAGCGAGAACCCAACGCTTCGGATCGCCTCCGACACGGCCTTGCCCGAGCCGCTCACGGTCGAGGTGATCGACTCCAAGGACGCGCACTTCAGCGCCAGTTGGCGCGGGCCTGCGACCGGGGGCGAGGCGATCGGCGATGCGGCTGTCACGCAACGCTAGCCGATGATCGGGCCGCGTCTGGCCCTGACCGCCCTGTTGCTCACCGCCGCCGCTCAGCCGCAGGCGCAGGCGCAGCCGGCCGCTTCGGATCGAGCAACGGCATTCGCGCTGCAGGAAGTCGCACCCGGGGTGTTCGTGCATTTCGGGCAGCCTCTGCCGCTCGATGCACCGGGCCACGACGATATCGCCAATATTGGCTTCATCGTCGGCCGAAAATGTGTGGCGGTCATCGACACAGGCGGTTCGACGCGCATCGGGCGCGCACTGCGCATGGCCATCAAGGCCCGCACGGCGCAGCCGATCTGCTACGTCGTGAATACGCACGTGCACGTCGATCATGTGCTCGGCAATTTTGCATTCAGGAGCGACCATCCGACTTTCGTCGGCCATGCGGCATTACCGCATGCGCTCTCGCAAAGTCGGGCGTACTTCATGACTCAGTACGCGAGCGATCTGGATCAGCCGGCGGCGGCCGAGCAAATCATCGGGCCGGACCAATTGGTGCGGGATACCCTCGAGCTCGATCTGGGTGGGCGGCAATTGAGCCTGCGCGCCTGGCCGGTGGCGCACACAGACTGCGATCTGACCGTCATCGATACGAAAAGCAGCACGCTCTGGGCCGGCGATCTGCTGTTTCGGGAACGCCTGCCGGCGCTCGATGGCGACGCCGGCGGCTGGCTCGCCGTCATCGAGGATCTCAAGCGCATCCGCGTCGCGCGTGTGATCCCCGGCCACGGTCCCCTGTCCACCGAGCTCGCTGCCTCTTTACTGCCGGAGAGCCGTTATCTGCGCGCGCTGCTCGACGGCGTGCATGCAGCGATCGATGCCGGAGAGTCGATACAGGATGCCATCGAGCATGTCGCTGCGTCCGAGCGTCCACAGTGGTTGCTCTGGGACAGCACGCATCCGCGCAATGTCGTGCGCCTCTACCAGCAGCTGGAATGGCAATGAATCGGCCATTCTTACCGAGGAGCCGCCGCTGCCGCTGAATCGCCGCCGCTATCTGCAGTTGACTGCGCTGGCCGCCGCGGGCGCACTCTCGGGCGCGCCGCGCGCCCGGCCCGCGCTCGCCCGACCGCGCGTCGTGATCGTGGGAGGCGGATTTGCAGGCTCGGCCTGCGCCTTGCGGCTGCGCGCGCTGCACGACCGTATCGATGTCACGCTCATCGATCCGGACGAGCATTACACGACCTGTCCGATGAGCAATGAGGTCATCGCTGGACTGCGCGAGCTACGCTCCATCACGGTATCGAGGCAGGGTCTGCGACGCGCGGGCGTGACCGTCGTGCCCGATCGCGTGATCGGCATCGAGACGCGGCAGCGACAGGTGCGACTCGGCGCGGGCGCTACGCTTTCGTTTGATCGTCTCGTGGTCGCGCCGGGCATCCGCTTTCTGTGGGATCGCATCGAGGGTTACGATGAGGCCGCGACACACAGCATGCCGCACGCCTGGAAGGCGGGCGAGCAAACCGTGCTGCTCGCCCGGCAGTTGCGCCGCATGGACGATGGCGGGGTGGTGGCGATCAGCGTGCCATCCGGGCTGCTGCGCTGTCCGCCTGGTCCCTACGAACGCGCCAGCCTGATCGCGCATTACCTTCGCGAACACAAGCCGCGGTCCAAGATCATCATTCTGGACGCGAACAACGCCTTTCCAAAGCAGGCGCTGTTCACCGATGCCTGGAGCCGGTTGTACCGCGGCATGATCGATTGGATTGCGCTGACCGAGGGCGGCGCGGTACTGCGCGTCGATCCGGCACGTATGCGGCTCTATACGGCCAACGCTGAGCACCGGGTTGCGCTGGCCAACATCATTCCGCCGCAGGCCCCCGGTGAGATCGCGCGCGCGCTCGGCTTGGCCGCTGCTCACGGCTGGTGTCCGATCGAGGCCGCCACGTTTGAATCAACGCTGCAGCCGGGCATCCACGTGATTGGCGATGCCTGCATCGCCGATGCCATGCCCAAGTCCGCTTCTGCGGCGTACAGCCAGGCTCGACAATGTGCCGCCGCCATCGCCGCGATGCTCGCCGGAGGCGATGTGCCGCAGCCGGTGTTCGAGAGCGTGTGCTACAGCCTGCTGGCGCCGGAGCTGGCGATTGCCTTTCCGGGGCATTTCACGCTCGCCGACGGCAGGATCGTCGCGCCCGGGGCTACGGCGGCCCCGGCCGCACCGCTCGCGTTCGAGCCCGAAGTGGCCGCACAGGCCTCGCGCGACGCCGAACAGTGGTATCAGAGCATGCTCAAGCAGACATTTGCGGCCTGCAGTGGTGCGCCGAACTCAGCAGGGTAGCGGATCCCACGATGGATGCTCGGCATCGAGCTGCATGGTGCGCGTCTCGCCGCCACAATGCGCCTGTACCAGATTGACGATGTCGCCGGTCGCGGCCGCCACCGCATCGTCCGCTACCCCCTGCAAGGCATCGATGTTGAAGAACACTGCGCAGGTCTCGGGCAGGGTCAGCGTGAGCGCAGCCTGCCGCCAGGTCCAACGCCGGGTCAGTACTGCGCTGCCCTGCGCGAACACGACTTCGGCGCGCTCCGGGCTCTCGGCCGCGCCGCCGTCGGGCGGCAGAAAGCTGTCCCCCGGCGCCGATAGCCGCAGGCACAGTGGACCGCTGCCCGCCGGGATCGGATGCACCCCGACCGGGAGCAGGTAGCGGATCGAGACCAAATTGCCGATGTCGACCAGTGCATTGATGCTCGGCAGCGCGTCGCCGCGCAATACCCGGCGCGCGAGCGCTTCGACCGATGAGCGAAATTCCGAGGGCCGCGCGCCGAAGCGACGGTAGGCTTCGCGCCACGCGGCAATGCGCGCATGCTCGGCCGGATTGCCCGGCACCTCGCGGCGCAGCGCCGCCTCCTGAACGCGCAGTTGCGCGATCAGCGCTGCCGGCGATGGGCCATTGCGCAAGCGCTGCGCGAGCACTAATCCGCGCCGATAGCCGGGATAGAGTCGAAAGATTTCCTCGTCGATGCGGTAATCAGGCGGCATCGCCATGGCCTTGCGGATCGGAGCCTGCGATCAACGCCTTTTCGAGCACGGCAAATTCCAGGTCGGGACGCTGCGGATGTCCAAACGGGGCATCGCGATAGGGAAAGGGTTCGATCTCGCCGGTACGCCGGTAGCCGCGCCGCTCATACCAGGCTATCAGGTCCTCGCGAATCGAGACCACCATCATGCGTGCGAGCCGCGCGCCGCGCGAGCGGCCCTCGAGCTCGGCGTGTTGCAGCATGATGCGCCCGAGCCCGCGATCCTGCGCTTGCGGCCGCACGGCCAGCATTCCAATCTGACACGCCATCTGAACCTGCGCGCTGGCGCTGCTGTCGAGCCGCACACACGCCAGGAGCTCGCCCGCCTCTCGCAGCACGAAGATCCTGGCATCTTGCGCGGCCGCGAGCTCGGTGCGCAGCGCCGCGAGCGTGATGCGCACACCATCGACGAGCCCGATTTCGCTGGTCCAGCCGCTGCGGCCGTCCTGGCCGCGATAGGCGGCGTTGACCAGCGCGACGACCTGCGCGAGTTCCGCGGGAGCGCAGAGGCTGATCATGAGGTCCGTCATGACGCGATCGGATCGAGCCGCAGCAGGCCTCAAGGCGCCGCCGCCGATCCGGCCGGGGCGCGCGAGTCGGCAGCGCCGTAGAACTCGCCGGGCCGCGGAAACTTCAGGGCCGCGGCCTGCGCGGGATCGCTCGGTGCGATGCCGATGGCCTCCACCGAGTTGCCGGCGCTCCAGATCTGCAACGGCACCAGGTGATAGCCCATCCGCGTCAAAGCCGCCGCCGTATCCGCCGAGAGCGCAAACGGTTCCGAGGCCAGCGTATCGGGCAACCATTGATGGTGGATCCTCGGCGCATCGACGGCCTCCTGCAGGCTCATGCCGTGATCGATCACATTGACGATGACCTGCAGCACGGTGGTGATGATGCGCGAACCGCCCGGCGCACCCACGATCAGCACGGGCCTGCCGTCTTTCAGCACGATCGTGGGTGTCATCGAGCTTAAGGGGCGCTTGCCCGCTGCGATGGCATTCGCCTTGCCCTGCACCAGCCCATACAGGTTCGGCTTACCGGGCTTGGCCGCGAAGTCATCCATCTCGTCGTTCAAGAAAAATCCGGTATCGCCGGCGATGACCTTGGCGCCGAACGAGTCGTTAATGGTGTAGGTGACCGCGACCGCATTGCCCGCGCGATCGACTGTCGAATAGTGGGTGGTGTTGGCAGGCTCATCGGCGGGGGCGCCCGCCCGGAGTGGCGCCGACACGCCGGCCCGATGCGGCCTGATCTGCGCCCGAATGGACCGTATGTGCCGATCCGACAGCAGTCGATCCACCGGATTGTCGACGAACGCGGGATCGCCGAGGTAGGCATTGCGATCCCGATAGGCGTAACGCATGGCTTCGGTCAGCACATGGATCGAAGCACTCGAGTGGAAGCCGAGCGCGTTGAGCGGATAGGGCTCGAGCACCCGCAGCATTTCGCATAGCGTCACGCCGCCGGAGCTCGGCGGCGGCGCCGAGAGCACGGTGTAGCCGCGATAGGCGCAGGTGATGGGCCTCGATTCGGTGACGGTGTAGGCGGCAAAGTCCTCCTGGGTCAACAGTCCGCCGTGGGCGCGGCTGGCGGCCACGACAGCCGCGGCGATCGCTCCGTGATAGAACGCCTGCGTGCCGCCGTCGCTGATGGCACGCAGCGTACGGGCCAGATCCTGCTGCACCACTCGATCCCCGACCTTGAGCGGCTCACCATCGTGCAAAAACACCGAGCTGACATTCGACTGCTGGCGAAAGGCATCGTTGGCGTCCAGAAACTCGTCCACATCACCGCGCGTGAGTGCGAAGCCCTGCTCCGCCAGCCGGATCGCGGGGGCGAGCAGCGCGGCGCGCGGCATGCTGCCGTATTCCTCGCGCGCGCTCTCCAGACCCATGACGCTGCCCGGAACGCCGGCTGCGAGGTAGCCATGGATGCTCCTGTCGACGATGGGATTGCCGTGCGCGTCGAGAAACATATCGGCACTGGCGGCGAGCGGAGCGCGCTCGCGAAAGTTGATGAAAGTGTTGCGGCCGTCGGCCAGATGGATCGTCATGAACCCACCGCCGCCGATATTGCCGCAGCATGGATGGGTGACGGCGAGCGCGTAGCCGACGGCCACGGCCGCGTCGATCGCATTGCCGCCCTGACGCAGCACCGCCGCGCCCACGTCCGACGCGAAATGCTGCGCTGTCACGACCATCCCGGCATCGGACTCCACGGCCGGTAGCGCGGCCGCGTGCGCCGGGGCACTGCAAACCCCTAGCGCGCCGGCTATGAACGCGGACCATTGGATAACACCGCGTCGGATCGGCTTGTGCGCCACCGGTTTCATTGTCGTCACGCTTGGATTGCGCACCTCGCTCCCCCGTGAAATCAAGCATACAGACTCCGCGCGCCGTACACGACCGGCACGGTAGACTGTCGACATCGACGAGTCCGGCGCCGGCCCGGACGAGCCACAGCTCATGAGCTCATTTCAATTCCGCGCGCTGGTCGCACTTGTTTGCTCCGTGGTCGGCATGGCGAGCGGCGCGCAGGCGCCGGTGATTGCGATCGCAGCCGACGCCTATCGGCTTTGGGAGCGCTGGCCCTACCAGCACATCGGGGATCGGGCCTACATGCGCAGCACCTATGATCGTGCCGGCGGCAACCCTGACGCATCGCACTTCCTGTACCAGCTGGCGGACGATTACAACGTCACGCTGGATGTCGAGGGCTCGGGCGTGCTGTATTTCGTGCGCACCAATCACTGGCACGGCAGCCCCTGGCACTACACCGTCGATGGCACGGATCACATCGTGCAGGAATCCAGTACGGCGGATCCCCTGCACCCGATCGCCGACTCGCTGTTCATGCCGCAAGCGGTGTTTCCGCATCCACCGACATGGACCTGGACGCAAACCAAGGGCTCGGATTTGAGCTGGGTACCGATCGGGTTCCAGAAATCGCTGCGTCTGGCCTATGCGCGCACGTTCTACGGCACCGGCTACTACATCTATCATCTCTATAGCGACGGCGCGCCGCTGTCCCAGCCGATTCCCAGCTGGGACGGTGCTAGCGCCCCGGACCCGGCGATAGCCGCACTGCTGAGCCGGGCCGGTACGGATATCGGCCCACCGCCCGGTAGCGCGGATTTGACCGAAGCCGGCGGTGAGCTCGATGTTCCAGCCGGACGTCGCATCACGGTGTGGCAGGATGAGGGCGGACCCTCCATGCTGCGGGCCCTGGAGTTCTCGGTGCCGCGCAGCCGCGCGCTGCAGTTCTCCGCCGTGCGGCTGCGCATCACCTGGGACGGACGTGCACGTGCATCGATCGATACGCCGATCGCGCTCTTTTTTGGCGCCGGGGCGCTGTTCAATCGTGATGACCGGGAATATCTGGTCAAAGCCCTGCCGGTCGTGATCCGCTTCGACCCGCAACGCGTGCACCTGCAATGCTACTTCCCGATGCCGTACTTCCGCTCCGCGCGCATCGAGCTCATCGGCGCCGCAGGCAGCTCGATCAACGACGTGCATTGGCAACTGCGTCGCCTGCCGTATAGAGATCCGCCCAATCAAGTGGCCTATTTCCATGCGACCTATGTGGATCATCCGGGGCCTCCGGCGGCCTCGCCGGCGTTCGGCCAGGATCTGGTGCTGCTCGACACGCGCCGCACGGAGGGCGGCGGCGACTGGTCGGGTTCATTCGTCGGTACGTCCTTGATTTTCTCGCACGATGCCGAGTTCACCGGCCTGGAGGGGGACCCGCGATTCTTCTTCGATGACAGCAGCACTCCGCAGGCGCAGGGCACGGGCACCGAGGAATGGGCGGGCGGCGGCGACTATTGGGGAGGGCAGACCATGACGCTGCCGCTGGCCGGTCATCCGATCGGCGCCGGCAGTCGCGCGCAAGCCGTCTCGGCGGCCGATCGGATCGAATCGGCTTACCGCTTCCTGCTGGCCGATCTGATGCCGTTCGGCAAGAACGCGCGCATCCAACTCGAGCATGGCGGCAGCAACGAATCGACGCAGCATTACGAAACCGTGGCGTACTGGTACGGACTGCCCTCGCCATCGCTGATCGAGACCGATGAGCTGGCGGTGGGCGATACCTCCAGCGAGCGCCGACACCGCTATGTCTCGCCCGATGCCTCGCCCGTGTACCGGTTGCGATCGCGTTACGAATGGGGCCCGGATACGCTCTCCGGCCGCGAAATCTACCCCGCCAGCACCGATCGCGGCCGCAGCACGCACGGCTGGTCGGAATTCGATCTGAAGATCGATCCCGACAATAAAGGCGTGCTTTTGCGGCGTAAGCTCGACTACGCCTTCCCGAATCAACGCGCCGAAGTCTACATCCGCGATGCCAGGCAGCCCGATTCGCAGTGGCGCCCCGCCGGCGTCTGGTATCTGGCCGGATCGAACACCGACGTGTTTTCCAACGGTGACGGTCAGGAGCTCGGTGCCACGCAGCACACCGTCCAAACGTCGAACCGACGCTTCCGCGAGGATGAGTTTCTGATCCCGTGCGCGCTCACGCTGCACCGCTCGCGCATCCGCGTCCGCATCGAGTTCACGCCGGTGCGCGTACCGCTCTTTCCGGGTCGCGCCCTGCCGAGTTTAGCCTGGAGCGAGCTGCGCTACCGCGCCTACAGCTGGGTGATGCCGCGTTTTCGCGTCCCGGCACCGCCCTGAGTGCGCGCCACCGCGTTCAGGACTGCGCGGCGCGATGGATCGCCTTGCGCACGCGAACGTAGGTGCCGCAGCGGCAAAGGTTGGTCATCGCCGCATCGATGTCGGCGTCGGTGGGATGCGGCTTGCGTTCGAGCAGGGCCACGGCCGCCAGAATCATGCCCGATTGACAGTAGCCGCATTGCGGGACGCTCTCGGCGATCCAGGCTTGCTGCACCGGATGACTGCCATCGGGCGACAATCCCTCAATGGTCGTGATGGCTTTTCCGGCCACTGCACTCACCGGGACCGAGCACGAGCGCACGAGCTGCCCCTCGAGCAGCACCGAGCACGCGCCGCACAGTCCCAGGCCGCAGCCGAATTTCGTCCCGGTCAGCCCTAAGGCATCGCGCAGCACCCAGAGCAGCGGCGTATCCGCTTCCACCTCCAGGCTGTGCTGGCTGCCATTGATTGCCAGCTCGATCATGGTCGCCGGCGCTCCAGCTGCATGTGAATCGGGTGTTTGCTGCGCAGATTGATCTGCGCCTCAAGCTCCATCGGGGGTGCGGGAGGATGGATGAGCCGGAAGCGCCGCCCCACACGGTAGACATGCAGACTCATTTCATACAAGGCCAGTGATTCGCCGATGCAATGACGTGCCCCGGCGCCGAACGGGATGCGCGCGAACAGCGGACCGCCGCCATCGGAGACAGGCTCCGGTCTTTCAGGCTGGAACAGCTCCGGATCGCTCCAGAATTTCGGGTGTCGATGCACCAAATAGGGACTCAGCAACAGCTCCACGCCCGCTGGGATTTCGTAGCCCGCGAGGCGGTCCGGGCCGATGCTTTGGCGTGACATCATCCAGACCGGTGGATATAGGCGCAGCGCCTCGTTGATGACCCGGCGCGTAAAGAGCAGCGATTCACTGAGCTTGAGGCTCGGTGCCTGCGTTTGCGCAAGCGCATCGATCTCACGATGCAGTTTGGCTTCCGCTTCCGGGTGCTGCGAGAGCAGATACCAGACCGCGTTCAGTCCGCTGGCCGCGGTTTCATGGCCAGCGATGATCAGCGTCATGACTTCATCGACGAGCTCGCGCTCGCCCATGGGCGCACCGCTTGCCTTGTCACGCGCCGCCATCAGCATGCCGAGGAAGTCGAGCGTCGCGGCTGTTGCAGCCGTCTCGGCCGTCTCGGCGCGGCGGCGCTGGATTATCTCGAGCACGAGCTTGCGCAATCGATACACCTTCGAGGCGAATGCCAGATCGCGAGCCGAATCCTCGATGATCACGCCGAACGGGTTCTGTCCCATCTGCTGGGCGAGCCGATCCAGATCGGCGCCGAAAATGGCGCGCAGAATGAAATCGAGGGTGACCTCACTCATCTCGTCGGTGACATTGACGCTCTCACCGCGCTGCGCATGCTGCTCCCAACGCTCGATGAGCCGGGTGGTGACGGCATCGATCAGCGCACCGTACTGCGCCACGACGCGGCGGTGGAACATCGGCTGCATCATGTAGCGCTGCGTGCGCCAGAGTTCGCCATCACTGGTCACGATGCCATTGCCGAGCAAGATGCGCACGCGTTCAAGCCCGAAACCCTTGCGATAGTTGCCGTGATTGGAGACCAGCACGCGCTTGACGTCGTCCGGATGGTTGATGACGTACACGTAGCCGCGGCGCGAGGGTGAATAGACACGGTAGATGTCGCCGAAGCGCAGATACAGCTCGCGCATACGCTCGAGGGCATCGCCGCCTTCGCCCACGTCGAAGCTGATCTGTGGCTCGGGCGGCGCGGCAGCGGCCGCAGTGGAAATGCTGCTCGAGTTCATGCGTTCCTGGCCGTGCCTTCGCCTGACATTGTGCAATGCAATAAAGCTGCCGCCCCGCCGCCGATTCGATCGCCTACGCTACCATATTGAACCTCGTGCGACGCAGGCGCTGCCGCTGCACGCGGCCGGCCGAACCCAGGTTGGCCGCTGCTGATCAAGCAGTTGCCGGACGATTGTGATGCAGTCTCTACCACTCGGCCACGGCCAGGGCTACACTGCGCTGACTCGAAACGGGGAGAGATGCGGGTCGCCATGCGTCGCAGATATTGCGTGTTGTCACCGGCCAGTGGCCGCAAGCGCCTGTTGTCGAGTCTCCTGCCCGTCCTGCTGCTGGTTGCCAGCGCCACCGCCTGGGCCACGCCGCGGGGTGACCGACTGGACCCCTATCCGGGCGCCGCGGTCGCCTACGCTGCCGTGATCGATGGCGAGCTGCTCTGGGGGCGCAACCTCGACATGCATCGCGCACCGGCCTCGCTCACGAAACTGCTGACGGCGCTGGTGGTGCTGGATTCGGACTGGCGGCCCGAGGCGAGGCTCGACGTGAGCCATACGGCCGCGCACATCACGCATCCACGCGTCGGTCTGCATAGCGGCGATACCGTAACCGCCCAGGACGCGCTGACGGCAATGCTGATGCATTCGGCCAACGATGCCTGCACGGTGCTGGTCGAACACGCGGCAGCGAGCCAGCAAGTCTTCGCGCAGCGCATGAATGCTCGCGCCGAACAGCTCGGCATGCACGATTCGCATTTTGTCCATCCATGCGGATTCGATGCCGAAGATCAATATTCGACGGTCAACGACTTGCTGCGTCTGGCGCGCGCCGCGCACGCCGATCCACGCATCGCCCACATCGTCGCACAGCAACAGGCCAGCATCTCGACCGGCAAGGGACGCGAGCTGCGCTTCAAGAACACCAATCTGCTGCTGGGCCGGGTCGATGGCGTCATGGGTCTGAAGACCGGCTACACGGCCCAGGCCGGACGCTGCGTAATCGTCCTGGCCGAGCAGTCGGGCCACCGCGTCTGGCTGGTACTGCTCAATTCCCAGCAACGCTGGCGATCTGCGCATCGCATCATCAACGATGCCTTCGCCGCCGCCGGGCACGGTGCACATGCCCGCCTCGCCGGCGCGACCGCCTCGCTGTAGCGGACTTTACTCGGCGGCCGTCAGTGGCTGGCGGGCTTGTTGGCGGGGCTCCTTACGAGAACGCTGCCTGGTTGCTGCGGGGCACACGAACTTGAATAATCGCTCGCCGATCACGCGGCCCCAGGTGACTGCCCATGCCGAGGAGCTATCTGCTGCGCTGTGCTTTGTCCGGCTGTGTTCTGCTGGCGGCAGCGACGGCCGCCGCGCAGGAGTCACCGCGCCCGACACGCGTGTTCATGGAGGTGAGCCTGTCGCCGAACGCTCGCTACGTCGCCTCGATCGAAGGCGACGGGGTACCCGGCGGCGGCGACCCCGTGGTGCGCGCGCTCGTGATACGCAGCGCCGATGGCCGCAGCAGCCTCACGGTCGAGTTGCCCTGCGGCAGCACTCGCGGCTGCTGGCCGTCCTCCCCGGCCTGGACACCCGATTCGCGCTGGCTGACCTTCGCACTGCGCGATCCACAGACGCACGCACGCTCCCTCTACCAGGTGGCTGCCGAGGGCGGCGCTCTGCGGCGGCTGCTCGTCTTCAACGGCACCATCCAGGCGCTGCGTTACAGCGCTGACGGACAATTGGCCCTGCTGGCGATCGACAGCGCGGCCAAGGAACTCGGTGCAGTCGAAGCCGGCTCACCGTGGAGCGGTAGCCTGGAGGATGCGCCGCGCGAACAGCGCATCGCGGTGCTCGAGCCCAATGGGCTGCGATGGATTTCACCGCCAGATCTGTTTGTCTATGAGTACGACTGGCTGCCGGACGGACGGGGCTTCATCGGCACCGCGGCAGCCGGTGACGGCGACGATCACTGGTGGCTGGCGAAGTTGTACGCATTCGATCGCGATCGCCAGCACGATCGCCTGCTGTATGCACCCGAGAACGCGCAGCAGCAGCTGGCGATGCCAATAGTCTCGCGCGATGGCAGGCGCGTTGCCTTCATCGCAGGACTCATGAGCGATTTTGGATCCACCGGCGGGGAGATCTATACCGTGCCGATCGCGGGCGGCGCGGCGACCGCGGTTACACCCCGGCTCGCCTCAACCGTCACGGGCATCCGCTGGAACTGCCACGGACGACTGTTGGCGACGGTCATCGCCGGCGCGCAAATCCAGCTGGTGGATTTTGGATCCGGATCGCGAGCCGCCGCCGGCGAGCTGTTGTGGCAGGACCAGGAGCACCTGGATGCCAATCACGCATTTTCCCTCGCCGACTGTCCATTGCGCACCATGGCCTTGATGCATGAATCCTTTAACGAGCCACCGGAGATCGAGATCGGCACCATCGGTCGGTGGCATGACCTGACACAGGTCAATGCGGGCACCGCAACTGCCTTCAAAGTGCAATCCTTGCGCTGGAAGAGCGATGCCTTCACCGTGCAGGGATGGCTGCTGTTACCGCCGAGCGCCACGCCAGGTGATCGGCCGCCGCTGATCACGGTGGTGCATGGCGGCCCGGCTGCCGCCGCAGAGCCGCGCTTCATGGCGGCCAATCGGTTGCACGTACTGCTGACCCACGGCTACGCCCTGTTCATGCCCAACCCCCGCGGCAGCTATGGCGCGGGCGAGGCGTTCGTATCCGCCAACGTGCGGGACTTCGGCCACGGCGACCTGCGCGACATCCTCGCGGGCGTGGATGCGGTCTCGGCACTGGGGCTGACGGATCCGCAGCGCGTCGGCCTCATGGGTTCGAGCTACGGCGGCTTCATGACCATGTGGGCCGTCACGCAAACCGATCGCTTCAAGGCCGCGATCGCCGGCGCCGGCATCAGTAACTGGCAGTCCTATTACGGCGAGAACGGCATCGATGAATGGATGATTCCGTTCTTCGGTGCATCGGTCTATGACGATCCGTCGGTCTACGCCCGTTCATCGGCGATCAACTTCATTCGCCAGGTGCGCACACCCACCTTCAGCTATGTGGGCGCCGCGGACATTGAATGCCCGGCAGCTCAGACCGTGGAGTTCGGGCATGCCTTGAAGGTGCTGGGCACACCCTCCTCGACCGTCATCTACCCCGATGAGGGGCACCACATCCACGATCCGGACCATCTGGCCGATCTCGAGGCCCGAACGCTGTCCTGGTTCGACCGCTATTTGAAGTAATGGCCCTCACGGGGACCGCGCCGAGGTTTGCGTGAACTTCCAGGCGCCGACCATGGCGATCATGAGCACTGGGATGAATGCGGCGAACACCCAGAAGGCGGCCAGCTTTGCCGCCGACACCGATACGCCGTCGGCCAGTCCTGACAGATTGGCCACGATGCCTGCGGCCGCCGTACCGACGGCGTAGCCGATGCGCTGGATCGTCGAGGGCGAAGCCGCTGCCAGTGCCTGCTCGCCCACACGCGAAAAGCGCACCAGACGATGCACGACGGCCGGCCAGAACAGGCCGAAGCCGAGGCCCTGAAGCAGCGAGCAGATGAGTATGCCGGTGAGCGAGCCGGCGGGAACCGCGGCGGCAAAGCCGGCGGCGCCGAGCGTGACGACTGCCGCGCCGCTGCGGATCAGCCGCTTGTCGGCGGATGGCGGCGCCGTCGATACCGCCATCGTCGCGAGGCTCCAGGCCAACGCTTCGGCCGCGAGCACATAACCGGAGAACAGCGGATTGGTGGCGAACAGGATCTTGAGAATCAATGGCCCGTAGGCCCAGAAGCCGGTAGTACCCACGGACAGCGCGAACACCATGAGCAGGCCTGAGCCCACGGGGTCGCGAAAATCCAGCAATTGTCGGGGTAGCAGCCGGATGCGCGCGCGCCGATCGACGCGCGCGGCCGCATACAGCAGCGCCGCGCCGGACACGCATCCGGCGACGGCCAGAGTCGCCTGTCCGGTGACCCCGCTCTGGGCGATGACGAGCGTCGCGACCAGAAGAATCAACAGCGGCAGCAGCGGCCATTGCTTCGCGGCCGCCTCGCGCGGCTGCTCAGAGGGCAGATAGGCCGCCGCCAGGGCCCAAAGCGCACCGGCCTGCAGCGCAAAGAACCAGAAGGCCGCGCGCCACGCGTGCAGATTGGCGAACACGCCCCCGATCAAGGGTCCCAATAACGATCCGGCACCCCAGATGAACGCATTGATACCGAACAACCGGCCCCACAGTCCCGGCTCGAACCACTGCTGAATCGCCAGATAGCACAGAGACAGCAGCATGCCGCCGCCGAGACCCTGAATGAATCGACCGAGCAGCAATAGCCACATGTGCGGCGCGAGCGCCGCGATCGCGCAGCCGATGCCATACGTGAGCGAGGCGGCGATCAGTACACGCTTGAGACTCGAGCGCTGACAGAGCATCGCCGAGGCGGCACCGGCGATGATGGCGCCGACCTGGTAGAGCGAGATCGTCCAGCTAGCATAAGCGACCCCATCGATAGCCTCGACGATGGCGGGCGTGATCGTGGCAGTCACCAGCATATCGGCCGCGTGCAGCCACACGCCCATGCACAGCAGCAGAAACCGGCCCAGCAGCCCCGACGACCACAGATCCTGCCAGGTGGCGTTACGCGCGCTTGCCGTCATGGGCTCTCTCGCAGACACTCAGCCTCTGCGGTATGCTGATTGATACGGCGTTGCCACACCAGCATCCGAACTTTCGAGCGCCAACAATGCGGCAGCGAATGAGCTCGAGACATTGGCTATTGATCGTAGCTAGCCTCGTTTTCGCCGGGCCGCTGCGCTCGCAGGATGCGCCGTCCTCCTCGCACCCGATCGCGCTCAAGGCCGCGCACCTGTTCGATGCGGTATCCGGCAAGCTCGTGGAGCACGGCGTCGTGATCGTGGAGGGCACGAAGATTCAGGCGGTGGGCAGCGATCTGGCGATTCCAGCCGATGCGCAGCTCATCGATCTCGGCGATGCCACCTTGCTGCCGGGATTCATCGATGCACACGTGCATCTGTCCGCCGAAGCGACTCCCAATTGGTACCTGGACTGGTACCACGGCCTCATGCGCTTTCCCGCCGAACAGGCTCTGTATGGCGCGCACTATGCCAAGGTCACGCTCGAAGCGGGCATTACCACGGTGCGCGATCTGGGCTCGGAGGATCATGTCTCTCTCGGGCTCAGGAATGCGATCAATGCCGGCGTGATTCCAGGGCCACGCATGCTGGTGGCGAACTATGCCATCGGCTCGACCGGCGGCCACGCCGATCAGGATCCGGTGCCGATGGAGCGCATAGCCGCGGCTGGACCTGACAAGGGAGTCTGCAACGGCCCGGCCGAGTGCCGCGCCGCGGTACGCTACCAGATCAAATTCGGTGCCGACGTCATCAAGTTCATGCCCTCCGGCGGCGTGCTGTCGCTGTCCGATTCGGTCGATGCACCGGAGCTCTCGCAGGAAGAGATGAACGTGATCGTCGCCGAGGCCCATGCCTGGAGACGCAAGGTGGCGGCGCACTGCCACGGCGATCAGGCGGCCAAGATGGCCATCGCCGCCGGAGTCGACTCAATCGAGCACGGCTCCTTCCTCGAGGACGACACGCTGCTGGAAATGAAGAGGAAGCACGTTTATCTGGTGCCGACCCTGTTCGCCGGTTATTGGGTCGGGCAGCGGGCCGAGAATTTTCCGCCGATCATCGCCGAGAAAGCGCGCGCTGCGGCCGCACGCATCCAACTCACGTTTCAGCATGCGGTCAGAATCGGCGTGCCGATTGCGATGGGCACCGACGCGGCGGTCGAGCCCCATGGCATGAACGCGCGCGAGTTCTCGCTAATGACCGCCAACGGGCTCACGAGCGCGCAAGCCCTCATGGCCGGCACCGCCAACGGCGCCGATCTGCTGGGCATCGCCGATCGGACCGGCACGTTGCAGCCGGGAAAATATGCCGACATTGTGGCCGTGCCTGGTAACCCGTTGAGCAGCATCCAGGCCACCGAGCACCCCGTCTTCGTCATGAAGGAAGGCGTGGTGTACGTGGCGCACGCGCCCGACCACCAAAAATAATTCGGGGCGGGAGATTTTCCATCAGCTCTTGACGCCGATCGGCAACAGCCTCGCGCTGTCCTGTCTAGTCGCGATCCTGCCGGCTGTCACCGTGCTACTGCTGCTGGGCGTGTTGCGCCGGGCAGCCTGGCAGGCAGCCCTCACCGGGCTGATCGTCGGGCTCGTGGTCGCCGTGCTGGCCTGGCAGATGCCGTTGGGACTGGCGCTCGACTCGATGGTCAATGGCGCGGTGTTCGCGCTCTGGCCGGTCATGTGGATCGTCCTCAATGGTCTGCTGCTCTACAACGTCGCCGTGCAATCGGGCCGATTCGAAGCGTTTCGTGCCTGGGTCATCACCTACCTGCCGCAGGATCGGCGCGTGATTCTGGTGGTGATCGGATTCTGCTTCGGCGCATTGATGGAAGGCATTTCGGGATTCGGCACACCCGTGGCGATCACCAGCGCGCTGTTGATCCTTCTGGGCTTTCCGCAGCTCGAAGCGCTGGTATTCGTGCTGATCTTCAATACCGCGCCCGTAGCCTTCGGCGCGCTCGGCGCGCCGGTGACGGTGCTCGGCGCCGTGACCGGCCTACCCGCCGCGGTGCTCGGTCAGATGGTCGGCCGGCAGCTGCCGATCATGGCGATCATTCTGCCGTTCTACGTCATGGCGCTCTACGGCGGCTGGCGCTCGGTGCGTGCGCTCTGGCCGATGCTGCTGGTGGCGGGCGGCAGCTTTGCGACCATGCAATTCCTCGCCTCCAATTTCATCAACTACACCCTGACGGATGTGCTCTCATCGCTCGGCTCGCTGATCATCACACTGCTGTTCCTGCAGCTCTGGCGCGCGCCGAGCGATCCCGAGTTCGCCATTCAGGACCCGCCGCTCGCGCATGACCGTGCGGTCACGGCCGTGCCGGAATGGCAGGGCTGGCTGCCGTGGCTCATCGTCTCCGCCGTCGTGATCCTCTGGACCTCGTTGAAAATCGCCAACGTCGCGCAACAGGCCATTGCCTGGCCCGGTCTGCACAAGATGATTTCGATCACGCTCTATCATGACAAACCGTATGCCGCGGTCTGGATCTTTCAGCCGCTGGGCACCGGCACGGCCATTCTGTTCGCGGCCATCATCACGGCCGCGCTGGTGCGACTGTCACCGAGTGAATTTCTGCGCTGCATCGGGCACACCATCCGCCAGGCGTGGCTGGCGGTGGTGACCGTGATGCTGATCGTCGCGCTGGCGTACCTCATGAATTACTCAGGCCTCGCCTACACGCTCGGTCAGGGGGCCGCCTCGGCGGGGCATCTGTTCATTCTGTTCTCGCCCTTCCTCGGCTGGCTGGCGGTGTTCCTGTCAGGCAGCGACACCTCGGGCAATGCCCTGTTCGGCAATCTGCAGGTGGTGGCAGCCAATCAGCTGGGCCTCAGCCCCGTGCTGTTTGCGGCCACCAATTCCTCCGGCGGGGTCATGGGCAAGATGATCTCGCCGCAAAACATCGCCACCGGCGTTGCGGTAACCAACCTCAAGGGTCGCGAGGGCGAGGTGCTCGCACGCACCTTCATTCACAGCATCGTGCTGACCGTTCTGCTGGCATTGCTGGTGGTGGTGCAGCAGTACGTCGTGCCGTGGATCATTCCGGGCGTCGGCGGCGGTCCGTGAGCGGCCAGTCCGTTACGCTGCGAGCGTGATACTGACCGGGCAGTGATCGCTGCCCAGAACGTCCGGGTGAATGTCGGCCGCCTGCACGGCGCCGCGCAGCTGGCGTGACACCAGGCAATAATCGATTCTCCATCCGACGTTGCGCGCGCGCGCATTGGCGAACGGGCTCCACCAGGTGTAATAGCCGTTGCCCTGCTTGAACAGGCGAAAGGTGTCGACGAAGCCGGCGTCGATCAGGTTCTGAAATCCCGCGCGCTCCTCGTCGGTAAAGCCCTTCTTGCCGCGATTCGGTTTAGGATTGGCCAAGTCGAGCTCGGTGTGGGCGACATTCAGATCGCCGCAGAAAATGACCGGTTTGCTTTGCTCGAGTTGCTGGCAGTAAGCGAGAAATGCCGGGTCCCAGTGACCGAAACGCAGCGCCAGGCGGCTCAAGTCGTCCTTGGCATTCGGCGTGTATACGGTGAGCACGTAGAACCGCTCGAACTCCGCCGTGATGACGCGACCCTCGGTGGCACTGTCGCGCAGCAGTTCGTCGGCAAAGCTGTAGCGGTGAGCGAAGGTGTCCGGGAAGCCGTTGATGACTGCCACGGGCTTGTGCCTGGCAAAGATCGCGGTGCCGGAATAGCCCTTCTTGATCGCCGAATTCCAGTACTCGTGGTAGCCCGGCAGATCGATTTCGATCTGCCCGCGCTCGGCCTTGGTCTCCTGCAGGCACAGCACATCCGGGTGGTGCGCCTGCAGAAAGGGCGTGAACCGCCCCTTTTTGAGCACGGCACGAATGCCATTGACGTTCCAGGAATAAATTCTCACCTCATACCTGCGTGCTCATGGCCTTAGCTGTAGGACGATTGCGCCTAGGAAAATTGGCCGTCATTAAGTGTTGTTAACTCTCGTGGCGCATCCTGCGCCCGGCGTGCATGCTAGCAATGCAAGGACTGCCTCCTCCAGGTCTATGTCAGAAATCCCGACCGCCAGCGAGCGCCCGGACATCACCTCCGAACGACCCGAGCGCAGGCAGCGCATCCGGCGCCTGCTGCTGATCGCCGCCGCTGCCGTGCTCATCATCGCAGCCGTCGTGCTCTGGCGCCATCACGCGGCAGCCGAGGCCCAGGCCGCCGCCGCGCGTCGCGCCGCCAGCGCCGGCATCTCGGTGACGACCGCCACGGCAAAGACCGGCGATGTCAACGAGTATCTCAACGCCATCGGCACCGTGACCCCGTTCTATACCGACTCCATCACGAGCCAGGTCAACGGACTCGTGGTCTCGGTGTCCTTCAAGGAGGGGCAGCTGGTGCGCAAGGGCGACCCGCTCATCGATATCGATCCGCGTGCGTATCGCGCCACGTTGCTGCAGGCGCAAGGCCTATTGGACCGCGATCAGAACGTGCTCGCTCAGGCGCAGATGGACCTGGCGCGCTACCGCGCCGCATTTTCGCGCAACGCGATCGCGCAGCAGATGGTCGACGATCAGGAAAAGCTCGTGCTGCAGGATCAAGGCACCGTGAAAAACGATGAGGGCACCGTTCAATATGATCGGCTGCAGGTCGAGTACTGCCACATCACCGCACCGATCAGCGGTCAGATCGGCTTGCGGCTGGTGGATCCGGGCAATGTAGTGCAGGCCAATGGCACCACCGCGCTCGCGGTGATCACGCAGATACAGCCGATCACGGTCATTTTCACGCTGGCGGAAGACAGCCTGGGGCCCGTGATCGCGCGTCTGCACGACAACGCCAAGCTGAGCGTGGAGGCCTTCGACCGCACCGGGCAGACCAAGCTTGCGAGCGGCGAGCTGCTCGCGCTCGACAATCAGATCGACACGACCACCGGTACCGTGAAGGTCAGATCGATCTTCGACAACAAGGACCAGGCGCTGTTCCCCAATCAGTTCGTAAACGCACGGCTGCTGGTGAATACGCTCAAGGGCGTAACGCTGCTGCCGGCTGCCGCGATTCAGCAGAACGGGCAAGCGGCGTTCGTCTACGTGATTCAGGCCAATGTCGCGCACCTGCGCACGGTCAAACCGGGCGTGACCGACGGCGGCATGACGCAGGTCGACGGCGTCAATCCCGGCGAGGTCGTGGCCGACAGCAGCTTCGATAAATTGCAGGACAACGCCCGCATCATCATTGCCAGCAGGCCCGCCGCCAACGCGAGCGCAACCCGTGCGCCTGCCAACGGGACCGGCGCGCCCTAGACACGAGCGGCACCGAAACGCCGTGAATCCCTCACGTCAATTCATTCTGCGGCCGGTGGCGACCTCGCTGCTCATGGCGGCAATCTTTTTGATCGGCGTCGTCGGCTACACGCAGCTGCCGGTGTCGGCCCTGCCGCAGGTGGACTACCCGACCATTCAGGTGGTCACCTTCTATCCAGGCGCGAGCCCGGATGTCATGGCCACGACGGTCACGGCCCCGCTCGAACGTCAATTCGGCCAAATCCAGGGCTTGAGCCAGATGACCTCCACGAGTTCCGGCGGCACATCGGTCATCGTGCTGCAGTTCGCGCTGTCGCTGAACATCGATGTGGCCGAGCAGGAAGTGCAGGCAGCCATCAATGCCTCGCAAAGTCTGCTGCCCTCGATCCTGCCCTCCCCGCCGATCTACAGCAAGACCAACCCGGCCGACGCTCCGGTGCTGACACTGGCCATCGCCTCGAACGCCATGCCGCTGTCGAAAGTCGAGGACATCGTCGACACGCGCGTGGCGCCGAAGATCTCGCAGCTCACAGGTGTGGGGCTGGTGACAATCAGTGGCGGGCAGAAGCCCGCGGTTCGCATCCAGGCCAATCCGTCCGCGCTGAGCTCTTACGGCATCAATCTCGAGGACCTGCGCACTGCGCTGACGCAGTCCAGTGTCAACGCCGCCAAGGGCAACTTCGACGGTCCGCGGCAGGACTTTCAGATCGATGCCAACGACCAGCTGGTCACGAGCCAGGACTATCGAGGCGTCGTGGTCGCCTACCGCAATGGCGCGCCGGTCATGCTGACCGATGTGGCGAACATCGTCGATGGCATCGAGAACAACAAGCAGGCGGCCTGGATGAATCAGACCCCTGCCGTGATCCTGAACGTGCAGCGCCAGTCGGGCGCCAACACCATCAGCGTGGTCAAGAGCATCAAACGGCTGCTGCCGCAGCTGGAAGCCAACCTGCCCCGGGGTATTCAAGTCACGACCCTGACCGATCTGACCACCGGCATCAAGGCCTCCATAGCCGACGTCGAATTCGAGCTGCTGCTGGCGATCGCGCTGGTGGTGCTGGTGATCTTCCTGTTTCTGCGCAGCGTCAGTGCCACGATCATTCCGAGCGTGGCCGTGCCGCTGTCACTGATCGGCACGCTGGCGCTCATGTACAGCCTCGGTTACAGCCTCGACAACCTGTCGCTCATGGCCTTGACCATTGCCACCGGTTTCGTCGTTGACGATGCCATCGTCATGATAGAGAACATTTCGCGCTATATCGAAAGCGGTGACAAGCCGCTGGACGCCGCGCTCAAAGGCGCCGCTCAGATCGGCTTCACGATTCTGTCGCTGACGGTGGCGCTGATCGCCGTGCTGATCCCGCTGCTGTTCATGGGGGACGTGGTCGGCCGCCTGTTCCGCGAGTTCGCTGTCACGCTGGCCGTGACCATCGCGTTCTCAGCCATCGTCTCGCTGACCCTCACGCCGATGATGAGTGCACGCATCCTGCGGCGCAAGAGCGCGCAGCAGAAGGGGCGGCTGTTTCAGGCATCCGAGCGCGTGTTCAATCGCATCATCGGCTTCTACGGACGCACGCTGAAAATCGTGCTCGAGTATCAGAACATCACGCTGCTGGTGGCGCTGGCGACTCTGATGCTGACCGTGTTCCTTTACATCGTGATTCCAAAGGGTTTCTTTCCCGTGCAGGACACCGGCGTCATACAGGCCATCTCACAGGCACCGCCGACGATCAGTGCCCAGGCCATGGGCGAGCGACAGCAGCAGCTCGCCAAGGTCATCCTGGCCGACCCGGCCGTCGAGAGCCTGTCCTCGTTCATCGGCGCCGACGGCACCAACACCACCAACAACAGCGGTCGCATCTCGATCAATCTGAAGCCGCTCGCGCAGCGCAAGCGCAGCGCCTCGCAGATCATCGGCCGACTCGCGCCCAAGCTCGCCGAAGTCCAGGGCATTGAGCTGTACATGGAGCCGGTGCAGAACATCACCGTGGACGACCGCGTGAGCCGCACGCAGTATCAGTACACGCTCGAGGACCCGGACATCAACGAGCTCAATCTCTGGACCAACCGCTTAGTCGCCCGGCTGCGAGCGCTGCCGGAGCTGGTCAATGTCGCCACCGATCAGCAGCTCGGCGGCCTCGCCGTGTACCTCGTGATCGATCGCGTCACGGCCTCGCGACTCGGCATCGCCCCCTCGACGATCGACAACATGCTGTACGACGCCTTCGGCCAGCGGCAGATCAACACCATGTACACGCAGGTCAACCAGTATCACGTCATTCTCGAAAGCGATCCGCAGTTTCAGCTCAATCCCGACATCCTCAGTCATCTCTACATTCAATCCAACGCCTCATCGGGCACCAGCGGCGCTGCGGCATCCTCCTCGTTTGCATCCATCGGTTCCGCCTCTGCCGGCTCCAACGCCACCACGACCAGCGCGCGCTACAACCCGGCCGCGAACCTGTTGACTCCACCGCAGAACGCCTTGTTCGCCAGCACCCCCTCGACCGGCTCGACCGCCGCTGCCGCATCCTCCGCCAACGTGAGCAACGCGGTACCGCTAAGCGCCTTCGCGCATTTCGAGAAGACGACCGAGCCGCTGACGATCACGCACCAGGGCCAGTTTCCTGCCATCACGGTCTCGTTCGATCTGGCGCCAAACGCCTCCTTGGGCGCCGCCATCGAGGCTGTCGGCCGAGTGCAGAGCGAAATGCACATGCCGGCGAGCCTGCAGGCAGGCTTTCAGGGCACCGCGGCCGCCTTCACCAACTCGCTGTCCAACGAGCCCTTGCTGATCCTGGCAGCGCTGGTCGCGGTGTACATCGTGCTCGGTGTGCTGTACGAGAGCTTCATTCATCCGGTTACGATTCTCTCGACGCTGCCATCGGCCGGCGTCGGTGCGCTGCTGGCGCTGATGCTCTTCGGCCAGGACCTGAACGTGGTGGCACTGATCGGCATCATCCTGCTGATCGGAATCGTGTCCAAGAACGGCATCATGATGGTGGACTTCGCACTCGATGCCGAGCGCACTCGAGGCAAGAACTCCACCGACGCCATCTACGAGGCCTCGCTGCTGCGCTTTCGTCCCATCCTCATGACCACGATGGCGGCGCTGCTGGCCGGTCTGCCGCTCGCCCTGGGCACCGGCATCGGCTCGGAGCTGCGCAAGCCCCTTGGCATCGCCATGGTGGGCGGACTGCTGTTGAGCCAGGTGCTCACCTTCTACACCACACCGGTGATCTACATATTCTTCGATCGTCTCGGGCAGCGCTTTGCGCGCCGCAAGGCAGCCGCGGCATGAACATCTCCGCGCCCTTCATTTTTCGGCCCGTAGGCACGACGCTGATCACCCTGGCGATCGTGCTCGCCGGCGCGATCGCCTTCGGCGTGCTGCCGGTATCGCCATTGCCGCAGGTGGATTTTCCGACGATTGCCGTGGTCGCCAATCTGCCGGGCGGCAGCGCTGAGATCATGGCCTCATCGGTGGCGACACCGCTCGAACGGCAGTTCGGTCATATCGCCGGCGTGACCGAGATGACCTCAGCGAGCTCACTCGGAACCACAGCCATCACCATTCAGTTCGATCTGAACCGTGACATCGACGGCGCCGCACGTGATGTCGAGGCGGCCATCAACGCCGCGCGTTCTTATCTGCCCACCAATCTGCCGAGCAATCCGACCTACCGCAAGGTCAATCCGGCGGACGCGCCGATCATGATTCTGGGACTCACGTCGGACAAGTTTGGGCCCGACAAGCTGTATGACGCGGCTTCCACGGTCATACAGCAGAAGTTGTCGCAGATGTCCGGTGTCGGACAGGTCAGCGTCGGCGGCGGGGCGCTGCCGTCGGTACGCGTAGATGTCAATCCCACGCAGCTCGCAAGCCGCGGTCTGACGCTCGCCGGCATCAAGTCGGTGCTGAGCCTGCAGAACAGCGATATGCCCAGGGGGCAGCTCACCCATGGCATCGCGACCGCCGACATCCTCGCCAATGACCAGATCTCGCACGCCTCCGACTACCAGCCGCTCGTGATCGGCTACAGCAACGGCGCCGCCGTACGTCTGTCCGACGTGGCGCAAGTCACGGACTCGGTGCAGAACGTGCGCGCGGCCGGCTATCTGAACGGCAAGCGTGCCGTCATGATCATCATCTTCCGCCAGCCCGGCGCCAACATCATCAAGACCAACGACAACATTCGCGCGCAGCTGCCCGCGATCAGGGCTTCGATACCCTCGGGCATCGAAACCACGATCGTGCTGGATCGAACCACGACCATTCGCGCCTCGGTACACGATGTGGAAACGACGCTGCTCATCTCGATCGCCCTGGTGATCGCGGTGGTATTCATCTTCCTGCGCAATGCCCGCGTGACCATGATCCCGAGCGTAGTGATGCCGGCCGCGCTGGTCGGCACCTTTGCCGTCATGTATCTCTGCGGCTACAGCATCGACAACCTGTCGCTGATGGCCCTGACGATCGCCACCGGCTTCGTGGTCGATGACGCCATCGTGGTCATGGAGAATATCTCGCGCCATCTGGAGCAGGGCATGAAGCCGCTGCAGGCGGCCATGAAGGGTGCGCAGGAGATCGGCTTCACGATACTGAGCATCAGCATCTCGCTGGTGGCGGTCTTCATTCCATTGCTGTTCATGGGCGGCATCGTCGGCCGGCTGTTCCGCGAATTCGCCGTCACGCTGTCCACTGCCATCGTGGTCTCGATGCTCATATCGCTGACCACGACGCCGATGATGTGCGCCTACCTGCTGCGAAGCGAGCGCGAGCAGCAGCACGGGCGACTCTACCGCGCCAACGAGCGGGCCTTCGAATGGCTGCTTGCGGTCTATCGGCGCAGCCTGCAGTGGGTGCTGGGCCATCCGCGTCTCACGATGATCGTTCTATTGTTGACCATTGCCCTCAATGCGGTGCTGATGGTCACGCTACCGAAGGGCTTTTTTCCGCAGCAGGACACGGGCGCGATCGTCGGCGGCGTCCAGGGGCCGCAGGATTCCTCCTTTCCGGCGATGGACAACTCGATCAAGCAGATCGTCGGCGTCATCAAAAGCGATCCGGCCGTGGCCAACGTGATCGCCTTCACCGGCGGCAACGGTGCCACCAACACCGGCTTCATTTATATGGCCTTGAATCCGCTGTCGGAGCGCAAGGTCAGTGCGGCGCAGGTCATCGGACGGCTGCGCCCGAAGTTCAACCGTCTGCCGGTCGCCTCGGCGTTTCTGCAGGCGGCGCAGGATCTGCGTATCGGCGGCCGTTCCGGCAACGCCATGTATCAATACACGCTGCAATCCGACAGCGGGCAGGATCTCGCCCAGTGGGGGCCGACGCTGCTCAAGGAGATGAAGCGGCTGCCCGGGTTCCAGGACGTGAACTCCGATCAGCAGAACGGTGGACTGGATGAAATGCTGACCTATGACCGCAAGAGCGCGGCCAAACTGGGCCTCACGGTACAAGCGCTGGACACGGACCTGTACAGCGCCTTCGGTCAGTCGGAAGTCTCCGTGATTTACACCCAGCTGAACCAGTACTACGTGGTGTTGGAAGTGGCACCGCAATATTGGCAGAGCCCGGCTGGCCTGCAGGACACCTACCTGGCATCGGCCAGCGGCGGCAACATTCCACTCATGGCGTTGACCAGTGCGCACGCCACCACGACGGCGCTCGCGGTCAATCACACCGGCCTGTTTCCGTCGGTCACCGTCTCGTTCAATCTGTCGCCGGACGTCTCCTTGAGCGATGCCACGCTGCGTATCCGGCAGATGCAGCAGCGACTCGGTACCCCGTCCTCGATTCAGGGCTTCTTCGCCGGCACATTGCTGGCCTATCAGCAGTCGCTCTCCACCGAGCCGATATTGGTGCTGGCGGCATTGCTCTCGGTGTACATCGTGCTCGGTATTCTGTACGAAAGTCTGGTCCATCCGCTGACCATCATCTCGAGTCTGCCGCCGGCAAGCGTGGGCGCGATGCTGGCTTTGATGCTGTTTCGGCAGGACCTGAACGTCATTTCGATCATCGGCATCGTGCTGCTGATCGGCATCGTCAAAAAGAATGCCATCATGCTGATCGACTTTGCACTGCAGGCCGAGCGCCAGGAGGGCAAGAACACCGCCGACTCGATCTTCGAGGCCTGTATGCTGCGCTTTCGCCCGATCCTCATGACCACCATGGCGGCGCTGTTTGGCGCCGTGCCGCTCGCCTTTGGCACTGGAACCGGCTCCGAATTGCGGCGCCCACTGGGCATCGCGATCATCGGCGGACTCATCGTCAGCCAACTGCTCACGCTCTACACCACCCCGGTGGTCTACCTCTACATGGACCGCTTCAGCCACTGGTGGGCAGAGCGGCATCAGGGATCCGCGGTCCCCACTCAGCCCGGAGTTCAGCCCCTATGAGCACGCGCGCAAAACGGCCTGTGGCCGCCTTATTTGGCTTGCTGCTCGGGGGCTGCGCCGTGGGGCCGGCCTATCAGCGGCCCTTGGTGCAGTCACCCGACGCCTATAAGGAAGCCAAAGACTGGAAAGTGGCCGAGCCGCAGGATTCGCTGATTCACGCCAACTGGTGGGAGCTGTTCAATGACCCGCAGCTCAACGCACTCGAAGCGCAGGTCAACGTCTCCAACCAGAACATCGCGGCGGCCTTTGCCAGCTTCATGCAGGCCCGGGCGCTGGTGAAGCAGGCGCGCTCGCAGTATTACCCGACTCTGACGCTCAGCCCCAGCCTCAGCAGAACCTCCGAATCTGCGAATCTGCTGCAATCGGCGGGGACCACGCCGATCGCCGGCCGCGCGGCCACCGGCGTGGGCACAACCACCGTCAACGCCTTTGATCTGCCGTTCGATGCCTCATGGACGCCGGATCTCTGGGGACGCGTGCGCAACACGGTCAAGGGCGATGTCGCAGCGGCTCAAGCCAGCGCGGCCGACCTGGAGAACACGCGTCTCACGGCTCAGGCCGAGCTGGCGGTCGACTATTACGAGCTCCGAACCCAGGATTCGCTGCAGCTATTGCTCGACGCCACGGTGCGCGCCTACCGGGAATCACTGGACCTGACGCAGGCTCAATATGAAACCGGCATCGGTCAGGAGGAAGCGGTTGCACAGGCCGAGGTGCAACTGCAGACCACGCAGGCACAGGCTACCAACCTCGGCATCGCGCGGGCACAGTACGAGCATGCCATTGCATTGCTGGTCGGTCAGCCGGCATCGAGCTTCTCGATCGCGCCCGAACCGCTCAAGAGCGCGCCGCCGGCGATCCCGGTGGGTGTCCCCTCGCAACTGCTGGAGCGGCGGCCGGATGTGGCCGCGGATGAGCGGCTCATGGCCCAGGCCAACGCGCAGATCGGCGTGGCCAAGGCGGCCTACTTTCCCACCTTGACGTTGAGCGCCACGGGAGGCTTCGAAAGCACCTCGGCTTCCGACTGGCTCACCTGGCCGAGTCGCTTCTGGTCGGTCGGGCCGACGCTGGCGGAGACGCTGTTCGACGCTGGATTGCGTCGGGCCACGGTCGAGCAGTATCAGGCGAGCTATAACCAGGCTCTCGCGACCTACCGTCAGACGGTCCTGAGCGCATTCCAGCAGGTCGAGGACAACCTCGCGGCACTGCGCATCCTGTCGCGACAGATCCAGCAACAGGACGCCGCGGTCGCCGCTTCGCAAAGATACCTCGCCATTGCGACCGATCGCTACAAGCTCGGACTCGACCCGTACCTTGATGTGATCACGGCACAGACGGCGTTACTCACCAGTCAGCAGACCGCGGCGACGCTGCGCTTGCAGCAGCTCACCGACAGCGTGCAACTCATCGAAGCGCTCGGCGGCGGCTGGACTGCGTCGCAGCTGCCCTCGCCGCGCGACATCGCGCAGGCATCGCCGAGTTCGCAGTGAGCCGGCCGATCGCAAGCTTACGCGCAATCAGGCCGTTCGTTCCGCGTGGCGCCTGCAGCTCACCCGCCGCACGTACGCCGTCCCCTCCCTGATGCCACATTTTGCCCCTTGGCTTCAATCGATCCTTGAAGCCGCGAGCGTACTCGACGAACCAAGGGCCCCTATTTGCGAGCGATCCGCCGATTGCGTATTCCTTAACAGTTGGAAGAGTCGCGTTCGCACCGCCGGCGCCAGCGATTCGGCAAACGTGCCGGCCAGATGATTGTCGTCACGGTAGACGAGTAGATCGTGCTGCATGGCAGGACACGAACGTCCTGGACAAATCAAGTCGTTCATATCCAGAAAGTAAACATCTGTCAGACCGTCCGCGGCCGCTCGCTCGGCGGCATAGGCCGCCTCATTGAGTGCTGAGGCGGCGCTGAAGTCGCAGGACTCGCCACCCAGCGGCCTGCCCGCTTCGCGTCGCACCACGCAGGCAGGAATGTTGAACGGTGGGAGCGGCGTATCTCTCAGCACCACGATCGGAACGCCGGCACGCGAGAGCTTTTGCAGAGTGCGTCGGGTACCTAAACGGATTTCCTCCACGGGCATCAGAGCCGCTGTAATAAAGTCGCCCCGAAGGGTCGCGCCGTTGTAACTCGACATCACCACCGCCGAAGGACGGATCGCGATGATCTTGTCGATCGCGCGAGCACGCCATTGCTTGCAATGATCGGCCGCCGTCGACAACTGATGCGGATTGATGTCGCTCGCGGCGCAACCTGGTCTCAGGACCGTGACGAGGCGCCAGGCCTCCAGATTGGCCGCCGTGCGCATCGGATTGACCCATTGCATCGAGTGCGAATCGCCGAACAGAACCAGGGTTTGTAATGCGGCCGCGGCGCCGAATTCGCATACTTTGACGTCAAATGAGCGGCCCTCACTCCAGCAATTCCTCGGTATATCGCCGATGTCGGACGCGGCTGCTTCGATTGACTGCAACTTCTGATCCATCATCAGCTGCTGGCGTCCAAATATCATCAATGTCCACGCCGAAGCGACGGTCAGCACCGTTGCGGCGGCGGCGAATCCCAACGACAGTCCCGATCGGGCGCTCAGGTATGGGTTTACTCGAACAGGACTCTCCACCAAGCGGAAGGTCAGTATCGCAGCGAGAAAGGCTGCGATCGCTGCCGCGACCTTGCCGCCGACAGAGATGTCAGGGAAAAGAACCGCGCCGAATACCACAAAAGGCCAGTGCCAGAGATACCAGGAGTACGATCGGGCGCCGACGAATTGCAGTGGCGCGGCGCTGAGCACCGCGCTTATCCCGCGTTGCGACGCTTTGGCTCCGGCGAAAATCGTCGCAAGTGCCCCGCTGACCGGGAACAGTGCGATCCAGCCTGGGAAGCCTGCGCCTCCCTTGACCACCACGGCCGTGCCTAGAATCATCGCGATGCCGAGGATTCCAATAGCAACCGCGCCGCGGGTGCCTACCGATGTCATTGAAACTGGCAGCAGCGCCAAAAGTCCTCCCGCCGCGAACTCCCAAGCTCGCGCGGGCAACTCGTAGAATGCGACGGTCGGCACGCGTTGTGTGGCATAGACGCAGCACATGAATGAAACAGCGGCGAGCGCACCAAGAATCCAGATCGATCGCCGAGCTCGATTCGGACCTCGGCTGGCCAGCAAGATCAGCAACGGCCAGATAAGGTAGAACTGCTCCTCGAGGCCGAGCGACCACGTATGGAGTAAGGGATTCCCCTCCACATTCGGTGCGAAATAGTCGGCAGCGCCGTGGTCGAAGAACACGTTGCTCACATAGAGCCCAGCCGCGCCCGCGGCGCGCGCAGTGAATGCGATTTCCTGCGGCGCAAATGTTGCGGCGGCAGCTAAGGTAGTCACCAAGAGCACGAGAGCGCACGCCGGCAGGAGCCTTCGCGCACGACGCGCGAAGAATCTGCCGAAGTCGATGCGAGTCGTCGCGCGATACTCTGTGGCTAGCAGCCCTGTAATCAAGTATCCGGAGAGCACAAAGAAAACATCGACGCCGACGAAGCCACCGGCGCACCACGAAATGCCACAGTGACAAGCGACAACGAGTAAGACCGCTACGGCCCGCAATCCTTCGATATCGGGTCGAAAGGAATCACCGGGCTCGGGGGCAGTCATGTCAGGATTAATCGTGTCACGTCCGACAAAACGATAGCACCATTCCCGCGTCGAATTGCGTGACCTGGCTCTAAGGCCGCACCGTCTGACGACAATGCCCGATCGTGCCAGTCGCCCAGCCGGGATCGAGCTGGCGGGTACGGCGCGGTGGAAACATGGCAAGGAGCGGGTTCAGATGTTCCTCAGCGAAAAATGGCCGGCGTGGCAGCGTGCGGCGGTACCGATTTACCTGTCGCCGAAGTTATAGCTGAATCCAAGCCCGACCCACTCCCAACGGCGATTGCCGGTCCCCACGTACGGCGGACCATTCTTCTCGGTGATCTTGTTGAAAATTGTCGGGGCATAGAACTCGGAGCGATACGTTGCATCGATAACTATTTTTGCGTTCTTGGTGAAAGAATACGCAAGCTCGGCCTTCGCCGACGCCCCAAAGAGAACCCCGTTACGGTTGCTACTGCTAAACACATTGAAGTTCTGTTCTGAAGCCGCGCAGAAGAAGGAGGGACAGCGGTTGACCTGGGAATCAGTGAAATTGGCGTGATAGAGAAGCCCCTCGGCTCCGAGTCCGACCGAGCCCACGAGCCGATTCGAAAACGTGTACTCGCCGCGTAGTTCCGATTCAGGACCCAGGTCGTAATCCTCGTCTTCCTCATCCTCCTCGCTCGAGTACGCCGAGGTCTCTGAGCATGTGGTAATGCGCCTCGAGCACTCCGGCCAGCGAGATTTTCCAGGGATCATTATTCGTGATTACCACCGGCGGCAAGCCAAAGCCGAGATCCAGCTCGAGGACTTTGGTCATGACATGCGCGTTCAACCCTCCCCTAAAAGCGTCAATGCCCGTGAAGCCGTCGGACGGCGGCTTGTTGTACAGATACCCGATATCTAATGGTGATCCCACCGGCACCTGAGCGGCGCGGCTGCGAATGCAGGTGCCACGCCGCTGGTTGCACTGCGCGGTGGCCAACGCCTGCGCGCGCATTTGCTGAGTTACCGCGGCCGTCGTCTCATCCTGATGCAGGAAGAGCGCCCGGCCCTATCGACGCAGGACTTGGCACCGCTCGGTCTGGCACGTCGAGAAACGGAGACTCTAAAATGGGTTGCGTGCGGCAAGACCGACGCGGAGATCGCGCGCATCCTGAGCATCTCGACACGTACGGTAAATCACACGTTGGCTCGTGTGTATCGCAAGCTCGGCGTGGAGGCGCGGCTCGCGGCGGCGCTGCGCGCCGCACGGGTCGCGCTCAGTGTGACTAAGGCGCGCGTCATGGCGCGCGATAAGGATGGCACCACTGGCACTGCGCCGATGCCGCACAAGTCGCGGAAAAATAAGGGAATGTAATGGCGGAGAGAGAGGGATTCGAACCCTCGAAGGGCTTTTGACCCTTACACCCTTAGCAGGGGTGCGCCTTCGACCACTCGGCCATCTCTCCGCAGCGTAGCAATCATACGCATGGGCTTCAGGCACGGCAAAGCGCGGCCGCCGTCGAGGCGCACGCGCCGCAGTGGCGTCGGGTCTAACTGGTGGTCGTCGGCTCGGCCTCGGCTTTCTCGGCTTTCTCGGCTTTCTCGCTACTCTCGGCACTCTCGCGCTTGATACGGTGAAAGATCTCCTCGCGCTGCACCGATATGCTCTTGGGTGCGTTGACGCCCAGCCGCACCTGATTGCCCTTGACGCGCAGCACCGTCACGGTGACGTCCTCACCGATCATGACGGTCTCACCTACTCTACGCGTCAGGATAAGCACTCGTCGGTCCTCCAATGTAACTGTGTCGCTTCATGCGATCCGTGCCGTGCCGCCGGCCCGTACCCAATGGCGCCCACTATCGCGCAAATTCGCGCACTGAAGATTAAAATTCCTCAATGTGTCGGTGCGCTCAAGCGTGAGCGAACCCATGGAGCGACGCTGGCGAGCGCTTGATCCAGCGTCTGCGGTCTGCTGCCGCCGGCTTGCGCGAAGTCCGGCCGGCCACCGCCCTTACCACCTACTTGAGCGGCGACACTGCCGATTAGTTCCCCGGCTCGCACGCGCGCGGTCTGATCGGCAGTGACTCCGGCAACCAACAGCACTTTGGATTCCGAGTCTACCGAACCGAGCACGATGATGGCCGAGCCCAGTCGACTCTTGAGCTGATCGAGCGCCGAGCGCAGCGCACCTGCGTCCGCGCCGTCGACGCGCGTGGCCAGCACTTTGACGCCATCGACGTCGACCGCCGCGTCGGCTAGATCGCGACCGGAACTCATCGCAAGCTTGTCCTTGAGCGCGCGATTCTCCTTCTCGAGAGCGCGATTGCGCTCGAGCGCCTCGCGCACCTTGTCCGTCGCCTCATCGCGCGAGCCATGCACCAGCTGCGCCACCTCGCCCAGCAGGCCGTCGATGCGGCGCACATGGTCGAGCGCCGCCTGGCCCGTGATCGCCTCGATGCGTCGCACGCCGGCGGCAATGCCCGATTCGCTGACGATGTGGAATAGTCCGATATCGCCGGTGCGCGCCACGTGCGTGCCACCACACAGCTCGGTCGAGAAATCGCCGAACGACAGCACGCGCACGCGCTTGTCGTACTTCTCGCCGAACAAGGCCATGGCACCGGCCGCAATAGCCTGCTCGTAGTCCATTTGTCGGATCGAGGCATCGTGGTTGGCGCGAATCTCGGCGTTGACCAGGCGCTCGATCCGCTGCAGCTGCTCGGCGCTGACGGCCTGGAAGTGCGAGAAGTCGAAACGCAGCCGGTCCGCTGCCACCAGCGACCCTTTTTGGACCACGTGCGTTCCCAGTTCGCGGCGCAACGCCGCATGCAGCAGATGCGTGGCGGAATGATTGAGGCGGATCGCCTCACGGCGCCCGGCATCGACGCGGGCCGTGAGCGTATCGCCGACTTTGAGCGTACCGCTCGTGAGCTCACCGCGGTGCGCGTGCGCGGCCCCGCGCTTTTGCGTATCTTCGACTACGAACAGCGTCTCGGGCTCCCCGATCAGTTCGCCGGCATCGCCGATCTGCCCTCCGGCCTCGGCGTAGAACGGCGTGCGATCGAGCACCACTTCGCCTCGCTCGCCGTGCCTGAGCGCCTGGACGCTCTGACCATCGCGCAACAGCACTAGCACTCGGCCCTGCGATGCAAGCTCTTCATATCCGCGAAATTCGCTGCGCCCGGCAATCTGGGCCCCGCCGCGCTGATCGACGCCAAACCGGCTCGCCGCGCGCGCGCGCTCGCGCTGCCCTTCCATTTCACGCTCATACCCCTGCATGTCGAGCTGCAGCCCACGCTCGCGGGCAATGTCGGCCGTCAGATCCGGCGGGAAGCCGTAAGTGTCGTGCAGCAGGAACACCAGCGACCCTGGCACGGTGGCGCCGCCGGCCTCGCGCATGCGCAGGTCGAACTGCGCCATACCGGCCGAGAGCGTCTCGGCAAAGCGCTGCTCTTCGAGCTTCAGTATGCGCGCGACCTGCTGCGCCTCGCGCCCGAGCTCCGGATACGCATCGCCCATGGCTGCTACCAACGCCGGCACAAGCTCATGGAAGAATGGCTGCGACTGGCCGAGCTTGTAGCCGTGGCGCACCGCGCGCCGAATGATACGGCGCAGCACGTAGCCGCGACCTTCATTCGAGGGCATGACGCCATCGACGATCAGAAAGCTGCAGGCGCGGATGTGATCGGCAATCACGCGCAACGACGGCGAGTCGAGCGCGGTGCTGCCGGTCACGCTGGCCGCGGCGCTGATGAGTCCGCGAAACAGATCGATATCGTAGTTGGACTGCACGCCCTGCATGATGGCAGCGACGCGCTCGAGTCCGGCGCCGGTATCGACCGAGGGTTTGGGCAGCGGCCTCAGCGTGCCGTCGGCGGCGCGGTCGTACTGCATGAACACCAGGTTCCAGATTTCGACGAAGCGATCGCCCTCCTGCTCTGCCGAGCCCGGCGGTCCGCCTGCGAGCTGCGGCCCATGATCGAAGAAGATCTCGCTGCAAGGCCCGCACGGCCCGGTATCGCCCATGGCCCAGAAGTTCGAGGTCTCGCCCATGCGCGTGACGCGCGCGGGGTCAAGGCCGATCTCGCCGGTCCAGACACGCGCCGCCTCATCGTCGTCGCGATAGACCGTGATCCAGAGCCGCGCCGGGTCCAGATGCAACCGTCGCGTCACGAACTCCCAGGCAAATGCGATTGCCTCACGCTTGAAATAATCGCCGAACGAGAAGTT
>Ga0116223_10000721_pt1 | contig 38431 bp, 31 predicted proteins | sample Sb_taG_3_FD_90092 | JGI IMG/M metagenome (GOLD analysis project Ga0116223, IMG submission 90092) | Peat soil microbial communities from Weissenstadt, Germany - Sb_50d_a_PC metaG | ecosystem: Environmental > Terrestrial > Soil > Wetlands > Peat | place: Germany: Weissenstadt | collected 2010-09-21 | reverse complement strand
GATGCGCCTCCAACAACTTCCGTCGTAGATCGTCAGAATAGGCCTTCGCCATCTCTTGCTTGCAGCCGGATCGCCAGAGCTGGTCTATATTATCTCAGAAAATGGTCTAGTGCCGGCGGTTATCATCGGGCCGGGATGGCTGTACCCATGTCGTGGGAGATATTGGGGAAACGGAGGCTCCAGATGGACGTGACCGGCCGGTCTAATGAACAACCTTGGGGTCAGGACGCAGACTCAGGAACGGCCGGAAGGAACTCGTAAACGCCCGCTTGGGCCGCAAGTGAGCTGCCTTGGAACGGTCCGAATTCTCCCAGGGCGAATAATTCGTGCAAGCGATCCCCGGTCTTGTTGAGATTGGTGTAGTGCCGCAGACGGCTCTTGAACGGGGCGCTGACGCGGGGCTGCTCCGGATCGACCTCCCACGGATGGACGTAGCTGATGACCGGCAGACCCTCCCGCCAAGCGCGGTGGACGCCCCAGCGCGTGTACCAGGCGGGCAGCAGGCGCAGGTAGCCGCCTCCCCCCACCGGCAGATTCGGTCCGACGACATTCCGTCCAAAAGCGATGCGGAACGTGGTCATGGGGTACTCGATGATGGGTCCGGATGCGGTGGTTACAACAAACGGACCGCGCGGGGCATCGGGGACTCCGTACACGTCGTGCGAAACGGGGAAGACGCTCGAGTCGTACTGGAATCCGGACTCCACCAGGATTTCCAAGGCCCAGCGGGACTGGTGGGTGATCGAGAAGCTGGGCGCGCGGTAGCCTGTGACCGGTCGACCGCAGGCGTCCTCGATGGCGCTCTTGGCGCGTGCCGTATCCTGCCGAAACTCCTCGGGCGTTAGAGTGTAGATCAGGCGGTGCCAATAGGAATGGCACGCGGGTTCATGTCCGCGCGCCACGATTTCGCGGACTAAGCCGGGGAAGCGCTCGGCCACCCAGCCTAGAACGAAGAACGTCCCATGCACGTGGGATTCGTCGAATAGATCCAGAAGGCGGCGGGTGTTGGCTTCGACGCGCGGCGTGTATTCGGACCATTGCGCGCGATCGATGACTCGCGCAAATGCCTCCACGTGGAAGTAATCTTCCACGTCGACGGAGGCTATGTTGGGGCCGCGCATTCTATAGTCGATATTAACAGCCGTGTCTTTCTATGGCGGCCGTGTAGATTTCAGCCATCCTTTCAGCCGCGGTTTGGCGGGATAAGTGCTCGCGGACGAAGCGCTCTCCGGCGGCGGCCAGGGTCTGGCGAAGCTGAGGGTTCTCGATGAGGCGGCGTAATGCGGCGGCCAACGCGGCGGGGCTTCCCGGGCCGAACAAGAGGCCGGTCGCGCCAGCTTGGACCAGTTCGGGAACGCCGCCGACGTCGGACGCCACCACAGCGCACTGGCAAGCCATGGCTTCCATCACGGAATTCGGGAACGCCTCGCTGCGAGAGGGCAAGACGAATATGTCGAAGTTGCGCAGCCAGCCGGCGATATCCGCGGTCGCTGGTTGCCAGACGCAATCTTCGGCGACGCCGGCCTCTCGCGCGCGTTGCTGGAGCCGCTCGCGCTCCGGCCCACTGCCGACGATCACCAGCTTCATCCGGGCAAGCCGACCGCGCACGAGAGCAAACGCCTGAATCAGAGTAGCCAGATCTTTTTCCGGACGCAACATGGACACGGTGCCGATGACGAACGCGCCGGGGGGAAGGCTGTCTGGACGGACCGCCGGCGCGGGATGGAATCGTTCGAGATCGATCCCGTTGCGGCATACCTGCACCAGCGATTCGCGGACGCCTTCGTCTTCGATCAGGTGCCGCTTGAGATACTCGCAGTTCACCACGATGCCGTCCACCCGGCGATCGGTCCATCGCAGCAACCTGCGGTATTCCGGAGTCAAGGCGCGGTCGCCTCGCTGGCTGGTTAACATCGCGGCGCGCGTTAGGTAGCGTGTGACGGGCGTGGAGAACACCGCGAGAGGCGCGTCGAAGGCATGCACCAGCCGGATGCCGTGGCCGCGGATAAAGCGCGCCAGATTCCAGGCTCCCGTCAAGGCCCCGCGGGACCGGAAGGACTTCACGGGGAAATGAATTACCGGGACTCCCTCGGCACGAAGCTGATCGGCGCGCAGCCCGGTGGGGCGGAAGGTGCCGGCGTAGGGCTCGAAGCGCGAACGGTCCAGGCCGAGCGCGATCTCGGCTAGCTGGCGCTCGCTCCCGCCGCCGTGGAGTTCGCGCGCCAGCAGCAGGACCGGATGAGGCGACTTCATGGAACCGGGGCCGGGCAGAAACAAATCACACTATAGAACATTTTTGCGGCGACACCGCGAGTTCGGGCCGGATCGCGTCTCACCGGCAGGGCGCGGTGTACCATGAGGGATTGCGTCAGTCCACAAATGCGGAAGCAGCGGGCGCGAAAGTAACGGGACCATGAACAGCCGAGCGATGGACGGCGAGCCAGCCAGCCGCGGGCGGAGATTTGTCACCAACGTCGTGTGGAACTGGATTGGCACCGCGGCCAGCCTGTTCACCGGGTTGATCCTGTCTCCGATCCTGATCCGCAAGTTGGGGCCGGACGGCTATGGCGTGTGGGCGCTATCGTTCGCCATGGCCGACTACTACTGGTTCTTCGACTTCGGATTTCGTTCCGCCACGGTGAAATATGTTGCGCACTACACGGCCACCGGGGAACCCGGCAAGGTTGGAGAAGTGATCAGCACGTCCTTGATCTATGCCGGGCTGGTGGGTGGAGCGACGCTGGCGGCGGTGGGGCTGTCGGCGCGAACCATCGTCAAGTTTTTTCAAGTCGCTCCGGAATACCAGGAGACATTCGCCGTGGTGATCGTTATGGTGGCCGCGAGCTGGTGTCTGGGTCTGATCCTGGGTCTTTCCGCGATGGCGTTAGAGGCCGTCCAGCGGTTCGACATCACCAACCGCGCGGCGGTGATGGCAACGGCATCGCGCGCGGTGAGCCAGGGGCTTTTGCTGTACCTCGGGTTCGGCTTGATCCCGCTGGCTGCGGTCACCGTGGGAAGCCAGATTCTGGGTTATGTGCTCAATTACGCGGGTTTCCGGCGGGTTTTCCGGGGCGTACCGATTGGTTTCCGTCAGGGAAGCCGGTCGGCGTTCCGGCAGTTAGGGAGCTTTGGAATTCACAGTTTCTTGATTACCATCTCCACGCAGTTTCAGAATCAGGCGGCTCCGGTGCTCATTGGGCATTTCCTGCCGGCTGCGTTTGCCGGATTCTACAACCTTCCGATGCGCCTGATTCAATACACCGCGGAGTTCATCGGCCGGATTGGAATCGTCACCAATTCGACGGCGGCGGAATTGTCCGCGAAGGGTGACTCCCGAGGGTTGGCACAACTGCCGATTTTCACGAATCGATACTGTTTGGTGGTTTTCATGCCGCTCGCGGTATTGTTCTGGGGTTACGGCCGGCAGTTTTTCGAGTTCTGGGTGGGCCCACAAACTGCGCCCTATTGCGCGGCGGTGCTGCCGATTCTTTTGGCGGGAAACCTGATTGGCGTCGTGGGTCAGTTCAGCTCGAGCATGTTGCTGTTGGGGATGGGGCGGCATCAGAGATACGCCCAAAGCATGGTGGTCGAGATGCTGCTGGGGCTGGGATTGCTGGTAGTTACCATCCCGCGTTATGGAATCGTTGGAGCGGCATGGGTCACTGCGGCATTGATGGCCGCGAATCGGGGGCTGTATCTCTCGTATCTCGTCAGCCGGAACATCGACATGAGCCTGGCGCGATATTTGTACGAAGTGTATGCGGGGCCCGTGCTCAGCGCGATTCCTGCGCTTGCGCTTATGGGCGTGCTGCGGGCGACGATTCTGCCGGGAAGCAGCTGGCTTCAACTCGCCATCGCTGGAGCCACGGGTGCGCTGGCGGTGTATCTGGTCGGGTTTTTCACCTGCGTGGAGCCACAGCATCGCCGTTTGATTTACAGCGCGGTCTCCGCGCAGTGGTCCCGGATCACAAAGTGAACCCGGCGCGCTGACTGTCGGCCAGCGGGTCAGTCACAGATCAAGCTGCTTGTCCGTATCCGGATGTTCTCCTCGTGTTGTCCACCACTTAGCGGGGGGCGGCAGCGAGCACGACACACGCCAGTGAAGCGGCGTGCGCTTAGGCTCGGGGCAGGAGAGGGGTTCACGAGAACATGCATAGGCAGTGGCTTCTGGGGATTACTGTCGCGGCAGGATTCGCTGGCGCGCAAACACAGGTAGATCTGGGCAAGCAGTCCAACGACGTGGATTTTTCGCAAGCGGCTTCGACCCGACCGTTGAAATCGGGGGCCACGCTACCGTCGACTTGCGCGGTGGGTCAGATGTTCTACCTGACCAGTGCGGTGGCTGGGACGAATCTTTACGGGTGTACGGCCGCGAATACTTGGATGCCCGAAGGGAGCGGCGGCGGCAGCGTGCAGAGCGCCAGTCAACTAACCGACCTGCAGCCGGTGCGCACCAGCAGTACGGTGTTGACCATCGGTCAGAATTGCTCGGCATCGGCGCCCTGCAACGTGGCGCTGAATGGCACGACCTACAAATTCGCGAGCCCGATGACGATCACGAATGCGGCCATTTCACCGCTGACGGCGCTCGGCTACGTCTCGGATGGAAGCGACGGGCAGAGCGCGGGGACCTTCGTGGTCGCAAACAACGCCGCGTCCGGCTTGACCTGCTCAGGAGGGTGCGTCGTACTAAACAACGTATCATCCTTCCCAGTATCCGCGGGGGTGGTCACCGAGTTTGCGTGGACCGCGACCGGCACGAACGGGCAGTGGGATGTAACCGGATATACGGATTGGAGACCGTTCGAAGGAGGCGGGAACCGGCTCTATTCCACCAACGGAAACTGCGCCGTATCGCAGTCTTCGGCTGGGACCGGGCTCGCGTGTTCCGGCGGCGCGTGGTCGGACCTGCATAGCCCCACCAGCACGACGTCGCTGAACATGGGTCCTTACGCTACTTCGTTCACGTGGAACGATCCGAGTCTGGGCGACCCGAACTTCCACTATGGGATGCAGTTCACAGACACGGTAGACGCCAACTCGACACTCAATAACAACTTTTCGGCTGAGGCGATGTTCAGCCACAACTACCTCTTCAACTGGGGTCAAGCGCTGTACGGAAGCGGCACCAATGCGAAGCGGACGGCCTCCATCAACAACGATTCCATGACTTCCGTTGGATCGGGTCAGAATATCATGAATAACGCCGTGCTTAATTGCTGGGGCATGAGCGATTGCGCTCGGGATAGCACGACGATTACTTACGCGGGTGGAAATGTCGCCGGAGATGAGGCGCGCGGATTTACTGTGGTGAGCCGGCTCCAGCAGCTCGGCAATTTGGTAAAGACCACGTTAAGCAGCGGGCCCACGCGTTCGGGATGCCCCGCTAACATGACGCTCACGCAGAGCGTCACAGCCAATGTCACGCCGCAAGCGGTAACGGTTTCCTCCAACGCCGGTTGTCAGATCGGGGATTGGCTGGTGGCGGACTGGAACGGCGCTACGGGCTACCCTAACTGGGACGCGATCCAGATCACCAGTGTCGGGAGCGGGACCATCACTGGCCGCTTTACGGCCAATCATGCCAGCGGAGCGACGGTGAAGGCCGGCGTCGTATTGACGGTATCCAGCACATTTGAACTCGGCCAGGATCGCGTCCTGGTCGATCTGAGTGGATCTTCTTACGCCACCGGGACGGCGACCGCTTCGAATACTGCCATCACAGGCAGCGGAACGGCATGGTCGAACTCGATGGTGGGCGGAGAAACGATCAGTCCTGGATGCTTTGCCTTTACCGGCGACGATCAGACTTATTCCCCGTTCGGTACCGGCGCGAATGCGCTGCGCTCCTGGTGGGAGATCAACGCCAGCTCGGTCACCGGCGCGACCACGCTGTCGATTTTTAGCTTCAGCGTGCCGGGGGCTGGGTTCTACAACGGCGTGGGATCGGGCGCTTATGTAATTCGTCCCTGTGCTCGCATTGTATTTATGAGCGGCAATACGGTGGTTTTGTCTCCGAACAGCTTCACTTGGACTAACGGGGATGCCATCGAGCAGGCCCTGACTCCCTATCCGGATGTACAAGGATTCAATTATTTTGTGTCGGGGTACACGCCGGGAGGGATTTACCGGGGTTTCATGAATATCGCCAATAATGGCGGCCAGCAGCATGGGAACGTGTTCACGGTCCAGAACATTATGGTGGGGAACACCAGCAGCTCGAGCCCCTCGGCATTTCACGCGTTCCTGGCCGATGCCGGAGGTAACGGCTCCAATCCGATGCTGGATTACATTCTGGACTTTGGGAACACGACGCTGAAGTCCGGGTCTATGCGCCTTCCGAGTCCGTTCAATCCCGCGACTAACGGCGACATCACATGGAATCAGACTGCCGCTACCGTGGGCACGGCGCGGGATGGGAGTTCGGCTACGGGCCTGGAGTTGTGCGGACTGGGCGGGGGCGGGGGCGCCAGGCCAGATGGATGTTTTTACGGCGATCTCCGGAACACCCATCCCATGGCTCGCATGCAGTCCCATGGCTTGGAAATCGACGGCGGCAGCGACGACGTCCTGTTCGCCATGAACAAGACCAATGACGATCTGTTCATTCATACCACCACGGGCGGCCATATTTTAAGCGGCGGGCAGTACATTAATCATGGCTTCCTGGCGGAAATCGGTATTAACGGGACTGAGTTGCCGTACTATGTGTTGGGCACCAATACATCGGGAACGCCGGGGTTCTTTGCGCTTCCGGAAGCCGCGGCTATTAGCGGAACAAATCATCGCTCCATACGTCTGGGCGTCGGCGCGTCGGTTTGGAATGGCTCCGCGGAGAGTCCGGTTTGGGCGTTCTGGGATCTGGAACCTGATAGCAACGCCACTAACGCAACAACCCACGCTTACCTCTATGGACCGTGCGCTTCTCCGATCACAAACAACTGTCAATATTTGGCGGCCGGCCTGGACGGCTTAACGGTCACCGGACCGGCGGCGGCGGACTACTGGGCGTCTACCCTGGGTACGGCCATTGCCGCGGCAGCCACAATTGCGCCGGCGAAATACATCACGCACGTGACCGGCACGACGGCGATTACGACCATCACGCCTCCCGCGGCGTGTAGCGCTAGTGGGAAGTCGTGCCTGCTGGTGCTGGTCCCGGACGCAGCCAACGTTTACAACACCGGTGGGAATATCGCCAATGCCTTAACCGCAACCGTCAACGTTCCGGTTCTCGCGGTTTATGACAATTCGGCTGGAAAGTGGTACTTGAAATGAAAGCCATCATGAAAGTGTTGTCGGCGATTTCGCTAGCGGCGCTATTAGGTGCGGCCGCTCCCAATGCGGATGTCAAGCGCGAGGAGCAATACTCCGACCGATTGCGAAAGGCCCAGCGGGAGTACATCCGGATCATGGAAGAATTCGATCATTGGTGCTCGTCGCATGGTCAGCGGGTCGGCGCCAAGGGAGCGCAAGGCGACTTGGGATGCGTGGCTCCCCCGACGCAAGCGGCCACGCCCGCGCCGGCTCCGGGGAAGCCCGAAGAGCGACGGTAGATTCGGAGTCGAAAAGGAGGGCCATGCTACCGTAATGGTCATGGCGCTCCGGTTGGGTAGTTTGGGGCTGTTTGCGCTGATCGGGTCAGTCTCGCTGCCGGTTTTTGCAGCGGTGGGTGGTGTTGCGGTCACAACAACCTCGACGCAGGCAGTTCTTTCGTTCACCGTCACCGATCCGGCACAGTGTAGCGTGCAGATTTTCGGTTACTCGTTGCAGGGCGCGCTCGCGGACGACACCAATCCGGACCTGTTTCCGGGTGCGCAACTGTGCAATCGTGCTGGGGCGACGTTCGTTGGAACCACGGTCACTTTCGTGGCTGGTTTGAGGACGTCGGCTCAGGCTAGCGACGGCAAGATGCACTCGCGGGCGTTGACGGCGCAAACGCCATATTTCTATCGGATCACCGACATGGTGGACAACGGGACTGCGCAGGGGTCTTTCACCACGGACAGTCCCCCTGCCGGGAACTTGTACCCGGAGCAACCTCCGTTTGACCCGGATGCCTGGGACAAACGGGCATATCCGCAATTTGACTGGACCCCGGCCCAGAGGAATCAAATGCTGACAGATCCGAGTACGGGTCTCCTCGTGAAGCGCGTGACATTTGCCTCCGACGCTTTCGCGGATACACAAAACAGCACCTACGGTGGGGCTCCGCAACTGGCCGCTGGAGTGGTCGCCGGTGGGAGTTGTTCCAACGGAGGCAACCTCAAGACGGCCGGCGCCAGTTACGCGACTTGCACCGGAGCGGCGACTGTATTCATGCCTCTGCCTGTTTTTCAAATGCCGGGTGGCGGCGTATTCACTAACTGGTATCCGCGGTTCAACGTGGACGATCTCCTGCTGTACCTTTTTGCAACTGCCGATACCGCCGCGGCTCGAGCCAGAGACGGCAGCGATTCGGTCACAGTATGCCTGGCGCAGGGCGCCAATCTGCCGTGCTTGTCTACACAATTCAGGGTCACGTTGAAAAAAAGCACCGGACTCACGGGTGCCGTCAAGATTCCCGGCAGCGCTCCAGCGCCGGTCTTCGCGAACTGGGGATACACGCCCCTGCATGGCGACGTGGTGCCAACCCAAGGCACGGTCGGCGTGAATGGAAACACCGTCGCGATCACGAATCCGGGCCAAGCGACTACGTTCCAAAACGCGTTTAACGTCGATTGGCCGGCGGGGAGCCAGATTTACATTGCGGGTTCGTCGGCGTGGGGTTGTGCGAACAACTACTGCACGATTGCCTCGATTCAATCCGCGGTGCAGTTGACGATGGTGGAGACTTGCAGCGCCGGTTGCCCCACCTCGACGGCCTACGAAGGCCGCGCCTTCGGATTTAAGATTGTGCGCCAAGGCGGGAGCGGGTCGGTCAATCTCAGCTTCGGATTTGAGGCGGCGATGTCCACGTCCTGGTCGGTTGAAGAGGACGGCGTCACCCAGCACTGCAATTCGAATCCGGTGACGGTGTTTAACGACGCGAGCGGGAATCCGTATCCGGGATACACGATGCAGGGGTACCTGTGCACGTTCCAGCACGAATGGGCAGGACCGGCTTTTTGGCTATTCATTTCGAAAGATCAGAACGGCGCGCCGCTCGGGGAAACCCGCCCGCTGGGGCCCTTGGGGTTCTCGTACTTGGTTTCCTGGAATTCGAACGGCGCCCAATTTCCGCACGGCGCCGTTATTACCTTCGCGGGCTGGGACCCTTCGAACGGGTCCAGGTTCTTGGGAACCGCGTCTTACAACTCTGGCGCGACCGAGTTGCTGGTGGCCGGAACCTACGATGTCACTAAGCCCGGCTGCAACCCCGCCTACATGAACTGGGTCGGATATTTGCATTACGTTCCTACGTTCCAGTTTCCTCCCGACACCTGTTTCACCTACACCAACCTGACGAATCCTTCCGCGAATCCGGCCATGGACCTGCGATCGCAGATCGTGCGCGCCTATGCTAACTACAACCCGGGCATGGACCTCGGCGGCTTTATCGTTGGAGAAGTAGTGGTCACGGGAGGGTTCGCCCGGACCTGCCTCAGCGCGGCCGGCGCAGGCGATCGCCAGCTGCGAGTGTGCGCGACCTTCGACGCCGCCACCGGAAATCTGATTCAAGTGTTTGACAGTTTTTCAAAATATCCAGGACGCTGGGGTTACGTCCATGGCCCGGTCCACGCGCTGGGGAAGTTTCACTCGCTGACCTTGGATCAACCCTATCCGGCATCGGCCAGCGCTAACAGCGTTTTGTACGGTCCCTTCGAAATGGCCGTGACTGCGGTGAATCGGGCTGGGTTTGGACAAACGCCGAATTGGACCCAAGCCGGGGTCGGCACGGGCACAGCGATTGCCGCCAAGGAAGCTTACGCTTGTCCCACAGGGATCGTGCAGTTTCTGATCGATCAGGGGGCTGCCGGGAACCACTGCATTCAAGTGCGGGTTACTTCAGAGCCGTGCAGTCACACACCGGGGACTCAGCCGATCTACCCGGGCGGGAAGACCGAAGCGCAGCAGTTTCCTTGTACCAGCACGGACGGGACTGCCGCGACGAATCCGGCCTGGTCCAAGTTGCAGAACCTGGCCGTGGGCGATTGGGTTCGGCAAAACGAAACCTACAACGACTACGGTGAAGATTTCATCGTTTCCACCAAAGATGCGATCGCGCCGGATCAAATCGAGATGTGGCTCATCCGGGGAAGCGGCGTATGGCCGAACAATGCGCAACCGCCTTATCTCACCATGGGCGCCACCCATCCGGATGGTTTCGCGCTGGCGATGACGGCAAACTGGATCGACGGCGCGGCCAATTGGGTGATGGATGCGACCGTCGCGAGCGCGAGTTGGGTGCCGGACAACCCGGCGTGGTCTTTGATCCACGGGACAAACTCCGTGGGGTCCAATCCGAACAATAAGACCTCCGTCGCGATCGATCTTCAGGACCAAGGTAAGCTGGCGGGCTTCTATGATGCGCCGATCAGTCAACAAGTGATGCGGCCGCTCCCGGATTTGACGGTGCACAATCCGGCGTGGGCCGGCTCCACTGCAGGGTACGCCGGGCCCCTTCAGGACTACATGAACAACGACCAGGTGGCCGGCGATCCAGCGAGCCGCGCCTGGGTTGTGGACTACCGGCATATCAATCCGTCCGGTGGCGTTGGACCCGAATACCGCACCAGCGTGGCCGCTAACGGTAGTCCGGCGCTGACCTTGGTTCCTAGCACGGCTCAGGTGTACAAGATCGCCGATCCATATTCCGGGGGACCCGCGGATCCGAAGAGCGTCCCTTTCACGCTGTTTGCCGGGCGATTTTTGTTGCGGGACATCAGCGGCCCCGCGACGTCTCAGAGCACGATCAACGATCAGACCAACTTCGCGGCCTGCTATGCGCTTCACGCCGGGGAATGCCGCACCGACTCCAACGCTGGAGACAGATATGTGAGCGTGCCCTTCGCCGCCGGCGAGAGCCAATGCCTGGTCAACCAGTATGAAGAAGTCGCCCCGTGCTTCTTTAACGCGATCCCGGTCGCGGGCAAGATCCAGCAGATGGATGTCTCCGGACCTTTCGATGCGACGGGGGCGCGCCAACGAATGTTGCCGGCGGCGTTCACGGGCATCGGCGGCCAATATCAGTTCTCCGCTCCGAAGATGAGTCCCGATGGCGCGTGGGTGTTCCTGCCGTGCTGGTGGCTGAATGGAGTTCGTTCGGAGGTCTGCGCGGAATACCTGCCGCCCTTGCCGCCTTCGGATGGCATGGTGAGATCCACTTTCGTGCCATACGCGGTGAACGTCGCCGGGCAAACTGGAGACATGGTCCGGGTGTGCTGGGGATATGCGGAGAACGGGCCTGTCGATGGGTCGGCGAATAGTTTGTTCCCGATGCCGCGGCGCGAGCGTGGGTGTTCGGGGGGCGCCCCATTCGCGTGGGCCAGCGAGCCGGCGCAGTACGTTGCGTGCGACAACGGTTGCTCGGTTCAGATCAATTTGATTCCGGGCCGCGTCGCTTACTATGTCGTCGAGCGTGTGAACAGCGGGCTGGTCACAACGTCTCCAGTCGCGGTGGCTGTTCAGAAGTAGTAAGCGGAGCGTACGCGCTCAGAAATACACTAAAAGAGCATGTGTGGAATTGCCGGCTTCGTGACCATCGTTCCAGATGCGGCGCCAGGAGCGGGCGGTGAAGCGGTTTTGCGGCGCATGACCGGCCGCCTCCGCCATCGCGGCCCCGACGATTCCGGTTTCTACTCCGATGGGCGCGCCTTTCTGGGCCATCGGCGCTTGAGCATTATCGATGTCGCCGGAGGGCACCAGCCGGTCTCCAACGAAAACGGCTCCGTGTGGATCACTTATAACGGCGAGATTTTCAATCACGCCGCGATTCGGCCCCGGCTCGAGCGCGCCGGTCATCGTTACGTTTCAAAGAGCGACACGGAAACGGTCGTGCATGCGTACGAAGAATTTGGACCCGCGTGTCTGGATCAGTTCCGGGGGATGTTCGCATTCGCTATCTGGGACGGGAACGCGAGGTCGCTGTTTTGCGCTCGCGACCGGCTGGGCATCAAGCCGTTTTACTACTATTGGGACGGCCGGTTGTTCGCCTTCGCTTCCGAGATCAAGGCGCTTCTGGAACATCCTTCGATCCCCGCGGAGTTTGAGGAGACCCTGCTCGGCGAGTATTTGGGTTTTGGTTATGTGAGCGGAGACCGGACCCTGTTTCGTAACATCCGTAAGCTGATGCCCGGCCATCATCTGCGCCTTTCCTGCAGCAGCGAAAAGCCGCAGATTGCGATCGCGCAGTATTGGGACGTTCCGCGGGCATCAGAGCGGCGGCAGTATGTGACGTGCCAGTCCGAGCAGGATTGGATCGGCGAAACACGCCGCAGACTGGAAGAAACGGTGCGGATGCGCCTGATGAGCGACGTGCCGCTAGGAATGTTTCTGAGCGGAGGAGTCGATTCGAGCGCCATCGCGGCACTGATCAAGCGGAACACGGACGGTCCGGTGAAGACGTTCGCAGTCGGTTACTGCGAAGCCGACTTCAGCGAACTGGGTTACGCTGCCGAGGTTGCGCGCGCGATCGGGACGGACCACCACGAGATCGTTATCGGCCAGGACGAATTCTTCGGCGCGCTCCCGGAGCTGATCTGGCACGAGGACGAGCCCATCGCTTGGCCCTCCAGCGTGTCTCTGTATTTCGTGTCCAAGCTGGCGGCCGAGCAAGTGAAGGTGGTGCTCACAGGCGAGGGCAGCGACGAATTGTTCGGAGGCTATGAGCGCTATCGCTGGAATCTGCTGAATCAGAGATACGCCCCGCTGTACGGCTTGGTCCCGAAGACGATCCGCGGCGGGATCCGGAACGGCGTCGCTACAAGCAAGCTCTTGCGCGCGTCCGTGCGGCGAAAGATCGAGCATACGTTCGTCGGACGGGGCTCCACGCTCGAATCGCTGTACCTGGACAATTTCTATTGCGCGTTTTCCGCCGAGCAACAGGCCCGATTGCTGCGCAAGAGCGCGGGGGCGATCTATTCGAGCTATCGCGAGTATTGGGACGCGCGCGCGGGCGAACCAGTGCTCGCGCGGATGCTCTACGCCGACCAGAAGACCTACCTGGTTGAGCTGCTGATGAAACAGGATCAAATGAGCATGGCGTGTTCCATCGAGAGCCGCGTGCCGTTTCTCGATCACCACTTCGTCGAGTTCGCGATGCAAATGCCCGATGATTTGAAGATCCGTGGCACGACTCAAAAATACGCACTAAAGAAGGCCGTTGAGGATCTGCTGCCGCACGAAATCGTGTATCGCAAGAAAATGGGATTCCCCACGCCCCTGCGCCAGTGGTTGCTGGAGGCGCAAGCCCAACCGAAGCTCGCGGCGCTCCAAGACCCGGACAACTGGCTGGCGGCGTACATCGATTTGGATGAAGTGAACAGACTGCTTGATCTGCATCGAACCGGGCAAGTGGACGCGACGGACCGCATTTGGCGTCTGCTGAATCTCCAGATCTGGGGAGATGTGTTCTTCACCGGCAAGCGTGAACGCTGGCATGCGGCCGTGGGAGAAGCCGCACCCCATCCCGCATGAAGCTGCTCTGGGTGAAAGCTGATTTTTTACATCCGACGACGCGCGGGGGTGAGATCCGAACGCTCGAAACTCTCAAGCGGCTGCACCTGCGGCATGAGATTCACTACGTCGGGCTCAATGACTCCAATCCCGAAGGCGTCGAGCGAAGCTGCGAATACTGTACCCGAGCCTACGCGATTCCCCATCATGTGCCCGACAAGAGCAGTCTTGGATTTGGGTTGCAATTGGCGAGAGGTGTTGTTTCCCCGATTCCCGTCGCGGTGAGCCGTTACCGCTCTCGCGCGATGCAGCAGAAGATCGAGGAACTCCTCCGCCGCGAGGCTTTCGATCGCATCGTGTGCGACTTTCTGTTCCCGGCGCAGAACATTCCGGATTTGTCCCGCTGCGTCCTGTTCCAACACAACGTCGAGGCCGTGATCTGGAAGCGGCGAGCCGCCAATGCGCGAAGTATGATCGAGCGGTTCTATTTCCGATCGCAAGCCCGCCGGATGGAGGAGTTCGAAGGCGAAACCTGCCGCAGGGTGAAGCACATCATCGCCGTGTCGGAAACCGACGCCGCGATCATGCGCCGCGAGTACGGGGCTCAGCGGGTCCACGCCACGCCTACAGGCGTGGACTTGGAGTACTTCTCGGCCCCCGCAGCCGCGGCGCGAACCACGGACCTGGTCTTCGTTGGCTCCATGGACTGGGCGCCTAACATCGAAGGCGCGGAATGGTTCGTGCGCGATGTTCTTCCGTTGATCCGCCAGTGGAAGCCGGAGTGTTCCGTGTCCTTCGCCGGACGCAAGCCGGTTCGCGCGATTCTGGATCTGGCCGCGCGCGACCCCGGCTTGGTGGTCACCGGAACCGTGCCCGACATCCGCCCGCATCTGTGGGGCGCGACCGTCTCAATCGTGCCTCTGCTGACGGGCGGCGGCACGCGGCTTAAGATATTCGAAGCCATGGCCGCTCGCATCCCGGTTGTGTCCACCACCATCGGCGCGGAAGGATTGCCCGTCGAGCACGGCACGCACCTGTATCTCGCAGACGATCCGCAGTCCTTGGCCACGCGCTGTTTGGAACTGATGGAACGTCCGGACATTCGTTCGCGGCTGTCCGGCGCGGCGTATGAGTTGGTTTCTTCGCGCTTCTCGTGGGACGCGGCGGCTAAGGAGTTTGAGCGGCTCCTGTCATGTTGAAGCACCTGATCATTCTGGGCGGCGCGTTTGCGGGCTTCTTCCTGTTGGCTCGCGGGGTCGCGTGGTATGGCCCTTACACTTACGATCAGGCCGACTACATGTACGCGGTTTCGCTGGGGTGGAAAGCGAATGCGTTCGACACGCCGTCGATGCCGCTGGCCGATTTTATGAAGACCGGCATGGGCCGGGGCCGCGACCCCGGCAGCCGCGCCGACTTGTCAGCGGAGATCCGCGGCAGCAATGACGTGCTGTTCTATCGCCACTGGCACGGGCCGTTGTACGGATACTGGCTGTCTCTCACCCAGCGGATTACTGCGGACGCCCGCGCGAAACGCAAGCTCAACTACATATTTTCCGGGGCGGCGGCGATCCTGCTGTACTTCGGCGCGTTGTGGGTGCTCGAAGGGACGGCCGGTCAAATCGCGGCTATTCTCGCTTTGATTTTGTATTTATGGAGTTACGCTGTGGTGAAGAGCTCCGAACTGGCGCCGCACCAGTTGTTTGCTGTGTTAGTCGTCGCGGATTTGTTGCTGTTGGCAAAAATGTTCGACGCCGGCGAGAGGGCGCGGCGTTACTGGTATGCGGCGGTCGTTGTTTCCGCGCTGGCGTTCTGCGTTCTTGAAGTCGCCTTCGCCCTGATTCTCACGGTGCTGTTGTGCGGATGGGCCGCGCGAGAGACTCTGAAGCCAGACTGGGGACTGGCGATGCGGTCGCTCGGCGCCTTCCTCGGAACAGTCCTGATTTGTTGGCCAGCGGCAGTGCTGAAATTATCGCCCGTGAAATCGTATTTGTTCATGGCGTACCTCGCGATCTTTCGGAAAGCTGCGTGGGGCGATGAACTCAGCTTGGGCGCTACGTGGCGGCTGCGGCTTTTGAATTCACCCGTGCCGTGGCTTTTGCTGGCTGTGGGCGCGGTTTATTTCCTCAAGAGACGCAGGACGGTTTCCCGGCTGACTCCCTTCGCAGTGTTCAGCGTACTGATGTTCCTGGCCACATTCCGCGTGACCACGAACGTGGCCCGCTACGAGCTGCCGCTGCTGCCGGGAGTTGTGCTGCTTGGTTCATTCGCGACTGCGCTGGTCCTGGCCGACTGGACTCCAACGCGCCGGAATACTGCGGTGGCGATTCTTGGCGCGGCCATGCTGGTCACCTCCTGGCCCGCGATCCGGTCCCAGCTTTCGGACCCGGTCCAGCAAACCGATACCATACTGGCGCTGCTTCGCGAACACCAAGCTGACGTTGGACGGCGCGCCCTGCTGGTCCCGCACGAACACTTGCCCATGCTGCATTATTACTTCCCCGAAATGCAGTTTCTCACGTATTACGACGAGAGCGAGATCGCCGGTCAAGTGCGTGCCGGGAACATTGTTGGTGTGCTCACGCGGAGTAACCCGCCGCGCCTGGTTCAAAGCTTCATTCAGGGTTTCGGTCAAATCCAACCCCGCGCCCAGTAATAAGCGATCTTAGCGCTTTCGGCGACCAGTCCTAGAAACGCGTCCCACCGGGTGGACCAGTTGGACGCTGCCTTCAGCAAATCCGGAACCGGCCGCGGCGTCGCGGACAACCCCGCTTTGCGGGCGGCGCGAATGGCTCGGAAGGTGTGATAGTCGCTGGTCAGCAACACGACCTTTGCACCGTCGCCCACCAGACGGCGGGCCATCAGGGCGTTCTCGCGCGTGGAGGTCGACTCGCGGTCGACCAACACACGGCTGGGATCGACGCCTTGGCTGACGACGAACTGGCGCATTGCCTCCGCGACTGGATGATCGGCTGGACCGCCGCACAGAATCATGCGCTGAAACGTCCCTTCACGCCAGGCTCGCACGGCATACACGGTGCGCCAATAAGAGACCGGGCCGATGATTCCGTCGGGCTGCATCTCGTTGCCGAACACGACCAGCGTGTCTCCGGAGGCTCCGGTCCAGTTTTCCGAAAGGGCCATGGTCCACCAGCCGACCAATGGAGTCACGGTGACGACTAGCACCAGCAGCCCGAGAGAGAAGATCGCCCACAGGAGGAGCCGGCCCAGAAGCCGCAGCATCGTCCTGCCCTTACCGTTCCGCGGCGGCTACAACAGCGCGCGGCGCCGGCCCCGCCGCCAGATCAAGCACCGGAACTCCGCTGGCGGAAAGCGCGGCGGCGGCATCGGGCGACAGTTTCTGCGTGACCACTACGTGGTCCGCCCAGTGGAGCAACGCGTCCAACGATTCTTCCATGCGCTGGCCGATATGCGGCAGTTTGTCCAGCAGGTAGCGTAGATTGCTGCCGTAAATTCCGGCCAGACGGATGTGCGGGTCCCACACGCGCACGTCGCGCCCTTTCCCGATCAGTTGTTCGATCAGCGGAATCACGGGGCTTTCGCGCAAATCGTCGGTGTTCTCCTTGAACGACAATCCAGCGATGGCCAGGCCCTGCGAAGGGAGCGCCAACACGGCCTCAATCGCGCGATCCAGATACGCCTGGTTGCTCTCGAGCACCGACTCTAACAAGGGAAGCTTCAAATCCCTGCGGCGAGCCTGGAATTCAAGGGCTCGCAGATCCTTGGGCAGGCACGAACCACCGAACGCGAAACCCGGCTTGAGATACGCCGCCGAGGTATTCAATTTACGGTCGCGGCACAGCGTCTCCATGACTTGATGCGGGTCCACGCCCAGCGCTACGCTCAGCGATCCGATTTCATTGGCGAACGAAACTTTGAGGGCGTGGAAGGCGTTGCAGGCGTACTTGATCATCTCCGCCGTCCGCAGCGAGACCAAGCAGATCTCGGAACCGATTGCGGCCCCGCCCAGCCCGGCATAAATACGTCCGACGCGGCTCACGGCTTCTGCGTCATTTCCGCCGACCACGATGAGCGACGGCTCCCGGAAGTCGCGCACGGCAGCGCCCTCGCGGAGGAATTCGGGGTTGGACACGACTTGGAGGTGCGGGAACTCGGCGAACGCCGGCATCACCACTTGTTCGCAAGTCCCCGGGGGAACGGTGCTGCGGACCGCGACGATTAGCGGCTTGTTGAAGCGCGGCGCGCACGCGGCGATATCCGTCGTCACGCGACGCAATTGCTCCAGGCTGGGACTCCCGTTCAGCTCCGAAGGCGTGCCCACGCACAGCATCGCGATATCGGCGGCGTCCAGGGCCTGAGCGGCATCCGCAACCGCGCGGAGACGACTCGCGGAGACGTTGGCTGCTACTAATTCCGCCAAGCCAGGCTCGGAAAACGGCGCCCGACCTTCATTGACGCTCCGCACTTTGTGCGCGTCGGTATCGACGCCGGTGACATCATGGCCCAGGTCCGCCAGACAAACGGCCGTGACGCAACCCACGTATCCGAGGCCGAAGATGGCGATTTTCGCGGGCTCAGCGGTGCTCAAGTTTTCAGTGTACTGCACAGCCCTCGCCGGCGATTTTAGAAAACCGCGGCGGTTGTGTTGTGCGGACTGCCCGTCTGCCGCGGGCGCAGCCACAAAGCCAGCATTACCAGCATCCATAGGATGCCGTAATTATTACGGCGGCCGGAGTCGTGTTCCTCGATCACGTTTCGCATCCGGTCCGCCGAAATCATGCCTCGCGAAAGAAACGCTGGACTGAGCAAGTGATCGTGCAAGAAGTCGCGTAGCGGCCCGCGCATCCACAGTTCCAGAGGCACGCCGAAGCCCTGCTTGGGGCGGTTCAGAAGCTCCAGCGGGAGGCGGTCGCCCAGCGCGCGAATCAGGATGTCCTTGCCTCGTCCGTTGCGCATTTTCCAGGTGTAGGGGATGCGCATGGCCAGTTCCGCCAGCTCTTGGTCCAATAGCGGACAGCGTACTTCCAGCGAATTTGCCATGGACATGCGGTCCACTTTCACCAGCATATCTCCCGATAATTTGGCTGTGGCTTCGAAGTAGATGGCCGCCGACAGGATGTCGGCGCTACTTAGATCGCCCGCGAAGGTCTGACTCCAAAACGCGGTGTCGGCGGGGAACATCCACTCCGGGGCCAGCAATGCGCGGCGCAAATAGTAGGACGCAATGCTGTGTTCGAAATAGCGCGCCAAGGCGGTCTGTCTGCTGACCAGCCGCAGATAGTTTTTGCCATAGGCCGAATAGGGCAGAGCGTCGGCGATCGTTCCTACGCCGCGGCGCACCCACCTGGGAATGCGATCCAGCCAGCGCTGGCGCTGCGTTGCAAAGAAGCTGTCGTAACCCGCGAACAATTCATCGCCGCCATCTCCGGTCAAGGCGACTTTAACGTGGCGCGCCGCGAGTTCGGAAACCAGGAACGTGGGGATGGCCGAGGAGTCCGCGAAAGGCTCGTCAAAGTGATCCACCAGACGCTCGGTGAGCTCGACCGCGTCGGGGCGGACCACCAGCTCATGATGCTCGGTGCCATAGCGCTGGGCCACGCGCCGGGCCCACTCCAATTCGTTGAACGCGGCCTCTTCGAAGCCGATGGAAAATGTTTTGACGGGCGCTCCGGTTTGGAGGGCCATGCTGGCCACGACGGAGCTGGAATCGATGCCGCCGCTCAGGAACGCGCCTAGTGGAACGTCGCTGATCAACCGGAGCCGTACGGACTCGTCGAAGGTCTCGCGCAACCGGCGCACAGTGTCGGCTTCGTTCATGCCCGCGGGGACTTCGGCGCCGGCGGGCTCCGGGAGTTTCCAATAACGGCCTTCGCTGAGATTGCCATTGCGGTAACGCAGCCAGCCGCCCGGAGGCAGCTTGCGCACGCCAGAGTAGGCGCACCAGGGATCGGGCACGTAGCCGAATTGAAAGTACAAACGCAGAGCCTGTTGGTCCATCTCCAGCGGAATGTTGGTTTCGAGCAGGCACTTCAACTCGCTCGCGAAATACAGGCCCTCCGGGCGTTCCGCGTAATACAGGGGCTTTTTTCCGAACCGGTCGCGCACCAGGATCAGTTCGCGGCGGGCCGTGTCCCACAGCGCGTACGCGAACATACCGCGGAGCCGCGTGAATCCCGCGAGGGCTTCTTGCTCCCATAAGTGGAGCAGAGTTTCGGTGTCGCTATTGGTCTGGAAGCGATGGCCGCGCCCGATCAAATCCTGCCGCAGACTTTGATAATTGTAGATTTCACCGTTGAAGACGGTCCACAGCGTGGCGTCTTCGTTGGACATGGGCTGATGGCCCGTGACCAGATCGATGATCGCCAGCCGCCGCATGCCGATCGTCCCGCCTGCGCCGGAGTACAACCCTTCGTCGTCGGGTCCGCGGTGGCGGATGCGATCGCACATGGCGCGGACCAGCGTCCGGTCGCCATCCACAATCTGATGGGGGGCCTCACTCCCGTCAGCGGGATCGCGCCGGATGAAACCGGCTATACCGCACATGCCATCGCCCTACACACTCTTCGATTATTGCAGAGCGTTCGGCAGGGTCCGTTTGCGCCCGGGCCGGATCGGATTGGTATTGGTTCGTCGTCTTTATTTTTCGGCTTGGCCGGGTGTACACTGCTTCTCAGCGGTGGCCAAAGCGATTGCGGCCCTGGCCAGACACCGTCCGCAGTTCCAGCAGGAGGAGCCAGAGATGCATTCCGTTCGCAGAATCCGTGTTATTTGCCTTATGGTGGGAATGGCTTCCGCGGCCGCATTGGCCCAGAGAGCGGATGTAGAAGGAAGCAAAGACCATCCGCTCATCTCTCGCTACCCCGGCTCCGTCATCACGATCTACTCGTCGACGGAGTTTGACGAATATACGTTGCCGTTGGGAAAGTTGCAGGACGGGCAGTGGGCCAAGAGCCAACATTTGGAAGGCAAGCTGACGCGCATCCACTACGAGGTCCCGCCCCAACGGTCAGAGCTGGAAATCTTTCGCAACTACACGCAGGCTCTGGAGCGCGCCGGCTTCCAGACATTGTTTTCCTGCTCCGGCGGAGACCAGTGCGGCGGTGGATCGGTTGGCGCCGTGGGCTGGTGTGGAGGCTGCTCGCCGCGTGAGCTGGCGGCGAAGCTTGCGCGTCCAGCAGGCGATGCGTACGTGAGCCTCTACATGGAGCAGGACAATTCCGGCACCCCGGTCAATATTCAGTTGGACGTCATCGAGATGAAACCCTTGGAGTCGGGACTGGTGGTAGTGAATGCGGAGAGCCTCGCCGGCGATATTACGCGGACGGGCCACGCGTCGGTCTACGGAATCTACTTCGATACCGGGAAGGCCGACGTGAAGCCGGAGTCGGAAGCCGCTCTCACGGAGATTGCCAAGCTCCTCCAGCAGAATCCCCAGCTCAAATTGCATGTGGTGGGCCACACCGACAATGTTGGAAATCTGGCGTCCAACATGGACTTGTCGCAGCGGCGCGCGGACGCGGTGGCGGGCGCACTCACCAGCAAGCACGGTGTCGCCGCCGCCCGGCTTCACGCTGTTGGCGACGGCCCTACGGCTCCGGTGGCATCGAACGACTCGGAGGAGGGACGGGCGAAGAACCGGCGCGTCGAATTGGTGAAGCAGTGATTAGGGAAACAGGGAGTGGCCGGGAGCCAGGCTGTGATCATCGAGTCGAGCCGAGCCCTGTTTACTCTGGGACAGCGACGGAGCGTGCACTATGATGAGAGCTGTGATCGTATGCAAACTGGAGGATCAGGGAAATGAGTAGACTGCCTACCTATCGATTTCTGGTTTGCGTTCTGAGCTTGGGCGCTGCCCATTTTCTGATTCAAGATCTGGTGGCGCAAGATCTGGCGATCACCAACGCTCGCGTGTTTGCCGGCAACGGCACGGTGATTAACTCGGGCACGCTGATCGTCCGGGGCGGCAAAATCGTATCGGTTTCCGCGGGTGCCGCGAATACGCAGGGGCTGAAGACCATCGACGCCAAAGGCATGAGCGCGATCGCGGGGTACATCGACGCGCACCGGCACATCAACACAGGCCCCAATGAAAAAGTGCAGATGCAGCAATTGCTCGAGGCGGGATACACCACCATCTTGTCCGGCGGCGGCCCTGCGGAAGGCAACCTGACGCTCCGAGATCATATCGAAAAGGGCGTCATTAACGGACCGCGCATTATCCCATCTGGGTCGGTGAGACTGACCGGCACTCCTGACGAGGCTCGCGCTGAGGTGCGGAAGATGGCCGCGATGGGGATCAAGTTCACCGGCGAGATCGCGCTCACTCCCAAGCCGGGTCCGACTGCTAAGGAATTGGAAACTCTTCGGGCTATCGTGGATGAGTCGAAGAAAGTTGGCGTCCTGGTTCAGGTTCATGCCGTGAGCCCACAGGCGATGATGGCGGCCGTCGACGCGGGCGTACCCTTGCTGGTTCATACGCCGCATTTCGGGTGGCTGAGTTTTGAGGACGCGAAGAAAGTGGCGGCCGCGGGTGTCAAGCAGCTGTCGACCATTGGCTTCGGAGTGCCGGTGTTCGGTGTGTTTGCGGAGGACAACAAGCCTCGGTTCCGGGACGGGAAAGCGTGGCCTGAGTCGATTCTCGACGGGGACGGGCGGGGGCAGGAAGCCGGTTATAAGGCGGTGAATGCGCGGACTTCGTGGGATGCCGGCGTCATCTACGGTTATGGCACGGATACGAACTACGACCCGAAGGCCGGGCTGGAACATGAGCTGAAGTCCTTGAACCTGATGTTCTCGATGCGCGACATCATCAAGCTGATGGGGCCGAACACGGCTTCCTACATCCAGATGGGGGACCAGCTCGGGACGCTGGAGCCGGGGAAGTTGGCCGACCTGATTCTGCTGGATGGGAATCCACTGGATGGGTATTGGAATATGCTGAACACGAAAGTCGTGCTCAAGGGCGGCGTGATCGTGGTCGACAAACGCTAGGTTAGAGCTACTGTGGAGCACGCACTCCTGCGTGCCACGTCGGCACTTATGCCGACGCTTGGTTTTCTCGCGTGCGGACAGGTGTCGAGACGAGTCTCGACATGGCACGCAGGAGTGCGTGCTCCACGTTCAGCGCGGCGTCGATCCGGTTGGGGCGGCGCGCAGATATTGCACCGGCCAGGACGCCGTCTGGCCCAGCTCTTGGGCGGCGTGCACGCCGAAGTAGGGGTCGCGAAGGAAGTGGCGGGCCGCCAAGACCAGGTCGGCTTGGCCAGTGCGGATGATGTGGTCGGCTTGCGCCGCAGAGGTGATCAGGCCCACGGCGCCAGTGGCTAGTCCGGATTCGCGCCTCACTTGCGCCGCAAAAGCGGTCTGATAACCGGCACCGGCGAAGACTATGGCCTTGGGATGATTGCCGCCGGAGGAGCAGTCCAGCAAATCTACACCCAAGCGGCGCAGGCGCGTCGCCAGTTCTACGGTGTCTTCGATGACCCAGCCGCCTTCCACCCAGTCGATCGCGGAGACGCGCACGAACAGCGGCAGGCGCTCGGGCCACACGCCACGGATCGCCTCCACGATCTCGCACAGCAGGCGCACGCGGTTGTCGAAACTGCCGCCGTAACGGTCGGTGCGATGGTTGCTGAGTGGCGACAGGAATTCGTGCAGCAGGTATCCGTGCGCCGAGTGAATCTCGATCACGTGAAATCCAGCGTCCAGGCTGTTCTTGGCGGCGGTGCGCCAGGCGGCGATGAGCTGGGTGATCTCCGGTTCAGAGAGTTCGTGCGGCACGGGATAGCCTTCGGCGAACGCCGCCGGACTAGGCGCGACCGGTATCCAACCGCGCTGCCCCGGAGCGACCGGCTTACCGCCATCCTGGGGCGCAGCTACCGACGCTTTGCGTCCCGCGTGCGCCAACTGAATGCCGGCGACGCTGCCGTGGGCTTCGATAAACCGGGTGATGCGCGCCCATGCGTCGAGTTGCGCGTCGTTCCAGATGCCGGTGTCTTCGGGCGAGATCCGGCCCTCCGGCGTAACGGCCGTGGCTTCGGTGAACACCAGTGCCGCGCCGCCTACGGCACGGCTGCCCAGATGAACCAGATGCCAGTCGTTGGGGACGCCGTCCTCGGCCGAGTACATGCACATGGGCGAGACTGCGATCCGGTTGGGCAGGGTAAGGTCGCGCAGGCGGAGCGCCTCAAAAAGATGAGCCATAGAGTTAGGAAAAACTACTTGCGTCCGGGCACGGTCTGTTCGCCATCGATGTAGGCGATGTATTCGGTCCCTTGCACGGCGGCGATATCCTTGGGCTTTTTTACGCCCGTGTCCACTGGGCGCGTGGACACCCCATCGCGGCTGGCGGCGGAGGTGGCGCGGACGCGAATCTTGTTTCCGCCGACGCCGGTGGCCTCGATCAGCCGCAGCGTCATTTTGGTATTGACGATGAATTTCTTCCTGGCGCCTTCGGCGATCGCGCCGGTGACGGCCGCACCTTTGGCGATGATCACGTCGTCGCCGATCTTAAAGTCGCGCGCCGCGGTGAAGTGCACGGCCTGTCCCTCTTCGGCGGTTCCGGAAATGTCTTCGGCCAGCACGATGGGGAACGGCAGTCCGTTCGCCGCCGTCACCGGGTGGATCGCGGGGCGGGCGGGGGGAGGCGGCGCCGGGGCGGGAGCCGGTTGGGTTTCCACTACCACAGGCGCGGGGGTTGGAGTCGGCGGCGCGGGGGCCGTCTGCACCGGCGGCGCAGGCGTTGGTGCCGACTGAACCGGCGCGGGCGCGGTCTTCGGCTGTGGTTTGGTATTGGTGGCAACCGTGGGCGGAGCCATTGCAGTCCCCGGGATCTTCGTGGGATCGCGCATGGCGTCGATCACGACCGCGGGCACTCCGGCTTTAGTGAGCCGGATCACTTCCGATGCGGACAAATTGAAATTCGTTTTGGAGTTTCGGATCTGAGTGAGGATCAGATACAGCGGCACCTTGGCCTGCACCATCTCGACCACGGTGTCGTTGGTCATCTCCTGATCGGCGGGAGGCAGCGGCGGCGTGTCGGCGGGCGCGGGAGGGATCTCCGGCGCAGTGGCCACGATCGGCGCGGGCGTGGCAGCGGCTTGCTGCTTGTGCTTGATCCAGTACCACGAACCTATGCCGGCCACCAGCATGAAGAGCAGTCCACCCGCCATGCTCGCGGCCACGGGAGCCGAGAATACCGCTTTCGGAGGGGCTACCGACGATGTCGGCGGCGCGGGGGCGGTCGAGGACGGGGCTACGGTGGGGGCGCCGGCAGTCATTGAAGCCGGAGCGGAGGGGACCGCGGACGCCGACCCGAGTACGGACGCTGCAGGAGCGGGCGCGGGTGTGGCCGCCACCACTGGGCGCAATCCATACAAGCTGCCGGAATCCGACTCGCGCTTCAGCCCCATCAGCGCGCCCTGGATTTCCTTCGTCGTTTGCCAGCGATCGTCGGGACTCTTGCGCAGGCAGCGATGGACCACCTGTTCCAGCCCGGGTGGAACGTCGGGCGCGATCTCCAGCATGGGCCGGGCCTCGTCGCGCAGAATCGCGGACAGCGTGGACAACGCCGATTCTCCGGCAAACGCGCGGACGCCGGTGGCCATCTCGTACAGCACCACGCCGAACGAGAAAATATCGGAGCGCGTATCGACCTTGCGTCCCTGCGCCTGCTCCGGCGACATGTAGCTTACGGTCCCGATGATGGAGCCTTCGACGGTGAGAGGAGCCTCCTGGATGGTTTGCGTCGCATCGCCCATCTGGCTCATCGGAGTGCGGTCGGTCAGCTTGGCCAGGCCGAAGTCGAGAATCTTGACCAAGCCGGATTCGGTCACCATGACGTTGCCCGGTTTCAGGTCGCGATGCACGATGCCGGCGTTGTGCGCCACCTGCAGCGCGTCGGCCATTTGCACCGCGTACTTGAGCACTTGCGGCACGCGCAAGCCGCCCTTGGGAATCAAGTCCGCGAGCGTCTTGCCCTGCACCCACTCCATGACCATTAAGGAATTCGGGCCGTCGTTGAGAATGTCGTGGATGATGACGATATTGGGATGATTCAGCGCGGACGCGGCCTGGGCTTCCTGCAGGAAACGCCGCCGGCGCTCGGGATCGGAGGCGCGGTCTCCGCTTAAGACCTTGACGGCGACGAAGCGGTTCAGCCGGGTGTCCTGGGCCTTGAATATATCGCCCATACCCCCGGAGCCCAGTTTTTCGAGGAATTGGTAATGCTGAACGGTTCTGCCGACCATGGGACCTCTACTGCTTTTCAGTTCAGGAATTCTATTAGTGTGTCACAAAGGGGAGCGCGGCGGAGGATTCGCCAGGAGGCGCACGCCCGCCAATGGCTCCGTCATGCGCACGGGGATCTTACGCGGGCGGTTCCGTCCGAGCGCCGCGATGCCCGTTTGTGCGGCCCAAAGCGCCAAGCCGATCAGGGCAGCGGCGCTCAAGTACCGGCACAGCCGGATTTCCCAGCCGCCATCGTAGTCGAGTTGCACCTCGCATGGCCCGTTGCAGGACGGCCGGAACCACATCAGTCCGAGACCGTCACGCTGCAAGCGGACTCCGCGGCCGTTCGCGGTGGCGTGCCAGCCGCGATGAAAGGAGACTTGGACAGAAATCACCTGATCGGTCGTGGCCCGGGTGCGGATGCGAATGCGGTTACGGCCCTCCCAGGTAAACTCGGCGGACGGAAGCGTGCTATCGCCAAGCGCACGGTTGTACGCATCGAGCGGAGCGATGTCGCTGGGACCGGAAGGCGTGCCATGCACAATCGCATCTTCCGTCAGCACGTGAGCCAGCGAAGGCGTCGAGTATGGAACGCGATAAAGGGTGACTCCGTCGCCGCGCCACAGCACAGGCAAACGTCCTTCGAACTTCTCGGGATAAAGAAACCCTTTCCAATACTCGGCGCTCTGAGGAGAGGAGACGGCCACTGCGCCCACGCCAAAGGCTTGGAGCCATGCCAGCGAGACACGAGCAGCGTCTGCGGAATTCGCGCCGGCGAAATACTGAGCCATCAGACTTCGTTGCTGCACCGGATTGTACGCGATACTCCAGGAACTTCCGGAAAACTGGGGGATTTCCACGAACGCGTTGGCCCACTGGGAGATCGATACCGGCAGCATGACGCGAACTCCGGGCAGGTTTTGTTGCGCCCAGGTTGCCGCGCGGAATTCGACCGTCTGGCTTACGTCGCGCGGAGGCCGCAGTTCGCGGGCCACCCTGGCGATCTGAAGGAATTGAGCCTGGGCACCCAGGAACGCCGCGGACAGCAGCATCGCGCGAATGCTCAGCGGCAGCCGTTCGAACCACCGCCGCAGGCTGAAGACCAGCGCCAGCGTCAAGGCCAGATCCATTTCCAGTTTGTAGCGTCCCGGCTGGGGAAGGATCTTGACATGAAAATACAAATCGCTCAGCGGGGCGAGACTTACTGCGTACGCGAGAATCCAAAACAACCGGAGAGTTTCGTCGGCCGTCCAGCGCTTGACATAGTGCCACAGAAGCATCCCTCCGGCGACTCCCGCGGCGATGGTGGCGGGAGTCGCGGAACTCCATCCGGTCTCCCGGAACGCTGACGCCGCGCGCATCGCTCTGAGCAGGGAGGGCGGCAAGAACGGGCTCGCGAGAACGTAGCCAAATGCGCCCACGAAGAGCAGGAGCGCGGCCGCCCGAAGCCGCCCGCGAGCCTTGCCTTCCGGTGAAACCTGTGCGTCGAACGGGCCAAGCGGGCTCGGTTGTGCCGCGCGCTGGCCAGGATCTGCGCCCCCCTGGTCAGCGATCAAAACGCAAATCGCCGCGATCGCCGCCAGGGCGGCGCCGAACGCGCTGGCCAGCGTCATTGCCGCAATCAAGATAACGGAGGCGATCAGATAAGGGGCGCGCCGCCGCTGCAGCGAGAGACGCAGAAAGAGAACCAGCGGCAGGAGGAGCGTGAGCGCTGCATAGTGCGGCGTGTCATCCCATACAGCCGTCACAAATAGCCGCCGCGCGGACCAAATGCTGTTCAGCGAAGAATCGGCGTCCGGGGCCAGAAGCTGCGAGGGAGAAGTCAACGAATACATCAGCGCGGCCAGGAAGCTGAATCCGGGTGCGCGCGTTAGCGCCCAGACGCACAAGAACAGGGTTAGAGGCGCCAGGCAGTAGATTAATCCGGTGATGATGTAGAAAGCCGCCTCCGGAGAAACGCCGAGCATCCTTGTCAAAGCCGCGATGGCTGCTGGAACCGCGGGTGCGTAAGTAAATTCGAAGGGAATCCCGTTGTCCCAGTACGGCCACCAGGAGGGATGAAACCATGCGCCTTGGCTGCTCCGGGCCAGAGCGATCCAGAATCCGTGCATGGAATTCATGAAGTTCGCGGACACCACGGGCACCTCGTGGAACATCCGGTAATTCAGCCACGCAAGCACAGCGGCATAAGCGCACAGGGCTGGCGCCGGTCTCCAAAATCCGCCAGCCAGGTCCTTCGTGCGAAGGGAATCAATCGCGCTCGAAAACATCAGCTTGAGATTCCGTATTGCTCCACTTTCGCCGCCTGCCTTCCCTACACTAGCAGAGCGTCCACGCGTCGCACGGGGCTCGGCCGTGGCGCCCGCTCAGCACTTGAAGCGTTCGTCGATCTCGACCTGATATCCCGCCACCAGGCGATTGTTGGAATTGGCGAAGCCGGTGACGGCGACCAGTTCCTTTAGTTGCTCGTCGGTCATTCCCAGCCTCCGCGCGCCGGCGGTGTGCGAGGCGATGCAGTAGTCACATTGGTTGCTGATGCTGACGGCGAGATAGATCATCTCTTTGGTCAGCGGGTCCAGCGCGCCGTCGGCCATCACTTGCTTGGCGGTTTCCCAGGTCCGGCGCAGCGCTGCGGGATCGTGCGCCAGCGCCTTCCAGAAATTGTTGATCCAGTCGGTTTTGCGCGCGGCCATGATTTCGTCGTATACCGCGCGTACTTCCGGCCCGGCGTCCTGATACTCGATCAGTCCGAAGGTGGCCATAGAATCGACTCCTGTGACTTAGTTGCGGTTGGCCGGCGGTTCGGTGCGGCCCGCCAGGGGCTTCACCACCGATCCGCCACACACGCCGACTCCAGTATTGAGCAGCGCGTTCAAGAAGTTGTACAGCACCGCGTACACCGTCTGCTCGGTGAGCGGCGCTCGATTGGGCAGATGGAAGGTGACGGGAAGTTCCTTGCTGATTTGCAGGCGCACGGCGTTGGGCAGCGCGCGGCCGCCGCGGTCGCGCTGGTTGGCGAGCTGAATCGGCGTTTGCAACACCGCGCCGCTGGAGCCATCCACGTAAAACTGGCACCGCGAAAACCACCCCAGGTTACCCGGATCGGCGGCGTCGAACAGCAGCAAAGGAGCCTGGCGCCCTTCCGCGTTGAGGTCCAGGATCACGCGGCGATCCTGATCGGTCAACTTGAACTCGAAGCCCGCCTGGCGCGCCACGTTTTCGATGGACTCGGTTTCCAGTTCCAACAGGATAAGTTTGTGCCGGCCGGCCTGTAGTATCTGCATTCGCTCTATTCTAGCAGCCGCTATGATGGACGTAGCGTGAGGTCTCCTACAACATCCGATGGCGCCTTGGTTCTGTTCGACATCGACGGGACTTTGCTCCGCCGCGCAGGACCGCATCACCGGCAGGCCCTGGTGGAAGCGGTGCGCCGCGCTACCGGGCTCGACAGCACCACGGAAGGCATCCCCGTGCAAGGTATGCTCGACCGCGACATTCTGGCCGTGATGCTCGCCAATGCGGGGGCCTCTCCCGCGATGATCCGCCGCACGATGCCCGAGATTGTCCGCCGTGCGCAGGCCATCTACCGGCGCACGTGTCCCGATTTGCGGCGCAGGGTGTGCCCCGGCGCGCGGATGCTGCTGTATCGCCTCTCGCTGCGCGGCATCCTGACTGGATTGGTTACGGGCAACCTTACCGGCATCGGCTGGAAGAAGATGGAACGCGCAGGGCTCAAGCACTATCTGCGTTTCGGCGCGTTTGCGGAACTGGCGCGCGATCGCGCCGGCCTGGTGCGCGTCGCGTTGCAACACGCCCGGCGCCACGGTTGGATTCACCGCTCCAGCCCCGTGGTCCTGATCGGCGATCATCCCAACGATATTCGCGCGGCGCAGGCTAACGGAGTGCGCTCGGTGGCCGTCGCCACCGGTTTGGTGAGCTTCGATGAATTAGCCGCGCACCGGCCCGACGTGCTGGTACACGATTTGCGTTGCCTGCCGCTGGAGTTGTTGCTGGGATGATCCGGCGGCTACCGCTGGCCGGCGTCGCGGTGTTCGCGGCGGCGTTGTGCGCGTGCACGAAACCACAGGAGTCCGGCGTCAAGGTGATTGTCGGCGCGCGCTTTGAACCTGGGGCGGGACGGCCGGCGATCGAGTACTCGGTAATCGTGGTCGCCGACGGCAAGTTTCGCGCCGTGGGGGCACAGTCGGCGACGCCGGTACCTAAGGGCTCGGAGATCACCGGAGGCCTGGGAATGACCGTCCGCGCGGTTTCCGACGACACGCCGATCGAGGTGGGTCGCGACGCCAATCTGGTGCTCCAAGGCGGCGGCCAGCGGCGAGAGATGCGCAACGGAGAGTGGGTTCACTAGGGTGGTGTTCGAGAGGCATCAACAACAGACCTCGAGTGGGGCCAGGCTTTCAGCCTGCTGCCGCCTTTTGAGGCGGCGCGCGTGGCTGCACAAAATTCAAGACGCCGCGCAGAAGCGCGGCGGCAGCCCGGAAGGGCTGGCCCCACTTCGATCCACTAGGAGTTTGTGAATCATAGCTCAACACCGATCGCTAACTCAGGGGCATCCAAGGAAGCACAACCGTTCAGCGTCAAGCGCGCTCAGGTGGAATTCCACAACTTCGCTTCGCTCGGCGAACCGGAGCGCAATCTGCGCATCTACGCCGACGAGAACATGCGGCGCGGCGCTGTGATCCGCAATCATCGGGCCTTCATCGGCGAAATGACGCCGTTTCTCGAAATGGGCGCCAACGCCGGGCACTCCAGCTACATGTTGTGCAACGAATTCGGCGCTCAGGGATTCGCCCTGGATCTCTCCGCCGACTCGCTGCGCCACGGCCGCGCGCTGATGGACGCCTGGAGCCTGGAGCGCGCGCCGGTGCGGATTGCGGGCGATGCCGCCAATCTTCCTTTCACCGACGGCTCGCTCCGGTTTGTCTGCGCGTTCCAGATGCTGAGCCAGTTCATGGATGTCGAAAGCGTCTTCCGCGAAGTCGCGCGCGTGCTGGCCCCGGGCGGCGTGTTTCTGTTCGCCGAAGAGCCGCTGCGGCGCAAGCTGTCCCTGCGCCTGTATCGCTGCCCGTACTACGACACGATGAAGCCTTGGGAACGCCGCCTGCACGATTGGGGCCTGCTCGGTTACCTGGTGCGGGATGTGATCGGCGCGCATCAGGAAGAAAGCTTTGGCATTCGCCAGAACCATAGCATGGGTCTCAAGGAGTGGCATGCTTTGGTCACAAAATATTTCACTTCGCATGAATATGAAGCCTTCGTGCCGCAGCGCGGCTGGGGCGAGCGTGTGGTGAAACGGCTGGCAGTACGTCTGGACCCGCACGGTTCCGAATGGCAAGCCGCGCGATGGCTGGGTGGCACACTGGCTGCCGTGTGCAAGAAGGCGGGCGATGCCCCGGTGCGGGAGTTCGACGATTTTGCCAGCCTTCTGCGCTGCCCGGATTGCCATGGCTCGTTAATCGTGGATTCGGATGACGCGTTGATGTGCGCCGCTTGCGGGTATCGTGCGGCTAATGAAGGTCAGGTCTACAACCTGCTCCCCTCGGCCGAGCGCAAGGAGCTGTATCCCGGCGAACGGGCCGACATCATCGATTTCTCCTTGCCGGGCCATGAGCGGCACTTGACCGAAGGCTGGTACGACCTCGAGGGCATTCACGGCAACAAGTACCGCTGGATTGGCGGCCGCGCACTGGCACAATTGTCAAGAGTCGCGCCTGGCCCGCAGCGCCTGCGCATCCGCGGTCATGCGTCGGCACCGGGCATCCCGGGGGAAGTGCGCGCCATCGTCAACGGCGCGCCTGTGGGAACCTGGAAACTCGACCGCCAGGGCTTGTTCGTACTGGAAGCCGATCTGCCTGAGGCCGAACAATACACGCTGGAGATCCTGGCTTCGCCGGTGTGGCAAGTCCCCACCGACGACCGTGCGTTCACCGTAAATCTCAGCATGATCCGCCTTGTGCCGGCGGTTTAAAATGTCAATATGCGCTGGTGGGTACCCCTGCTTTCCATCGCTGCGCTGGCACAGACTCCGGCCAGGCAGATCGACATTTCCGCTGACCAGGACTGGACCGATACCGGCGTGGACGTCCGCGCGGGAGATAGCGTCGCCATCTCAGTCACTGGCGCGCTGGCGCTGCCTCAAGGCAACACGGTTACGGCGGCGGGCGCGCAACGCGGGTTCCGCGACCTGATCAAGGCTTACCCGGTAAACGAAGCCGGCCTGGGGGCGCTGATCGGACGCATCGGTTCCAGCGACGCCGCGACGCCGTTTCTGACCGGAGCCAGTAAGCTCCTGCAGGTTCCGCGAGCCGGCCGCCTGTTTCTGGGCGTCAACAAAACCTCGAACGACTCGCTCAGCGGCAGCTTTCACGCCTCTATCGTGTTCGTCGCGCGCGGACCCGAAACGCCCAAGACCCCCGCGGAGCTGAAGCTCCCGGAGATCACGCAGAGGGTCATCGATGCCATCCCGCGCCGTGTGGTGGACGCCGAAGGCAATCCCGGCGACAACACCAATTTCGTGATCATAGGCCCGGAACAGAAAGTGCTCGCCACGTTTGAAGCCGCCGGATGGGTAAAAGTGGACCGCGACAAAAAGGGTGCAATTCTCACGGGATTGCTGGCGACTCTGCAGAAGGAAGCCTACCTCACACTACCCATGAGCGAGTTGACGCTGTTTGGCCGGGTGCAGGACTATGGACTGGCCCACGCGGTGCCGCTGTCGGTGGCCGCTCAGCGGCATCATCTGCGGCTGTGGAAAGCGCCGCGGGAGGTTACGGCGCAAGCACGCGTTCCAGAACTATGGGTGGGCGCGGCCACCCACGACATCGGCTTCGACCGAGACAAGCGCAACAACGGCATTACCCACAAGATCGATCCCAATATCGACGATGAGCGGGATTTCGTCAGCCGGAGCTTGGATGAAACCGGTTTGGTGGCCAAGCTGTCTTACATCACGCCCGCCGAGCCTTCCAAGGAAGCGCGCACCGCCACCGGCGCGACGTTTCACTCCGACGGCCGCGTCCTGGTGATCCACCTGATCCCGGACGACGCCAGCGCGCGGTGACGCCATCCGCTTGGCGACTTAGCGTCTTGGCGAGAAAACAAATGCTCTCGCAAAGGCGCCGAGTCGCTAAGAGCTGCCTTTAAATTTTTCGCCGAACTTCGCGCGAACATGCGATTGCGAGATCCTGCTAATATAGAAACTCCCCGATGCGAAGGGGACCAAGAAGTCACGATTCCAGATTCGACTGTGATCGACGCGGCGAGGGGAAGCTTCGGCTTCCCCTCTCGCATTTACCGGCCGTCGCGCAGCCCAAACATTTCCGCCGGTCTATGTGAAACTGGTACACGGCACAAGCACACAACAATGCACACGCGGCGAGTCGCGACGTTTCTCCTGGGGGTCTGGATTGGGTGCAGCCTGTTCATGGACTTCATGACGCTCGAAAACCTGCGCGCCTCCGACTGGGTGATCGCCGGCGCCACCGCGCCCGCGGGCAAACGCCTCAAGATGCTCAGCCAGGAAGACGCCAATCTGCTGCTGCGCTATCAAGCCGCCGAAATGAACCGGCATTACACCTATGACTGGGAAACGCTCGAGATCGCGCTGGGGCTGGCGCTGGGCTTGTGCGCGTTCCTGGGCACGCAGAAACGCTGGTTCCCACTGGCGCTGTGCGGCGTGATGCTGATTATCGTGGTCTTCCAGCATCTTGCGATCACGCCCGAATTGGCCTACCGCGGGCGCGAGACGGATTTCCCTCCTGGCAACACGGCGTTCGGGCCGCAGTCCCGGGTATGGACCATGCAAGAGATTTTCGGCGTCGTGGAAGCGCTGAAACTGGTGACTGGAGGCCTGCTGGCTAGCTACCTATTCGTGTTCCGTAGCGGAAGGCGCATCCGCCAAAAGATCGATGCGATCGATCACCCCGACCACAGCCATGTCGATGGGTGATTCGGGGCGGCCGACCGACGTCATCGCGCTGAAGCCCTCCATGACCAAAAGCACGCGGTCGCCTACGCCCGCATCCACGGCGTCCAGAGCCACCACGGCTTCGCCGCGGCTGGAACCGTCCAGATGGACCGGTTGCACCAGCAGCGCTTTGCGCCCCGCGTGACTCGCGTGTTTCTGGGTGGCCACCACATGGCCGATCACGCGACCGATCACCATGGCATCAGCCGACCTTCACTTGATCGACGATGCCCGTCACGGTGGCTTCGACGGGAATCTCGGCGGGCAGAAAGGGAAAACTGGCTTCTTTGCCGCGGCACCAATAGATCAGTTCGTCCGCTCCCGCGCCCACGGCATCCGCGCAGATCAGCCGCTTTCCGGTGTCGCGGAGATCGGCTGTAACGGGCTGCACGATCAGCAAACGCTGGCCCTCCAGCCCAGGGTCCTTGCGCGTGGCCCACACTCGCCCGACGATGCGTCCCAGTTGCACGGCGGAAACCTCAACCTTGATTCAAGCTCAGTTGATCGACGATGCCCACGATGGCGGCGTCCACCGGCTTGTCCTTGCAGCCCTCGGCCATACGCGCGCTCGAGCCGGAGACCACGATCACCGTTTCCCGCGATCCGGCGGACACTGTATCCACCGCGATGATGTAACCGGATTCGTCCTGGCCTTCGGGCGACACCGGTTTCACGATCAGCAGTTTGAAGCCCTCCAGGCGCGGGTCCTTGCGGGTGGCGACGATGGTGCCGGCGACGCGGGCGAGGATCATTATTTATTGGCTTTACTTGCTGGCTTTGCCGATGGGCAACACGTCTTCCAGGCTCGCATGAGGGCGTGGAATCACGTGCACCGCGATCAGTTCACCCACGCGCCGGGCAGCGGCGGCGCCCGCGTCGGTCGCGGCGCGCACGGAGGCCACGTCGCCTCGCACCAGCGCGGTCACGTAACCCGAGCCGATCTTCTCCCAGCCCACCAGTTGCACGTTGGCGGCTTTCACCATGGCGTCGGAGGCCTCGATCATGGCCACTAATCCCCGCGTCTCGATCATTCCCAGCGCTTCGCCCATCGAACCTCCCAGCGGTCACAAAGACTCATGATACACAAAGCGCACTCGTGATATTCAAAGAGCTGTGGCGAAGGCGCAAAATAGCGCCTGCTGCGGCGGCGAGTTGCGGATCTGGTCTTCCGGATGCCACTCCACGGCCAGCGCGAAGCGTTTGACCGGGCGTTCCAGGCCCTCGATCAGGCCGTCGGGAACCGAGCGGGCCACGACCACCAGTCCCTCGCCCACGCGATCCACCGCCTGGTGATGCCGCGAGTTCACCTCGAGCCGGCCCGCCCCAGTGATTCTTGCCAGCATCGTGTCTGGAGCAACCGTGACCGCATGCACCGGGAGGCTCCGGTCGTCCAGGCGCACGGCGTGCCCCTCGATGTGCTGCAACAGCGTACCGCCATGGAATACGTTGAAGAACTGCATTCCGCGGCAGATCGCCAGCACCGGCAGATCGCGATCCAGCGCCTCCCGCAGCAGGCGTTGCTCCATTTGATCGCGCTCAGGGTCGGGTTTCTCCGTGTGCGGGCCGGGAGCCTGTCCATACAGCGCCGGATCGACATCCGTTCCGCCCGTGAGCACAAAGCCCGCGAGACCATCCAGCGATTCTAAAGACTGCTCCGGAGTAACGCCGATCGGATCGGCGCCCGCATCGCGCACGGCATCCATGTAGGGCATGGATTTTTCTTCGAAGCGATAGAGGACGGCCACGCGCCGCATGCGAACCCGGCTAATACACGCCGCGGACTTTCAGAGCCTCGTCGATGATGGCCACCAATTGTTCGCGCGTGATCTCGATCTTCTCGGCCTTGTCGGGCACGTCCTCGGCCGCCAGGGGCCAGCCCGGCTCGTAGCGGTTGCGCGACCCATTCATGCCGTAGCGGCCGCGGGCGTCGAACAATTTTTGGATTTCCACGCGCGCCAACGGACGCGCGCCGCCCAGCAGTTCCGCGGCCAGCGTGATGCGCGCAAAATGTTCCACCGTGTCCATCCGGAAGAACGCCTTGAACACGTTGTCCGCGTACGCCACGGCCCCATGATTGGCCAGCAACATGGCGTCGAACTTGGGGATGTAGGGCCGCATACCTTCGACCAGCGCCGGTGTCCCGGGCAATCCGTACTCGGCCAACGGCACCGCGCCCAGGCACAGGATTACTTCGGGCAGCAGACCCAGGTTCAGCGGACGACCCGCGACGGCGAACCCCGTGGCCGTAGGGGGATGTGCGTGGACCACAGCTTGAATGTCGGGCCGCGCACGGTAGATGGTCAGATGCATGTCCATCTCCGTGGTGGGCTGGCGCTGGCCTTCAAGCTTTTCGCCGTCCAGGTTGCACACGATCAGATCGCCCGGGGTGAGTGTGCCCTTGCACATACCGGTGGGAGTGGCGAGAATTCGATTTTCGCCCAGACGTATAGTGATGTTGCCGTCGCTGGCGGCAATCCATCCTTTCTCGGACATCCGGCGTCCGATCTCTACGATATCGTCCCGGAGCTGTTGCTCGGTCTGGGGCATGCTGCGGCGGCTCAACCGCGTCTTTAGATTGTATCAGCGGTTCGAGGGTTCTGAAATCCCCTCGGCACGGGTTTGACGCTGCCGGACCGAGACCGTTACTCTTGGTCCGAACCACCCCTTTGACATGCGCAGCCCCGCCGAGATCCGGTTCCGCCTGGAGCAGGAGGCTGTAAACGCATGGCGGTTCTGTTTCCCGCCGCGGTTGCCGCCCTTCAGCCGTGCGCGCGAAACGCAGCTCTTTGCTCCGCCCAGCGCGGTGGTGGATTCCTTGCGAGGCACGGTTTGGGCGGCCCAACTGATCGCTTTGGCCGAGCAGATCCTCGCTCGACGCTTCCCCTTGCTGGGCTACACGGTCGAGCTGGATCGCGACGTCCGCTGGCGCCGCGACCCGGTTCACCGCATCGAAACCGGCCGCCGCTATTTTCGCTTCCTGCCCTATCTGGACGCCGCGCGCGTGGGGGATCACAAAATCGTCTGGGAACTGAATCGCCATCAGCACCTGGTCGTGTTGGCGCAAGCCTGGCGGCTTACCGGCCGGCGCGAGTTCCTCGAGGATCTGACCGGGCTTCTGGATAGCTGGTTTGAGCAAAACCCGTACGGGCGCGGCATCAACTGGGTGAGCGCTCTGGAGGTCGCTTTCCGGGCGTTATCGTGGATCTGGATCGACCATCTGGCCGGCGCAGATCTGCCTGCCCGCGCTGCCTCGCGCTTGCAGGGCGGACTGTTCCAACACGCCAGCCATCTGGAGCGTAATCTTTCGATCTATTTCTCCCCCAACACCCATCTGCTGGGCGAGGCCTTGGCTTTGTACGCGCTCGGGCGGTACTTCAAAGGCCTGCCTCAGGGACAGCGCTGGGCCGAACTGGGACGCTTGCACCTCGACCGGCAACTGGAAGTTCAGGTCCGCGCCGATGGCAGCCACTTTGAGCAGTCCAGCTACTATCACGTCTACGCGCTGGACATGTTTCTGTGTTACGCGGTGCTGTCGAGCGGCGCGGATGGCAACATCGCGCCGGAACTGGCCCGGAAGATTCGTGTGATGGCCGAATATCTATGGGCATTGCTGGGGCCAACCGGCGAGATCCCGTATCTTGGCGACGACGACGGGGGCCGTCTGTTCCATCCCTGGGGCAACCCCCGCGCGTTTGGCCGGGCGACGCTGGCGCTGGCGGCGGTGCTGCTCAAAGAACCGCGCTGGCCCTGCGCCGCCGTAGATCTGTATCCCATGGCCGTGTGGTGGTGCGGACCCGCGGTGCTTCAAGCTGCGCGGCCGGATTGGCAGCCATGGCAAGGCGCACACTTATTTCCCGATGCCGGCGTATCCGTGGTCGCGCGAGGGCAGGAACACTCCGTGGTCGACACGCGCGCCTTCGGCTGGGCGCGCGCGGGACACGGGCACGCTCATGCGCTGGCGATCGTTCATCGGGTTGGGGAGCGCGAGTTCTTGATCGACCCCGGAACCTACACCTATGTCGGCGAACCGGTAGCGCGCGACCAGTTCCGCGGCACTGCTGCTCACAACACCGTGCGAGTCGACGGGCTGGATCAGGCCACTGCCTCAGGTCCCTTCGCCTGGCGGGAGCATCCGGTCACCAGAGTGGAAGAGTGGGATCCCAAAAAACCATATCTAAAGGCGTCCTGCCGGTATCGCGGGATCACGCACACGCGCACGATTCAGTGGGAACCGGGCCGGGTTCGCATCGTGGATCAGGTGGATGGCCCGCCCGGCGAACATCATGTGGAACAGTTGTGGCACCTGGTCCGGCAGGAGGATCGCTCGCTTTTCCAGTTCGCTACCCCGCAGGAAAACCTGCGCAAGGGAACATCGTTGAGCGTCGATTGGAGATCGCCAGTGTTCGGATCGAAGGAACCGTCGGCGATGTTGCAGCGGGATCTCACGGGCGCGTTTCCGATGACGCTCGAGACAGTGCTGGACACAAGCTAGAGACTCGATGAACCAGAGACTCGGGGTGTGGGGCAGGTTGGCAACCACAGCTGTCCAAATTAGCCAGGATCGACGGCTTAGACGCCGCCAAGCCCAGCAAAGACCAAGGTAACGTTGTAGGAGGAAAAACAGGTTGGGATTCATGCTGT
>Ga0116223_10000718_pt1 | contig 38508 bp, 43 predicted proteins | sample Sb_taG_3_FD_90092 | JGI IMG/M metagenome (GOLD analysis project Ga0116223, IMG submission 90092) | Peat soil microbial communities from Weissenstadt, Germany - Sb_50d_a_PC metaG | ecosystem: Environmental > Terrestrial > Soil > Wetlands > Peat | place: Germany: Weissenstadt | collected 2010-09-21 | reverse complement strand
CATCGATTTCATTACTTGGCTTTTGCTGGCTGCCCTCATTATTGGTGCGCCCCGGCCCCGGAAGGATCAATGCTGAAGCTCTGTGCTCTCCCCGCGCTTCTCATCGCCCTTTCGCTCGCCTCGAGCCCAGCTGCGGCGGAGGTGAGGATCGGACTCGCCGCCCCCATCACCGGGCCCGACGCAGTCTTCGGCGCCGAGCTTCGCAATGGTGTGGAACAGGCAGTCCTCGACATCAATGCGAAAGGCGGCATTCTCGGCCAACATATGGTGCTCACTATCGGTGACGATGTCAGCGATCCGAAAAGAGGCGTTGCGGTCGCCAACAAGCTTCTCGCCGCCAAGGTGAGCCTCGTCGTCGGAGACTTCAATTCGACCGTGACCTTGCCGGCTTCCGAAATCTATTCCGACCATGCGATTCTCAACATCACCCCCGCCTCGACTAATCCGCAGATCACCGAACGCGGCCTCGATTTTGTCTTCCGCACCTGCGGCCGCGACGATGAGCAGGGCGCCGTCGCGGCGAAGTTCCTGGCGGCGCAGACCGGCAAGAAGATCGCCATCGTCCATGACAAGACGACTTATGGCAAAGGGCTCGCCGACGAGACGCGCCAACGGCTTCTCGAACAGGGCGTCAAGGACGTGCTCTATGACGCCGTCGACAAAGGCGAAAAGGATTATTCCGCCATCGTCGCCAGGATCAAAGCGGCAAGCGCCGATTTCGTCTATTGGGGCGGGCTCGCAACCGAAGCCGGCCTCATCGTGCGGCAGATGCGCGACCAGGGCGTCAGTGCCGTGCTGGTCGCCGGCGACGGGATCGCATCGGATGATTTTGCCGCGGCTGGCGGGGATGCGGTGCAAGGAACGTTCATGACCTTCCCGATCGATCCGCGCAACCGGCCTGAGGCGGCGGACATGGTGAAGGAATTCAGGGCGAGAGGCATCAATCCGGAGGCCTATACGCTCTATGCCTATGCCGCCGTGCAGGTCATGCAGCAGGCGGCGCAGGCGGCGGACTCGCTCGATCCCGCCGCGATGGCGAAGGTCATGCATTCCGGCATGCGCTTCAAGACGGCTCTCGGCGACATCACCTATGACGCGAAGGGCGACATCACGCAGCCGGATTACGCCATCTTCGTCTGGAAGAAGGGCGCTGACGGCAAGATGGACTATGACAGGCTCGGGCAATAGAGATGGGCTCAGCCGATATTGGCGAGGCCCGGAAAGGTTTGCAGAAGCCAGAAGGAAAAATTCTGCATGGCGCCGCTCAGGAAGCCTATGCCGGTCGCGATGAGCAGGACGCCGACGACGCGTTCGACGGTTCGGAAATGGGCGCGGAATTTTTTCAGGAAGCCGATGAAGGGTTCCAAGGCCGCGGCGGCGAGAAGAAACGGAATGCCAAGCCCGATCGAATAGACGGCAAGCAGGCCCGCGCCGCGCAACACCGTGTGCTCCGATGCCGCGATCGCCAGAATGGCGGCGAGGATCGGACCGATGCAGGGTGTCCAGCCGAAGGCGAAGGCGAGCCCCATCACATAGGCGCCCCAGAGGCCGAGCGCCTTTTCCACCTCGACGCGCTTTTCGCGGTACAGGAAGGCGAACCTGAACACGCCGAGAAAATGCAGCCCCATCAGAATGATGGCGAGGCCGGCGACAAGCGATAACGTGGCTATATGCGCGCGCAGAATTTGGCCGAAGACCGAGGCCGTCGCGCCGAGCGCCACGAAAACAGTCGAAAAGCCGAGAACGAACAGGACCGCGGCCAGAAAGACATCGCGCCGCGCCCTGCCGACCCGTTCATAAGCTACGTCTTCGATCGTCGTGCCGGCGATAAAGGTGAGATACGGCGGCACAAGCGGCAGGACGCATGGGCTCAGAAAGGACAAAAGCCCCGCCGCGGCAGCGGCCGAAAGCGTCACATCATTCGCCATGGCACCCTTCTAGAATAGATCGCGCCGAAGGGGAAACCGACCTCCTGTTCAAACCGCTGTGACGAGCGGGCGATGACGCCGCCGCGTAGGGATTCCCGGCAAGACATTCTTATGAGGACATGGTTTATGGAGAACCCATGTTCAGCCCCGCCCAGATCTACGCAGCGTTGCACTTCAAGGCCATGGCCGCAGGGATTGGCATACCCGATGAGCTGCCGGCATGAAGGTGCTCGCCGCCTATTTCGTCAACATTGTCTGTAATTTCGCGATCGGACTTCTGGTCGCGAAATTCCTCGGGCCGGCGGAATATGGCCGCTTCGCTCTGGCGTTCGCCATAGCGATAGCAGTGCAGGCCGCTTTCTTCGACTGGCTGCGCCTCGGCGCGACACGGTTCTATTCGGAACGGGCGCGAAGCGAAGATCCGGCGCTGCGGGCCACCCTCGATGTCGCCTTCGTGCTCGTCGCCTTCGGCATGGCGATCGCCGCCTGTTTGCTGCTCTTCTCCGGCGTCAGATTCGCCTTGTCGAACGGCCTGATCGCGCTCGCCCTGGTGGCGTCCGTCTCGAACGGCATGTTCGATTACAACACCGCGCTCGTGCGGGCACGGTTCCATGACCGGCTCTATACGCGGCTCATCGTCGTCAAGAATATTCTGGCGCTTCTCCTGACCGGCGGCGGCGCGTTCTGGTTCGGCTCGGCCAAAATGGCCTTGATCGGCAGCATCATCAGCCTCTCCGGATCGATCATCACGGCCCGCGCGTCGCTACATGACCAAGGCACCGCGCCGCGTCAAGCCAGCCTCGCCATTGCCAAGGCGATCATGCGCTATAGCCTGCCGATTGTCGGCGCGAACCTGCTTTATATCGCGATCCCGCTTGCCAACCGCTCGCTCGCTGCGATTCTCTACGGCTTTTCGGAAACAGGGCAGTTCTCGCTCGCCTACGACATCGGCAGCAAGGCCGTGCAAGCCATCGGCTCGACTCTCGACGTCGTTCTTTTTCAGATTGCCGTCGCCATGCACGAACGGGACGGCGCGACCAAGGCCAGCGTGCAGGTGGCGCGCAACATGGCGATCGTCATCGCCATCGTCCTGCCGGCCTGCACCGGAATCTGGCTGATTCTTCCCTCGCTCCAGCAAGCGGTCGTGCCCGCCGCCTATCGCGGCCCATTCGGCCACTTGCTGACCCTGATGATGGCCGGCCTGTTCTCTTCCGCAATCATTCAATTCGGCATCAATCCGATCTTCCAGATTGCCAAAAGGACGGCGCCTCTGGTGGGCGCCGCCTTGATCGCCTGTGTCGTCGATGTGCTCCTGCTCATGATTCTGCCGAGGAGCGCTGACGCCTCGAGCCTCGCAATCGCGCAGACCGGCGCCTATGTCGCAGCGCTCGGCGTGCTCGTCTTCATCGCAACTTTGTCGAAACCGCAATGGCCGCGGCTGCGCGACATCGTGCTGGCGGCGCTTGGAACGGCGGCGATGGCCGCCGCGCTTTTGCCGCTGCGCCAGCACGATCCCGGTCTGATCACTCTGATCGAACAGGTGCTGGCCGGCACCATAATCTATGGATTATTCGTCGCTTTGTTCGACGTCGCCAATATGCGGGAGATTTTGATTGCGAGATTGCGCCCGATCGTAGCGCGGTTCGCGGCGCAATGATTTTGAGCGACGGGTCCGGTCAGAGTTCGAGAATTCGAGTCGGATGATTGGCGCCGCGCAAAACGTCGATCAGCGCCAGGAGATTGCCCTTGAGCCGCCCACGCCGGTCGATATAGGCCTCGGGGACTGGCGACTTGACGAGATTGGCGATGAAATTTGTTAGCGCCATCTTCGCCGCGGGACTTCTTCGCATCGTACCTTTGGCGACGAGGTAGATGGGATTGGCGATCTGCGAATAGCCGAGCCTGGTCCCCGACGTGCGCCCCGATTTGACGCCAAGGTGCACGCCGCCGAAATAATTGGTGCGAACCACGCGCCCGACCTTGGCGAAACGCGCGGTGAAATCCAGATTTTCGAGCCAGCTATAGCGGCAAATTCTCGTCGAACCGCGCTTGCGGGAGCGCCGCCATACGCAGCACCATGTTGGCGCCATGGGTGCCCGTGTCGTCGACGAGCCGAAGTTTGCCCGGCCCCTGCGCCTCGTAGGCCGCGATGATGCGATCCGCCTCCGCAAATGTGAGGCCGGCGGTGAGAATGCCGTCGGCGATGATATGCCCGGATACGGCGAGCACCTCCGGATGCGCGGTCATCAGCCGTTCGATCGCGGCGAAGAAGTCGCGGGTTGGGATGAAATCGTCATCAATGAATGTGATAAGATCGAAATCGCTCTGCAATAGGTCGAGCGCGCGATTTCGCTGTTTGGTCAAACCTTTGGCGGAGGTGACATAGTTCACCCGTGGCGGGCGGTCGGGGGCGGGCGGGAAGTCGCTCTCTGCGGCGCCGACGACGAGTATCTGATCCGGCGCCCGAGTCTGTCGGGCAAGACGTCGAAGTGTCGCGCCGACCACATCTGGCCGGTCTGTCGTCGCAATGGCTAGGGCGATCTTCACCAGCGGGCTCCATTAAACCCGCTCAATAATGCATACCAGAGATAAAGATGTCGTTCGCAATTCGACGAAATCTGGTTACCAAGGCGCCGCCGGCCTGCTGGCGGGCGTCGGCCAATCAGGTTAATTTCTGCACCGCGGCGCCTTCGAAAGGCCGAAGTTCGCCGCCATTGCCCCCTCGGAGACCGAATGGAACGTCGCACCTTTCTCATCGGCTCGGCCGGGGCACCCCTCGAATCTGCTTTTTTCGGCGCCGCTTTCGCCGATGTGCCGAAACCCTATTCCTGGGATCTTGCGCCGCCCATGGATTCGCGCGACGCCTTCGTCAAATGGGGCGTCAAGACGCGCGGCGAAGACCCCAAATATCTCGGCGAGAGATTCGACAGGTTCAGGATTCTGGTCGCCAACCGGGATCTTTGGAATGATGCCAACAAGCGCGCCTTCCTTTTGACGCCGCGCGAGGAATTTTGCCTCAAGCAGAATCTCGGCCGAGCCTATGACAATGCCTTTCTCGACATCGGCTTCGGGGTGACGATCTCGGGCCCGCATGTGGTCGGCCGGATGACCAGCTCGATCGACGTGAACCAGGGCGAGAAGGTGCTCGAGATCGGCACCGGCTCCGGCTATCAATCGGCCTATCTCGCCAATCTCACCGACAAAGTTTGGACGATCGAGATCATCAAGCCGCTCGCCGAACGCACGCGCGGCGTCTACGACGGCCTGATCAAGCGCGGCTACACCGAGTTCAAATCGATTGCGACCAAGAACGCCGACGGCTATTACGGCTGGGAGGACGCGGCACCCTTCGACAAGATCATCGTCACCTGCGGCATCGACCATATTCCGCCGCCTCTGCTGCAACAGTTGAAGCCGAACGGGATTATGGTCATCCCCGTCGGTCCGCCGGGCGCCCAGCATCCTTTGAAGGTCGTGAAAGATCAGGCCGCCGACGGCACGATCAATGTCGCGCGCTCCGATATCTACAATGGCCGGATCGTCCCCTTCGTGGCCTTCACCAAGCTCGAGGGGGATAAGATCGTCGGCACCCACAATAAGTGACGATCACGGTATGACGAGGTTACGCGCTTTTCCCGTTCACGCCTTTTGCTGCCGATGACCCTCGCCATCCTGCCGAAGCGAACAGACGGACGGCCGATTTCCGACCTGCCCGTCTATTTCGCCGTCGGGCTCGAAGCCGGCGCCGTCATCGCGCTGCAGATCGCGATCATGCGGATCTTTGCGATCGGCAGTTGGGCACATTTCGGCTCGCTGGTCGTCAGCCTCGCCATGCTCGGCTTCGGCCTGATGAGCACGATCATGTGCATCGCGAAGGACTGGTTCGCGCGGCATTGGCGCTTCGTCTGCGGCTTTGCGCTCTTGAGCTTCGGGCCGCTCGCGGTCGCCGCCAATCTCCTTGCGCAGCAAGTGCCGTTCAACGCCATATTCCTCGTCTCGGACCCCAACCAGAAGTGGCGGCTCCTCGCCAACTTCCTGCTCTATTTCACGCCGTTCCTGGCCGGCGCGGCGTTTCTCGGCAGCGTCTTCCTGCAAGCGCGGACGCGGTTCAACCGCGTCTATTTCGCCGATCTCCTGGGTTCCGGCCTCTGCGGCCTCGTCGTGCTTCTCGCCATGTATGTTTTCGCGCCGGAGGATCTGATCCTCGCGCCGCTCGTTCTTTGGGTTGCGGCGGCTGCCGCCTGGTTCATGGCGGTCGAGGGCCGCCGCGCGCTCACCGCGCTGCTCGCCGTGGCGATCGCCACCTTCGGCGCGCATCTCTGGCTCGCGCCTGCGCTCGGCGTCTCGAAACTCGCCGTCTCCGACTACAAGGGCGTCGCCTATGCGCGCAAATTTCCCGATTCGCAGCGTGTCTACGCGCGTAACTCGCCGTTCGGCTATCTCGAAGTCTATGCGAGTTCCTATCTGCATTTCGCGCCTGGACTGTCAGACAATGCCGCCTTCAATCTGAAGGCCTTCCCGGCGAATGCCTATGAAGGCCTGTACCTCGACGGCGACGGGCCAAGCGGCATCATCCGCGCGCTGCCGGCAGCCGAGACGGATTATTATTTCTATCTGCCGATGATCTATCCTTATCTCGTCAAGCCGCAGGGCGACGCATTCGTCGTACAATTCGGGGGTGGACTTTCGACGGCGGTCGCGCTCACCAAATCGAAGCGCGTCACGGTCGCCGAGAGCAATCCGGCGGTGCTCGATGCATTTCTGCATGACGACGGCCTGCGCCGCTTCACAGGGGATATTCTGCATGATGGCCGCGTGACGGTCGTCGGCTACGAGGGCCGCCTCTATCTCGCGCATGCGCCTGAGCGCTACGACGTCATCGATCTCAGCCTGGCCGATTCCACCGGGCTTTCGAACCCCGGCGGCTTCTCCATCGTCGAGAAATTCGCCTATACGCGGGAGGCGATGCAAACTTATATGCGGGCGCTGAAGCCAGGCGGCGTGCTGGCCGTGACGCTTTGGAACAAGGAAGAGCCGCCGAAATCCGTGCTCAAGCTCTACGCCACCATGGTTGCGGCCGCAAAAGCCAACGGCGACGCGCAGGTGGCAAGAGAGTTCTTCGCGGTCGCCTGCTATCTCTCGACCACGACGGTTCTCTACGAGAAGGGCGGGTTCAGCGATTCAGAGATCGCGCTGCTGCTAAAGCACACCAAGGCCATGTCCTTCGACGCGATCTATTATCCGGGCTTCCACTATGACGAGACGCAGACCGCGAGGATCCTCGACGGCTTTCACAACCAGATCTTCTTCGACGCCAGCCAGCCGCCGGGCGATGATCTCGTCGCGCCCGACGCTGGTGCTGCGCCCGACGCAGGACCGCCCGAGGCTTCGGTCGATCCGGCGATCAGCATGGGACAGCTCGCCTGGCATTCGCTCATCGCTGGCAGCTTCTCCGATATCGCCAAGCGCTACGTCTTCGATGCCCGCCCGCTGACCAACGATCGGCCCTATTTCGCCGCCTATATCAAGCCGCTCGACCTGCCGCGCATCCTCGACCGGCTGGAGCTCGTGCAGGATGAATGGGGCTATCTCCTGCTCTGGGCGACGCTCGGGGTCGCCGCGCTCTGCGCCTCGACGCTGATTGTGCTTCCGGTTATTTTCGGCTGGCGGACGGTCTTTTCCTCTGCGCCGGGCAAGCTGCGCACGATCCTCTATTTCGCCTGCCTTGGCGCCGGCTACATCATGGTCGAAGTCGGGCTCATCGCAGAGTTCGTCCAGGCCTTGAGCAATGCGACGGTCTCTGCCGCGATCTTGATCACCGGGATGCTGGTCGCCTCGGGCCTCGGCAGCTTGACGAGCGAACTCTTTCTCGCCCGGGCGCCTGCGACCTTGCCCAAGCTGCTCGCCTGCATCGGCGTCCTTCTCATCGCTTATGGCCTCTTCATCCATGCGCCGCTCGATTGGATTGGCACGTTTCCCTATGGGCTGCGGCTCTTCTTCTGTTTCCTTCTGATCTTTCCGCCGGCCTTTCTCATGGGCTTCCCGATGCCGACCGCCATGGGCTCGCTTGCCCGGCTCGAAAAGGACCACATGTTCCTTTGGGCCTGGGGCATCAACGGCTGCTTCTCGGTGATCGGCGCCGCGCTCGTGCCGCTCGTTGCCACGTCCTTCGGCCTTTCCGCCGTGCTTTATCTGAGCGGCGCAGCCTATCTCATCGCCATCCCGGCCTTTTTCGGCGTTATCTTGCCGAATGCGGGAAAGAGCGCCTGGAATGAAGCGAGCTCGCGGCCCTGACGACGGCTTAAGATGGCGCGCGCGCCGGCCGGCGATAGCCGCCGCGCTCGCCCTGGGAATCATCGCAGCGATGAGCCCCTCGCTTGCCGCCGGAAGCCGGATGCGTCTCGTCACCTTCGCGACATCGCCGTTTCCATACGACGGGGTGGTGCCGAGCGACGGCCAGCCTTTTCTCGACACCAGCGACGGGACACGTCGCGGCCATACTTCGCCACGCGGCGGCATCTATTGGGAAGATCAGACCTATAGTGACAAGCGCGTGCTGCTTGCAATCGCGCCGCATTTCGATCCGCGTCGGCCTGCGTTTCTCATCGTCTTTCTGCACGGCAACAAGGTGCTGCTCAGCCGCGACGTTGCCGCGCGCCAGAGGGTGCCGCAGCAGCTCGCCGAATCGCGCTTGAACGCGGTGCTGGTCGCGCCGCAGTTCGCCGTCGACGCCCTCGATTCAAGTGCCGGCCGGTTTTGGGAGCCGCATGTCTTCGCGCGGTTTCTCGATGAGGCGGCCGAACATCTGGCGAGATTCTACGGCGAGCGCAGCAGCCGCGCCGCATTCCGGACGATGCCCGTCGTCATCGTGGCCTATAGCGGCGGCTATATGCCGGCCTCGGCGGCGCTCTCGATCGGCGGCGCCGACCAAAGGATTGCGGGCGTGATTCTCCTCGATGCGCTGTATGGCGAGATTGATACGTTCGCCGACTGGATCGCCAAGCACAAGCTGAACAGCTTTTTCTTCAGCGCCTATTCGCTTTCGACCGCGGAAGAAAACGCGACGCTCCAGCAGCAGCTTGGCGCGCGCGCCGTGAGCTTTGCGAATGGCCTGCCGCGGACTCTGCGGCCGGGCAGCGTCAGCTTTCTTTCCGTCGGCGACGTGCCGCACGAAGATTTCATCACCGACGCCTGGACCCACGACCCCTTGGCGGCCTTGCTGCGCAAGCTCAGATCTTGAGGCGCAGCCAGGCGCGAGTGCCAAGGCGGTCGAAGTCTCAGCGTCTGCGCCGAGGCGAACGGCGGCCGGACGGCCGACGGCGCACCGCAGATTTCCGCATCGCCGATTTCTTCGGCTGCGTTCTCTTCACGACCGATTTGCGTGCCGCCCTTTTCTTTGCGGCGGTCTTGCGTCCCGGCTTCCTGGCGGCTTTCTTGATCGCGCCTCTGCGGGCCGTGGATTTTTTCGCCGCAGATTTCCGTGTGGCCGCCTTGCGGGCCGGCTTCTTGGCAGCCGCTTTCCGGGCCGCGGTCCTGCGTCCGGCGCCCTTCTTGACGGCCGCCTTCTTGACGGCGGATTTCCGCGTCGCGCGCCTGCGTGGTGCCGCGCGCTCGGGTGTCGGCTCGACGCTCGGCCGAGGCGCCGGCACTTCCGCGGGAGGGGCGGTGGGCGCCGGTTCAGGCATGGATACGCTTGGCTCCGAGCTTTCAGCTGTGGCAGGTTGCGGCTTTGGACGGGGGGCGCGCGGCCGGCGCGGCTTTTTGGGCGCCTCCTCAGCGGCCGGCTCGGGCGCTGTCTTCGGCTGCTCGTTGTCGTTGTCTTCGTTTTCTTCGAATTTGGCTTCTGGCGCTTGCATGGTCTTCTTCTCCGCTTTGCCGCTCAGGAATTCGACTGCGGCCTGATTGAATGCCTCGGCTGCCTCGACCGGCGAGAGATGCGCGGCTTCGAGCGTAACGAGCTTGGCGCCGGCAATCGAGCTTGCGATGAGAGCCCCGACTCCGGGAGGCGTGACCGGATCATGGCGGCCGACGATGACCAGCACCGGGTGGGCGATCGCACCAAGCCCGCCACGCAGATCCGCGTCGCGGATCGCCGCGCAAGACGCCGCATAGCCTTCGGGCTTCGTCGCCAGCAGGGCTTCCTCGAAGCGGCGAACTTCTTCGGGATGATGTTCGCGGAACTGCCGCGTGAACCAGTTCTCGAGCACTGAAGGCGTCAAGGCCTCGATGCCTTTCTCGTGTATGGTCCTGATCCGCTCGTTCCAAACTTCGGCGCCGCCGATTTGCGCCGCGGTATTGGCGAGAATGGCGCGGCCGATCCGTTCCGGCGCCTTGGTCAGCAGCCACAGTCCGACCATTCCGCCTTCGGAATGGCCGATCCAATGAACCTTTTCGAAATTCAGGGCGTCGAGGATTGCGAGCGCGTCATGGCCGAGCTGGCTGATCGAATAGGGACCGTGACTCACGACGCTCCTGCCCTGGCCCCGCGCGTCATAGCGCACGACGCGGAAATGCCGTCTGAGCGCCGCCACCTGCTTGTCGAAGAGATGCAGATTCGTGCCGAGCGCGTGCGACAGCACGACCGCGGGAGCATGCACGTCGCCTTCAACGATGATGTTGAATGACTCGCCAGCAATGATCATCTCGGTCATCTCGCACCTTTGAGATTGTGCACCAATCTAGTCCAGCTTGCATCCAGATTTCTAGACTAGTCCGCACTTTTCACGCTGCAAGAGACGGGAAGCGAATAAATGCGCATCAAACATGACGACAGATGGCACGCCAAACCTGCCGCGCAATTCATCGATCAGGCTCAATCAGCGCGCGCCGGAACCTTGTGTGCGGGCGGTTGCAGGAGCCTCTGCGCCCGAGTCGCGGGTCTCGGCCAAATGCTTTTGTTCTCAACGATCTAGAGCGTCTCATTCGCAGAAGGAGAAGCCATTGGCAGATTTTCCGCGAGATCATCGAGCCAAGCCTGCGCATTTCCGTCGGACGGCGCGCGCCAGTCGCCGCGCGGCGATAGAGAACCACCGGCGACAACCTTCGGCCCGTTCGGCAAGGCCGATCGCTTGAATTGGCTCATGCCGAAGAAACGCCGGATAAATACGTCCAGCCAATGCCGAATCTCTTGGAGATCGTAAGCGTGGCGGCGGTCCTTCGGGAAGTCCTGCGGCCATTCTCCTTTCATCACATCGCCCCAGGCTGCGAGCGCGAGAAAGGCGATCTTCGCCGGGCGAAAGCCATGCCGCAAAACATAAAAGAGATTGAAATCCTGAAGTTCATAAGGGCCGATCACCGCCTCGGTGCGCTGCGCCATACCTTCGGCGCCGGCCGGCACGAGTTCGGGCGAAATCTCCGTCGCCAGGATGGCGGAGAGCGTCGAGAGCACCGCTGGGGCAAATTGCCGGCTCGTGATGCACCAGCGAATCAAATGCTGGATCAGGGTCTTCGGCACGCCCGAATTGACGGCGTAATGGGACATCTGATCGCCGACGCCATAGGTGCACCAGCCGAGCGCCAGCTCCGAGAGATCGCCGGTTCCGATGACCATGGCCCCGTTCATATTGGCAAGTCGGAACAAGTAATCCGTGCGCAGACCTGCCTGCACGTTCTCGAACGTCACGTCGAACAGGCTCTCGCCCCTGGCGAAGGGATGGTTGAGATCGGCAAGCATCTGCCGCGCGGCAGGCCTGATGTCGAGCTCCCCCGCGGTGACGCCGAGCGCGCTCATCAGCGCGAGGGCATTGGCCTTCGTCGCATCGCTCGTCGCGAAGCCCGGCATCGTATAGGCGAGAATATTGCTGCGCGGCTTGTCAAGACGATCCATCGCCTTAGCGGCGACGATCAGGGCGTGGGTCGAATCGAGCCCGCCGGATACGCCGATGACGACCTTTGCTATTCCGGTCGCGGCGAGGCGCTGTTCGAGGGCGGTGACTTGAATGTTGTAGGCTTCGTAGCAATCCTGCGCCAATCTTTCGCGGTTCGAAGGCACGAATGGGAAGCGCTCGACCACGCGTTCGAAGCCGGTGTCTCCGGCCGGCGGCGCAACACGAAACGAGACCCGGCGGAAGGCCTTTTCGGTCACCGCGTTGGCTCGACGATTGTCGTCGAACGTGCCCTGGCGGAGCCGCTCCTGGATCAAGAGATCGAGATCGATATCGGCGATCGTATATTGCCCGCTCTCCGGGAAGCGGGGCGATTCCGCGACAATCACGCCGTTCTCGACGATCGTCGTCTGCCCGTCCCAGGCGAGATCCGTCGTCGATTCGCCGCGCCCGGCGGCGCAGTAGAGATAGGCGGCGAGGCAACGCGCCGATTGGGATTGGCACAGCAGCCGGCGCGTGTCGGCCTTGCCGATCGTGATATTGCTCGCCGAAAGATTGGCGAGCACGGTGGCGCCGGCGAGCGCCGCCTTCGAGCTCGCCGGAATGGGCACCCAAAGATCCTCGCAGATCTCCGCGTGAACGACGAGGCCTTCAAGGTCCTCGGCGGCGAACAGCAGGTCCGGGCCGAAAGGCGCCCTGTGCGGGCCGATCGCGATCTCTTGACCTTGCATCATGTCGCCGGAGGCGAAGTGACGGCGCTCGTAGAATTCGCGATAATTCGGCAAATGCACCTTCGGGACGACGCCGAGGAGGCGGCCGCGATGGATGGCGAGGGCGCAATTGTAAAGCCGACCGGCATGGCGTAGCGGCGCGCCGACGAGGATCAGGGGCATCAAGACTTCGGAGGCGCCAATCAGCCGATCGATGGCGCGCTCGACGCCTTCCTGCACCACGCCCTGGAAAAGAAGATCGTCGATCGCATAGCCGGAGAGCGCCAGCTCCGGGAAGACTGCGAGCGCCACCGACCTCTGATGCAAGGCCGCAAGCATCGCCACGATTGCTTCGGCATTGGCCGCAGGATCGGCGAGACGGCAGCAGGTCGTGCAGGCGGCAACACGTGCAAAGCCATGCTCATAGATCGATCGAAAGTTCATTGATGCCACTCGTCCGAAGGCATTCTCGCCTCCTCAAGGCCGAAAGCTGTTGCGCCAGTCCATCGAAGCAATCCTTAGCATCTTTTTATCCAGGAACCATTTAAGCGCAGCGGAATTGTAGATCTCCTGAGTTTGATCTCGGTAAGGTTCGGCGACGTGCAGCCGTGATATGCGCTTCATCTCCCATTCATGCAGCCAAGACTAGTCAGGACTGGTTGCGATCGGGTTTTGCTGCAGTTGCGATCGGGTTTTGCTGCATAAGTCTAGATCGCAATACATGCAATGAAGAAACACATGCAAGGAAGGGAGAGCTCTCGGGTCACCCCGTCTCGGGAGTCGTGATCTTCCAAAATTAGAGGATATCGGACGTGCGTCTTATGCTTTCAACTCTCACGGCGGCGGCATTGGCCGCGAGTTCCATCGTCTCGGTCGCGCAGGCGGCGCCCGTCGCCGACCAAACGCCGGTTCGCCAATCGGCCAGCAACCTCATGGGCGTCGAGAAGACTCAATTCTTCTGGGGCGGCCAGAACTATTGCTGGTATGACGACGGCTGGCAGGGCCCTGGCTGGTACTGGTGCGGCTATGCCTGGCGCAGCGGATTTGGCTGGGGCGGCGGCCGGGGCTGGCACGGCTGGGTTGGCGGCCATGGTGGGCCCGGGGGATTTCATGCCGTCCGCGGCGGCGGCCGCGTTGGCGGCGGCCGCATTGGCGGCGGCCACATGGGTCACATGGGCGGCCGCGGACGTCGCTGAGCGCTCGGCGGGTAGCCCTTGCAGCCAGAGATAGGGCGCTTTCAGCGGAAGTGGACACGGCCTGTGTCCGAGCCGGTGGCCCTTCGAGAGGAGGGCCGCCGTTGCTTGTCGGGGACAATCTGTCTTCCCACCTGCCATCGTCATCCGATAAGCTCCGCGTTTCGTGACGGAGACGTCGCATGCTCGCATTGGACGAAGACATCCTTCGCACGGCGCAGGAGTGGCGCGCCGCCGGAAGAATGGTCGCGATCGCGACGGTGGTCGAGACTTGGGGGTCGGCGCCGCGCCCGGTCGGCAGCCATCTCGTCGTCGACGGCGACGGCCGCTTTCTCGGCTCGGTTTCGGGCGGATGCATCGAGGCCGAGGTGGTCGGCGAAGCCCTTGACGTTATCGAAGCGGGCACACCGCGCCTGCTCGAGTTCGGCGTCGCTGAAGAGACGGCATGGCGCGCCGGCCTCGCTTGCGGCGGCACGATCAAGGTCTATGTCGAACGAGTCGATTGATGCGCAGCGACCTGCTCGCCACGCTGAATGCGGAACGCGCCGGCCGCCGCGCGGTCATTCTTTTGACCGACCTTGCGACCGGCGTGCAAAGATTGGTGCGGGCAGCCGACATCGCTAATGATCCGCTCGGCGAAGAGCTCGAGGAGCGGCTGAGATCCGGAAAGAGCGGCCTGCTGCAAGCAGGCGCGACGTTCGCGCTAGTGAAAGTGCCGCCGGTTCGCCTCGTCGTCTTCGGCGCGGCTCACATCGCGCAAGCTTTGGCGCCGATGGCAAAGCTCGCCGGCTTCGATCTCGTCATCGTAGATCCGCGCACCGCCTTTGCGACGCTCGAACGGTTCCCCGATTGCGAGGTGATCGCCGAATGGCCGCAGGAGGTTCTGCCGCGCCTCGGCCTCGACCTTTACACCGCGATGGTTTTGCTCACCCATGAGCCGCGAATCGACGATCCGGGCATTACCGCGGCGCTCGCGGCGCAATGTTTCTATGTCGGAGCGCTCGGCTCGCGCAAAACGCACGCCAACAGATTGGAGCGCCTGCGCGCAGCGGGGATTGCCGAGCCAACTCTCGCTCGGATTCACGCGCCGATCGGATTGGATATCGGCGCCGTGAGTCCGGCCGAAATCGCCATTTCCATCCTCGCCGAAATCATCGCCGCGCGGCGCCAGAAGCCGCTGCGTTCGGAGCGAGCGGTAGGAATCTCGGGCCTGCCCCGCCCGCGCCGAGCAGGATCGCCGCGATCATCCTGGCGGCCGGGCGAGGAAAGCGGTTCGCGGGGCCGAAGGTGGTTGCCGAGCTCGATCGAAAACCGCTCGTCCGGCATGTCGCCGAAGCGGCACTTGCTTCGCGCGCGCGTCCCGTCCTGGTGGTCGTTGGCCATGCCGCCGCAAAGTCGACAGCGGCGCTCGCCGGCCTCGATGTTGGGTTTGTTCATGCCGTCGATTTCGATGCCGGCTTGTCGCGGTCGTTGCGGGCCGGGCTTGCCGCCGTGCCGGAGAGCGCCGCCGCGGCGCTCGTTCTGTTGGCCGATATGCCTTGCGTCTCCGCCCGACTGATCGACCGGCTGATCGAAGCCTTCGACACGGCGGCCGCGCCGCTTGCGGTGGTGCCGGTGCATGCCGGGCGGCGCGGCAACCCCGTCCTCATCGGCCGCAAGCTTTTCTCGGCAATCGGCGCCCTCGAAGGTGATCGCGGCGCCAGCCAGATTCTGGGCGCTACGGCTGGGGTGGTCGAATATTCTGTCGAAGATGCCGCAGTGACTGTCGATATCGACACGCAGGAAGATTTGTTTCGGCTGAATTCGGGCCGGCGCTGAGCCGCCTCGGATCCCGGCGCGGCCAACCACGTTTCCGGGTCGAGACACTCAGATTGACCGATAGGCGGTAAGGCTCCGTTAACTATAATGGGACGCAATTGGGTTGGCGCCCATGGATACCGGGCGCGTCGAATCGGAGACCAGATACAGCGCGGAGGTCAGGGGGATGAACATCAGAAACATACTCGAACCTTCGCACGATTTTGTGAAGCAACTCGCGGGCTACGGTCTGACCACGGCGGAAATCCTCTACCACATGCCGGACCACCCGACATTCCTCCAAACCTATGTCTGGCAGGACTACGACATTGCGCCCGGTTTTCCGACTTTGATGAAATTCTTGGCTTTCTGGCGGGAGAAACTCGACGGTCCTCTGCACAGCGTTCGCATCGGCCATGCGATGCTCATCAAGCCGGCTGAAATCAGGACCTTCGACGCCGAGTTCAAGCTGCATTGAACGCCGCAGAGCTGCTCGACCCTCTCCCTGTGGGAGGGAGAAGGTTCTAGGCGACCGAGCGGGCCGGCTGCGCGAGGCCGCCCTGCTCGGCCAATTTGGCGTCGAGTTCATCGGCCGTGAGCGGCTCCGAATAGAGGAAACCCTGCAGTTCGTGGCAGCCGAGCGCCTCGAGAAAGCGGGCCTGCTCGGTTGTTTCTATTCCTTCGGCCGTGACCGTCAGGCCGAGCGAGCGAGGGCGATCCATCTGCGCCGCTCAAAGGCGTGCTGATGGCGGTCCGGCAATAATCGAGCACCGCCGAGAAGCTTCCCATGGCCGGACGTTTTTCCAACCTGACCTTGGCGAAGCGCTTGGCGGCCTCCGCGACGATCTTCAATTCGATGATCGCGGCGTCACTCAATCCTTCGATTTCCTTCAGCCGCTCGGGCCTTGCTGCGACGACCTCAACAAAGGATCCGAAGCGCGCCAGCAGCGCCTTGGCGAGCGGCTTGACGTCGCGCCTGGGAATGGCGCGGAAGAGAACGAGCTCGAGCAATTCATAATCGGCGAGCGCGCCGCCGCCGGCCTTGCGAAAGCGCTCGCGCAGCCGCTCGCGATGTCCGAGATAATGCGGGACGCTGGGCTCCGAGCGGGGATCCGGCGATCTCGTCATTTCGAGGTCGCCAGATCATAAGGCGGGCGATGCAGTCCCTTCGGCGAAAGGGTGAAGATCTCATGGCCCGTCTCGGTGACGCCGATCGTATGCTCGAACTGCGCCGACATCGAGCGGTCGCGGCTGACGGCGGTCCAGCCATCGGAAAGAATTTTCACATGCGGCCGGCCGAGATTGATCATCGGTTCGATCGTGAAGAACATGCCCGGCTTCAGCGTGATGCCCTCGCCGCGCCGGCCATAGTGAAGGATGTTCGGCTCGTCATGAAAGAGGCGACCGACGCCGTGGCCGCAGAAATCGCGCACCACGGAGCAGCGTTCCGCTTCGGCATAGTCCTGGATCGCCGCGCCGATGTCGCCGGTGGTCGCGCCGGGCCCGACGACCGCTATGCCGCGCATGAGCGCTTCATAGGTGACCTCGACCAGACGCTGCGCCCGCCGCGACACGTCGCCGACGAGATACATCCGGCTCGAATCGCCGTGCCAGCCGTCGAGAATCAAGGTCACGTCGATGTTGACGATATCGCCGTCGCGCAGCGGCTTGCGATCGGGAATGCCGTGGCAAACGACGTGATTGATCGAGGTACAGATCGATTTGCGATAGCCGCGATAATCGAGCGGCGCGGGAAAGGCGCCGTGCGAGATAGCGAAATCGAAGACGAGATTGTCGAGGAACTCGGTGGTCACGCCGGGCCGCACATGCTCAACCAGCATGTCGAGCACTTCGGCGGTGAGCCGCCCAGCCCTGCGCATGCCCTCGAATGCCGCCGGCCCGTGCAACTTGATCCGCCCGGTCTTGCGGCCGGGGACTTCCAAAGCATCGACGAATGTCATTGTTTATCGTCAGAAATTTCCGCCTTCACGCCTGATTTCGTAATTTAAGCCTTCGGCGCGGCGAAGCAAGGCCGTTGCGCGACGCTCCATTCTCGGGAGTCGCCCATGCTCTCGGAGCCCAGCCCGCGCCGCTGATCGCCCGAAGCGGTCGGCCGGCTCTGGCCAGAGCCGGTTGGCCCCACTACAATAGTCCAATCCTGCGAGCTTCCTTGGAGAGAGACCCTGTCGAGCGAAGACTTGGATGAGAAACTGCGGAATGGACCTTTGACGCCTCCGGCGAAGCCGCAACGCAAGCTGCACCCCCTGGCGTACGGCATCGAGCGCATGGGTCTCGTTTCCTTGCGCTTCCCCTATGCGGTCGCGGTCGTGCTCGTGGTTGCCGCGATCCTCGCGGCGTTCGGGGTGGAGCGGATCAAGGTCGATGATTCGCTCAGCCAATTGTTTCGCTCGAACACGCCCGCGTTCAAGCAATACGAGCAAGTGACGCAGCGCTTCCCTTCGAGCGAGTTCGACGTCCTCATCGTCGTCGAAGGCAAGACTCTTCTGGAGAGGGACTCGCTCGAAAGGCTGCGCAATCTCGTGACCGATCTGCAGCTGATCGACGGTACGCGAGGAATCATCTCACTGTTTTCGGCGCGGCAGCCGCCCGAAGGCGATCACCTGCCCACGCCGCTTTTCCCGGAAGAACTGCCCCAAGGCGCAGCCTACGACGAACTCATCAAAAAGGTGATGAGCAACGAGATCATTCGGGGCAAACTTCTTTCTGTAGACGGTCGGCTCGCGCTGGCCGTGCTCGCGCTCGATCCCGACGTCGTCGAAAGCAACAAGCTTGGCGGCGTCGTCGATGAGATACGCCAAACCGTAGACGAAGATCTGGCCGGCTCGCGATTGACGGTTGAGCTCTCTGGCGTGCCGGTGATGCAGCTCGAGATCCGCAATGCGGTCGAGCGTGACAGAATTACTTACAATGCGATCGGCTTTCTCGGCGGCTGCCTGATCGCCATCCTGTTCTTCCGCCGCATATCCTTCATGATCATCGCGGCAGCGCCGCCGCTGCTCGCCATTCTGCTGGCGCTCGGCACCCTCGGCTGGCTCGATTTCCGGCTCAACATGTTTCTCAACGTGATGACCCCGCTCATCATGGTCATCAGTTTTTCCGATAGCATGCAGCTGACGTTTGCGACACGCGATCGGATTCTCGCCGGCGAAAGCAAGGCCGACGCGTTGCGCAACGCAATCTATGTGGTCGGGCCAGCCTGTGTGCTGACGCATGCGACCGCAGGCCTCTCGTTCATCGCCCTCACGTTCTCCGACTCCCATCTGATCCGCAGCTTTGGCCAGGCCGGCTTCATCTCAACCGTCATCGCGCTCGTGTCTGTCCTGACCGTCATCCCGCTTCTCGGGCTCTTTCTGCTGCGCCGCGAAGCGGCCTTCGTCGCCCGAATCAAGGGCGCCGACGTTGCCGTCGACGCCTTGCGTCGCTTCTGCGGCTGGATTGCCCACCGCATGGTGAGCCGGGCCGGCCTGTATAGTTTGATCAGCATCGCTGTGGTCGTCGGCCTCGGCATCGTCTACGCCAATCTTCAGCCACGTTATCAGCTCGCCGATCAGGTTCCCAATCATAAGCAGGCCATCGAGGCCAACCGGCAGCTCGATGCCGAGCTTACCGGCGCCAGCCCGATCGATGTCCTGATCGAATTTCCGAAAGGCGAATCGCTCTATGCTCCGGAGACGCTCGCGACCATCGCCGCCGTCCAGGCGGCGGTCGAGAAGCAGGCGGGCATCGGCAATGTCTGGTCGCTTGAGACGCTGCGCCGCTGGCTCGCCGAAAAGGCCGGCAAGTCGGACGTCGCCACCCTGAAGCAATATGTCGACATGCTGCCGAAATATCTCGTCCGCCGGTTCATCTCGGAAAACCAGGATGCCGTCGTCGTCGAAGGTCGCGTCCCCGATGTCGATTCGAGCCGACTGCTGCCGATCATCAATTCGCTCGACAAGTCCTTGGACAAGGTGCGGGCGGAGCACCCAGGCTATGAGATCGCTGTGACCGGCCTCTCGGCGATCGCGGCGCGTAGCAGCTCCAACATGATCGAAAAGTTGAACCATGGGCTGACGATCGAGATCATCTTCGTTGCGGCCTTCATCGGCGCCGCATTCCGATCGATCGCGGTAATGCTCGCCGCCATCATGCCGGCGGTCTTCCCAGTCTTCGTTGCTGGGGCCGTGCTCTGGCTTCTCGGTCAAGGCCTGCAATTCGCCAGTGTCGTTGCCTTGACGGTATCCTTCGGGCTGGGCTTGAGCGCCACGATCCACTTCCTCAATCGCCTGCGGCTCGAGGACAGACCCGGGGAAGATCCGGCGATCGGCGTCGAGCGCGCGACCATTCTCGTCGGACCCGCGTTGATTCTCACCTCGGTCGTGCTGGCCTGCGGTCTTGCGATGACGGTCTTCTCCGATCTGCCGTCGCTGCAGCTCTTCGGCTGGCTCAGTTCCTTTGCCATGCTGACCGCGCTCATCGCCGATCTCTTCATCTTGCGACCGACGATCATGTTCCTGCTGCGCTGGCGCAAGCGCACGCGATGGACGTGAATGGATCTTTGGCGGCAGGAATCCGCGCGCCCCGCGTGTTTGACTGATGCGAAGGCCTGAACTCGGAGGCCCGAGTCCAGGATTTCTCCTGATCATCGCTCTCTGTGAAGGGTGACCGTCACGCCGACGACGTCGGTCCCGCCTTGCGGCTTGATCGACACCGATTGCGTTCTGCTATGCGTCACAATCGAGATGCCCGCCGTGAAGCCGGCTCCGGTGACCGCTACTTCAATGACCGACCCATTGACCTGGCCGCTCACACTGCCGCTGGCATTACGCGTCGTCTCGGTCCAGCTGCCGGAAATCGCTCCGTCTTCTTCCGTTACGCTGCTGTTGACGTCGAACTTATAGCTGTCGCTTGCGCAAAGCAGAGTTTGGTTGAGACTGTCTCCGGTTTGCGAGACGGCATAGGTCGCTCGACAACGAAGTCTCTCGCGCGAGCCATCCTTCATGGAGATGGTGCCGTCGCCTCTCCAGTACCCTGCCAAGGATGTGAATGGGCCGGGCTCGGCACGGGCGTCAACCGCATAAAGCGAAAGGACTGCCAAAATCGCCGCAGCGAGCGCATGCGGCGCAAATTTTAAAGGTTGAACCGGCATGAATGTCTCGACCCTCCCGATATTGCATCGCCATTGCGCCGCTGACCGGCGCGAACCAGACCTGATTTCGTTCGATCTTTTCTTCCAACCGACCAAGCCGATCGCGGAAAAGCGCTGCATGATCGATCGCCCCCACTCTCCTGGCCGCGAATTCTAACCTACCTGCCATCGATCGCAACATTCCCGTCCGCAGATCGAAAAGCGCGTTGATCGGCTTCGTCGAAAGAGCATCGCCTCCTGCGCTCAGCCTTTCCAATGCAAGGCCGTGACAAGGGTGAAGATGCGCCGCGCGGTATCGATATCGCAGACCACTTTCCCCTTCAACCTCTCCTGGAGAAGCGTCGCCGCCTCGTCGTGGAGAGCCCGCCGGCCCATGTCTATGGCTTCGATCTGGGCACGCGAGGCCGAACGGATCGCGTCATAATAGCTTTCGCAGATCAAAAAATAGTCTTTGAGCAGACTGCGGAACGGCGTCAGCGACAGAACATGGACGCAGATGGTCCCCCGTCCTTCGTTGCAGACCTCAAGGGCGAGCTTGGCGTCGTGGAGAGAAATTTTGAGCCCATAGGGTCCGCCATCCTGGTCCGGCAAGCCGAAATCGTTCTCCTCGAGCAGGTCGTAGATGGCGATCTGCCGCTCGTGCTCTTGATCCGAAGTGCCGCGGCCGATCGAAGCCTCGTCGAGAACCACCGATACGAGACGATTTCGCCGGCCTGGCTCGCTTGCGTTCATGGTTGACCGAGGCGCAAGGCGACGGAGCGCGCATGGGCATCGAGCCCCTCGGCCTTGCCGAGCGCGACCGCAGGCGGCCCGAGCACGGCGAGGCTCGCCGCGGAGCATTTCAAGACCGAGGTCCGCTTCATGAAATCGAGAACGCTGAGGCCGGAAGAAAACCGCGCCGAACGCGCCGTCGGGAGAACATGGTTCGAGCCGCCCACATAATCGCCGATCGCCTCAGGCGTGTAGGCGCCGATGAAAATCGCCCCGGCATTGCGGATGCGGCGGGAGAGATCCTCGGCGCGAAGCGTCATGATTTCGAGATGTTCGGGCGCGAGCCGGTCGGCGAGCGGTACCGCGTCGGCAATCGTTTCGACGAGAATGACGGCGCCGAAGTCCCTCCAGCTCGCGCCGGCGATCTCCCGGCGCGGCAGGTTCGCCACTTGCCGTTCGACCGCCGTCTCGACCGCGGCCGCGAGTTCCGCGCTGTCGGTGATGAGGATGGATTGCGCCGCGCGGTCGTGCTCCGCCTGAGCCAGGAGATCGGCGGCGATCCACTCGGGATTGCCGGTCTCATCGGCGATGATCAGCACTTCCGAAGGGCCGGCGATCATGTCGATGCCCACGACCCCGAACACCCGGCGCTTGGCCGCCGCCACATAGGCATTGCCGGGACCGACAATTTTGGCGACGGGCGCTATGCTCGCGGTCCCATAGGCGAGCGCCGCGATCGCCTGAGCGCCGCCGACCCGGTAGATCTCATCGACGCCGGCGAGTTCGGCCGCAGCCAAAACGAGCGGATCGATATGTCCATCCGGCGCCGGAACCACCATGACCAGGCGGGCGACTCCCGCCACTTTGGCCGGGATCGCGTTCATGAGAACGGAAGACGGATAGCTCGCCGTGCCGCCCGGCACATAAAGGCCCGCGGCTTCGATCGGCTGCCAGCGCCAGCCGAGTTCGACGCCGAGCGCGTCGGTGAACATGAGGTCCTGCGGCCGCTGCTTTTCGTGGAAGGCGGTGATGCGCTGATGCGCCAGGCTGAGCGCCGCAAGCGCGTCCGGCGCCGCAGCCGGTTTGGCCGCGGCAATGTCGCTTGCCGAAACGGCGAGGCCGAGGGCGGCGAGATCGACGCGATCGAACTTGCGCGAATAATCGACGAGCGCCGCATCGCCGCGCGCGGCCACATCGGCGATGATCCTTTGGACCACCTGATCGACGTCTTCCGACACCTCGCGTTTGGCCGCAAGGAGAGCGTCAAAAGCCTTGTCGAAATCCCCGCTCCGGCTGTCGAGTTTCAGCGGCATCATCGTTTCCTTGCGGCCCGCTTCTTGTTAGCCATGCCGGAGCGAAGTGGCAATCGGGCTGGCGGCCGTCGGCGCGACCACGCGATCTCAAAGCAGGCGCTCGATCTCCGGTTCGAGTTTGGCAGGCGCGGTCGTCGGCGCGAACCGTGCGGTCACATGTCCCTGTCGATCGACGAGAAATTTGGTGAAATTCCACTTGATCTCACGCGTTCCGGCCACGCCCTTTTGCTCGCTCTTGAGGAATTGGAAGAGGGGGTGGGCGCTGGCGCCGTTCACCTCGACCTTGCCGAACATAGGAAAGGTCACGTCATGGTGGAGCGAACAGAACGCGCTGATTTCGGCCGCCTCGCCAGGCTCCTGCGCAGCGAACTGATTGCACGGGAAGCCGAGAACCGCGAAGTCTGCCGGACCATATTTGCGATACAGCGCTTCGAGCCCCCCGTATTGAGGCGTAAAACCGCATTTGCTTGCCGTATTGACGATCAGCAAAACCTTGCCGCGAAAATCCCCGAGCGACTTTTCTTCGCCGCTCAATGTCGTTGCGGCAAAATCATAGACCACGCTCATCATCTCTCTCCGTCAGCCGAGGGCATCCCGCGCATTTGGCACCGGTCTAATGCGAAATCGACTTCATTCGCAAGCGCGAAGGCGTCGATGTCGGCGCCCTCGTCCGGTCTTCCGCTGGCACACCGGGCCAAGGAATGACAAGGGAATAAAAAAAGCCCCCGTCCGGGTTTCGGACGGGGGCGCGGGAGGATGGACAAGCAGAGAAGCTAGATCGTGGGTCGAAGCTCCAAGGCCGCGGTTGCGCGGGCGTCGTTGAGATCGGCTTTGAGAACGTCGATTTTCGTCTCGAGCTGGCTGATGTGATCGGGAAGATCGCGGATGGTCCTCTCGTAGATATCGATCTTTTCTTCGAGCCTGACGATCTCGGCGCGCAGCTCGCCGATGGTTCTCTCATAGATCTCCATCAGCACCGAAATTCGCGCGTCGACCACCGCGGCGAGCGTCGGTTGGCGGCCGATCACGGCGGCGATGATCGTCGCGATCGAGCCGAACAAAGTGCCGAAGAGGCCAGCAATGAACGTGATCCAAAATCCATCGAACGTCATTCGCGTCTCTCTGGCGCAGGCTCGGGCGGCGAAGCCATGCGCCGCTCCGCCACGCCGCTTCCATTTCATGAATGCCGCTGCGGCGCGTGACATTTCAGCCTGACGATCACCGCGCGCCAATCCCCGCTGAGCGGAGCCTCGGCCCGGTAAGAGCGAAGATGACAGGCCGCGGGCTCGACGCGGAACTGCTGCGCCGCGCATTGCGCCGGATTGGCCTGCAAGCAGATCGAAAGGACGGCAGCGATCATGGAATGACCGCCGTGGGCCCGATGGCGCCGCCCAGCGCGGCGCAGACCGTCGCGGAGGCGACATAGACCTTGCTGCCGTCCGTGCCGATCATCGATTGTCCGGCGCCGGCGCCGGATTCGATCTGGGCCGCGACCGCGCTGACGTCGGCGACGGCGCAGGTGAAGGCCGTCGCGCCGGATTTGAGCGAGCTCAAGGCCTGTTGCGTCTTCGGCGCATCGATGAAAGCGACCGCGCCATCGATGGCGTTGTCGAATTCGGCGCAGCCGCAAAGCGTCGAGGCGAGCGCCATTGCGCCCGCAAGAAGCAGGTGTTTCATCAGTCTTGTCCTTTCACTTAGGAGATCACACCGAAGACGGTGTCTGCTTGAACGGCCGCTCGAACCGCTCTTCGATATTTTCTTCGGTATCGAGCGTGGTTTGCGGAATCTTGCCGTTGGCAAATTGCAGCAGCAGATCGAAGCCTGCGACCGCCGCGGCGAGATCATTCGCCGCAACCGCCACTGGCGGCACGAAGACGCCGACGACTTGCATCACATCTTCGACGGTCTGAATCTCGCCGGCGAGATTGGCGGTCTCGAAGGCCTTGGCGGCCGCGGCGAAATCGATTTGCTGGGCATATTCGAGCGCCTTGCCGATCTTTGCGGCATCGGCCTCGAGGGTGCCGAGATCGAGGCTCATGACGCTGCCGCCTCTTTTTTCAAATCCACGCAGGGATCGAGATCGAGGTTCGTCGCACTGGCGCTTGCCGGCAGAGCACCGGCCGCGGAGAGGCGAGCGACCAGCATCGGCCCGAGGCTTTCGCCGAGTTCCTTGAACAGATCCGGCGCTTGGTCGACGGTATATTGGGCAGCCTTGCGGATCACCTCGTTGGCGACGGGTATCTCGAGAACCTTGCCTTTCTCGGCCCCTTCGACGAGCCCGAAACCGGCATCGATCGCATGCGAGATCACTTGATCGACATGCGCAGAGCGAAGAGCCTTGGCCACTTCGGGACCGAGGCTCGTCATGAGCCAGGTCAACATCAGGCCGACGAGTGACAGGGCCAAAGGCTCGAGAATCGAGAGAGCCTGGGTAACGAGAGTGCCCAAGGGCACGCTGACCGAGCCGCGATCGGCGGCGAATGCCGCCGACGAGACAAGCGTCATCGCCGCCGCAAGCAAGATGCGCGCGCGCATGGGATCGTCCTTTTTGGGGAGGGCCCGGAACCGCCGGGCACGGCATCAGGGGTGCAACATCAAAATGAATATGCGTGCCGAGCCGTAAGCTGGCGGAGCGAAAGCGCGGGGCCCGTCATCATGCAGCCGTCCGGCTCCATTCAGCCGCTCCTTGCCTTCTTACTCGTGCGGCACCGGAACTGAGTTATAGGTAGCCCCCATTCCATCTTCCTTGCGGCGCCGATAATAGGAGACTTGCATCGTATCCTGATTGATGCAGACGATGTTTACGTAGACGCTTTGCTTGTCGTCGGTCGCGTTGTAGCCAAGCACGGATGCTGGATTGATCGTCTCGGTGCAGACGCATTTGCCCTGCCCCTTGCAGGTGAAATCTTCGGCGTCCGCGGCGAGCGGAATGCCGCTCGCAACGAGTCCAGCCATTATTATTGTTCTGCGCATGAATTCATCTCTCCGCTGCTGGATGATCTGCTCCCGGCGAAGCGGCGGCGCTTGAGAACGCATCCATCTTCGCCAGAACGCGTGCGACGACGTCGGCCTTGACCACGTTTCTCCCCGGACAATCATGGTGATCCCGGCTACATTCCTTGTGGAAGTGCAGCCCACTCACGCCAACCCGATATTGATCCGGCCGCAATCCGAGCCTGTGATGCAGGACCGCCATGACGGCGACCGCATTGTCGCGGACCTGTGCTCCGGGGCCGGCGTCGAACGCCTCCGTCGCAAAGTCCCCGATCATCTCGATACCCAACGTGAGATGATTCCAGCACGAGACGGAAACACCCGCTTCCCTCAGGTCGCAAAGATTCCATATCAAGTTTGGTGCCACGAAGAGGCGAACCCCCGAATGCCAGTGCAGAATGTCGCGCTCATAATGCCTCTGGCCCTCGATGCGCTGTTTAGCCGCATGGCCCGAATCGAGCCACTCCGCAAGGGTTGGAACCCCGGTATTGTGAAGCGTAACGAACTTGGGCCGCCAGCCGTTCCATTCGAGGCTCTCGACGAAAACCGCGAATTCCGCGGGCGTGTAGCCTTTGGGCTCTGCGAGGAAGCTCATCATATTCGAGCCCGAGGATTTTTTCGACTCTCTCCTTGTCGTCGAGGCCGCCGACCCAGATCCGCGCGCCGTTCGGCAATTCGAAGAATCCGTCCTGCCGATGCTCTTTCAGCGCGACGCGCGGAAAGCAGAGGCGCATCACATGCGGCAGAGTATCGAGCGAGATCGAGGCGCGCGCCGCATTGGCGTGGAAGCGCAGGATCGCATGGCGCGACTCGGACGCGGCGAGCCCGCGCGCGACGATGGCGCGGATGATCAGAAAGGTCTTGCCCGAGCGGGTGCCGCCGGCGAGGCAGGTGTAGCGCTGCGGCCCTTCGAGGAGGAGGCGCGCGCTCTCCTGCCCCGGGCTGAACGACACCATGCGAGTTCCCCTGCGGCGGACGCCGCAAGGATGGTGCGGCCAAAGCAAAAGGCCACCGCAAACGCGATGGCCTTTCGAAACGGTCGGTGCAGCGGGCGCAGATGCGGCGCTGTCGATGCGCGTGATATGCATCGCAAATGATCGCAAGGTCAAGCCGGCGGCGACGCGCGATTCTGCGGATTCGCACAACGATGCGGCGAAGACCGCGGCCACTTCCCCGGACGCATGAAGCGAAGCGGAATGCGATCCGGGGTCCAGCGTGGCGTGAGTTGCGCGAAGCGCAACGCTGACTCTTTTTTAGTAAGGGCGCCTCGCGAACGTCTTGCGCTGGATTCCGGGTTCCGTTCCGCTCCGGGCCTACAGCCCTTCGCTGCACGGCCCCGGAAACCTGGGAGCGTTAGCTCGGCAAGATTATGCGGGAAGAGCGCAGCGCGCAGCATGGGCGCTGTCGATGCGCGCGTTATCCATCGCAAATGATCGCAAGGTCAAGCGGGCGGCGGCACGCTGTTTTGCGGATTCGCACATGGGCGAGGCGAGCGTGTTGAGGCCTCGCTCTCCTTCTCGCAAGCGGGAGAAGGACCCCACCCGGGCGCCATTAGCCCGTCGCTTGCGACGGGCGTCGCAAGCGACGCCCTATGGCGGCCACCCTCCCCTCTGCGAGGGGAGGGATCAGCGCTGCGCGCGTGGCGCATTCGGCAGTGACGGTGAAGCGGCTCATCCTTCCCCTGAAGGGGAAGGTGGCAGCGCCGCGAAGCGACGCTGCCGGATGGGGTTCATGTTCCTGCTCTCAAAACACCGCCACATTGCGCGCGTTGAGCGCATCGGCGAGATAGGCCAGCGCCTTGGGGCGCTTGCGATAGAATGTGTAGGGCGCCCAATGTTTCTGCGCGCAGAGCCGGCGTACCGATCTGTGCCTCGCTGCGCACAAAGCCCAGAGGCTCGCGACGAGCGCCATGCCGGAATCGACGCCGCGCAATTCGCGCAGCCAGTCGAAGGCCTTTTCGATCTCGGCGATCTCAGTCGAGGTCGGGCGCAGGATCGTAAAGTTCTGCGCCGCCTCGCGCGTGCGCCGCTCGGCATCGAAGAGCTCGGCCTGCGCCAGGCGGTCGGCCCATTCTACCCCATGCTGCGGCCAATGCCCGCCGGGCTCGCGCGGCCCACGTAGCCGTGGTAGGCGATCGAGCGTGGTGAAGGCTTTCACCAGCCGCCGGCCGACATGTTCCGGCTCCCAGCGCGGCGGGATTTGCTCGCGCGCCTCGTCATAGGGCCGATCGAGCGCATTGATCTTCGAGTCGTCCACTGCTCACGCCCCGTCGTCGAGGATGTTCTCGAGGAGATTTGGCTCGGCGCCGGCGATGAGCGGCAGGAGCCGGATGACGGCCTCGCGGGTGAGCCCGCGCTTTTCGGCGGCCGCGTCGTAGCGGGCGGCGGCGTCGTGCGGCAGGCGCAAGATGGTCGGCTTCGAGTCGCGAAAAGCCAGGCCGAAGCGCTGCGCCTGGCGATGCACATTGTTCGGCGTCGAGGCGATCATCGGGTCTTCGGCAATGCGTTTGGCGGCAAATCCCTGTCCGACCAGAAAGCGGAGCCGCGCGACGCGCTCGGTCGTCCAAGCAGTCTTGGGTTTCGACATTTTTGCTCCCCTGCGATTAACAGACGGGCTATCAGGTAATCCTACCTCAATGTCTAGGTAAAATTACTCAATGCATGGATCCCGGAATCGGTCAAACTACCGATATGGAATTGGAAGATGTCCTCGCTCGGGTGGAAAGCCGGCTGAAGGCACTCGGCATGTCGGCGCATGCCGCTTCGCTTGCCGCAAAGAAGCCGGATGCGATCCGCAATCTGCGCCGGGCGGTGAAGAACGGCGACCGGCGCGGTATCACCACCGAAACCTTGATCGCGCTCGCGCCGGTCCTGAAGACGACGGGCGCCTGGCTGCTCGAGGGCATGGGCGGGCCCGAACCCGGCAATCTCATAAAAGTGGTCGGAAGAATCGGTGCCGGCGCCGAGATCATCCCGGAATTCGAGCAAATTCCGGCGGAAGGCCTGTTCGAGATCACCGTCCCCTTCTCGATCCCGGAGGATTCGATCGCCTTCGAGGTGGAAGGCGAGAGCATGTGGCCGCGCTATGATTCGGGCGACGTGATCATCTGCCGGCGGCACAGCGAGGAGGCCGAAAGAGTGGTCGGCCGCGAGGCGGCGGTGCGCACCCGCGACGGCCGGCGCTATCTGAAGCGCGTGCGGCGCGGCGCCGCCGCCGGCACTTACGACCTCGAAAGCCACAATGCGGCGCCCATCCGCGGCGTCCAGATCGCCTGGGCGGCGCCCATCCAGGCGGTTGTGCGCGCCGACCAGTGGCAGCGGATCGGTCAACCACGAAGCTGACTCTTGTACGGTAATATTACCTTTATAGGTAATATTACCTGCTATGAAGGCATCCCCGATCTTTCGGAGATGCCCATGCCTCCCGAACCGCATGACGCCGCCTATGCGCTCGACGCCCAGGCCCGCCGCACCGCCGCGCATATGGTCAAATGCCGGGCGCGAGACTATGCGCGCCGGCCGATGGCGCTTGAAAATCTCTATCCGGGGCTTGCCGCGGCCAGGCCCAAGACGCTCGTCGCGATCGCCGAACATCTCTTGGAGGTCGAGCGCAAGAACCCGCGGCGCTGGTTCGGCTTCGGCGGCGAGATCAAAGCGCTCAATGCCAAAGCCGCGCTTTTGCTCGGCCGGGCGCTACGGCGCGCTGGCCATCGCTAGATTGAATGATGTCGTTCTCTATGCGCCGCCGCACATATGCTCCGCGTCGGGCAAGCTCCAGGATTGATGCGTGCGCAGATTGGTCGTCTTATAGACCTTGCCGCGATCATCGCCCTTGGGGCAGCCTTTCGGAATGCTCACGAGACACATGCGCACTGGATCGCCGCTCCGCGAATTTTCGACCGCCGGCACCGTGTCGTAAGAGACTTGATAGCCGCCGTTCACAAAACTCACGGCGCTGCCCGAACCTGGGATCGGCTGGTCGGTCGATCCATCCACCAGGCGCGTCTCGACGGATTTGATCGTGGTTGCCACGCAGGCGCCGACCCGCGTCGGCAATTGCGCCGCTTGCACCGGCATAAAGGACGCGGCAGCGATTGCCCCGGCGATAAAAACGCGTTTCAGCCCTTTCAGCGTATCCCTCCCGTGCCGGCGCCTACCTTATGACGCGCGCGGCGCCGTCCACGGCTTTGTCCTTTTTGCGCTGCAGGCGCACAACCACGTCCACTTTGGCGATCTCATAGCCGGGAGGCGGCTCGAAATGATCGGCGAATTTTCCGCCCTTGGTCACGATATCCGCGATCGCGCCGGTGTCCTCGAAATAGAAATGAGAATGGTCAGTGGTGTTGGTGTCGAAGATCGTCTTACCGCCCTCGACGGTGAAGCTGCGCACCAGCCCGACCTCGGCAAAAAGGTTGAGCACGTTGTAGACGGTGGCGAGCGAGGCGAACATGCGCGCGGCATGCGCCTCGGCCGCGAGCGCGTCGGCCGTGACATGCCGGTCGCCCTTGCTGAAGAGCAAATTGGCGAGCCCGAGACGCTGGCGCGTCGCGCGCAGACCATACTTCTCCAAAAGCGGACGGATCTGCGAGGCCATCGGCGCCATCGAGATCGGCTCAGAATTCGACATCAGCGATGCACCCTTCTTAAGGACTCCGGAAATTACCACAATTTCCGTGGCGCGCAATAAACGGCCTTGGATCGGGAAATATGTCGCGTTCGAGACAGAACAAGACCGGCGCGGCGCGAAGCGGGGGCTGGAACAGGGCGAAAACGCTCAAGTCGCCGGCGAGAACCCGTGCGGCTGCCGTCATTGCGAGCGAAGCGAAGCAATGACGGCGGCGATGCCCGGAAGCGCGCCGTTACTCGGCCGCCTTCTTGAAGTCCGGGAAGGTGCAGCGCGCGTCCTCTTTCTCGCGGCGGAAGGTGACGACATTGGCCGGAGCTAACGGCAGCTTGAGGCTCTTCCAGACGTCGACGAGCGCCTCGACGAGATGGGCGATATGGGCGTCCGTATGCAGCGGCGTCGGCGTGATGCGCAGCCGCTCGGAGCCGCGCGCGACGGTCGGATAATTGATCGGCTGAATATAGATGCCGTGCCGATCGAGCAGCATGTCGGTCGCCTTCTTGCAGCGCTCCGCGTCGCCGACGAGCACCGGCACGATATGCGAGGGATTGGCCATCACCGGAAGGCCGGCGGCCGAGAGCGCATGCTCGGTGAGCAGCGCCTGGCGCTGATGAAGGGCGCGCAGGTCTTCCCTGTCCTTCAACAGGCGCACCGCGGTTTTGGCCGCGGCGGCGATGGCCGGCGGCAGGGCGGTGGTGAAGATGAAGGAAGCCGCGTAAGAACGCACCGCGTCGATGACCGCCGAATCGGCGGCGACATAGCCGCCGAGCGCCCCGAAGCCCTTGGCCAAGGTTCCTTCGATCACATCGATTCGCTGCATGACACCGTCGCGTTCGGCGATACCGCCGCCGCGCGGACCATAGAGGCCGACCGCATGAACCTCGTCGAGATAGGTCATGGCATCGTAGCGCTCGGCGAGATCGGCGATCTTGCCGATCGGCGCGATATCGCCATGCATGGAATAGAGGCTTTCGAAAACGATGAGCTTGGGCGCATCGCGGGGCGCCGCCTTCAGCAGCTCTTCGAGGTGGCCGAGATCGTTGTGGCGGAAGATCTGCTTCCTTGCGCCGGAGCGCTTGATGCCCTCGATCATCGAATTGTGGTTGAACGCATCCGACAGGATCAGGCAATTGGGCAGGAGTGATCCGATCGTCGCGATCGCGGCGAGATTGGAGATCCAGCCCGAGGTGAAGACAAGCGCGCCTTCCTTGGCGTGGAGATCGGCGAGTTCGGCTTCGAGCGCGACGAGCGGATGATTGGTGCCGGCGATATTGCGCGTGCCGCCGGCGCCGACGCCATGCCGGGCCGCCGCTTCGCACATCGCCGCGATGACCTCGGGGTGAAGGCCCATACCGAGGTAATCGTTCGAGCACCAGACGATGACCTCTTCGATCGCGCCCGTGGAGAGGTGCCGTTTGGCATGAGGAAACCGCGCAGGATCGCGTTCGATGTCGACGAAGACGCGGTAGCGCCGTTCGGCTTCCAAGCGGCTCAACGCGGCTTCGAAATGCTTTCGATAATCCATGACGAACCCGGTCCCTCGACAATCGGCAGTGACAGCTTTCAGGCGAAAGCGCAACCGGTTCGCCTTTGATGATGCTCTCGGCCACTCAGCTAGAGCGCGCTTGGCCAAAAACCAGTCTTGCCTGAACCGCCCTCATTCTTCCCGTTAGGGTTTTTGCCCAATTTAGAAGCGCTCGCAAGTGGCAGATGGTCTCAGGCTCGGCAAAAGCGCCGCTTTCGCCTGGGCGATTGGAGACAGCCCGGGTTATGAACAACTTAAGAGGGAGATTCCCCCTCCGCTATTGCGGCGGAGCGGCCGAAATCACCCCGCTTGCGCCCCTGCATGAGCATCCCGACCCGATATCGCGCGGCTGGCGCAGCACGCAAACTTGCGTCTGCGTCGCGCAATAAGGGCTGACCGTCGGCGCCCCTGTCTGCGGATAGCCGTAGCCATACGGATAGCCATATCCGTAATCATAGGGATAGCCGTAGTCGTAGTAATAGGGGTAGCCCCAGTAGCCCCACCCTAATCCGCCGCCCCATCCGCCCCAACCACCGTGCCATCCACCGTGCCAGCCGCCGCCCCAGCCGCCGCCTCCAAACCCGGCGTGCCCACCGCTATGGCCGCCGCCGAAGGCGAATACCGCATCTGCACCAAAGAGCCCTAAGGCAAAGACAATGGCGGCTAAAGTTCTAACGACGCGCCGCATGATATTCCTCCAACCATGACATGACGCCGCGCTCACCTGCGGCGGATATTTATTAAGGCGCTCCCAGAGGTTGGACTTTGCGCCAAATCAATTCTGCGGCATAGCCTCTCGACTGCAATTTTCGATGAAGCTGCCTGGAGTTCATCACGGATGCGCGCCCTCGTCACCGGTTCGGCCGGATTTATCGGTTTCCATCTCGCGCGGCGACTGCTCGAAGCCGGCGACGAAGTGGTCGGCATCGACGGCTTCACGCCTTACTACGATCTGTCTCTGAAGGAGGCGCGCCAAGCGAGGCTCGAGCAAGATGGTGGGTTTACCGGCCATCGCTTCCTGCTTGAGGATTTCGACGCTCTGCAACAGGTCTATGGCGAGGGTTTCGATGTCGTCTATCATTTCGCCGCCCAGGCCGGCGTGCACTACAGCCTCGAAAATCCCCGCGCCTATATCGATGCCAATATCGTCGGCACCTACAATTTGCTCGAAGTCATGCGGCCAAGGCCGCCGCGCCACGCGCTTCTCGCCTCGACGTCCTCAGTCTATGGGGCAAATCCGGCGGTGCCGTTCTTCGAGACCGACCGCGCCGATCATCCCCTGACGCTTTATGCGGCGACCAAGAAAGCCACCGAGGAGATGGGGCATGCCTATAGTTATCTCTTCAAAATCCCCATCACCATGCTGCGTTTCTTCACGGTCTATGGGCCATGGGGCCGACCCGACATGGCGCCCATTAAGTTCGCCGCCGCGATCTTCGCCGATCGGCCAATCGACCTCTACAACTTCGGCAAAATGCGTCGCGACTTCACCTTCATCGATGATCTCGTCGAGGCGGTGGCGAGGCTTACGCCCATCATTCCACCAATGGCGGCGGATCGGCAACGACCGCTTCCCGGCGACAGTCTGGCCCGCCAGGCGCCTTGGCGCGTCGTCAACATCGGGGCGGGAAAGCCGGTCGAACTCGAAGATTTCGTCGCCGCCATCGAAGCCAGCGTGGGGCGCAAGGCGCGCCGCAATCCCATGCCCATGCAGATCGGCGATGTGCCGGTGACCTTCGCGAACACGGATCTCTTGTTCCATTTGACCGGCTATCGTCCCTCGACCTCGGTGCGCGAGGGCGTTCCCGCCTTCATCGGCTGGTATCGGGACTATTTTCGCGTCTGAGAGCCGCCTCAGAGCATGATGGGCGGCAAATGCTTAAGAATTGAGAGCAGAATCGTTTTCGGCGCAATCGATCCTGCTCTCTTCTGATTTCAGCTCGGCCGCGGCATGATGCGCCGCGGCAATTGTCTCAATGTCGATCAGGGCTGGACAGTACCTGGTTCCTGATCGATGCCGTTACGGCATTGGCAAGCTGCGCCAACTACGCTCGGATGCTGCGGCTTGCAATGAACCAAACGTCGCCACAGCTGTTGCAGGAATCGAGGCTCCCCAGCCGGCGAAAGTCGCAAAGCGGCCGAAGGTTCCTGTGAAACCATCGTGCTGCGCTGCAACCGTCGGCCTCGAGATGGCGATTTGGCCCAGCGCTCGGCTCCAACCGGATTCACTTTTTGTCGAAGGCGCGCTATCCTGTGCCGGCTGGCGAGGTGGAGAGATGGACAGAGCCTTTCGCAGCTTTCTTTCCGGCCTGATCAAATCCGGCTCGATGGAGATCGAGACCGCATCGGGCCAACGATTCCGCGTTGGCGACGGCTCCGGTGAGGATGTCCACCTCCGCTTCTTGGATAAAGGAGCGCAATGGGCGCTGATGTTCGATCCCGGCCTGCGTTTCGGCGAGCTCTACATGGACGGGCGCGTCACAGTCGAACGCGGCAGCATCTATGACGTTCTCGCCATCGCGTCTCTCAATGTGCCGCGCCTTCGTCACTTCTTCTGGCTTGCCGCCGCGGATCGGCTTCGCTCCGCTTTCAGCGGCCTGCGCAAGCGCAACAACCTCGTCCGCGCCCGGCGCAATGCCGCGCATCATTACGATCTCGACAGCCGGCTCTACGAGCTTTTCCTCGACGGCGATCGACAATATTCCTGCGCCTATTTCGAACATCCGTCCGCCAGCCTCGACGAGGCGCAGCTCGCCAAAAGACGTCACATTGCGGCAAAGCTGCTCGTCGAGCCGGGTGACCGCGTGCTCGACATCGGCTGCGGCTGGGGCGGCATGGCGCTCTATCTCGCCCGCATCTGCGGCGCCAAGGTCACGGGCATCACTCTATCGCGGGAACAGCTCGCCCTCGCGCGCCAACGCGCGGCCGAGGCATCGCAGTCCAGTCTGCTCAATTTTCGGCTTCAGGATTATCGCGAGATCGACGAAAGGTTCGACAGGATCGTGTCGGTCGGAATGTTCGAACACGTCGGCCTGCGCTATTACGACGCCTATTTCCGGCAGATCGCGAAATTGCTCGCCGCCGACGGCATAGCGCTCATCCATACGATCGGCACGGAATGTGCGCCGCAGCCGCCCGATCCCTGGACCGCCAAATATATATTCCCCGGCGGCTATATTCCCTCGCTGTCCGAGATCATGCCGTCGATCGAAAGAGCCGGGCTCCTGGTCACCGACATCGAAGTCCTGCGGCTCCATTATGCCGAGACGCTGAGGGGTTGGCGCGAGCGCTTCCTGGCACGCCGCGCGGAGGCCGCCGCGCTCTACGACGAACGCTTCTGCCGGATGTGGGAATATTATCTCGCCGGCGCCGAGTGCGGATTCAGATTCCTCGGCCAGGTGGTGTTCCAGATCCAGCTTGCCAAGAAGATCGACGCGGTGCCTCTCACGCGCGATTATATCGTTCGCCGCGAGGCCGAGCTGCGCCGCCGCGATACGGCGTCGCCGGGACTGCGCATTGCCGGCTGAATCAAGCCGCGCCCATCAGCAAAACCAGATTCAAGCCCCAGGCTGACCCGAAACTGTCCTGACGTGTCCGGCAAAGCGCCTGCCGCATTGCCTTTCCTCGGCAGCCTCCGCAGGATTGCGATTCTCTGGCGGATTCTCCTGGCTCTCGAGGATGCCCATGACGCAAAACGCAGAAAGGCCGATGATCTTCATCGCGACGCCCTGCTTCGGCGGTCTCGTTTCCCAGCACTACATGCAATCCGTCATCAGTCTCATCCAATATGCCGGCCAAGCCGGCTTCGACGCCATGCTCGCCCTGCTCGGCCATGATTCGCTCATCACCCGCAGCCGCAACACGCTCGTGGCGCAGTTTCTGAGCACGCCGGCGACCCATCTGATGTTCATCGACGCGGACATCTCATTCAATCCGCGCTAGGTGCATGAGATGCTTGCCTTCGATCAGGATTTCGTCGCCGGCATCTATCCGTTGAAGGTAATCGACTGGAGCAACGCGGCGCTCAAGCGCCTGACGGGCGGCGAGAGTTTCGAGAGCGCGCCACTGCTCTACGTCGGCACTTTGTGCACCGGCAACGAGCTGCAGCGCGAGGGCCGTTTCGCCACCGGGATTTATTGCGGCGGCGGCTTCCTGATGCTCAAGCGGCAAGTCATCGAGCGGATGATCGAGGCCTATCCGGAAACCCGCTACGCCGGCGTGCATGCCTATAGCAATGCCAAGGGCGGGGAGAGTTACGCGCTCTTCGAATGTCTGATCGATCCCGAAACCAAGACCTATGTCAGCGAGGATTTCGGCTTCTGCCAGAAGTGGCGCGACCTGGGCGGCAAGATCTGGCTCGACGCCGAAGGCAAGCTCACCCACATCGGCGCTTATAATTTTCTCGGCCACCCGCAACCGCGCTTTAAGGCCGCGAGCTGACACGCGGCAACGGCAAATCGCCGTCCTGCTGCGTGCCGGGGCGCCGCTCTTCGCCGCGACCGATTCACCCCCGCTCCGCGGCGCTGACCCGGTGCCGAAAATCAAGCCGGCGCTACTCTTGAATTAGGCTGATCCAAGGCTCGATTCGCTCCCGAGCTGTTCTCTGCCCCGCGAAGAGGCGCTCGGCGCCGCGCGCCGTCTCGTTTCTGCTCCGAGCGCAAAGAGGGGGAATGCAGGCGGCGAAGCAAACCGCCGGCTCGGCGATGGCGCTGGATTATTCGGCTATCGCATGATCCTTTCGCTTTGCCGAGAAATGCGCGAGGCCTTCCTTGTCGGGCGCAATTTTGCTTGATCCGACGCAGCCCGGTCGCTACAAGCAGCTCGCTTAACTTCGCTCAATTCACCAGCTCCGACCGCGACGGCCATTTCAATCGATCGGGCGCCGACATGTTGCCGCACGCGATCCCGCAATCTTGATTCAGAGGCGAAACTCTGCTGATTGGCAGGCGAAGCTCTGAGCACGGTTCCGAAGAATTGCAGGCTTGCGCATGAGATCATGCAGCCATCAAGGTCTTTCCTGCTCTAAAGCGCTACGGATCATCGAACATCGTCGATCATGGGTTTCATGCCGGAAACTGCGACAGCTCCGAAGAAATACGGAATAGCCATCATCGCCAATGATCGCGTCATCGATTGGCTGTTGCCTTTTCTGGAGAGCTATATCGCGACGAACGCGGCAATTCCGCTCTATCTCATTCCTTATGACGACAACATATCGCGGACGCGCAGAGCCGCCGCCGTTTTCGGCGTTGAGATCGCGTCCCTCGACAGCGCGGAATTGGACGCGCTCGCCAAGCGCCTCTACCCGTTCAATCCGGGCCATCGCCGCCGGTTGCGCAAGCTCCTTGCGCTCGCGCTGCCGCTCGACGAGGTCATCTATCTCGACGTCGACACGATCATGCTGCGGGATTTCAGCGATGTCCTCGGCCACGTCGGCGCCGGAACGACGGATTTCCTGGTCGCCTGCCGCTGCCTCGATTATATCTACAATTCAAGGCACAGGAATTATGATTTCCTGCGCGCCGCCTTTTCGTTCAACGACGGCTTCTTCGTGACCTCGCGGCACGTTCTGTCTTTGCAGGACTTCTATAACGTGATCGCCAAGGATGAGAGGATCTTCCATGAAGTGCGCCAGCGCGGCGGATTGTTCGCGCAACCGCTCACGAATTTCGTGGTGCATCGGCGCGGGTTGAAGGTCGCTCCCTTGCCGGATTGCGTTTCAGGCGCCTCGGGCGAAAGTTTCTACAAGGCCGAAAAAGTGATCTTCGCGCCGGACGGTCCGCTCGACGCCGGCGGCAGGCGCATCTATTTCTGCCATTGGCCGGGCCTCATCGGATTGCCGCGGCGGCGGATTTTCGACGGCCTCTGGCACCAATATGCGCGCCAGGCCGCGGCGCGCATGAAGGCATGAGCCCCTCGCCGGCTCCGCGCGGCACAGGTAAGGCGTGATATCGCTGCACTCTGGTGCCCGCAGAGGTCGGCCAGGCCTTCAAACCGCCACGCCCGCCTGCGCGCGTTTCACATATTCCAGCACATTGCCGATCTGCACGTTGGGTTGCGACAATTCAGGCGCCTTCAACGTCTCCACAAACGAGTCATATTCCGGATGATTGGGACTGCCGATAAAGGCGGCGATATGTTCTTCTCGACTGAAAATGTCGCGCTGCCTGATCATGTTGAACGTAATCGTATCGGCGGAAAATTCCTCTCCGAGCTTCACGAAGGCCGGCATCTCTCGGAAATTGAGGGATTGCACGACCATCGAAAACTCGAGAGTCTCGATCCCCCCAGATCTCCGCAGATCTCGGAGAAAACCAAGATTCTTGAGCAGCCGCCCAAAATCGCCGCCGCGGCGCACGATGGCGTAGGTTGAGGCCTTCGCCGCGTCGATCGAGATCTGGACGTATCGCACCCGCCCGTCCAGATTCAATTCGCTCCAGGCCCTTTGATCCAACAGCTGGCCATTGCTGATCAATTCCAATCTCAGTTGAGGAAAATCGCCGCCGTTCAGGCGCTTGATGAGGTTGCGGAAATGCTTGCTGCCAAACGGATCGCCGGATCCCGTGATCATCACCGACTTGGCTTCCCGCATGAGCGGGACCAGGGTTTGCTCCGTGAGGCGATCCAGTTGCGCCTGCTTGCGCGAGTTGGCGATGTAAATGCTGCTTCGGCAGGATGGGCAGGATAGGTTGCAGGATTTGTCGTGCGACAGGACGAGATGCTCGGGCAGCTTTGCCGGGT
>Ga0116223_10000717_pt1 | contig 38512 bp, 31 predicted proteins | sample Sb_taG_3_FD_90092 | JGI IMG/M metagenome (GOLD analysis project Ga0116223, IMG submission 90092) | Peat soil microbial communities from Weissenstadt, Germany - Sb_50d_a_PC metaG | ecosystem: Environmental > Terrestrial > Soil > Wetlands > Peat | place: Germany: Weissenstadt | collected 2010-09-21 | reverse complement strand
TTGCTGTTCTCGATGACGAGATTCTTCAAATTCCTGCCCGGAGAGCAAAGGCAGGCATTCCTAGAAGGCCTGCGCGAGAAAGCATCATGAGCCCGGCTGGCCCAAAGTCCACACGCTTACGGCTTGATCCGGTGTCGTACGACAGTCTCCGTCAGCAGGTCTTACGTCGCGACGGCTGGCGGTGTCAATCGTGCGGCACGATGTCGAACCTGGAAGTTCACCACAAACAATTTCGCAGTCACTCCGGCGACGATTCCGAGGAGAACCTCATCACGCTCTGTACACGGTGCCATGCCGGCATCCATCGCTGAAAAGCTGGGTGTGGCAACCGGCTACTCGCACCTTGAATGTGGCGACTGTGAGACTGGCATAAGAGCCTAGCCCACCCCTCCAGTCCCTCGATTGATCCACCCAGATTGGGGCCCTCGGGGTTCGAAGTGGAAAGTGACAGACCGTGACAGGGTTCGTGTGTATGCTTAGCTCAGGTTGGAGAGAGCCTGTTCAATCGCCTTCATCACACTGCCATCATCTGCTCAGACCATACGAGGTTGAAGCACTTCCATGTCGAGATTCTTGGTTTCGAGATTATTAGGGAGGTCTATCGCGTCCCCTTTCCCGCCAGAAGGCACAACCGTCTTCAAAGTGCCGGGCATCTGCTCGCCCCGACTGCTTCGACACCCCTGGCACTTACTTCCGAGTTTTCGCCGGGCATATGCGCCCCGGCGAGCAGTCATCGCGTGCCGACTCAGGATGGAGTCCATCCTGGAGACGAAAGCGATAACCATTCTGGAGTTTCTTGCAGGACTGCGCGGGGCTCTGTCGGTCACCTTCGAAGAAGGAACCTGGGCCGCCTGGCTGTACGATCTGCTCAAGCCGCACGTTGCCAATCCAACACCGCAACCGAAACCGTCGCTTGGTGAACGTCTAGCCCAATATACTTTTCACTGCTCATTGAGGGTGCTCCTTTCGTAGGTGATCATGCGCAACGATGACAACCTACTCCCAAAGGGGCGCCCTCTTATAATGCGATCTATACTGTTGCCTGAGCGATGAAACCTTTTTCGTCACAGCCTCAAGGTCCCACCCTCGGGCGTAGCGGCCCCGTGTTTCAGGGAAGACCCTCCGATGCCGGGGCTATTGCGGCAGGTGTCTGCCGATGATCAAGCTTCTGAGCGTAGTTGGGGCGCGCCCCAACTTCATGAAAATCGCGCCCATCGTCGCTGAGCTGAAGAAATTTCCCGATATCGAACACTGCCTAGTGCACTCCGGGCAGCACTATGACGAACTCCTTTCCGGCAACTTCTTCGCGGATCTCGGTCTGCCCAAACCGGATGTGAATCTTCAAACCGGTTCCGGCAGCCACGCGGTGCAGACTGCCGAGATCATGAAACGCATCGAACCAGTCCTGCTCGACTACAACCCACAAATGGTTTTGGTTGTGGGCGACGTGAATTCCACGATCGCCGCAGCGCTTACTGCCGCCAAATTGGGAATCGGAGTGGCCCACATCGAAGCCGGATTGCGCGGCTTCGATATGACGATGCCTGAGGAAATTAACCGGAAAGTCACGGACGCCATCTCCGATCTGCTTTTCGTGACTGAGCAAAGTGGAGTCGAGAATCTAAAACACGAAGGCGTGGCGGCTGAGAAAATCTTCCTTGTCGGCAACGTCATGATCGACTGCCTGCTTCGGCACCGCGAACTGGCCGCAAGGTCTCCGATTCTCGACCGGCTCGGGATGCGTCAGAATGGGTCTGGCTGCCGCCCATACGGAGTTCTCACCCTGCACCGGCCATCCAACGTGGACGATCCCAAAACGCTGCAAGGTATTCTCAGCGCAGTGAGCGCTCTGGCAGCCGAGCTTCCGGTCTTCTTCCCCATTCATCCTAGAACTCGGAAGAATATAGAGAGTTTCGGTCTGGTGCGATATCTGGCCAACGCAGCAGGGGGAGACAGCATTGGAATCGTGCCTCTTGATCCGCTCGGATATCTAGATTTCCTTTCGCTCAACGACCGGGCACGTATTGTCCTCACAGACTCCGGCGGAGTACAGGAGGAAACCACTGTTCTCGGCGTGCCGTGCCTTACGCTGCGTGAGAATACGGAACGGCCTGCGACGGTTGAGCACGGCTCGAATCAAGTAGTCGGAGTGGATTCGGATCGCATTCTCGCGGCTGCCCGATCCCTCCTCCGGAAAGCCGTACGCCAGTCTCAGCGTCCTCCACTGTGGGATGGCAAAACGGCTCCGAGGATTGTGACGATCATACGCGAGCTTGTCCAGCGCAGTGGTCTTTCGGTGTTGTCTTATCTCAGTAAGACAACACCGGTCTTTCTTAGTCATGCCTCTCCTTCGAGCCGGGCCGCAATGCGGCGCGAAGGACGCCAGAGGACGTCACAAGATTGCCACCCTTAGGCACGACACCGGGGGTGTCACCCCTTTCGGCGGCAAGCCTTTGATGCCCAATTCTAGCTGGTTGAGTTTTTCGAGGCAGGTCATACCGGCAGAGTTCAGCCACACGCAGACCGCCCGCCTGAGTATCAGGAGGGAAGCAATGGCTGATCACGAGAAGTTTGACCGGAGAACCCAAATTCACGGCTCCCGACGCGCGTACAAGCCGAGCAGCCAACCAGGGCGCTTGAAAAACGGCGCCCACAAGCGAGCATTGAGTCCATCACAGACACGGACCAAAAAGGGCCATCGCGGGACAAGTGAACTTGTCCCATGGCACGAATAACAGACAGTCCGTTCTTCCCAGGCAAAACGGCCCGCCAGTCTCTGGCGGACCCATAGCAGGCTTCTATTGTAGGTTTCGCCTTCATCACCAAAGGCAAATGCTCGGACCAATCGAAAATTAGAAAAAAGTCCCTCTAGCGCCTTGATCGAGTATGAGTGCAGGTGCCCCCAGACGTGAAATCGGCAACCACAAGAGGCACAAGCGGCGAGATTTTCCGTCAGGTTCTCCTCATTCGGCACAGAAATCAAGATGTATTTATCCGTAACCCGCGAGATTTCATTGAGTGCCTGCGCATAAACCGGCTCGGGCAAGTGTTCCAGGACTTCTGTGGTGACCACCAGATCAAAGGAACGGTCGTGGAATGGCAGTTGCGAAGCGGATCCGCAGCATCTTGGTCCAAAGTATTGACGGAGAGCCACCATACTCAAATCGAAGCCCACAAGAAAACACTCATGCTCCGTGCGTATTGCTTGAGAAAGGCGTCCATCCCCGCATCCGACATCCAGGATGCGATTACAATTCGGCGGGACGACGGAAGCGGTCAGCTCAATGCGTCCGCGATCGTGCTCCGGTTTGCCATAGTTCTTCCAACGCTCATCGTAGAAATCCCGCTCTCGCTGAAGTGGGCGATCATTGGTCAATGGAGACGGGATCTCCGAATCCAAGCTTGAGACCCTGCGATCAATCCCCATCCTGTTCCCTTCCCAAACGCGATATTTGCAGCTCAAGTCTGGAGAACAAACGAATGTTCTTCAGCTCCACGGTCCTAAATAAAACAGGCACTACGAATCTCTGCGCGTAGATCTTTCGATCGGTCAAAGCAGAATTCCAGGCATCAAGATAATGTCGGCAGGTCGCGCCGGCTTGCAGAAAGTATACGACGAAATTCCGCGCCGGCCTTAGCCTTTCGATCCAGCAGGAGCGCCGAAAGTCACGGCAGAAGCAGTGTCCCGCACATCAGACGGAAAATTCCTTGCCCAATTAGGATTATTTTGGAAAAGCACTATCCAGGAAGATAACGCGCGATCCTTTGCAGCACCGGTCGCGGCGAGCCTTTCAGAATTACAGCCAGTTCAGAAAGCACAGGCGGCTTGCATTTCAATACAAGCACCACGTAAGACACGATGCCGAGTATTGCGGTGCTGATCAATTGCACGGCAGGGGCCTGAATTCCGGCGCGGCGCAGTCCCTGCAGCCAAGCTACGGTTACTGCGGCCATCGCCAGGCTCATCCACATGGTGGGCCACAGGGTCCGAAGAAAATGTTTGCCCGAGAGTTCGACAAGACGAAACGGAATGATAAAAGACGGCACCATCAGCAGCAGCCAAACCAGCGCATAACAACTGGCCACGCCCTGAATACCCCAGCGCAATCCCACGGCGAAGGATGCTACATACATTGCACTGGCAAACATTGCCCAGCGAAATTGAAGATCGGATCGCCCCTGCGTGTTGTAAATAAGGCCGACGGTAGTGTAGATCGATTGCGCGGCGCCGAGGGGAGCGAAAACGAGCAGCAATCCAGCCACCGGCATCCATCGTGGTCCGAGAATTACGCGGATGAAAGGCTGTGCGGTCACGGCCAGACCAAGCATCAGCGGGAAGGTAAGCAGCCCAATCAGCCGGCAGGTCCGCAGATACGCGGCGCGGAAACGCTCGTGATCGTCCTGCATCTCGGATAAGGCCGGATACACTACCTGAGCGACTACGGCGGCGAAATTCTGGATGGGATATGTCATCAACATGTAACCCATCTGGTAAAAGCCGAGAGGCACGCTCCCCAGGACTTTTCCCACCAGCAGGTTGTCGGCATTGCGTGAGAAATAATTCAGCACATTGAACCCGCTCAGGTTCAGCCCAAACGACACCATGTGCCGGACATCCGAGGGACGACAAACTGCTCTCAGTCGAAACGGGGAAACGATCCATATTGTCAGGGTGGTGACTGTGCTGATCACAATCGATCCACTCACCAAGCTCCATACTTTGCCGCCAGCCAGCGCAACCGTGATCGCCACGACCGTCCCGCTGATCGCGCCCGCAGTTTGCGCCAACGCCACTTTGCGAAAGGCCATTTCCCGATTCAACATTGCCAGGGGCACAATGCCGATCGAGCCCACGAAGAACCCGATGGAAAGGAACTGCAGCACGGTCGCAACCATTGGCTCATGAAAAAAACGCGCCGCCGGCCAGGAAACCAGGATCATGATCAAGGTGATGCCGAGACCCAAACCACAAGTGAGCCAGAAGACGGTTGCGGCCAAGTCGTCCGAAACCTCGCGCTCCCGCACCAGCGCGGCCCCAGTGCCTGCGTCACGAACAGTTTCCAGGAAGTTGATAATCAGGACGGCCATGGCCATCAGACCATAGGCCGAGGGGGGGACTTTGCGCGCCAGAACTGATACCGAGGCGACCTGTAGAAGTTGCCGGACTATCTGGAACAGACTGATCCAGGCGACGCCCGAAGCAGCCTTGTGAGTAAGCGTGCGATGGCCCCGCGGAATGCTGCCTGGGCAATCGTCGTTCTGTTGGCCCTGGGTCACCCGGGAGACCGGCTCACTCACGGATGGCCGTCCTTCGAAAGCATTTCATGGAGCCAGTTCCTGCGAGCTCGATTTAACGACGACTGCACGCGATTGTTGCTCAAGTCGAACTGGTGCAGTGCGGTCAAGACTCCCCCAAAGACGCCACTGATCAACGAGACAGCGATATTCAGGCCGGCGAGGATGACGATTACCCGCGCGGCAAATTGGTAGTTCTGCGAGATGTGAAACACTGGCACGGCCCAAGCCGCCCAAAGGAGAGAGCGGAGGATGGCGAGGATTCCAACGGCGATGAAAATTGCCAGTGCCGCGGAAGTGACCGCGCGGGCTTCTTGGTAATTGACTTCCATTATGAAACCGGGCAACGTTACGCGTCAGCGCGCCCCGGACACCCAGATTAAAGAGACCGAGGTATCCCGTCAGGGAGCCGATGAGAACCCATATCCCATAAGCAGAGTTGCCGAGATGGTGGAATACGAATGGCGATAGAAAAAAGAAGGTGACGCTGGAGCATGCAAAGCCAGCCCAGTTCGACAAATTTCGCAAGGCCGAGGGCAAACGTTGCCCTGATGCTAGCGAATCGACTGGGCTCGTGACTTCGGCCAAGCTGCCTACCTCCAAATCGCGATTCACGATCTACCGTTATTGGGTCTCGTGATGCACAAAAAGGGCTTTTCGAGTGACAAAGAGAATATCCGCACGAATCTATCATTTGCAAGGAATACATTCGTCGACCGTTCGACTGGGAACAAAATAGCAGGATCCTTCGAGGGGAATATCTGGCACAAGTTAAGTTCCGGACGCGAGAGGTCCGAACATAAATCTCCATGTGTGCATTTCATTTCCATGGCCGCCGCGTCAGATGTCCCTCCGCCAGCAATAGCCAATAGTAACGCGCATGTTTCACCAGTCGCCGGCTGTCAGTCTCTAGGTCGGTCACAATAAAGCCCGCTCGTAGGAACAACTCTCCGGCACGGTACTCCAGGTCTCACACGCAGCAATTACAACCAGAATGAGCGCGGAGGTAGCTTACAGGCCTGAACAGTGTGAAAATGGCCGCGTTGATCGTGCTTCATTTCGACAGGACCGGTTTAATCCAGAGAGAGTAGTAGGCTTTCTTGATCCGTTATCGCGGCCAGCGTTTCGGGTTCCGCGAACTGCTGGCGGCTTCTACAGCGCTGAGCGAGGGAAGGGGCGCTGCCCACTCCCCGCAACCCATCTCCAAGCCGCGCCCCGGACGTGGCAGCGACACGGAATCATCTAGGAGACGGGGCTACGGAAACATGCGCACTCCCAGCTTTTCTTCGGTATGGTGAAACCACAACCCGGAGGACACTTCTATTTTGGTATGACACCATCGTGATTCTGCTATTGAAAGCGCTGCTGCCCTCAGATTATGCTCTCGCAGCGCATCTCGCCATGGTGATCCTAGGCAGCGCCGCGAGACATTGTGGACATCTGCGCCATGTGGAGCGGCTCGTTCCTGTGAGAACATGCTCGAACTGGATTTGATTCTGGGCATGAAGGGTAAATTCTTGAATCCACTTCGGATCTTAGTGGTTAGTCACGTTTTCCCCCCACAAGCGGAGGTTGGGAGTATTCGCATAGCCCAGCTCTGCCGTTATCTGCCGGACTACGGAATTGAGCCTGTCGTGCTTACCGTCCAAGAGCAGTTTTATGAAGCCATCGATCCCAGTAGAACGCTGCCTACTTCCATGCAGGTGGTGCGCACGCGGATGATGTCCACTCCGGTGGAGTGGTATGGGAGCATGAAACGTTTCTTCAAGTTCTCAGTCCGTCCGGCAAATTCCGAGACCAATGTTTCAGAAGCCGGTGGAAAACAAGACAGCAGCCGATTGCGCCAAAACATCTTGGCCTTGCTGCAGATTCCAGATCGCTACTGGGGATGGTATTTGCCGGCGATCCGTCGCGCCGAACAATTTCTCCGCGAGGAGCACGTGGATGCGGTGTTTTCCAGCGGCCCTCCTTGGACCTCTCATTTGGTCGCTCGTCATCTCAAGAAGAAATTCGGTTTGCCTTGGCTCGTGGATTTCAGAGATCCCTGGGCAAGCCTTGTTCCCGACCGCACGAGACCTCGCTGGTGGCATCAACTAGCGGGGCATATGGAAGAAAGCTGTATCCATACGTCGGATTTGGTGCTGTGTAATACCGACCGCTTGTGTCACGCGTTTCAGCGGCGTTACTCCGAGTTAAATCCCACAAGGTTTCAGACCCTGACCAACGGGTTCGAAGATTTGCCAGCTTCGCGAATCCAGCGAGCGAACCCGAAGCGCCTTCTTCTTCACCTTGGCTCCATTTATGCCCATCGCCGGATCGATGCGTTTTTGACAGCATTAGCCGGCCTGGTGCGTTCGGGACGGCTGAGTGCGGAATCGTTCCAAGTGGTTTTCCAAGGTGATACCAATGCGTCGCATTTGGCGGAAGCTACCAAGATCGTGCCCGACCTGCTGCAGAGTAAGTGCGTCGAGTTCCGTGCTCGCGTCAACTGGGAGCAAGCCTGGCAGCTTCTCTGGGAGTCCGACCTGCTGCTGTTATTTCAAGGAAGCCACGAGTTACAAGTGCCGGCGAAGTTTTACGAGTACTTGCAGACCGGAATCCCGATCCTGGCCGTGACCGAAGAAGGAGCACTGACCGATGTCCTGCAGGCAACCGAGTCTGGAATTTGGGTTAAGTCTGGCGATCCGCAAGCAATTGCGGATGGACTGCTCCGGGCGCTGCAAATGCCCAAGCGCTCTCGGGAGGACATCAGCAAACGGCTTTCGAACCGCTATCATTATCGAGCCTTGGCAGAGCAGTTGAGCTTGTGGATTCGGGAGCTTTCAACTGGCCACTGAACAATACCGGATATCACTCTCTTCGTGTGAAAGGGGCAGCGTTTCTCCATCCATTCGTCACGTCTGGTCTTATGTACTAGTGTGACCCGACAGCCCATGTTCTCCCGTAACCTGCCCCTCCCGTCTTCCCTTCTCTAGAGTGCTCCTAAGGACTCGAACGACGGTCCCCCCAACTCCGTTTCGAGGTTATCCCCCATGCGTAACACCGGGCATGTGAGAGTGGCAAAAAGCTATAGCGCGGACAAAAACCTTATCCCGAATTTTCTCGTTCTTTCGCTCTTGCTTTGCCTTACAGGCCTAACTGCGGCGTGTGGCGGTCTGTCGCAGGCTGCCAGTACGTCAACGAGTACATCGAGCGGCCAAACCACGCCAGCCGGGCAGCTCAGAGTTTCGATTCCGTCAGGACCAGCCACGGTTGGGGTCGCCTACAACGCAGTGAGCTCAGTGAGTGGAGGATCCGCTCCCTATTTCTTCAGCATTTCCGCCGGCAGTTTGCCCCCGGGGTTAGTCCTCAACAGAACGACAGGTTCCATCACCGGCATACCTCTTGTCGCGGGCACCTACAACTCCGTGCTCCGGGTATCGGATCCCCCGCACTCGGATCCCCTGCAGAAGGAGTATGGCACGAGTTCTGTACGATATGGCTCGAATTCCATACGAATCGTCGTTTCCAACGGCAGTTCCGGCATCACAACCTCGATTTCACCCAGCAGCACGACCACTCCTTCAAACGGACACCAGCATTTCAACGCCAACATCAGTGGAACCGCGGATACGTCCGTGACTTGGTCCGCAAGCGCGGGAACCATTTCCAGCAGTGGAGACTTTACGGCGCCACCGGTGACCAGCAATACCTCCGTGATCATAACGGCGACGAGTGTAGCCAACGCCAGTTCGCACGCTGCTGCAACGGTGACCGTAACCCCCCTTGCTCCCTTGGCAGTCGCGACCTCCTCCCTCGCGGCAGCCGATGCCAGCATGCCTTATACTGCCTCGCTCTCCGCCACCGGTGGCGTAACACCTTACCACTGGAGTCTCACCACTGGGGCTTTGCCATCCGGAATCCAGCTGCAAGCCTCCAGCGGCGTCATCACGGGGATGACCGCGCTTACCGGGTCGTATCCCTTCACCGTAAAGGTGACCGACTCTTCCGGACAGACTGCCACGCTTGCCTTCACCCTAGCGGTTTCCTCAAGTTCCGCCAACGGATTTGATGGCCCGGCGGAGTTACCCCGTAGCAACGTTCAGAGTTCGCTAGCCGACACACCAGCACAAGGCAAAACGATTACGGTCAACGCAGGCGGGGACCTCCAAGCCGCGATAAATTCTGCGAATTGCGGCGACACCGTTGCGATCTCAGTATCGGGCACTTTCACCGGTACTTTTACTCTACCTAATAAGAATTGCGATGATGCACACTGGGTCATCCTCCGGACCGCAGCCCCCGATTCGAGCCTCCCGCCAGAAGGGACGCGGCTCACACCATGCTATGCGGGGGTGATCTCACTGCCCGACCGCCCAGCTTATACTTGCCCTAATGCCTCGCGAGTAGTGCCTAAAATCATGGCGGGGGGCAACAATGCAATTGTTGCCGCTGCTGGTGCTAATCACTACCGTTTGATAGGGCTGGAAATCACCCACCCGTCTGGGATGCCGACGGGCCAACCCGATACCCTGGTGTCCCTTGCTGGCGGTCCCGTACCGAACTACATCATTATTGACCGCTGCTGGATTCATGGCACGGCGACCGATTACTTGAAGCGAGGCGTAAGCCTGAATGGCAGCTACCTAGCGATCGTGGACTCTACCGTTACTGATGTGCATGCTGTAGATACTGCGACGCAAGGCATCCTTTCCGGGACAGCTCCGGGACCGCTGAAAATCTCCGACAACTTCGTCGAAGGCGGCGACTCAGCCATTGGCTTCGGAGGAGAGGCTAACACCTACGGCAATCCCTCCGATGTAGAGATCACGCGCAATCACTTGTTCAAGCCGCTGTCTTGGCAGTACGGAGACCCCAACTACCTAGGATTCCCGTTCTCGGCCAAAGTCGCTTTGGAAACAAAGAACTCGGTGAGGGTACTGATTGAGGGCAACATCATGGAAAACACGTGGGGTCAATCTCCGGGTGGTCCTGCCCAAGGCGGGGACGGCTCAATCGCTTGGTTAGGCCCCAAGAACGATGGCTGCCTATGTCAGGTAACTGACATTACGGTCCGGAACAACATTTTCCGTCATGCCGGGGCGGGCTTGTACATCTTCGATGCCCCGGCGGACAACGGCGATATTGCAGTGCAGGGCGCTCGTTTTAGTATTCACGACAACTTGTTCGACAACATCAACGCTTCCTACGCTGAAAACGGTAGTGGCAATGGGATTATTCATCGTTTCGCTGGCAGCGAGCTTTTCGCACCGCCGAGTAGCGTCCTAATCGCCCACAATACGGGGTTCACGACTGGCCCCAACTCCGGTGCACTGATTCTTGACACGACCTCCAACGCCCCCTTCATAGATTTCACTTTCCAGAACAACTTGGAGGCCAGCGGCACATGGAGCATTATCGGTTGCGACGGTTTATATGGGCCTGCTGTGCTAACCAACTGTGCGCCCGGCTACACATTTGCGGGAAACTCTCTGATTGGGGCCACTGGCAAGCTAGCGGGAATTCCCAGCAATTACTTCCCATCCGACGGATCTGCAGTGGGATTCGTCAACTATCAGAACGGAAACGGCGGGGATTATCGACTCTGTCGGGGACCTGGTGATCCGGCTGCATCTTGCACCGAAGCCAGCCCCTATCTGGGCAAAGGGTCGGACGGGAGCGACATCGGGGCAGACATCGATGCTGTTAACGCCGCAACGGCCGGAGTAGATTAACCATCCCCAACAAAGGATTCCGGGCGGCCAGCACATGCCGCCCTTCCTCTTGCAAGGTGAGCCATTTGCGTGGAAGCGTAGCCGCCCTTCCCAGGGCTATTTTGTCTCTGCGGCGGTCTTAGCACTTCCGGGTAGTGGGTCATCTATGAAGGTGTCGGCTCTGTCAAACTGTCAAGGGCTTCTTGGGGCGCACCACCGCATGCACTCGATAGAGGAGTGCGCCATTTCGCTCTCCAGAAGGCGATCCCGAAGGGCCATGGCTTCATCAACCGTGTCAACTCGCCACTTCCGTCCGTCGTGGTCCGTCAGTTCAAAGGCCATAAAGAAGCACCCCAGATTCCTTAAGGCACTATAAATATACCTTAAGGCTTTGTCAGGGACAAAATCCCGCCCTTTTTCGTTCTTCATCTCTTTGGCTCCTATGTGATTTTTACGTCTGTGAAAAACTTCTCAATTCAAATTCAGCCACTACCCACACTTCCGAAGAAGTGGCATAAGATGGCATAAAATGGCATAAAATCGTACGACTAAGGTTTGCGATGATTGGTGTAATGGCAACCGTCTCTGCAGCGTCCGCGCCCCCTTGCATTCCAGTCCGTCCTCGGAGGGGGACAGCCCCGAGAAGCACTGGCCTAGCCGGCAGCGCACCCTTTCACCGGCCGACGGTCATACGTGTGCTAGCCCTGACCCTGATTTTTCTGTTTTGCCTGCCAACGCTCGTGGCACAGGACAGGACAAATTTCGACGGCCCCGCAGAACTGCCCCGCGTCTACGTCAAGACATCCTCGAACGATACGCCGTCGCCTCTGGGCGCCAATCACCCTCCGGTGCAGACTTTCGATGAACTCCAATCGGCGGTGAATAGAGCAGCATGTGGCGACGTCATCCAGCTGAATGCGGGAACTACATTTACCGGCACTCTGGCCCTTCCGGCGAAACGATGCGACGCCGCTCACTGGATCACGCTCCGCACCTCCGCTCCCGATTCCAGTCTGCCACCGGAAGGCACGAGGCTGACTCCTTGCTACGCCGGGGTAGGGAGCCTGCCAGGGCGGCCCGCGCTGAATTGCATTTCCACTAAGGATGTGATGGCCAAATTGGCAGGTCTTCCGCCCGTGAATGCGCGTGAGGCAGTGAATCACTATCGCTTTATTGGAATCGAATTCACGCAGCCTCCGGGAACAAGCGCGCCGACCTTGATCTCTCTCCACGACAACCTAGACCACATCGTAATCGACCGCTGTTGGATCCATGGCAACGCCACGGACAACACGCGGCGTGGTGTCGCACTGAATGGCAGCTATTTAGCTGTCGTCGATTCGACGATCACGGACATTCACGAGGTACAAACCGACACGCAAGGCATTATCGCGTGGACGGGTACAGGTCCCTTAAAGATCGTCAATAACTTTGTGGAAGGAGGTAGCTCCAGCATAGGGTTTGGTGGTGCCCCGAGCGATACGGTCCCGCGGGACATTGAGATCCGGCGGAATCACTTGTTTAAACCGATGACATGGAGGGTTCGAGACCCAGGGTTCATCGGTGTCGCTTTCAATTGTAAGGTTCTTCTAGAGTCCAAGAACTCCTCTCGTGTGTTGATCGAGGGCAACATTTTGGACAATGCCTGGGGTGGTCCGCAGGGAGGAGATGGAGGCGCGATCTGGCTCGGTCCCAAGAACTCGTACAACCGTTGTCCCATATGCGAGGTCAATGACATAACATTCAGGAACAACATCATCCGCCACGCAGGCGGAGGATTGTACGTTTTTGACGCCCCCTCCGATGCTGGCGGCATCGCGCAGCAGGCCATGCGATACAGCATTCACGATAATCTGCTGGAGGACATTAGTACGGACTACGCTGCCCAGGGAAGTGGGAATGGCATTCTATTTCGTATTGCGGGCAGCGTCCGTTTCACCCCGCCGCAAGATATTACGATCCAGCACAATACGGGCTTAGAGACGGGACCCAGAAGTGGCTTGCTGCTGGTGAATACGAGCCCCGAAGTGCCGGTGGTTCATCTTGTATTTGCGGACAATCTTCTTCATCACGGAGAGTATGGGATCACGGGATGCAAGGGGCGGTATGGGGAGGACGTACTACAGAATTGCACGAAGGGATCATTTTTTTGGAACAACGTGATCGTCGGAGCGAGCGGCAATTATCCTAAGGCGAACGAAAGCAGCCATGGCAAACATCTTCGTCTTTATCCCGCCGACTGGCGCGCCGTGAAATTCGTGAACCCAGGCTCTGGGGACTATCGTCTGTGCCAAGGAAAGGAACGGCCTGCGCCGACTTGTGACGGCCCTAGCCCATATTCCAATGAAGGGATGGACGGAAAAGACGTCGGAGCCGACATGAACGCGGTGATGGCGGCAACCAAGGACGTAGATTAGCATTGTAACGGGCTATCGCGAACGGCGTCTGCACTATCTCAAGACCCGGCCCACCGCCGTCACCATCGGAGAACGGCGGCGGCCCGATCCGCAAGGCCAGCCGGGCTATCTGCGCGTCGACATGGCATTCCGACCTCGGCTGAGTCCAAGCTCGATGGCTTCCCGATAAGGCTCGCAAGCACTGGTGCGTGGACCAGGCTGCGGAGATGCAGAATGTCCCCCGCGCGGCTCCCGGGAAAGAGAGCCCACTTCGTCTCTTTGGGATGGCTTGGGGTCGGTGATCACCTCAGGCTCGGGGATCGCATCGTTGGCCGGTTTTGGCGAGCGCCGCCCCCAACCTCCGGGCGAGCGCACGGCAATCCCGGCGGCTTTCAGGTAGGCACTGGCGGTTTCGCGACGGATGTGGGTCGCTTGCTGGATCTGCCGCAGTGACCATCCCAGCCCTCCCAGAGGTAAGACTTGTTGTTTCTTCTCTTCGTGCAAGACATTGGCCATGCCCACGGAGCCTTACAACCCTCCGCGGGAATCAATGTCCCGAACGATGCTCTTTTTGGCCGGTTTTCAGGGTGGTACTCATTGGCCGGTTTTGGGTGATCGCGGAGGGCTGGGGAAGTTGATTGATCAGAAACTGCAACGCATTTACGACTTGGCGAATCGGCGGCTCAGTCCGAAAGTGACCCAGGAGAACCGCGGTGTGCAGGCGAAGGAAAGAACACAACGCGGCCGGCGAAACGACTATGGAAAGGCCGCGACGACGCCGGGTCTTCGGTTACATTTCAAATGTCTCGACGATCGAAACCCAGGGTTACATCTTTAAGGTTTGACACGGAGCGGACGGCTTTATGTTTCGGCCGAAGACTGGGCCCGCCTGTGGGCCGCATTCGCCTTTCGCCTCCGGATTAGTGCTCCCCTTAGCCGTAAACGCGGAATCGAGCGAGACTGCTCCGAACATAAGTAGAATTCCCATTGCCGGCACCATGTAGCGCAGGATGGAAAGTACCATCACCGTCATGGCCCAGAAGTAAATCACGGTCAATAAGAGCGACAGGCTGAGGAAGTATTTTTTTGGAAAACGACGCCGGGCCAGCCAGATTCCTGGAATAGCTAACAAGAGATAGGCTGCTTGAATAAGAGCCACCGGGCGCTCGTGCCACATTGCGTTGGTTCCGTACCAGCAGCGCAAGGTCTTCATAAGCCCCATTTCAATAACAGCTACCGGATCTTTGCGTGCCTGTGCGGCCATGAACTCCGCCACTTCGCCCACGGTGTGCAGTGAACGTTGGTTCTCGCGGATGTGCCCAGCAAGCCTTTCCACGGCACCCGGTACCCAGGCACGATCACCCTCCTTTCCCATCTTGGCAGCAAACGTCAACCCGTCTAGCATACTGGCCGGGCCGTTGGTACTCAGAGGAACAATATGATCAGTGTCGGACTTCAACTTGATTTCCCAAGGCAAAATCACGACCACAAACATCAGTACGATGGAGAAGGCATAGACGAACCGGCGGCCAAGGTCGATAGACGGCTGGAGCAATAGAAGTAGAACGAGCATGAATGGCAGGAATAAGGTGATGGGACGCACCAGGGCTGCCACACCGAGAAGCGCACCTGCGGTCACAAACGAGGCCTTTCTACCGTGATTGACGCCACGCAAGAAGAACCAGAGCGCAGAGTAGAAAAGCAAAATGAACGGCACTTCGCTATTTGGCTGTTTTATGAGCCAGAGGTTGAATAAGTACGTGACCCAAAGAAGCGCACTGAAGACGGCAACTTCTTGGTTGAAGACCGACTCCGCCACTCGCAGAACGAGAAGACAGCTCAGCGCCATCAACAGAATATTCGTAGCGATGATCATCGAGCCCCGGGCTACGCCCAGGCGGTCGGCCAGACGGAAGTTCGCCGCTAAATACACGGGGTACCCGGGCGGATAATCACTGGCTAGCTTGCCGTCCTGGTTGATCAGGCCCTTGCCCTCAAGAATGTTCTGGGCGACGGGAGCGTAAAACGCCACGTAATCGGTGCTCTGGTTGATGCGATCTGTTCTTGGCAGCGCCACCAGGAAAGCAATTTGGATCAAGATGGCTATCAACAGAACCCATCCAGCATGTAGCTGGCGTCTGCGCTCCGTTCTGTCGCTTCCAGTTTTCTCTCCTTCAGCGAACTCATGGGACCTTACTCTCTGTTGGCAGGTCGTTGCGGTTGTTACAGTTGCCTTGCGGCGCATGAACCTTCCCAAGATCATTCCTTGCAAGCAGGATATCCTTATTTTCTCTTCTTGCCAACGATCAGTCTTTTCGCTGCCCAAATGCGAGTCCACAGCCAAGGTGTTGGCTAAGTTAATGATGAGCGCAATCGCTGCACGCGAAGCCCTTGGCTAGTTAGTTAGCCGGCTATTACTTTTTCAGCTGGTAGTAGATCCGGTGTCCGAGAATGCGATTGACCAGGGGAAGATAAGAAACTTTCTCGAGCGGCAGAAAAATGCGAGGCGCGTGATAAAAGATCCGCCAGACGATGGGGAATACTGCGCTCCGCACTCTGACGATGCGGCAGTCATCGCCAAGGACGTAGCGCGCTTCCCAGGGGAGCGTTCCGCGTTCATCCCGAAAGAACCTCTTGAATAAGCCCACCAGGCCCAGGCCGTGGAGCGCGTTGTCGAATTCCAGTACGAGAGTTCCGCCGGGCTTTGTGACCCGCTTCATCTCCGCAATCATATCGCGCTGGGTTTTGAGGCTAAACAGGTGCAGAAAATTAAGTGCAGTAACCACGTCAAAAGCGTTGCTGACAAAGGGAAGCTGCTGCGCGTACGCACTTACCAACGCCCACCTGGTTCCACCCGTTAGCTTGCGGGCCGTGAGACCGAGCATGTCAACAGAGGCGTCACAGCCGGCAATGAACTCCGCCTCAGGCGCGAACCCGACAATGCCTCGGCCAGAGCCACAGCCAACGTCCAGGACGCGCTTGCCTTTCAACGTGCCAATGAGACCCCGGTAGGCGTTAGCCATTACGATCTGTCGGTATTCATTCGCTGCGCCCGTATATCGGTGGTCGTAGCGAGCAACGTCGCGATAGCCCTCTGCTCCGACTTCATAATCAACTACTTCGAAATCTTTATTGTCGCGACTTCTTGGCATGAAACTCCTCATCCCCAGATATCGAATGCCGAAGGATCATTGGTAAAACGGCCGGCTTCCGTAGCGCTCGAACTCAGATCGCTCCCGAAGCCAAGTCCTTGAGACGCTTTGTCAGCATCCACGCAGTGCCGACCCGACACCAGTTCTTTGTGAGGGACGGGCCGTCGGCAATGATACGTACAGCGCCTTTCAGGATGTAAATGTTCAAAAGAGCCTGGTCTATCGCGTCTCCCGCCAGAAAACCCGCCAGAAAGCCACGGCGAGCGGCACCGAGCGACTGCGGCGAGTAAAGCGCGCGCGCCCCTAAAACAAGGATATAACCAAGAAACATACCCAGATCGTCGTAAACAGCCTCCCGCTCGCTGAATCCTTCGAAGTCCACCACCGCAACCCCATCATCCTCGATAAGTATGTTTTGAGCTATAAAGTCTCCGTGTCTGGCAGCGGCAGAAATTAGTCTGCCATTCAAAGGCGCACTCTGAAGCGACGCCTGCCGGAGGATTTCTCGAGTCAGGCCGGGTTCGAATCCTTTCTCCTGGAACTGTGAGAGCCGCAGTTCGAGGTCGGCAAGATAGGGAACCGTACTGTAGGTGAACGGTTCGGCGTGGGTCGCGTCCTGAAAGCTTCGCAGCCACGTCCCCACACGTCGTGCCGTTTCACTAATGGCGGAGGTGCGAAATGGGCCAGCGAGGCGATTTGCGTATTTTTTCAGGGTCACTGTCAAAGGACTTCCCGGGACTTTGCTTGTCACCAGTATCCCTCTCTTCGGTAGGGCCAACAGAGGCTCTGGCACGCTCCGCCCCAGTGCGAGGCCCAGCAAGGTCCTAACCCTGCCGAGATTTGCGAATTCCTGAAGCGTTGCTCGTTCCGAGTCGGGACCCAAGGCCTGTTGCTTGACAACAAGAGATTTTGTCCCATCGCATGACTGGAAGCTATATTCCAATAGTTCGGAGTGACTGGCGGAGAGTCGCCTTACAAACTTCAGGGTACCGCCCGCGAATGCTGGTTGCGCCAGAAGCTCACGTTCGAGTTCTCGGTCGTGAGTGAATTTACTTCGTTGTTGCATCAGGGTCGCCACAGTGGGTTGGATGTCGCGTTTTGGCTTTCGCATCTTGACCGTCAGCGAGTATTACACCCCCGCCTTCGTAGCCGCCAGATCAAAGGAGGCCTGAAAGGGCTAGTTTTTGCGTTCACCCATTGGGCTTATCCCTCGTATAATAAAAGGCCATATTGATGCCGAAACCCGCATAACATTGCTGTCCGAGTTCAAGTATAAGGCTAGCTGAATTGACCGGATCGAGTTTTTGCACCAAGCGCAATGAGAGAGTTTACATCACTGAAAGTCTCCCCATTTTAGGTTCAGCTAGGAAGAGAAGTTTCCGGTTGGCCTACACTTTGGATCCTGGCACGTTTCTCACCATGTTTCGGTGGAGTTGACTCCTTTGGCCTTCCGCGACGGCGCTCGCGATTCGCCCCGGAATCGCCCCTGGGTCGTATGCAACCTAACGGGGATCACACGAGGTGGAAGCTCCCTTTTGTCGTAAGCCACCATATTCGTAACAGTGATTTGATCGAAAGCGGAAGTCATACTGGTGATGAGTGACAATCAGAACTCCCGGAAAGAATGCTTGACGCCGGACATATTGGTATCTAATGGAACGGGTGACGTCAAGCTACTTGTGTAAATACGGAGAGGGTGCGGGTTTTCCATTCCAGATTAAACCTCTGGAAGATGGAGTAGATGATGCGATCCACACTTTCTACGTTCACAAAGCACACCATGGGTTGGGTTCTGCGTCGCACTTCCACGAAGCAGCGCTCGATCACATTGGTGGTGCGCAGTTTGCTCCACAGGTGCCGGGGAAAGGCGAAGAATGACAGCAGCTCCGGCAGGTCTTGCTCGAGCCGTCGGACCATGGTCGGATAGGCTCTCCGCCAGCGCGCCCGGAAATGGCGAAACGACGCAAAGTCTCCTTGTTTTGAACCGAAGAATAGTGCAAACCCAAGCTCGAAGTCTTGCTTTCGTCTAAGCAAGGTCATCACGCTGCAGATGTTCGCGGATGATCGCTACAATTCTTGGAGCCGCTTTGCCATCCCACAGCGGAGGACGCTGAGACTGGCGTACGGCTTTCCGGAGGAGGGATCGAGCAGCCGCGAGAATGCGATCCGAATCCACTCCGACTACTTGATTCGAGCCGTGCTCAACCGCCGCAGGCCGTTCCGTATTCTCACGCAGCGTAAGGCACGGCACGCCGAGAACAGTGGTTTCCTCCTGTACTCCGCCGAAGTCTGTGAGGACAATACGTGCCCGGTCGTTGAGCGAAAGGAAATCGAGATATCCGAGCAGATCAAGAGGCACGATTCCAATGCTGTCTCCCCCTACCACCGCGTCTTAACTGCGGCCTGGGACATAATGTTGGGCCGCCTTCCGCTTCAACGCCAGCAGGTCACCCACTCCTGTAACCCAGCTCTCGAACTCGATTTGGGTACGATTCTGATTGTCGATGAAACGCGGCAGCAATAGGCTCTCACTCTGCCGCGCAGCGAGGCCCGCGTCGCAGGTGGTCGCAGACACCACGTGCTCCTTCCGTAGCCATGGTAGAAACGCCGGCCGGTATACTCCGCTGGGATAGCAGAAGTGAACAGGTTGCGTGGCAGTCAACTCATGAATACGAGAGCGGTTGTCCTGGATTTCCCGGCGGAATAGCGCTTCGTCTTCTGGCGTGCGGTGACGATGCGTGTGCAGTTGAACATCAACACCGTTTCTGGCGATTTCTTGCAACTCGCGCCCGTTCATCAACTGCAGAATCCTCTTCGCCCTGAGGGTGTCATAGTCAATCTTCAGAACACGGGCTAATTGCGCTGCGACTTCATCCTTTTCTAGTCCGGTCCTATTCTCGCGCTCCGAGATCTCAAGCAGACCGCGCATGACTTCAGAGCGGCCTGAGTCGGTCCGCAAGTCCAACGGCCCCTGCAGGCCAACACCCTCGCCATCCGCGATCACTTCGCCCCGCCGCATCCACAGCATGTACGAACAGATCAGGTTGAAAAGCGGACGCTCGACCGAAGTGTAATATGTGGTCTGATAGACAGTCACCGGAAAACCATAACCTTTTAATAGAGGGTAGGCCTGCCGGAAGAAATCGAAAAAGCCGTCGTCAAATGTGAGGGCGACGCTGCGCGGAGGCAGGGTTCCAGCACGAAGCCGTTGCAAAGCTTCTCCCAGAGGTAGCACCGAAAAATGCCCCTTTTTGAGGGACTCAAGGCGCTGCTCCAGCTTTTGCGGATCAATGTAAAGCATAGGCCGCCACAGATGCTCATCTTCGAGCGAGGTACCGTGATAGCAGAGGATTAACAGGCGCTGTTGGCGCCAACGGCTGTTCGTCACCAAGCTGAAAATGCCGCTGCCTCGAAGCACGCGTAGAGCCGCGAGTTTGACTGGTCTCAGCATTCAAATTCCTGGGAGTATACTTGACAGACTTACTGCTTACTCATCTTTAAGACACGCGACCTCTATGCGCGACCACGCCACCCGGCTGGACCAAGTCTGCCATCGGCTCACCCTCGGCACACACCCTGAACCACAGCTCCAGATTCAGCAAGCGCCAGATGCGATTGCCGTGATCGCGATGGCCGGCCATGTGCTCGGCGAACAACCGCCTAAGGGCTTCAGCGCGGAAGAGTCTGCGTTCTAACGTTCGTGGTTCCATCAGCAGGCGGCGCAGGCTGTCTTGAAACGGTCCCGCAAGCCAATAGGCCCAAGGCGTGGGAAATCCCATCTTTTGCCGATAAACAATTGAGTGCGGCAACAGATCCTCGACTGCCGACTTCAGAATGAACTTGCCTGCCATCCCCTGGGTCGCGTATTTCGCAGGGATGCTTGCTGTGAACTCGACCAGGCGATGGTCGAGAAAGGGCACGCGGCTTTCGACAGAAGCGGCCATGCTCATCTGGTCTTGCTTCATGAGCAGTTCTACCAGGTAAGTTTTGATATCGGAGTACAGCAGCCGGTGCAGGAGGTCGCCGGAAGAATGGTTCCAGTAGTTCATCGAACCGGCATAGGCATCGCCCGCCATTTGCTTGGTTTCCGAAGTCAGCAACTCATCCTGCTCTGCTGCGGAAAACGCGGAATAGAAATTGTCAAAATAGAAGGCAGGCCAGGATGCGCCGTCGCGCATCAAGAATGTGTGTTCCAGCTTCCTTCTCGAAGCCGCGGGGATTGGGCAAGCGTTGATTGCCGTGCGCAGCATGCCGCGCAGAAAGGCCGGCGTCAGCGTACGGTAAACGCCATCCATGCGGGAGTTCAGCAGAGTCCACGGATAGCGCGTGTAGCCTGCGAGCGTCTCATCGCTACCTTCGCCGGTGAGCACGACGGTCACGCGTTCTCGTGCGAGCCGCGCAACAAAGTAGAGCGCCACGCTGGAGGGCCACACGATCGGTTCATCCTCATGCCAGATCAGTCGCGGCAGGGCTTGGAAAAACTCATCGCGGCTGAGATGAACTTCGTGGTGTCTCGACTTCAAGTGCTCGGCGATTGTCCGGGCATAGGGAAGTTCGCTGTAGGCCTCTTCACCATAGCCCACTGAGAAAGTCTCGATCGGCTCTTTGCGGATTTTTGTAGTGAGGGCTGCGATCGCGCTCGAATCCAGGCCACCGCTCAAAAAAACACCCAGGGGAACATCGCTCATCAGGTGACTGGAAACGCATTCTTCCAGCTGTTCCCGATAGCATCGGACGTAGTGTTCCCGCGGCTGGCTCCCGTCGTCGGGCTTGACGTCCAGATCCCAATAGGACGAAGTGGTCAATTGCCCGTGCTCGTCCACCACCAGGATATGGCCGGGCAACAATTTCCGAATCCCGGCATACATACTTTCCGCGCCCGCAATATAGCCGAAGGCAAGATATTCGGCCAACGTGGCGTGGTTAAACTCCGGCTTCACGCCCGGATAAGCGAGGATGGTTTTTATTTCCGAGCCAAACAGCAACGTATTGCCATCGAAGCGATAGTAGAGAGGCTTGATGCCCAGCCGGTCACGGGCGATGAACAAGCACCTCTGGGAGCGATCCCAGATTGCGAACGCAAACATTCCGCGCAGATGTTGGACGCAGTCCCTGCCACATTCCTCGTATAAATGGACAATGGTCTCGGTGTCGCTCCTAGTGCGATAGCGGTGACCCCGGGCCTGGAGATCCGTCCGCAAATCCTGGTGGTTATAGATTTCACCATTGAAGACGATCCAAACGCTTTCGTCTTCATTGCTGATCGGCTGGTGACCGGTTTGGATATCGATGATGCTGAGGCGGCGCATCGCCAGTCCAACGTTCTTCTCGACAAGAAAACCGTCATCGTCTGGCCCGCGGTGGACGATTTGCTGGTTCATCGAGACCAGTAGATCGGGATTCACTCGCTGGTCTGGCTCGGAATGGAAAATACCGCAGATTCCACACATGACTACACGTCCATCCCTTTGGGATCGTTGCCCGGCACAATCAAGTCTATTTCTGCCCACACGCGATCGAGCGACTGCTGCAGCAGAACGTGTTCTGGATCGGACGAGAACAGATCAACTTTCATGGCAGAACTCAACACTTCAGCATAGCTCACCCGCCTGTCACAGCTGAGTACCCGACGACCTCCGGCCTCCGCGTAGGAGCCGTTCCACAGAACCAGCGTGTACTGTTCCCTTTCGCGATCAACAGAACAATAGAGAAAATCCGCATCGCTGGCCCATGCCCCCGCAGCCCACGGTCCCGACGGATGCGCAAAGAAAAAGCTGTGTTCTTGCCGTGGGGTGGAATAGCGATAGGCGCAAACCGCTCCGCGGACAGAGTCGTTGATTCTCACCAGGCGTCCGGGGTCTGCCTGAGGGTTCTCCTCTGCGAGCAGCAGGGTGGCAAAATCTGCAGGGAGTTCGACCATAGCTCCGAAGGTGACCACGCTCGCACGCTCGGTGTGACCGTAGGCCGGGGACCAGTTGTCACGGTTCACGCTCTGCGACCAGCCATGGCCCTTCGCGGTCAACAATGCCAGACTCTCTCGCTCCCCGGTGAATAGATATTCCTTGGACGAGGCGGGAGACAGTGTGGGACCGATGTGCCACGCAATATTAAGCTGATGCGATCCGCGGCCCTCCGCCAGATCTCGTACCATCCAAAACTGTCCCTTTCTGTGAAACACCCACCGGCGGTGAATGACAGGAGAGGACAGTCGGGAATATCCGTCGTGACTGCCCTGGAACAAATCAAAATGCTGGCCGGTGATCCATTGCTCGACCTGGACACGGGGGGGGCACTTCCAAGAGAACGGACCTGTACCGTCTGCCTGATCGCGTCCATCGACCTGCATGGTGGTATGAGCACCGGTACCACGCAAGCGAGCGCGCTCGCCGCTATCGCCCACATATTCGAATGTCCCAGGATCGATCAGAAGATCTCGTCCGTTTCGAACCAAGCAAATGCTCAATGCATCCGCGTGCGCATGCCCTCTCCTCCCCGACCCCGACGGCCCGGCATTGATCAGCAACTGTTGCCCTGACTTTTCGTCCGCCATCAGGTAGATGCCGCTGTCGGGAAGAACGGTCGAAGCGGCAGACGGTTGCACGCTAGGCAGAGAATCAAACTCCGCAAGCCCCTTCATGCCCAATAGCCACAAGGTTTCCTCTCGCGGGCCCCCGGCGCCAAACTTGAAATCTCCACGTTGGTACAGAACCGCGCCCGTTGCCAGAGGATCGAACATATGCGCAGCCCGGTTGCGCTGGGGATCAAACAGCCTTCCGCCGTCGTCATCGCCGATTCTCGGCGGAACTCCAGCTCGGCCCAACAACAACAGAGCATTCAGCATGCGCTGCAAAATCTGGTCAAACTCGGTGGATATCGGAACTCCATTAAGCGCGGCCAGAATCCGGGCATGCAAAAAAATATCCAAGGCGTAGACATGATAGTAAGTGGATTGCTCAAAGTAGAATCCGTCTTCCCGCACCTGCTTCGCGGCCTCACGTTCGAGGATTTCCCAGCCCCGTCGCTGCCACCGGGCGGCAGATCGCGCACTCGAGAAGAGAGTCCCCAGGAAGAACAGAGCCAGAGCTTCGCCCAGAAGGTGCGTATTCGGAGAAAAATACGTGGACAGGTAAGTTTCGATGTGGCGCCCGTTCAGGCTCAGGGCATTCTGCCATTGTTTACGCAGCTCAGTCGTAAAAAGCGGGCACTCCCGCAGTAGGAAGAATGTCCAAACCCAGGACAAGCTGCGGAAGCCCACCTCCAGGCTGCTGGCCCAATTCATTCCAGTAGGATACGGATTCTTTTTGTGCCAGTGGGTCCACTGCGCGAATATCTCTTGCGCAAACTTGTCGTCGCCCGTGAGCCAGTATGCCTTGGCCAGCGTGACAAAGTGCTGATGGCGGTTCAGTTCCCAGGTAATCTTTGAGTCTCCAACTTCCTCGAAGTCCAAGTACTTTACCTCGAACCAAGGTTTGCGCGGCCCGCGCTTGCCGTGTACGACGTCAGACTGCCAATCGATTTCCATACTATAATCCAGGCTCTCATAGCCAAGAAGGTCGAAACGATGGCGGCAAATCTTTTCTGCCCGGAGGATTATGTGATCGGCCTGCGAGGGAAAGACTTGCTTCAGCAGGACGCAGAGCGAGGGAATCTCCGCGGGGGTGAAGAAAAAGCGCCCCTCAGGTCCTGCCGGTCCTGTCTGCGCGCCGCCCGCATAGTCGTGGCCTCTTCCATACCGCAGCACGTCTGCGCGAGCTGTTAAGTACTGCCTCAGGCGGTCAAACAGTTCGTGGGGATTCATTGAGGTGAGGCGGCCGACGCGCTCGTTCCATGTGGAAACATTTGTCATCGGTTAGTGATTTCCTCCGCCACGCTGCAGAAGTTCGGCGCCCCTGGGACATCGGACGATCTTTTGTTGCCTGTGGTCAAGTCACGCAGAGTCATGGAGCAATTCGGCGTTAGTTACCTGCGTGCTTCCACCGCACTTCGCAGATCGCGTCTATATGTTTAAATATTATCCGTGGTTTCATCTGGCGGGTATGGATTGGGTGGTGCAAACCCTCAATTTTTGGGTGGTCGCAGAACTTGAGTTTTCATCGTCAATCCTTGAGCATCTAAACGGCTGGTATGTCATTGAAAATAGGTTGGTTGTACGTCTTTGCTGCTGCTATTGAGGACACCAGGACGTTCTCCATCCGGTAGCGTTCGCAAGTCGCTATAGTCGTTATCGATGATTATGTTCGATTTGTCAGGAAAAAGTAATAGCGTATCCGCATGAGTTCATCAATCAGTGTATTCGGGCTTGGCTATGTGGGCACTGTTACCGCAACCTGCCTCGCGCACAAGGGGCACAACGTAATCGGCGTCGACCTCAGCCTGGCAAAGGTCGAAGCCATGCAAGCGGGCCGCAGTCCCCTCGTCGAGCCGCGCGTGGGAAATCTCATCTCCGAAAGCCACGCCGCGGACCGCCTGCATGCAACTTCGGACCCCGAATATGCCGTCCTGAACAGCGAGATTTCCTTTCTCTGCGTGGGAACGCCGAGTTTGCGAAATGGGAAACTCGACCTTGGTCATATCGAACCGGTTTGCCGGGAAATCGGACAGGCCCTGAAGAAAAAGAATGGATTTCACCTCGTCGTCCTGCGCAGCACCGTTTTACCCGGAACCGCCGAGACCATCGTCGTCCCAACGCTGGAAAAATCCAGCGGGAGGACGCTCGGCCAGGACTTTGGCGTCTGCGTCAATCCGGAGTTCATGCGGGAGGGCACGGCCGTCGCCGATTTCCTGGAGCCTGCCGTGACTGTCATCGGTGCGGCAGACTCGAAACACAGCGGCGTGTTGCGCGAAATCTACAAGTGGGCTCCGGGACGGATATTCGAAACCTCGTTCCGCTCCGCTGAAATGGTTAAGTACGTTTGCAACGCGTGGCATGCCGTAAAAATTTCTTTTGCGAATGAAGTTGGCACTCTGGCGAAAGAGTTAGGCGTTGATGTTGAAGCCGTGGTCGAGATCTTCACCGCCGATACCAAGCTCAACATTTCTCCCACGTATCTTAAACCTGGTTTCGCGTTTGGCGGCTCGTGTCTGCCCAAGGACGTACGCGCGCTGAACTATCGAGCCAGAGAGCTGGACCTCAATCTGCCCTTGTTTCAGTCCATTCTTCCGAGCAACGACGAACACCTCGATCGAGCCGTGGAGATGGTGCTCGAAACTGGCAAGAAGAAGGTTGGCATGCTCGGCTTGAGCTTCAAAGCCGCCACCGACGATCTGCGGGAAAGTCCTCAGGTGCAGCTCGTGAAACGTCTCCTCGGCGAAGGCCGGCAGATTCGGATCTGGGATGACAACGTGTCGATGGGGCACTTGATCGGCTCCAACCGCCAGTACATTGAAGAAGTGATCCCCCACATTGGTTCTTTGCTTTCGACCAGCCTGTCAGAGGTTCTTAAGGATGCCGAGGTCGTCGTCATCGCGACGCGCGGATTGGATGACGATGAACTACGCGGGTGCCTCCGGCCGGACCACATTGTCATCGACCTGGTGAACCTCGAACGAGGGTCGCAACCCGCGACGTCAGGTAACTATGAAGGGATTTGCTGGTAACGCATTCCTGCCATGAAAGTTCTGTGGGTAAAAGCTGGCGGGCTGGTTCCTCCTGACACCGGTGGAAAAATCCGTAGCTACAACATCCTTCGAGAGCTTGCGCAACGGTATTCCGTCACTTTCTTTTCCTTCTATGCCGCACACGATAACGATTTGCACCCGGATTTGAAGAACATGTTTGACCGTGTCGTCTGCGTGCCGCTCACTCTCCCCGCACCTAAGAGCCTCGCGGAGATGCGCGACTATGGCATTCGTCTGCTCTCATCACAGCCCTACGGGATTACAAAGTATTGCCGTCCCGAGGTGCGCCGCAGGTTACACGAGCTGCTCAAGCAGGAAACTTATGACGTCATCCTCTGTGATTTCCTGGCGGCAGCGGGGGTCATCCCGTGGGATTGGCCTACCCCCAAGGTGCTGTTCACCCACAATGTGGAGGCTACTATATGGCGGCGTCACTATGAAGTTGCCACCAATCCAATCTGGAAAGCTATCTCGTGGCAGGAATGGCGAAAAATGGAAGCCGCTGAGCGACGGTATCTACGTCTTGCCGACCGGGTACTCACAGTTTCTGAGACGGATCGTGACGCGTTCGCGGCTTTTCTTGATCACGGAAAGTTAACTGTGATTTCCACCGGTGTCGACGTGGATTATTTCCAACCCTCGTCCATGGAAGAAATCGCGAATTCCCTAGTATTCACAGGTTCGATGGATTGGCTTCCGAACGAAGATGCGATTCTTTACTTTGTCGACGCCATCCTTCCCTTGATCAAACAGGAGTGCCCCGAAGTGTCTCTCGAAGTAGTCGGCAGAAGCCCTTCTCGCAAGCTGCAGGCTTTAGCCGATGCGGAAAAAAGCATTCGACTCACCGGGCGGGTGGAGGACATACGACCGTTCGTGGCCCGAGGCTCGGTTTGCATCGTGCCTCTGCGCATCGGCGGTGGCACTCGTCTCAAGATCTTCGAGGCCATGGCGATGAATAAAGCGGTCATTTCCACATCGGTGGGCGCCGAGGGCCTGGCAGTGCGGTCGGGCGAGAATATTCTTCTGGCCGACACGCCAAACGATTTTGCCGAGTCTGTGATTTCCCTGCTACGTGATCCCAAACGGCGGCAGCGATTGGGGACTGCCGCGAGAGCCCTGGTACAAGAGAGCTACAGCTGGCCGAGAGTGGCTGAGAGCTTTGCCCGCACTCTGCAAGACGTCATAACCCGCCGCACACCTTCTGCCACGCGTCTCTATAAGGATATTGACCTCCAGTAATCCGGTTCCGTTCATCAGGCGTCTTCGAAAGTGGTTTCATAGCTCGTGTACCCCTTAGCCGCAGTGGCGGAACCAGGAAAGCCGCATTGTCTAAAGTAAAGGCAAGGGCTGACGCGGGTCCGACGGAAGTTTCAAACCCTACGAACGAGGGCTTCTTCCGGCTTTCCGCAGCGTGGCACCAGGCCGAGGTACACCCTCAACCACTGATCACGAACTGACTTCCAGCTGTAGTGGCTCGACTCGGCGAACGCGTTCTGAGCCAGCCGTGTGGCAAGTTCGGAATCGCCCAGCACTCGGAGAATATTCTGCGCCAACGCGGCTGCGTCCCCAGGCTCTGAGAGCAGGCCTGTGCGCCCGTGATCGACGATATAGCGCATACTTTCTGGAGCGGTGGTCACCACCGGCGTGCCGGATGCAAACGCCTCCAACACCGAAACCGGCATATTGTCCAGGTTGGAAGCGTTCACGAAGATATCTGCCCGATCATAGAACCGTCCAATGTCCTCGTGCGACGCCACCCCTAAGAAATTAACTCCGGAGAGATTCAATTGTCGAACCAGATCCCGTATTTCTCCCTCCAGCACACCACCGCCCACCAAATCGAGTTGTGCCTCGGGATAAGATTTCTGTGCTTCAGCAAAGGCCCGCACCGCAACATCCACTCCGTAGTAGGGATGGAACCCGCGAGTACAAACCAGGTGCGGGCGCAACGGCTTACGCAAGCGATAGCGAAACTGAGAGAGATCGACAAGGTTGGGAACGACTTGCGCTTCCAACCCGAACTCCCGCAAGACATCGACCAGATACCCGGAAGGAACCACCAGTCGGTCGGTTCCTTTGAGCACGCGACGCGTGACGGCGGACCTTTGCAAATGATCCCGGCATTCTCCGCTTCGATAGTTGATCAGCGTCCTTTTCCCTCGCAAGCGAGCCACAAACCACGCGGGAAGCGGCGCCAGTAGAAATGATGAATAGGAGGCTGAGAAGATGTGGGCAATCTCTACTTCTTTCAAGTGATGCCAGAGCGTGAGGAGGTACAGCGGTTCGCGGATGATCGTTCGCAGCAAAGGCACACGCTCGACCCACCCAAGTCCGTAAGGCAGACGCGGGTCAACAGGAACGAAGCAGGCCTCGACCTCTGGATCCTTTTCCCAATTGCGCATTAACAAACTAGCCTGCACCGCCTGGCCTCCGACGTAACGCAAGCTCGGAGCCACGACGGCAACGCGGATGCGGGGACCTGCGGCGGCTTCCACGCGAGTCTGGCGGTGCAGAGTGCTGCGCTTGTTCTTTCTGCCAAGCACCTCGGCATAAAGTTCGCAATACTGCGCACGAATTCGCTCCACGCTGAAGCTCGCTCTTGCAAACTCCCGCGCCCTACTGGAGATTGAAGACCGCAATTCCGGATCTGCCAGCACGCGCTCCAGTCCAGCCGCGAGCGCTTCCGCATCGTTCGGAGCAACCAGAACCGCTCGCCCGTCGCTGGCGAGTTCCCTGGTGCCGCCGACGTCGGTCGCCACGACCGGCACTCCAGCGGCCATCGATTCGAGTATGACGTTCGAAAGACTTTCCGAAGCAGAAGGCACCGTTGAAACATCGACGCTGGCAAGTACGGCGGCTATATCACGGCGATCCCCGAGAAATTGAACACGCCCTTGCAGGCCCAGTTCAGTCGCTTCACGCTCGAGTTCCTGACGCAGAGGGCCATCGCCTATCAGCAGAAATTCCACGTTGGAAAGTCTTCGGCTCAGCCGCGCCGCCGCTCGAAGAAGTCCGCGATGGTTCTTATAAGCCGCATTCATTCGGGCAATCATTGCGACTCGAAGAATTCCTGCAACACGAGGCAGGGCAGGCACACTCTCCGCGAAGGCCTCCGGCGGTAGAGCATTGCCAATCACCGCAATCTTGCGTTCCGGGAGACCCGCATGCAACAGCCGATCAGCAGCCGCACGGGAGTTGCACACCACTCGGTCACACCAACGAAACATCGTTAACTGGGCGTGGAACTTGGCAGGAGTAAGAAGATCCCCGAGTTGAGGGTGACTGCCGATCACAACCGGGACCCGGGCCAGCTTTGCGGCCGGGATCAACATCAAATTCGCATAGAAGTCGAAGGCATGAGCCACCGCGACGTTCTTTTCTCGCAAATCTCGCATCAACTGCCAGCGGCTTCGGATCGACCGTAGGCCATAGAGGCTCCCACCGAGTTCGGACAAATGCAGTTCGCCCAGACCCTCCAGGAAGGGACCCTTTTTTTGCAAACAGCCTAGATGTACTTGAAAACCATCCTTCCTCAACGACCGCGCAATCTCTACGAATTGACGCTCTGTGCCACCCGTCTCCAGACTGTTGGTCATGAGAAAGATGGCGCCACGGGAACCGGAAAAAGGGAGTGGACTGTTTGTTTGCGAGGCTGCTGGTTGATCCGGTTCCGGCTTGGTTCCGTTGTCTGTCAACGAACTCATCCGAGGTTCCCCAGTCGCACTGATGACGCGGTACGGCTCGGCGCCCATTCCGTCGTCCGGATTCTCTCCAGAAAGTTGCGGTGCCACAGTTCGAAGATCAGCAAGCGCCAGATTCGGCCAGAATGGTCGCGGCGCTCACGAAAATGCTCATCGAGTAATCGCCTTATGCCCTCTGGATTGAAGTACCCCCGTTGCAGAGTTCGAGGCTCCAGGAGAACCGCCATGATCAGGTCCTTCAATTCATTGCGAATCCAGTGCACCAGCGGCATGGCGAAGCCCTGCTTCGGCCGGTACAGCGCTTCGCGCGGTACCCCGACTCGCTCAGCCAGCTTGCGGAGAATGTATTTCTGTTGCCCTCCGCGTAGTTTCCACTCCGCAGGCAGTCCCGTGGCCCATTCCACAAACAAGTGATCGAGAATGGGAACGCGCACTTCCAGCGAGGTCGCCATACTCATTCGATCAACCTTGGTCAGGATGTCGGCAACCATGTAGGTTTTCGTATCGACATACAACATTTGGCTGACAGGGTCTTTCGCCGGGGCCTGATCGAAATACCGGTACATCACATTCTCCGGGTTGCCGCCCGTCCGCAGAACGTCACGGAACTCATTGGACAACAGTGTCATGTCTCTTTCAAACGAGGGGACGAACGAAATACCATCCACATAACGCTCCCGCCAGGGCAAGGAAACGTTGTACGAGAATTTCCTCCCACGCATGTTCTGCGGCAACCGGGGATAGACCCGCTCACGGTATATACGCCACGCCCACCGCGGAATTCGCTCGAAGACCTGCCGGCGAAGATGTATTCCATAGCGGTCGTATCCCGCGAATATCTCGTCCCCGCCGTCGCCCGATAAGGCCACTGTCACATGCTTCCGGGCCATACAGGAAACGTAGTAGGTCGGCAACATCGAGGAATCCCCAAACGGTTCCTCGAGCGAACTGGTCAGCGTCTCGACTGTTTCCAGAACGTCGGGTTCCAGCACCAGTTCGTGGTGTTCGGTGCCGAAGTGTTTCGCGACAATTCGGGCATAGTGAGCTTCATTGAAATCTTCGTGACTGAAACCAATCGAGAAAGTTTTCACAGGTTTGGAGCTTGCCCGTGCCATCAAGGCGACGACCGTGGAGGAGTCGGTTCCTCCGCTCAGCAAAGCACCCAGAGGAACATCAGAAATCAACCGGATCCGCACCGCTTCGGCCAGCCGCCACTCGAGCTCCTCCAAACATTCCTCCTCGCTGCGGGGCGGGTGTGCGCCGTATTCCGGCAAGTCCCAATACTGCCGAACTTGAACCTGGCCTGCTTCGAACTCAAGCAAGTGTCCGGGCGGCAGCTTTTGAATGGGTAGAAAGGAAGTAATGGGATCGGGAATGTACCCGAAATACATGTATTGCAGAAGCGCTTCGTTGTTCACGCTGGCGAGTTCCGGGGCCACGGCAAGGATGGATTTGATCTCGGAGCCGAATAGTAACCGGTCGCCCGCGAGGGCATAGTGTAACGGCTTCTTCCCGAGGCGATCACGCGCCATCACCAGTTTGGCGTGGCGCTCGTCGTACAAGGCAAACGCAAACATGCCGCGCAGTTTGTTTACACAGTCAGCGCCAAAATCCTCATATAGATGAACGATCACTTCCGTATCGGTATGGGTATAAAAGCGGTGGCCGCGTTTCTCGAGTTCGCCGCGCAGTTCTGGAAAGTTGTAGATTTCGCCGTTGAAAACCACCCAGACACTTCGGTCCTCGTTAAACACTGGCTGGTGGCCTCCAGCCAGATCGATGATGCTAAGGCGACGCATACCGAAGCCCGTGCCGTCTTTGACGAAAATGCCTTCGTCATCCGGACCGCGATGCACGATAGCCTGGCACATGCGGTGAATCGTGGCTGCTTCAATTCGCCGGTCGGCAGCCGTGCTTACGAGGCCTGCGATTCCACACATGCATTATCCTCTCACGCTCACCTGGGGATTTGCGCTCTTGCAGATCTTAACGGGGGACTCGCAAGCCAGCTTTAAGCGGTAGTCACGGTACTCCCATGGGTTCCCCTCGCGACCTCGCAGGCAGCCCAGATCACCATTTGTCGCGCCGTAACGAAATGAATAACCCCTCGCCTGTCTAGTGCCCCTTCTACGAACTCGGTGAGGAATCGTTGCATGGCACCTCCCATCACAGCCTCTCGTTGGGTGGGATCCATACTGTGGGAATGCAGCTTGATAAAGAACCAGTCTGGCCTCTCCTGAACGAGAATCGCAGCCTTCTTCCAGAGAATGTCACCTGGTAAACGTAGGCGCACCTGATTTTCTTTTGCTGGCACGCACAATCCCATACCGGCTGCGCCCGTCGGTGAGTGCTGTTGTTTCTGCATGTTTGGATCCGCTTTCGGTGTAATTTCGGGTAGTTAGATTTTTCCGATTGCTTTCAGGCGACGGGTAAGCGATGCGGTAGAGTCCTGTGGTGTAGGCTACCAAGAAATACGGGAACAAGTTGTAGGCGGTATCGGAAAAAAACGCACCCACGACATAGGCTCCAAAGCTTGCCGCTAGGGCTCCGGTAAAGATCCGGAATTCCTTGTCGTCCTTATATGTTGTAGACTTGAGCGCCCAGCGTAGATTTCGCCGAGCTGCCCAAAGATAAAGCAGGAAAAGCATCAGCGCAGGAATGCCAGCTTCGGCGCCCATTTCAGTATACGTGTTGTGTGCCACGTGCCAAGACCCGGCAACCACCGGAAAGTTTCCAGGGCCAACGCCAACCAGCGGGTGATTTTTCATCATTTCAAGAGACAGACGCAACAACTCCAGGCGGCCCTCGCTAGAACCTCCTGACATCATTTCGCCGTGCGGACCAATGTCCTCTTTCATGGTCAAGATGGTGCTGAGACGCTCGCGGTAGTGGGAAGGAACCGCGAGCAACAAAACAACGCTGCCAACCCCGGCCAGTAACACCAAGCCGATTCTCCTCCCACGGATCCCAAAGTGCCATAGGGCGATCAAACCGCCGACCGCTATGGCGATAAAACCGCTCCGGGAATAGGTGGCCGTTAGCGCTACCAAGATGGCGGCGAGACTCAAGGCCCATAAACTTTTCTTGATGGGGCCACGAGCAAGCAAGAAGAAGCTGAGGCACAGCGGCCAATTGATCGCGAGGTTGACCGCCAGATCATTCGGGTTTTCGAATACACCACCCAAGGCACCCACCAACCGGCCTTGCTCGGTCCGGTGCACGATCAGGGATGCAACCGTCACGAAGCTCACGGCGGCAGCCTGTACATAGAGCAGCTTACGCAACTGCGGCAAGTTCTCAACAACCATGCCAATCAGCAATACAACCACGACGCCCTTGCCAAATCGGCTGAACACTGTATTAAAAGCCCCCCCTCTCCAGTAGGCGAAAGGAATGGTAATCGTCATTTGAACCATCAGCGCGAGCAGGAACTTGATCTCGAGTGGAAGTTGGAATTTTCCCTGCCTGCTTTTAAGGACGGATATGAGTGCCACCGCCGCCACGACAGCAACGATCTTGTTTAGAGGTAACAGGGACAACCCAGGAATTAGGTCTTCCGGTCGCGCATTATACAAGAAGACAAAGATCAGCAAAGCCTTGAATGCCACTGGGTTGCGCGGCTTTGTCTGGTTGACCGGCTTTTCAACACTCACTGCTAGCGTTGCCACTCTTTAATTCCTTTCGAAATGCTAGCCTCGCTTAAGGGGCTCCATGCCGCCTTGCTGCCGACCACAAAAGTAGCGAAAGCAACCACCGCCGCTAAATTAAGCAGCACAAAGGTGCCAGCGGCATCGGCGGCGCGTCCTAGCAGCCCGGTCTTCGAAAAGCGGACCAGCGCCATCAGGCCCAGCCCATAGAAGGCGAGCTGCAACGTCAGTACCGCTCGATAGAAGAAGCCAGGCAACCAGAGTGACGTCACCAAAGTAATCGCCAAAGCAAACGGCATCACCAGACGCAGAAGCTTGTGACTCACAAACTCGAACAGGAGCGGATTTCGGCAGCTTAAGACCCACGGCGCCAGTTGCACCAGTTGATAGTTGCCGCTCAAGGTGCGGACTTTTCGCGCGAACTCCCGTCCATCGCCCAGGTCTGGACTGTCCCAGGCGCGCGCTCGCGGTTCGAAAACCACACGCTGTCCCTGCCGCACGACTTGCAGGGGGATATAAACGTCATCCAGAATCGTTCCCACGGGCACCTCGGTCAGCAACTCGCGCCGCACCGCGTAGAGTGCGCCTGTCGCTCCCACCACCGAGCCTGTGGCCGCCTCCAGCTTCCGAACCCGCTTCTCCATCCGCCAATAGAGGCCCAGCCCCTGGCTGCTCTCACCTCTCGTGGCATCGCCCAGCATTAATTCGCCGCTCGCGCATCCCACGTCAGGATCGGCAAAGTTCTCGGCTAGCAGACGCACGGCTCCCGGTTCGATGGTCTGACGCGCATCCGTGAACACCACAATCTCTCCCTGGGCCAGTTCTATGGCATCGTTCAGACCGGACGCCTTGCCTTGCGCCAGCTGGTTCAGAACGACATGCATCCTTGCATCGTGCCCGTAGGCCCGGAGAATCTCCTCCGTCCGGTCGGTAGACCCGTCAGAAACCACGATGATCTGGCATCGATCCGCCGGATAATCGAGCCCCAGCAAGTTCTGCAGCTTCGTCTCCAGAATCTGCTGCTCGTTGCGCACTACCATGGCAATCGACACCAGCGGCGTGGATGAGCCGCGCTGCACCGGGCGGGAACGCCAAAGCATGCGCAGGCGCAACCAGCAGGCATACCCCACATACGTGTAGGCGATGAGCCCTGCTGCCAGCCAGAACACCCATTTCATGCAACTTTCCCCATTCCTCGTGGCCTCACTTGCGCAGTGCCAGTCTCGCGTCCTCGATCTTGTTCTGCTCTCACTTCACGGTTGTACGCGGCGCATGCTCGGCATAATCTCATTGCCCACCCCGGCCCAGCAGCACAATCTTGATGGTCTGGAAAAGGATCAGAAGATCCAGCCCCACGGAAGCGTTCTTGATGTAAAACAGGTCGTACTGCAATTTTTCCCGAGCGTCCTTCAGGGTATTGCCGTACTTGTACTGCACTTGCGCCCAGCCGGTGATTCCGGGCCGCACAGTGTGGCGTACTGCGTAGTAAGGAATTTCCTGGCTCAGCCACTCCACAAATTCCGGCCGCTCCGGACGCGGCCCCACGAAATCCATGTCGCCCATAAGCACACACCACAACTGCGGAATCTCGTCCAACCTTGTTACGCGCAGGACCCTTCCTACCCGCGTAATCCGTGGATCATCGTCGGCGGCCCAGGTTGCGCCCGTGTCTGCCTCCGCGTCCCGCAGCATGGTTCGGAGTTTGTAGCAGTAGAATTCGTGCCCGCCCAACCCCACGCGCTTCTGCTTGTAAAGCACGGGACCGGGAGAATCCAGCTTGATCGCCAGCATGGCGAAGAGAAGCAAGGGCAGCGTCAGCAGCAGCCCGACCGCCGCCACCATTGCCGCAAACAGGCGCCTCACCAGCAGGAACCCTGTACTGAAGCGGAATCCCTCGGCAAAGATCAGCCAGCTCGGATATAACTGCTCGACCTCGATCTTCCCGTCAATCTTCTCCAGCCACGAGGTTGCCTCTTCCACCTTCACACCCGCCAGACGCAGAGCGAGCAACTCTTCGAAGGGCAGCGTTCCGCGCCGGTCGGGCATGGCAACGATGACACGCTGTACATCCTTCTTCCGGGACACGCCGCGCAGGTGCGTTGCGACCGTTTCGCGTGTCAACACTCCGAGGATGTTCCCCGTCCATCCCACTACCTCAATGCCCAGGTCCGAACCCAGACCTTCGAGCAGCCGTTGCGCTCGGTCTCCTGTGCCCAGCACGTACACCCGCTCCCGGAAATAGGGTTGCCGCACCAGCCATGCGTAGACGGCACGCCAGCCAAAGAGCGCGAAGACGAGGATTATCACTCCCCAACCCGCAGATGGCCCTCCGGGAAGCAGGCTGGGGCGGAACTTGAGGACCGGCACCAGCGCTAGAACCACGAGTCCGAGCATGCACAGCAATCCGAACGTTTTCTCACCCTTGCTGCCACTTCGGGGGATCTCGTATAAATCGAACCAGTGGGAAAGCAGCAGCACGATCGCGGTGACGACCAAAAGCTTCAGATACCCATTTTCGATGAATAGTTCGTTGCTGAGCCGGAGTAAGCTGTATTCCCGATTACGCACAAGCAGCATCGCGGCCCCGAACGAGAGCCCGACCATCAATGCTTCCCCCGCGAGCAGCACCAGGGTCCGCACCGGGTAATATACTTTGAAGAGCCGGATCACTTCTGGTCCCCTTTAGGCCTTGGTAGCAGGTTCCTTCTTCTGGTAGGTCTCGTAGTAGTAGCGCGCGTAGGGCAACGCATCCTCGCGGGTCCCGTTGAGTACCACACCCACCAGAGCCTGGTCCGGGAATTCCTGGCGCGCCTTGCGGGCTAGATCGAACGGCGTTGCATTCGATCGCACCACCATTAACACTCCGTCACACGCCTTGGCCAGCACGCTCGCATCAGAAACCGGGAGGGCAGGTGGCGAATCGATGATGATCCAGTCAAACAAAGGCTCCACCCGTTGCAGCAGCAGCTTCAGCCGTCCATTGCCTATGAGTTCCGCCGGATCCCCTACCCCTGTACCGCTCGGGATGAAGAAAAGATTCTCCAGAGGTCCCCGCTGCATGATGGAAAACTCGTCATTCTTCCCCAGCAGGTAGTCGGAGAGCCCCGGATCGGACGTCGTACCCAGCATCATGTGCAGACGCGGCGCGCGCAGATCGGCATCGATCAGCAATGCCCGGCGCCCATGCTGCCGCACCATCACCTGCGCCAAGTTGGACGACGTGAACGACTTGCCTTCCTTGGGCAGCGCGCTGGTGACAAGAACCTTCTTCAGCGGCATCTTTTCGCGCAGGTGATACAGGCGCGAACGCAGAGTGCGGAATTCCTCCGTGCCGCACGCACTGTCGTCGCCGCTCAGGAAGAGCATGGTCGTCGGATCCGGTTTCCATTCCTGTTGTGCAGCGCGGGCCAGCAGCGTATCGACGCCGAACGGGCTGGCGAAGGCCGGCATGCCCGGGTGGCCCAGCGCGGGGTCCGCAGGAGCAACCATCGCTGCCGCTGCCGGCGTCTCCGCGAATACAGGCGGATCGGCCACCGGAGTCGTAGCGAAGCTGGGCTGCCCCGCGCCTCCCGGAGTCGCTGCCCGCTCCTGTTCGGCTTTTTTCAGGGCTTCATGAATTCGGCTCATAGTTTCCTTTCGTCGGGAAGGTCCTTGTCTTCCTGGCGCAAGCGATCGGCCAGCGTGGCCAGCGACCGCAACGCTTCCACCAAATCGAATTTGTCCGGACTCGGGCTCGGCGTCGGTACCGTCAGTGCACCGGACGTAGTGTTGTCGCCCAGATCGAAATCCCGCGCTACCCCATCGACCACCGCGGGCCCGATTATCTTCTGCTGATCCACGAACGAACTTACCAGGCAGTGCTCGCACAGAAGATTGATCACGCGCGGTATCCCGGACGCATAGCGGTGTATTGCCACCAGGGCCTCGGGGTCGAAAATCTGCTGTCCATTCGAGCCCGCGATGCGCAAGCGCTGCTGCACGTATGCCTTGGTCTCTTCGAGGGTCAGCGCATGGGTCTTCGCCCGCAGGGTCAGACGTTGCCGCAATTGACGCAATTGCGGCTGCTTCAGTTTCTGTTCCAGTTCCGGCTGTCCCACCAGAACGATCTGCAGCAGCTTTTCCGTGAACGTCTCCAGATTGGTCAGCATGCGGACCTCTTCCAAAACTTCCTCGCTGAGGTTTTGCGCCTCATCGACGATGAGCACTGCCGTCTCCCCCGCCCGGTAGCGATCCAGCAGCCAGTTGTACAGCCGCAGCAGGACCTGGCTCTTCGCCTTCGAATCGCATGGGATGCCGAAGTCCGCCATCATGTAATCCAGAAACTGCGGCACGTTCAGGCGCGAGTTGAAGATGAACGCCGTCGCCACTTGCTGGAGACGCAACCACTCCAGCAGCTTGTTGATCAAGGTGGTCTTGCCCGTGCCCACTTCTCCGGTGAGCAGCACAAAGCCCTTGCGGCTTTGGATTCCATAGGTCAGGCACGCCAGCGCCTCCTCCGTGTGCCGCGTCAGAAACAGATAACGCGGGTCGGGATTCACATTGAACGGATTCGCCCGTAGTCCGTAGAACTCTTTGTACATAGTCGTTCCTAGAGCCTGCTTCGCTTAAACTCCAACCGTTTCCTTGTGTTCGTCTTTATGTTCGTCCGGACTCTTGTTCCGGTTCCAGAACCTAAGCTTGCTGTTTCCATTTTCCGCGGCCACCACGCCGACCCAGGGAACCGCCGCCAGCAAGGGCAGCTCCAGAGCTGCCTCGGCATCAGCCTCGGTGCGAATCGATTGGTCGCGCAACTCCAACCACATCGCCAGTCCGATTCCCAGTGCCAGTCCGGCGCCAAGGCCGCCGCCGGCAAACAGCCAGGGGTTGGGGAAACTCGGAGAGTCCGGCAGGTTTGCGGGGTTCACGATCAACATCCGCTCCCCTTGCGACTGGTTGGTCATATTCACTGTCAAATCAGCCTTGCTCTTATTGGCCAGCAAGGCTTGATAGTTCTTCTGGGCGTTGTCGTAG
>Ga0116223_10000715_pt1 | contig 38634 bp, 31 predicted proteins | sample Sb_taG_3_FD_90092 | JGI IMG/M metagenome (GOLD analysis project Ga0116223, IMG submission 90092) | Peat soil microbial communities from Weissenstadt, Germany - Sb_50d_a_PC metaG | ecosystem: Environmental > Terrestrial > Soil > Wetlands > Peat | place: Germany: Weissenstadt | collected 2010-09-21 | reverse complement strand
TACCTGGTCGCTCGTCCCAGCCGTGACCTGCTTGTCGCCGCGCACCAGCAGGCGACGCAAGAATGGTGGGCGAATCGACGGAGCGAATTTGAAAACTGCGTCTCCCAAGTCGTCATCGACGAATCCTCAGTCGGCGACCCCGCGGAGGTACAAAAGCGACTCGCGATCATCGCCGGCGTGCCGGCCCTTGCCGTCACGGAACCCGCGGAATCGCTGACTCGGGCTATCATGGCTGCCGGCATCCTTCCGCCGCACGCTTTTCCTGACGCCGCACATGTTGCCGTGGCAGCGGTTCACGCCGTTGACTATTTGCTCACCTGGAATTGCAAGCACTTGGCAAACGCGCAGATCGCGCGCAGAATAGCAGTGGTGTGTGAGAAGCTGGGCCACCGGATGCCCATGATCTGCACGCCCGAGGAACTCATGGGAGCCTAGCATCATGTGGGAAGACCCGATTGTCGCGGAAGTCCACCGAGCCCGCGAAAAGCTGGCAGCGGAATACAACTTTGACATCACCGCATTCTTCGCCGACCTTCGGAAGCGTCAAGCTGCGCTGGGCGGAAGGCTCGTGCATCCGAAAAAGCGAGCCGAACCAACGGCTGAAACTGACCGGGGCCGCCATTCTGGTTCTCCGGGGTCCACGTCCTCCGGGGCGGCCCCGGCAGCTTAGCCTGAGCGTTCGCGCGCCCTGCTGCCCAGACTGCCGCGTGAGATGTGCAGCACATTCGCCGCCTGGAGTTGGTTGCCGCCGGTGTATTACAGTACCCCCCTTATGGGCAGCCGTGCCAGCCGCTGCAGCGCCTTGGCGGCAAGCCTTCTTACGTCGGGCTCCCCTCGATCTCCGTCGTCAGCCCCTGCGCCATCTTGACCTCGGTGCCGTGGTTGACCGTCCACGCCGTCTTGTGCGTCACTGCCTCGATCAGCCCCGCCGCCGACGGGTGGCCGTTGCCGCTTTTCTTCACCCCGCCGAACGGCAGATGCACCTCCGCCCCGATGCACGGCAGGTTGACGTAGCCCATGCCGTAGTCGCACTCCTCGCGGAACAAGCGCATCGCCCGGTAGTCCTCGGTAATCACCGCCATCGACAGGCCGTAGTCGGTGTCGTTGTAGATCCGAACGGCATCCTCATTGGTCTTGAACGGGATCAGCGCCACGTGCGGGCCGAACACCTCCTCGCGGATCGAGCGCACCCCCGGCCGATAGTCCATGCGGTAGACGAATGGCGACAGGTAACAACCCCGGGCGTACACGCCGTGCGTCATGCGGCCCCCGTCGAGCAGCACCTGGGCCCCTTCCTTTTTCGCCAGCTCGTTGTAGCTCAGCACCTTCTCGACTGCGGCCCGGTGGATGACCGGCCCGGTGAAGTGGGCTGGGTCGAGCGGGTCGCCGACGTGCAGCCGGCGGGCCGTGGCGACGAACTTCTCGGCGAAGCGGTCGAAGATCTTCTCGGCGACGAGGATCCGGCCCGCCGACACGCAGCGCTGGCCGCTCGTCTTGAAGCCGCTGATGACAGCACTGGTCACCGCCAGTTCGAGCCGGGCGTCCTCGCAAACGATGACGGCGCTCTTGCTGCCCATCTCGGCCGCCACGATGCGGTCGGGCTGTTCCGCCGACAGCTGCTGGATGCGGCGGCCGACCTCGTAGCTCCCGGTGAACAGCACGACGTTGACGCCGGGGTTGCGGACCAGCGCCTCGCCGGCGACGTGGTCGCCGTGGACCAAGTTGAGGACGCCCGGCGGGAAGCCGGCCTCAGCGATCAACTCGACGAGCTTCTGGCCGATGGCCGGCGTGTCCTCCGAGGGCTTGAAGACGGCCGTGTTGCCTTCGAGCAGGCTGGGGCCGAGCATCCACAGCGGCACGGCGAAGGGGAAGTTCCACGGCGTGATGACGGCGACGACGCCCCACGGCTTGCGGCGCAGGAAGGCGTCCTTCTCGGGGATCTCCGAGGCAACCACCTCGCCGATGGGCATGCGGCCGGTGCCGAAGACGTACTGGATCATGTGCAGCCCCTCGACCACCTCGGCGCGGCACTCGGTGATGACCTTGCCGCACTCGCGGGCCATTAGCTCGGCCAGGGCGTCGGTGTCGCGCTTGACCAGCTGGGCCAGGTTGTCGAATAGCTCGGCCCGATGGATGCGGCTGCTGCGCCGCCACGCCGGGTAGGCGCGGCGTGCGGCGGCCACGGCGGCGTCGGCCTCGACGGCGGTGGCCGTCGGGAAGACGCCGACGACCTCGTCCTGGCGCGACGGGCTGCGGCTCTCGAAGCGGGCGCCGGGCGGCGCTTGCCAATCGCCGCCGATGAACAGGCGTCCGGCGACGGGGGTGGCGCTGCGGGTGGTCATGAGGCGTTCTCCTTGTGCGGCGGCACGCGGCCGAAAACGGCTTTTCCCGAGTGGTCAAGGGCGGGGAGGTGCGAAGGGAATCCGGGGCCGCGCTAGCGTATTATACGGCCCGTGGTGCCGTCACGGCGCCTTGTCCGTCAGCGCCTTCAGTAGCGGTTCGTGCCAGGCTTTCGCCTTGCGGTCATAGGCCGCGAAGCCGGCGCCGAATTCCCAGTAGGCCCAGCTGAAGCCGTGTTTCTCGGCCTCCCGAGCCACGGCCCGCGTCCAGCGCGCCCGCGAGTCCATGTCCGCGACGCCATACGAGCCGAATTCGCCGAGGAACAGCGGCCGCTCGTGCTTCTTCGCCCACGCCGCCGCCTTGGCGAAGTCCTTGCTCAGCTCCTCCGTCTCCTTCGCCGTGCCGGTCCAGGTCGTCCCCTTCCACTTTTTGCTCTCCGACAGCCACTCCGCCCCCTGGTGGGTGAAGTGAAACGGGCTGTAGTAGTGGAAGGTGACGATCAGGTTGCGGTCCTTCTCCGGCAGGCTGAGCTTGTCGAGCGCACCCAGGCCGTTCCACTGCCCCGGTCCGACAATCACGATCCGCTTCGGGTTGGTCGCACGCACGACCTCGAGCAACTTCGGGACGAGGGCGTTCCAGCGCTCCTCGGTGAGCTTGCCGTTCGGCTCGTTGAGCAGCTCGAAGTAAAGGCGGTTGGACCGGTCGCGGTAGTGCTCGGCGATCTGCTTCCACAGGGCCAGGAGTTCCGCCTCGTGCTTGTCGGGATCCTGCAACAACTCGTCGAAGTGGTGGACGTTGAGGACGGCGACGAGGTCGCGCGACAGGGCCTGTTCGACGGCCCAGTCGATGCGCTTGAAGAAGGCGGCGTCGATCTCGTGGGGCGGTTTGGCGCCGGCGTGTGCCGACCAGCGGATGGGGAGGCGCACCGAGTTGAAGCCGGCCTTCTTGACGCGCTCGAAGTAGTCCTCTTCGAGGGTCAGACCCCAGTCGCCCTCGCGCGGCGCCTCGAGGGCATTGCCGAAGTTGATGCCGCGGCCGAGCAGGCGGTTGTAGTCGGCGGCGCTCTTCGGGTCGGCGGCGCGGAGGGAGCCGGCCAAGGCGGCGAAGGCGCACAGCAGGAAGGGCAATCGCTTCATGGGTGTACTCCGGGGCGACACGGGACTGCGACGGCTGGTCAACCTGGTGGGGATTGTACGGTCGTCGCCGAGTCACGTCGCGGCTGCCCGCTTGACACCGTCAGCCCGAAAGCTATAACGCGCTCCCCGTCCTCGACACAATACGTCATGGCCAGTACCAGCACGAGAGGGGTTCCCGCCCTGGCCTCGCGCCGCCAGAGGGAGCACTGGGAGGAGGGGTGAGGGAGATGCATCGCCATGTACTCATTCCTTTTCGCCCAGGATGCGGGTGGAGCCGATGTGGGGTTTCTCGCTCTCTGCCGCCGCTGGGCCGACGTGGCCAGCGTCCTCGGGTTCGCGCTAAGCCTGGCGGGGATGCTGGTCAGCCTCGTCGGGTTCTTTCTGACGCTGCGCGGTCAACGGAGGATCCGTGAGGCGGCGGAAGGGGCGGCGCGGCGAGCCGCCTATCAGATCGCCGTCGCGGACGTCGGCACGCTCTTGCGACAAGTCGAGGGCATGCGCGACGCGGTGCGGCATCAAATCTGGCTCACGGCCGTTTTCCGCGGTGGGGAGGCGCGACTCGTCGCGATGGCGCTGGCGACCAACGACTCGCTGACGACAAACGAGCAAGCGTCGCTGCGCGATCTGGAGGAGGCACTGCGGCTGGCGATACAATACATCGAACAGCGCCTGCTACCCCAGGGGCACGGCGCCGGCGTGTTCGCGGCACAGCACCGCCGCGAACTGGATCGCAGTCTGCGACTGCTGGGCGAATTGCGCGGGCGGCTGCAGCACGTGTTAACGGAGCTTTGACCCATGCGGAACGATCTGGAGTATTGGCGGCGACTGCTGACCGCGGTACACAGCGCGACCGAACACGGGAGGATCCCGTGGCGCGACAACCGGCCCGACGAGCCGCGTTTGCGTGCCATTTTTCCAGACGGGATGATCCATCTGGCGCTGCCAGTCGAGGGCGCCTGGCCTCCCGAGGTGATTGTGTTCGGCCCCTGGCATGAGACCGTCGGCGTCTTCCGGCCCGAGAGTCCCGAGGATTCAAGGCTGGTCGAGCGCCTCTATCAACTGGCCGATCGGAGCAAACTCGGCGAAGAGGACGACATCCTGCACTGGTCCATCGGGAGGCGGCTGATCAAGTTGCAGGAAGTCTACCGGGACATCGAGAAGGAGCTGCCGGCAGGGCCTGCGGCGGTGGCTGGGAACGGCCCGGTCGCCGGGAAGGCCGGTCGTTGACGGCCGTGGGCCAAAAAAGTGTTAAGGTCGGCCCATCACGGGGAGTTCTTATGGCGTCCAACGGCGACGACCGCACCCGGGCCAGCTTCATTGAGGGGCTGAAGGAAGGCGACCCGAAAGCGTGGGAAGCATTCCAGCCGCGCTACGGAGGGATGATCTGCGCCCTGTTTCGCCGCTTCGGCCTGCGGCGCGAGGACTGGGAGGAGGTACTCCAGGACGTCGTCGTCAGCCTGTTCCAGAGGATCCGCAGCTTCACCCACAACCGGGAGAAGCCCAGCTTCCGGCCGTGGCTGGTGCCGTTCGTCCGTTGCCGCGTGATCGAGCACTGGCGGAAGAACGGCCGCACCTGGGCCCCGCTCGACGAAGAGAAGATGCAAGACCTCGCCGCGGGGGTGGCCGACGAGTGCGACCGGCTGCTGGAGGAGGACTGGCGCGAGCACGTTCTGTCCGAGGTCTTTCGTGGGGCCCGAGCCCGGGTGCCGCCGACGGAGTGGGACGCCTTCTCCCGGCTGACGGTCGAAGGGCAATCGGTGAAGGAAGTGGCCGACGCGCTGCGGCTGAGCGAAGGGACCGTGATCGTGTACAAGTCGCGGGTGCTGGCGGCGTGCCGGGGCGTGGCCGCGGAGATGAAAGTCGAGCTGTGAGGGGGGCCGCTCATGGACTGTGGGGTGGCGCGGCGGCAGCTGGAGCAGTTCCTCGCCGGGTCGCTCGACGGGCCGGACATGGCGCTCGTCGGCGAGCACGTCCTCACCTGCGAGCAGTGTGCGCAGGCCCTCCGCTCCCTCCCCCCGCCCGACTCTCCCTTCGTCCCGCGGCGGCCGAGCGACGCCACACCCTTCCCCGACCCGGAAGGCCGACCATTCTTCGAGCGACTCAAGAGCCTGCCGCCCCCCGAGTCGGTGCCGATCTTCGAGGGGCCGTACACCGAGCAGGCGCCGCTCGGCTGCCGCAAAAAGTACCGCGTCGTCGAGGAAATCGGCCGCGGGCAGGGCAGCTACGGCTGCGTCTTCAAGGTCCACGACCCGGACCTGAACCAGTACCGAGCGCTCAAGGTCTTGAAGCCGGCGGTGGTCGCCTGCCCCGGCGCCGCCGAGCGCTTCGTCAAGGAGGCGGAGGCGGCCGCCCGCGTCGAGCACCGGCACGTCGTCGTCGTCCACGAAGTCCTGCGGCCGGACGCCGACTTCCCCTGGCCCGCCTTCGTGATGCAGTACGTCCCGGGTGGGTCGCTGGCCGACCTGCTCCGGGAATGCGGCGGCAAGCTCGACCCGCGCCGCGCCGCCCGCTACGCGCAGCAGACGGCGGCGGGGTTGGCCGAGGCCCACGCCCACGGCCTGGTCCACCGCGACGTCAAGCCCCGCAACCTCCTGCTCAATCGCACCATTGACGAGGTTAAAATTACGGATTTCGGCGTCGTCCGTGTCCTGGAGGAGCTGCCGCGGCCCCAGGGCGGCAGCATCCAGGGGTCGCCGGCGTATTGGAGCCCGGAACAACTCGGCGACCCCGACAAGGTCGGCCCGGCCAGCGACGTGTATAACCTGGGGGCCACCCTCTACGAACTGGTCGTCGGACGGCCGCCGTTCGATGGCCCGCGGCGCGAGGGTGAGGTGATCGTGCCGCCGCGCCGGCTAAACCCCGACGTGCCGCGCGACCTGGAGGCCGTCATCCTCCGCTGCCTCGATCCCGACCCGCGCAAGCGCTTCCTCGCCGCCGGCCTGTACGAGGAACTGGGCCGCTTCCTCGCCCACGAGCTGGTCAAGTCGCGGCAGGATTACTCGACCCGGGAGCGGGCCGCCCTGTGGCGCCGCCGTTCGCCATTGGCGGCGACTCTCGCGCTGGTACTGGCCGTCACCCTGCTGGCCGGCACTCTCGTCTCCGCCGTCCTGGGATGGCGGGCCCACCGCAGCGCCGAGGAGGCCCGGCAGCACGCCGCGCGGTCCCAGGAGATTGCCGGACTGCTTCAAGAAGACAGCCATGCCCTGTCGCGGGCCGGAGTCTTCGCGGTGATGGCCGGTCGGCGCGACGAGGCCAAGCAGTTCTTCGAGACTGCCATCTCCGTCCGCCGGCGGCTGGTGGAGTTGTCCCCCGACGTCCCCGAGTACCGCCACGACCTGGCCCTTGCCCGCATGCACATGGGCAACTGGCACCTGACCGCCGGGCGCTACCAGGAAGCCATCGACGCCTACGAGCAGTGCCGGCCGGAGCTGCGCGACCTGGTGGAGCAGCACCCGACGGAGCCCCGGTATCGCTTCCAGTTCGCCAACACGCTCGACAACCACGGCATGGCCCTGCTGGCCCTGGAGCGGCCGGGCGAGGCGGAGGCGGTACATCGGCTGGCCCTGACCGAGCGCCGGCGGTCCCTCGAAGACTTTGGCGCCGACGACCCGACGCGCCGCGCCTGGTTGGCCAGCACGCTCAACCACCTCGGCAACGCCCTCAAGAAGGGCGGCAACGCGGCCGAGGCGGAAGGCGCTTACGCCGAATCGTTGCAGGTCCTCGAACGCCTCGCCGAGCAATTCCCGGACGTGCCTTCCCACCGGCAAGAACTGGCCTACGCCTGCACCAACCTCGGCAGCCTCTATCTCGACGAGGGCAAGGTGGGCGAGGCAGAGCCGTTGCTGGTCAAGGCCGTCGAGCACCAGCAGCGGCTGTACCGAGCCAACAAGAGGGTGCCGGACTACGGCGGCGAACTCGCGGCGGGACTCGTGAGTCTCGGCGATCTCCAGCGGCGGCGCGGCGCCACGGCGAAAGCCCTCGCCTCTTATGAGCAGGCGCTGGGGCCCGCGAACTCGGCCCTGGGGGTGGTGCCCGAGAGTCCCGTCGCGCAGCAATTCGTTGCCGAGGCCCACGCGGGGCGCGCGGCGTGCCTGCTGGAACTGGGACGCGGCGAGGAGGGGGTGAAAGCCGCCGAGGAGGCCGGGGAAGCGGCGCGCGGATCGTCCGTCCCCGCGGAGGCGCTAGTCAAGGTGGCGCGGGCGCTGGCGGCGGCCTCAGCGTCATCAGCCGTGGGGGCGCAGCGGCGCGAGCGCCTTGCGGCTCGCGCCGTCGAGCTGCTCCGGGAGGCGCGGGGGAAAGGCTACTTCCAGTTGGCTGCCCAGGCGGCCGAATTGAACGGCGCCGACTTCGCCCCGCTGCGCGAGCAGCCCGAGTTTCGCGCGCTGCGGGCGGTCGTCACCGCGCCGAAGTGAAGCATACTCGCGCCACTCGATTTCCGGGGGTGTAGCCGCGAGATGATTCATCGTTTCGCGAAACGATGAATCATCTCGCGGCTACAAGTCGGGGGACGCGGAAGCGACCGCTGCACTCGGGGCAGGTCGAGGCGGAGCCGGCCAGTTCCTCGTCAATTCGCAGAACCTGCTCGCATTTCGGGCACTCGACGCGTATCATCAGAAGTACACTCCGGGATGAGTTCCAGGCCTCTTCGTCATCGGGGAGGAAGACGGCATCGCTTGTCATGAGGGGAACCCGTCGGCGCGACGGACGGCGCCGCGCGGGGATCCCGCCCAAGAGAACAGCCCGATGGTCACCCTACAGATCACACTGCCCGAGCAGATGCTCATCTTCGTGGAAGCCCAGGCGACGGGTCGCGGGCTCGCCGGCCCGAGCGAGTACCTGCAAGCCCTCATCGCCGCGGCGGAGAAGAACCAGGAACAACTCGAGTTGGAGGCCCGCTTCGCCGGCGCGATCCGTGCGATCGAGCGCGGCGACCCCAATCCCCTGAGCCCGGACGACTGGCGGCGCTTGCAGCAGCGCGTCCTCAGCCGCCAGCCGTCTTCCCCGGGGACAAGCTCGTCCTGAGGCTCCGGAGCTACCGGCCCTCACTCCGCCGGCTCGTCGGTCAGCTCGGGGAACACGTCGTCGGGCAGGCCGGCGTGGCGAATCTGTTCCGACAACTTCTTGACGGCAGCGAAGCGGAAGTTAGCCACCTGCTGCTCGCTGATGTCCAGGAAGGTCGCCACGTCGCGGTTTTGCCAACCCTTGACCCAGAGCAATTCCAGCACCTTCAGCCGCAGGTAGTCGCCCTTCTCCTGCCACTGGCGCACCATCACCCCCAGGCAGCGCCTGATGGCGGCGCTTTCCAGCTCGCGCCGCTCGTCGCTGCGCACCAGGCTGGAGGCGGCGGCGTGGTGGTCCAGCTGCTGCGCCAGCACCTCGCCGCTGTCCGACGAGGTCTTGAGCGGGTGGCGGCCGACGCGCCGCAGATGGTCGGTCAGCTTGTGCGAGGCGATGGTGAACAGGTACGTTTGCAGCTCGCGCTTGTCATCGAAGTTGGGCAGACTGTTGAGGAAACCGACGAAGGTTTCCTGCACCACGTCTTCGCTGGCGGCGCGGTCGCGGAGGCGCCGGTCCACGAAGGCCAGCAGCCGGCCCTCGTAGCGGGCGATGAGTGTCTCCCAGGCGCGGGGGTCGCCCTGGCGGATTTCCTGGATCAGCAGGCGGTCGCTGTCGGACGACATAGGGGTCGGCCCGTGGGGGGGGAAAAAAATCTCCGCCCATTATACGACGGCGGGCGCAAGCCGAGCAACCGGCAAGCGTTCGGGAATCGAAGGGCCACACGGCGCGTTCTCACCAAAGGCTCACCGAATTTTAAGACCGATCGTCTTAAATACTGTCAGTCCTGCGGCGAATAACAAGGGAAGCTTCACCGGATTCCCGCGATCGCATTGACACGTACTCAAATGACGGTGAGGGCGGAGGCCGAAGCAGGAGGGTGTTAGAAGGGCTCAGTCAATTCGTCTGTAGTTGGGAATCGCGGCGGCAATGGAGGCCGGCGCGAGGGTGTCAACCGCGAAGGGGTGTCCAATGCGTTACCTGCTGGCCGTCCTCCTGCCGCCGGTGGCGGTGCTGCTGTGCCGTCAGCCGAGGCAGTTGCCCGTCAACGTGCTGCTGACCGCGTTCTTCTGGCTGCCGGGGAGCGCCCACGCCCTGCTGCTGGCGCGCGCCGCTGCGGAGCGCGAGCGGGCTGACCGCGTCGCCGACGCCGTCCTGGCTCACGAAGAGCGCCTGACGCGGGCGCGCCGGGACGCCCAGGCGCGAACATCGGTCCCCGCGGCGCGGTACGCCCGGCCGCGCGCCTGACGCAGCCCAAGGCCGGTGCGAAGGGGGGAGGGTGCCAGCAATGCCAAGCGGTCGCAAACCGGACCTGGAACGGCGGAGGAAGATCCTGAAGCTGCGCGACAAGGGCCTGACTCTCCACGAGATCGCGCGGCGCTTCGGCGTGAGCAAGCAGGCAATCTGGAGCCTGCTGAACAGCCGGCCGCAGCGGACGGCGGCCCGAGCTGTGGCCTGCACCGGCTGCGGGACGTTAATTCTGTCCGCCGGCGCCCTGCGCCGCGATGCCGCCACCGCCCTGTGCCTGGGGTGCCTGCGAGCCCGCCCGGGGGTGCCATTCAGCCAGCGCCTTACGGCGCTGCGCCTGGCCGCCGGCCTCTGCCGTGCCGAGTTGGCCGAGCGCTCCGGCGTGGCCCCGGGCTCGTTGCGGGCTTACGAGGAGGGCCGGCGCCAACCCCAACACCGCAGCGCCGCCCGTCTTGCCGCCGTCGTCGGCGACGAATTGCTCGACGGCACTGACCGCAAACCCGCCAAGAAACAACTCTGCGACGCCTCATAAGACGCGCTCCCTTCGGGGCCCGCTCAACAGGGATCAGACATTCGGGTCGCCGAAGGTGTGCGCCTCGACCTTTCCATCCGGCCAGTCGAGGCACAGCAACCGCTTGAAGTGATAATCCCCGCCGACGTTGTAACCGCGGAGGGCGCCGAGGCTGTTCTCGCGCGCCCGATGCGTGTGCCCACAGAAGGCGAAGGCGATTCGCGATTGGTGCTCGCGCAACAGTTCTTCCATCGCACGGTTGCCGCTGAAGGCGTCCCACAGCAACCCGTCGAGGTGCTCCGGGGGGGCGGGGCGCGGGAAGGTCAGGCCGTAGAACGGCGGGTGATGCGTCACCAGCACGGCCTGGCCGACGACAGCCAGCGCGGCCCGCAGCTGCTCGCGCAGGGTAGACACGACCTCGGCGGTGAACGTCGCGTCGTCGAGCGGCCAGCGGACGTAGTTCGCGTCATTGTGCCGGCCCCGGGTGAAGTGCTTCGAGCGCAGGCGCCCTTCCTCCCCCGGGAAGAGTCGGCGCAGGCTGTCGAGGGACCACGAGTAGTCGTACCAGTTCATCGACCCGACCAGCGCCAGGTCGGCCTCGGGAAGGAGGAGCGGCCCGCCGTCGAGGTAGTGGAACCCGTGGGCCGAGCAGAGGGCCGGCAGGTGTTCACGGTAAACGCGCAGGGAGTCGCCGCGGGGGTCGCCGCCACGCACCCAGACGTCGTGGTTGCCGGGGACGAGCGCCTTGCGGCAGGGGAGGCCGGCGAAGAGTTCCAGGCAGGGGGCGAACTCCTCCGCCGCCCCCACGTCGCCGGCCAGGACGAGGACATCGGGCGGGTCGCTCCCCAGGAAGGAGACGAGCAGCCGCGTGGCCTCGTCGCCCCGGGGGCGGATGCCCCAGTGCAGGTCGGCGGTAACGGCCAGGCGCAAACGTGTGGTCATGCGAAGGTCATTTCTCCCCGCCCCGTTCGCGAGAGGGGTTGACGGAGAAAAGAAGAGGCAAGCTGTCTGCCGGATACTCAGTACTCAGTACTCAGTACTCAGTACTCAGTACTGGCCGTCTCCCCCAGGGGCCAGGGGACAAGCGACTCAGCCGGCGCGGCAGGGTTGGCCCGCGCGATACAGCTCCAGCCGGCCGCGGTAGTCGGCCCGCTCCTTTTCGGGGAGCAGCGCGATGGCCTTCTCCATCCAGCGCACCGCCTCGTCAAAGCGGCCGCACTCGGCATGGGCGGCGGCGAGGGTGTCGAGGAATCCGGGGCTCTCCCAGCGCGTCAGCTCGCAGGCGCGCGTGGCGTGAGCGATAGCCTGGGCCCCGTCGCGCAGGCCGTCCTCGGGGCTGGTCGCCAGCAGCCAGGCGAGGGAGTTGCAGGCGTTGGCGTCGTCGGGGTCCAGCGCCAGCGCGGCGCGGTGGTCGGCGACGGCGGCGGCGCGGTCGCCCAGGGCGTAGTGGGCGGCGGCGCGCTGGTTATGCAGCACGGCACTCGGGAGGTCGAGGCCCAGGACCGCGGTGAAGTCGGCGACGGCCCCGGCGAAGTCGCCCAGGCGGTAGCGCGTCAGGCCGCGGTTGTAGTAGCCGCGGGCGTCGTCCGGCAGCCGCCGCACCGCCTCGCCGAAGTCGGCCAGCGCCTGCTCGAAGTCGCCGTTGCGCGCGTGACAGCGGCCGCGATTGTTGTACAGCCGGCCGTCGTCGGGCTCCAGGCGGATCGCCTCGCTGAAGTCGGCCAGCGCCTGCTCGAAGTCGCCGCGCGCGTCGAGGAGGTTGCCGCGGTTGGCGTAGGCCCAGGCGGCGTGCGGGTTGAGGCGGATCACCTCGGCCAGGTCGGCCAGCGCCTCCTCGATCTCGCCGCGGCGGACGGCGACCAGGGCGCGCTCGTGGCGGGCCTCGGCGTCGTTGGGGTTGCGGCGAAGGGCCTCGGCGAAGTCGGCCTGCGCCCGCTCGTAGTCTTCCCCCTCGGCGAATGCCTTGCCGCGCAGGGCGAAGGCGCCGGGGAGGGTCGAGTCGAGGCGCAGCACGGTGGTCAGGTCGGCGGTGGCGTGCTCGTGGTCGCCGCGCTCCAGCCGGGCCCGGCCGCGGTAGAAATAGGCGTGGGCGTACTGCGGCCGCACGCGGATGGCCTCGCTGAAGTCGGCGACGGCCTGCTCGACGTCGCCGGTGGCCGCGCGGGCCAACCCCCGGCGGACGTAAGCCTCGGCGCCGCCCGCGTCGAGGCGGATGGCTTCGCTGAAGTCGGCGACCGCCTCCGCGAAGGCGCCGAGGTCGCCGTGGGCGCTGCCGCGGCTCTGGTAGGCCAAGGGGGCGGCCGGCTCCAGGCGGATGGCCTCGTTGAAGTCGGCGACGGCCTGTTCCAGCTCGCCGCGCTGGGCGTGGACGACGCCGCGGTTGTGGCAAGCCTCCGCATGATCCGGCTTGAGACGAAGCGCCTCGGTGAAGTCGGCCAACGCCCCATCGAGATCGCCAGTCGTGACGCGGGCGTTGCCGCGCTGGGCATAGGCCTCGGACGTATCGGGGGCGAGGTCGATGGCCCGGCTGAAGTGGACGACGGCCCGTTCGTACTCGCGCCGCCGCGCGTAAGCGAGGCCGCGGCGCAGGTGCTCCGCGGCGTCGGGGGCGGGCGGGTCTTCAGGAGGTCGGTCGTCCATTCGCGTTGCGCCCCTCCGGAGAGAAGGTCAGTTTGTGCGACCCCTGCCGGCTTGCCCGGCAGGTGAAGAAGGTCGGTCAGCTACAAGGGGGCAGGAAAAGCACCCGCCCTCGACCCCTGCCGGCTTGCCCGGCAGGTGAAGGAGGTCGGTCAGCTACAAGGGGACGGGGAAAAACTTTTTTACCCCTGCTCTAGCCTGGCGACCTGCTTCACCTGCCGGGCAAGCCGGCAGGGGTCGAGGGCAGGCGCTCCCCCCCGCTCTAGCCTGGCCACCTGCTTCACCTGCCGGGCAAGCCGGCAGGGGTCGAGGGCAGGCGCTCCCCCCCGCTCTAGCCTGGCCACCTGCTTCACCTGCCGGGCAAGCCGGCAGGGGTCGAACTCATGGGTCTCTTGATCCCGCAATAGTGACTAGTGACTACTCCGGAACGGCTTTCCCGCGCGGTACGACTCCTGCCGGGCGCGGTACTCGGCCCGCCCCTCCTCCGGGACCAGCGCCAGCGCCTGGCCCACCCAGCGCGCCGCCTCGTCGAACTGCCCGCACTCCGCGTGGGCGGCGGCCAGCGTGTCCAGGAAACTCGCGTTCTCCCAGTGCGTCAGGTCGCAGGCCGTCTCGGCTAGCTCCAGGGCGCGGCGGCCGTCGCGCAGCTGGTCCTCCGGGCTCGTCGCCAGCAACCACGCCAGTGCGTTGTGCGTCGCGGCGTCCTGGGGGGCCAACTCCAGCGCTCGGGAGTGGTCGGCGATGGCCCCGGCCCGGTCGCCCGACAGGCAGCGCGCCATCGCCCGGCGGTTGTACGGCTCGGCGTTCGTCGGGTCCAGACGGACCAGCTCGGTGAAGTCGGCGACCGCCCGGGCATACTCCCCCTTGTCGTGGTAGCAGCGGCCGCGGTGGTAGTACGCCTCCCGCGCGTCGGGCTTCAGCTCCAGCGCCTTGCCGTAGTCGGCGATGGCTCGGTCGAGCATCCCCCGGCGCCGCAGCAGGAAGCCGCGCTCGCCGTAGTGGAGCGGGTTGCCGGGCTCCAGGCGCACCGCCTCGTCGAAGTCGGCCAGCGCCCGGTCCAGCGCCCCGCGCGCCGAGTAGGCCAGGCCGCGCAGGTGGTGCGTCTGCGGGTCATTGGGGATGCGCTTCAGAACCTCCGTATAGTCGGCAATCGCGCGCTCGTAGGCCTGGAGGCGGTGGCAGGAGACGGCCCGGTTGTACCAGGCGACGGTGTGGGTCGGGTCGATGCGGATGGCCTCGTTGAAGGCGAGGACCGCCTGCTTCTGGTCGCCAGCGCGGGCCGCCTCCAGGCCGCGCCTGTGGAACTCCTCGGCCTGCCGGCGGGTGGCCGCCGGCGTCAGCGGCAGATCGAGTCTATCTTGCCCCGCCTCGGCCCGCGCCCGGCGGGCGCGCTCGCGCTGCTCGGCGATGGCGGCGTCGTGTGGCTCCAGGCGGGCGGCCGCGCTCAGGTCCACGAAGGCCCGGTGATAGTCGCCCTGGCGCAGGCGCACCTTGCCGCGCTCGAACAGGGCCACAGCGGCGCGCGGCTCGAGGCGCAGGGCGGCGCTGAAGTCCTGCGCGGCCCGCGCCAGCTCGCCGCGCTCGGCCAGGAGCAGGCCGCGGTGGTAGTGCGCCAGCGCCAGGTCGGGGGCGCGGCGGAGCGCCTCGCTGAAGTCGGCGAGGGCGCCATCGAGGTCGGCGCGCGCCCGCCGCACCCGGCCGCGCCAGGTCAGCGTCATCGGGTTGCCGGGGGCGAGGCGCAGCGACTCCTCGAAGTCGGCCAGGGCGCGGTCGTGGTCGCCCAGCTCGAACCGGGCGACGCCGCGGTTGTTGTACGGCTGCGCCTCGGCCGGGTCGCGCTCGATGCAGGCGCTGTAGTCGGCGACGGCCTCGGCGTGGCGGCCGAGCTGCCCGTGGGCGACCCCTCGGTCGAAGCGAGCCTCCCGGTGCTCGGGGTCGAGGCGCAGCGCTTCGGTGTAATCGGCCACGGCGCCGGCGTGGTCGCCGGTTCGGGCGCGCACCCGGCCGCGCTGGTGGTAGGCGGCCGCCATCTGGGGGGCGAGGCGGAGGGCCGATTCAAAGTCGGCGAGGGCGGCGCCAAGGTCGTTGCGGGCCGCGTGGGCCAGGCCGCGGTTGTGGTAGGTCCACGCGTCGCGCTCGTCGCGCCGCAGCGCCTCGGTGAAGTCGGCCACGGCCCCCTCGGCGTCGCCCTTGAGGCGCAGCGCCTCGCCGCGGCAGTGGTAGGCGCGGGCGCTGTCCGGCTCGCGACTCAGCCACTCGCCGAAATCGGCGACGGCCCGGTCGTATTCCCCCTTGCTGGCGTGACAGATGCCGCGCAGCTGGTAGGGGGCGGCGGGGTCGGGGTTGAGGCGAATCACCTCGGAATAGTCGGCGATGGCGGCGTCCCAGTCGCCGCGGGCGCGGTGCGAGTTGCCGCGGTTCTGGTGGGCGCCGGCGTCGCCGGGGTTCAGCTCCAGGGCGGCGGTGTAATCGGCCACGGCGCGGTCGTGGTCGCCGCGGTCGTGGTGCAGGTTGCCGCGGTTGTTGAAGCTGCGGAAGTCGTCCGGGTCGAGGCGGATGGCCTCGTCGTAGTCGGCCACGGCCGCGGCGCGGTTGTCGAGCATCGTGTGGGCCAGGGCGCGGCGCTTGTAGGCGTCGGCGTTCTCCGGCTGGCGCTGGATCACCTCGTCGTAGTCGGCGACGGCACGGGCGTGCTGCTCGCGCGTGAACAGCAGCCAACCGCGGGCGAGGTACGGCTCGGCGTTGAACGGCTCGATGTTGATCGCCTCGGTGAAGTCGGCCAGCGCCAGCTCCTCCTCGCCCAGCTCGACCTGCGCCCGCCCCCGGTTGAGGTAGGCGGTGGCGTCGCGCGGGTCGGCGCGGATCGCCTCGGTGGCGCGGGCGACGGTGTGCGTGTTCGTCAGCAGATGCATCAGCTGGCTGCCGGCCGCGAACAGCGGCGAGTAGGGGCTCACTCCCTCCTCGGCGCGGTCGAGCGACTCCTCGGCCACGCGCAGCCCGGCCGGCGTCAGCAGCGTAAAGCGCACCAACTCGTCGGGCGGGGAGCGGTGGCGCTCTTCCAGGGCCATCCCGGCGGGGAGCGGCTCGGCCGCGCTGAGGACGGCGCGGGTCAGCTCCAGGCTCTGCTCGTCGGGCCAGTCCCAGTAGATCAGCGACCCGCCGGAGTTGAGACAGCGGGCGCTGCCGTCGGCGTAGGCGGCGAGGGTATCGACCGACCCGTCGATGTGTACTTCGAGGACGGCGCCGAGGACGAGGTCGGCGGCCTCGTCGGCCGGCGGCTCCCCCAGCCGGCGCAGGGCGTTCCAGGCCCACAGCTGCATGCGCGCCTCGATGCCGCGCAGGTCGAGCACCTGGCGCAGGGCCTGCCGGGCGGCGGCGCGGTCGCGCTGACGCTCCCGGGCCAGGGCGAACAGGAGCAGGCGCCAGGCGCTGTCGTCGTCGGCGCTTGCCGGCTCCGCCGCGGGCAGGGCTGCCTCGGCCTCGGCGGGCCGGCCGTCCTGCAACCGGGCCCGGGCCTCCGCCAGCGGACCTTCATCCAGCGGCGCGGCGGCGAGGACGTCTTCCAAATCCTGGTCGGCGAAGAGCAGAGCGCATAACTCGTCAATGTTGGCCGGCTGGTCGTCCACGGGCTCCTCCTCGGCGGCGCGGGGGATCGATGAGGCCGCGCCCCTTGCGACTGGGCGTTCGCCTCATCCCCAATCATACACGATCGCGGCGCGAAAAAGACCGCCGGAAAACGGCCGGAGACCGGCGCGGGAGCGAGGATCCTCCTTCCCCTTTCAACTGTTCTGCGTGGCCGGAGGAGAGCCGGGCTGCATGGCACTGCGGAAAGCATCCAGCGTCGGCGCCGCCAGCGCGGCGTCGAACCAACGGGTCAGGAGGTCGAGGTCTGTTATTTGCTCGATCGTGCGGGCGAGATCTGCGGGCACATCGGGCGTCCAACGCGCCCCCAACACCCTGAGCAGGTAATTGCGTTGCACCTCCAGGCGCCCCGCCGCCTTCCACTCGCGAATCACTTGCGACTGCCACATGTCGAACCCCTCCGTTCAGCCCTCAATTGGTCTGCGTGGCCGGAGGAGAGCCGGGCTGCATGGCACTGCGGAAAGCATCCAGCGAGGGCACTTTCAAGGCGGCACTCAGCCAGCTGGTCAGCACGCTCAGGTCCAACGTCTGTTGGATTTTCTGCACCAGGTCTGCGGGCACCTCGGTCTGGAATCGCTCTCGCAATACCAGCAGCAAGTCGTTGCGTTGCGCCTCAAGGCGCCCAGCGGTCTTCCACTCGCGAATCACTTCCGACTGCCACATGTCAAATCCCTCCAGTGTCTGTTTCCAGATCGGCAAACGGCCGGCGCCATCGGCAAACACCAGCGCCAGGCCCGGGTAATCCGCCCGGCGCTGGACATCCGGCTCATCGCTCGCCAGCCGCACCCACTCGGCGACCACCGTCGCCTCGTCGCCGCCTGCCATGAGCGGCACCCACGGCAAAATGCTCCGGCCCAGCTCGCCACGACCGATTCGCTCCAACGTTGCCGCCGCCGACTCCCGGGCCAGGCTCATCGGCCGCAGCGTCGCGGCCAGCTCCACGTCCGTCCCCGGCAAGCGCATCTGCAACTTCAGGTCCTTGCGACCGCCGCGCAGGAAGATCACGGCCGCCGCCACCAGATACCTGTCGCGGCGGTGGGGCCCGTGCCGCAGTTTGCGGAGCAGACGGGCCTCGTACTCCAGCACCCGGTCGAGGATCGTGGAGCGCGGCCGGGCCTCCGCCTCCAGCACCAGCGCCCACGGCGCCGAGCGGCCGCCGCGGCTGACCAGCTCGGCGACCGTATCGCAGCGCCGACCCGGCTCACCCGGGAAGGCGATGGTTTCCGTGTCCAGCCAGCGGGCGAAGACCAGGTCGGGGTCCAGGTCGGGCAGCAGCCAGCGAACCGCCTCGGCCGGAGCCATCTTCAGGACGTAGCGCGCCGTCTGGTCGAGTTCGGCCACGGAAGGGCCTCCTGCCGAGTAGTCGCCGTGTGGCGAAGGTTCCTCCCGCGAGTGTAACAAACGCCCTCCCCAGACAATAGAGAAACTGAAGGCGGCACCGCGGCGATCGTCGTGTCACCGCGGGGTTCCGCATTTCGCGGATTTCCCTTGACTCGGCTGTTTCGCCTGCGATGATGTGACGGTCCCGCCGTCTGGCGATTCGGTGATTGGGCGACGCCGGAAAGTTGGGCGGCGGGACTTTTCTACTTCTCTTCTCCCCCCGACACACTTCGCTTCGCATTCGTTCCGCCAGTTCATCTATTGGCGACCGAGCCAGCGGTCGGGTAGAGTCGTGCCAGGCGCGGGCAGCCGTTCGCCTGCCGCGAGGAACTTGAAGCAGGGAGCGAGACCATGCAGACGACACGAACGAGAGCGATGGCAACGGCCGTCGTCTCTTGGTCCCGTCCCGTTCGCAGAATGACCAGCGCAAAGTACGGCAGTTCCTGACCCCGTAGCGATTCCAGGTTCTCGACCACGCGCTGCGTCGGCGTGCCCACCTTGGTACAATGCCCAGAAAAGGAGAAGCATCCATGCCCGCGATCTGTCCCCCCGTTCACAGCGACCCGGACATCCTCGGCGGCACGCCGGTCTTCGTCGGCACGCGTGTCCCCGTCCGCACCCTGCTCGACTACCTGGAGGCGGGCGAGCCGTTGGACGAGTTCCTTGACGACTTCCCGAGCGTGACGCGGGAACAGGCCGTCGCCGCGCTGGAGTTTGCGAAGCAGGCATTGGTGGCCAATGCGCGTTCTACTTGACGAGTGTGTGCCTCGCCGCCTGCGATCGCACGTCGTCGGCCACGACTTGCGCACGGTCCCCGAAATGGGCTGGTCGGGGAAGAAGAACGGTGAACTGCTCCAGCTGATGGCTGGGCCGGGCTTCGAGGTGTTCATGACTGTCGATCAGAACCTGCGCTACCAGCAAAACTTGCGGGCCTCTGGCATCGCGGTCATCGTGCTGGTGGCGGCGGGCAATCGGCTGGCGGATCTCGTGCCGCTGATCCCGTCAGTGTTGGCAGCGCTGGCTACCGTCAAGCCCGGCGACGTAGTGGAGATCACCGTCTGACCAGTCACTTCAGCCCTCACGCGCCCCCCGCACGATCACCAGCGAGAAGTACGGCAACTCCTGCCCCCGCAGCGACTCCAGGTTCTCGATTACACGCTCGGCCGGTGTGCCTACCTCTTCCAAGTAGACGGCCCGCGCCGGCCGCGGTAGCGCGGCGAGTTCGTCGAGCAGGCGTCCGAACACCCCATTCACCTTGAGCAGAAAGACGGTCGCGAACTCCTCCAGGAGCGCCTGCAGGCGCTCGACGCCGTAGGCCGCCGGCACGACGGCGACCTTTTCGTCCAGCCGGGCGATCGGCACTTCCGCCCGCGCCGCCGCAGCGCTGGCCGACGTGACACCCGGGATGATCTCGATCCGGACCTCCGGAAAGCGACGCAACTCTTCGTAGAGGTGCAAGAACGTGCTGTAAAACAGCGGGTCGCCTTCGGTGATCCAGGCCGCCGACCTGCCCTGGCGCAGCTCCGCCGCAATCTCTTCGGCCGCACGCCGGTACGCCTGCCGGTCCGCCCCTCGGTCGCGAGACATGCACAGCGACACCGGCCGAAACTTGGCGGGCGCCAGGCCGAGCGGCTCGACGATGCGGCGGGCCAAGCCGGTCCCGCCGCTCGTCCCGGCCGGGTGGAAGATCCAATCGACCGCGCGCAGCACGCGCTCGGCCTTGCGCGTCATCAGTTCCGGGTCGCCCGGCCCGACGCCCACCCCGTAGAACCGGCCCATGCTGCCGTCGCTCATGGCTCCTCGCGCCCCCCAGCGTGCTCTCCCAATTCCTTCCAGAACCTCACGACGTTGCCGACCACCAGCAGGGCCGGCGTGTCCTCCGCCGCGGCCGACGATTCCCTGCCGATCTCCGCCAGCGGCGCCGCCAGGAGCCGCTGCGACGGGCAGGCGATGCGCGAGGCGCACAGGGCGTAGGTCGCGGGGTCCATCCCCTGCCGCAGCAGGTCGTCGGCGATGGCCGCGACGTGCCGCGCCCCCATGTAGAAGACAAGCGTCTGCGAGCCGTCCACGGCGAAGGGCCGGACCAGCCCGCGGAAATCGCCGCGGATCGCCTGGCTGCCCGTGAACAGCGCGACCGAGGAGGCCAGGTCGCGGTGCGTCAGCGGCAGCCCCAGCGACGAGAGCCCGCCGACGCCGGCGCTGACCCCGGGGACGACCTCCCAGGGAATGCCGCGCTCGACCAGGAACGCCAACTCCTCGCCGCCGCGGCCGAACACGCCGGGGTCGCCGCCCTTGAGGCGGACGACGACGGCGTACCGCCGTGATGCCTCGTCCAGCAGGCAGTGGATCATTTCCTGTCGGCCCTCGGCAGGCAGGCCACAGCGTTTCCCGACCGGCACGATCTCACAACCGGCCGGGCAGAGGCGCAGCACGTCGTCGGTGACGAGGGCGTCGTGGAAGACGGCCTCCGCGCGGGCCAGGACGCGGGCGGCACGCACGGTGAGCAGGTCGGCCGCGCCGGGACCGGCCCCCGTGAGATAGACTGTGCCGCGCCGCATCATGGTCCCTCCGCCCGCTCAATGATGATGCCCGTGCCCGTGCCCGTGCCCGTGATGATGGTCTCCCTCCTCGTCCTGGCCGATGCCGCGGACATGGTGGTGGTGTCCGACCTGCGGTTGGCCGACCGCCTCCTCGAAGCCGGGCAGTCGCACCCGGTATTTGCACAATTCGCAGTTCATGTTGGGGCTGCCGTGGACCGCCTCCTCGGCCCTCTCCGCGAAGGCGTCGAAGAGCAGCGGGTGGACGTTGAGGTAGCCGGCACACAGGAACTCGCTGCCGGGGTGCTGCCGGCCGAATTCCTCGGTCTGCCGGCGGATGCGCTTCTCCAGTACGCCGGTGAACAGGAAGAAGGGGAAGACCACGACGCGGCGGAAGCCCATGCGCTGGCAGCGCTCCAGTGCCTCCGGCAACAGCGGCGTGGTCACCCCAATGTAGCAGGCACTGCCCCAGCCAAAGCCCATCCCTTCCCAAAGGAGACGAGCCAGCTTGGCGACGTCGGCGTTGGCGTCGGGGTCGCTGCTGCCGCGGCCGACGACGAGGAGCAGCGTGTCCTTGCGCTCGGCCGGCGCCGCGGCGCGCTCGGTTTCCTCGATGCGCAGCCGGCAGAGCTGGACGATGTTCGGGTGCAGGTGCAGGTGCCGGCCGTAGTGGAAGCTCACGTCGGGGTAGCGCCGCCGTGCCTCGTGGATCTCGCTGGGGATGTCGTTTTTGGCGTGGCCGGCCGCCATGAGCATGCCGGGCAGCACCGCGACGGTCCTGGCCCCGCGCTCGACGCAGCGGCTGACGCCCTCGTCGATGACCGGCCGGGCGAACTCGAGGAAGCCGCACTCGATGACCCGTTCCGGGTCGCGGGCGCGGAACAGCTCCACGATCTGGAGGAATTCCTGCGTGCCTTCCGCGTCGCGACTGCCGTGCCCGACGAACAACACCGCTGGTTTCATGGATACGCCTTTTGTGGTGTTTAGCCGCCGCCCGCTCGTAGTGACCCGATTTATCGGGTCCAGCTCAAACGGACCCGATAAATCGGGTCACTACGAGCGGGCGGCGGGGAAGAGCGCCGCCCCGAGGGCGGCGGCTAAACTCAAAACTCGACGCCCTTCTGCGCTTTGATGCCGGATCGGTACGGGTGCTTGACGAGCTTCATCTCCGTCACCAGGTCGGCCAGGTCGATCAATTCGTCGCGGGCGTTGCGGCCGGTGACGACGACGTGCAGCATCTCGCGCTTGCGCCGCAGCTCGTCGAGGACCTCGTCCAGGGGCAGGTAGCCGTGCTTGATGACCACGTTCAACTCGTCGAGAATGACCATGTCGAAGGACGGGTCGCGCAAGAGCGCGACGCCCCTGTCCCATGCCTTGCGCGCCGAGGCCGTGTCCTGGTCGCGGTCCTGCGTGTTCCAGGTGAAGCCGTCGCCCATCGTGTGCATTTCCAGGCCGGGCAGCCGCGCCGCCAGGGCCGCCTCGCCGGTCGGGATGGCGCCTTTGATGAACTGCACGACGCCGACCTTTAGCCCCTGGCCCAGCGCCCGGAAGGCGAGGCCGAGGGCGGCGGTCGTCTTGCCCTTGCCCGCTCCGGTGTGGACGATGATCAGCCCCTTCTCGCGCGTGGCCTTCGCCTTGCGCTCCTCGAAGGCTTCCTTCTGTCGCGCCATACGCTGGCGGTGCAGTTCGTCGTTGTCCTGGGTCATGGATACGCTCCCTCCGTTTAGCGGCCGCTCGCAGAGCGGCGCGGACGAAAGCGCCGCTCTGCGAGCGGCCGCTAAACGGACTCTTGAATCATCGTTTCCAATCGTGTCATGTCCAGCGCCGCCTCGACCACGTCGGCCAACCGCTCTAAGGAGTCGTGGAGCGAGGCGCCGGGGGCGGTCGCCGCATGTCCCCCGGCCCCCTCGCATAGGCTGTCGAGCCACGCCCGACGCAGCCCTGTGTTGTGGAACAGCCCGTGCAGGTAGCATCCCCACACCCGGCCGTCGTCGCTCACAGCCCCGTCGGGCAGGCCGGCCCGCTGCCCGTTGCGCGTGGCGACGTCGAGCCAGGGGCGCCCGCCGGCAGTCCGTCCCACGTGAATTTCATAGCCGTCCACCTCCTGGCCGGCCGCGGCGCTCAACCAACCCGGCCCCCCCAGCACTTGTGCCTTTACCCGGAAGGTCGCCTTGTTCTCCGCGAATGTCGTTTCGACCGGCAACAGTCCCAGGCCGGCCGACTCCACCACCCGCGATTCGACACCGCACGGGTCGCGGATCACTCGTCCGAGCAGTTGGTAGCCGCCGCAGATGCCGGCGACCGCGGCGCCCCGGGCGGCCCGCTCGCGGACCGCCTCGGCCAACCCCGTGGCGCGCAGCCAGCCCATGTCGGCGACGGTACTCTTGGTGCCGGGCAGGATGATCGCGTGCGGGTCGCCCAGCTCGCCCGGCATCTGTACGTAGCGCAGGGTGACGCCCGGTTCGGCGATCAGCGGATCGAAATCATCGAAATTCGCGACGTGCGGTAGCCGGATGACCGCGATGTCGATGCCCCCTCTCGCCGGCGCGGGCACGAACGAATCCAGGGCCACGGCATCCTCCTCCGGGACGGCGAGTGCCGGCAGGTGCGGAATGACTCCCAGCACCGGCACGCCGCCGCGCTCCTCCAGGATGCGGACGCCGTCGGCGAAGAGCGCCGGGTCGCCGCGGAACTTGTTGACCACCAGGCCGCGGACCAGGGCACGTTCCTCCGGCTCCAGCAGCCAGAGTGTACCGAGAAGCTGGGCGAAGATGCCGCCGCGGTCGATGTCCCCCGCCAGCAGCACCGGGGCGCGGGCGTAGCGCGCCAGGCGCATATTCACGATGTCGAGCGCCCGCAGGTTCAGCTCCGCCGGGCTGCCGGCCCCCTCGATCAGCACCAGCTCGTAAACGGCCCGCAGCCGGTCGAGCGCCGCCGTGACGACCGGCCACAATGCCTCCTTGCGCCGGTAGTAATCGGCCGCGCGCAGCGTCTGCCAGGGTCGGCCGAGGACGATGACCTGTGAGCGCGAATCCCCCTCCGGTTTGAGGAGGACGGGGTTCATGTCGGCGGCCGGCTCGATGCCGGACGCCGCCGCCTGGACCGCCTGGGCCCGGCCGATCTCGGCGCCGTCGGGGCAGACGGCCGCGTTGTTCGACATGTTCTGCGCCTTGAACGGTGCCACCCGCATCCCCCGGCGGGCGAAGACGCGACACAGCGCCGCCGTCAGCAGGCTCTTGCCGACCGACGAACTGGTCCCTTGGATCATTAGCACCCGCGCGGGCATGGTTACAGCACCTCCCGGATCGCGGTCAGGAGGCGCTCGTTCTCTTCCGGCCGGCGCGTGCTGATGCGGACGTGCTCGGGCAGGCCGAAGGAGGCACAGTCGCGGACCAGCAGGCCCCGCGTCAGAAGTCGATGCCGGAAGGCGGCGCCGTCGCCGACGTGGACCAGGAAGAACGGGACCGCCGACGGCAGCGGACGCAGGCCGAGCCCCGTCAGTCCGGCCGTCAGCGCCGCCTTCGCCTCAGCGAGCATCTCCAGGGACCGGGCCCGGTGCGCCGGGTCGCCGAGGGCGGCTACTCCCGCGGCCTGAGCCAGGGCGTTGACGCTCCAGGGCGATTGCACCCGCCGCAGCGCTTCGACCAGCGGCCCCGGCCCGACCGCGTAGCCGAGGCGCAGGCCGGCCAGGCCGCAGTCCTTCGTCAGAGAGCGCAGCACCAGGAGGTTCTCTGCCGCCACGTCGAGGGCCGAGCCGAAGTCCGCGGCGAAGGGCTGGTAGGCCTCGTCCACGACGAATAGCGCCGCCGGATACCGCCGAACCAGCCTCCCGAGGACGTCGGAACGGAGAACGGCTCCCGTTGGGTTGTTCGGATTGCACACGAACACGACCCGTGGCCGCAGTCGCTCAAGCGCACAGGCGAAGGGCATGAGGTCCGGCTGAAAATCGTCCTCGGCGCGAGCCTGCCACAGGGTCAGATGGCCCCCCATCAAGCGGGCGGCGCGGACATATTCGCCGTAGGTCGGCCCGAGTACCACCACCACATCACCGGGCCGGACGAAGGCCAGCGCCGCCAGGAAAATCAATTCCGAGGCCCCATTGCCGGCGATAAGGCAGCCGATGGCGACGCCCAGCGATTCGGCCAGCGCCGTGCAGAGAGCCAGCGCCTCGCGGTCGGGGTAGCGGTCCAGAGAAACTTGGATCAGCGCCGCGCGCACGGCTGGCGACGGACCATACGGATTGGTGTTGGCGCTGAAGTCGATGACCTTGTCGGGGTCGAGCCCGAGGCACCGCAATTCGCCGAAGTCCAGGGCACCGTGGACGACAGGGGGAACACTCCGGATCGGACGACGCGGCTCAGGTGGCATGGTTTCCTCCCGCCACGAAGAGCAGCAAGGTCGCCACCTCCAGCAACTCGCAGAGGGCGCCGTAGACGTCGCCGGTGAGTCCCGGCAGACGGCGCAGCACGAAACGCCCACCGATCCATGTCATCCCCGCCGCCAGCGGGATCGCCAGGAGTGCGCGCCAACCGCCCGGCACCACGACGGCGATGCCAGCCACGACAGTCCCGGCGAACAAACTGGCGAGCAAGGCTTGCGGCCAGCGTGCGTGATCCTTCATGGCTCGTCCCAGCCCCTCGGGCCGCCCATAGGGGAAGCCGACCACCGCCACGGCCATCCCCCAGCGGCCGACCACGGGGGCCAGGACCAGCGCCGCCAGTCGCTCCGGGTTGCCGGCGAGGGCCGCGTACTTGAGCAGCAGCAGGAGAATTCCGCCGATGACGGCGAACGCCCCCGCGCGCTCATCGCGCATGATCCGCAACCGGGCCTCCGGCGTGTGGCCGCCGAACAGGCCGTCACAGGAATCGAGGAAGCCGTCCAGGTGCAGCGCCCCCGTAACCAGGACCCAGGCGGCCAGCACCAGCGCGGCCGTCACGCCCGGCGGGAAGGCCAGTCCCAGGAGCCAATCCAGCCCGGCCAGCAACCCGCCAAGGAGGGCGCCGACCAGCGGGAACCAGCCGACCGACCGGCCCAGCTCCTTGGGGGAGAATGGCCGGCGCACCAGCGGCAGCACCGTCAGGAATTGCACGGCGGCCGCAAGCCCCAGTCCGCTGCGCTCTTCCTTATCCCCCGGGCGAGCCGGCGTCGCCTGTTTCTCCTGGAGAGAGGAGGTCATGCCCAACCTCCCTCGGTCCCCCCGCATGCCGCTACGAAGCGATCAGCCAGCCCCGGCCGCGCGGCGAAATGCAGGTGGACATACGATGCCCTCAGGCTGCCCAGCCGAGCGCCTTCCGGCCGCGCGTCCCCTTCCCCCGTGCGCGGCAGAAGGAACCAGGCCGGCGGCAGGTCGGTTGGCCGGTCCTCCCAGGCGGAGTAATGGAACTCGTGGCCGCGCACCGTCTCGCCCCCGGGAAGCAGCCACGAATCTCCCGCCACCCGCGCCAGCCGGTAGCCGAGCGTCAGCCGGCCGCTCATGACCGAGCGCCCCGGCAGCAGGCCGACCATCTCATGTCGCCGCCCGTCGCAATCCACGATCGCCTGAGTCAGGTACATCAGTCCGCCGCATTCGGCATAGATCGGCAGCCCGCGCCGATGGGCAGCGTGCAGGGCGGCGTGCAGGGGGCGGTTTGCCGCCAGGGCCTCGGCGTAGACCTCTGGGAAACCGCCGCTGAGGATGATCGCGCCCGTCCCCGCCGGCAGCATCGTGTCATTCAGCGGGCTGAAGAAGACGACATCGGCACCGGCCGCGCGAAGCAGGTCCAGGTTGTCCTCGTAAGTGAACTGGAACGCCTCGTCGCGCGCCACCCCGATCACCGGACGGTTCCCGGCCGGCCGGCATTCGGCGTCAGGCGTCGTAGGCAAGGCTGGTGCCTGTTGGGCGATGGCCAGGAGCTGATCGATGTCCAGGTACTGGGCCACGACGTCACCGGCGGCGCGCACGAACTCCTCCCAGCGACCGGGCTCGCGGGTCGGGATCAGGCCAAGGTGCCGTTCGGGGATGCACAGCGCTTCGTCGCGCGTGACCCAGCCGAGGACGGGGAGCCCGGTGGCCTTCGCAACGACCGAGGCGACTCCGCGGCCGTGTCCTTCCCCCGCGACGCGATTGATGATGAATCCGGCCAGCGGAACCCTCTCGTCGAAGCGCCGGCAGCCGAGAGCCACGGCGCCGGCGCTGCGTGCCATCTTCGAGGCATCCAGCACGACGATGACGGGCGCCCTGAGCAGCTTCGCCACTTCGGCGGTGCTGCCGCACTCGTCGTCGTAATCGGCGCCGTCGTACAGCCCCATGACTCCCTCGATAATCGCAATATCGGCATCACGCGCGGCGCGGCTGAACAGCGAGCGGACGCGCTCCGGCGGCAGCATCCAGGTGTCGAGGTTGCGGCACGGCCGGCCGGCGGCCAGCGCATGGTAAGTCGGGTCGATGTAATCGGGGCCGACCTTGAACGGCTGGACGGTCAGTCCGCGCCGGCGCAGGGCGGCGATGATGCCCGTCGTCAGCGTGGTCTTGCCGACTCCGCTGTGCGTCCCCGCGATGACCAAGCGTCCTCCCACAGTGGGATCCCCCCATCCCCAGGTCAGGCGACCAATTGTTTCTCCTCCAGCAGCTTCAGACACAGCGAGCGCAGCGCTGCCAGTTCCCGCTGAAACTCGCGCTGCGCTTCCTCGGCTGGCAGCGCATCGAACAGGTCCGGCAACTGGACACCGCGACTCATGATCTCGTCGGCCGTCTTGTCCCGCAATCGTTTGCGGACGAACGAGCAATTCTCGGCATTGAAGAAGACCCGCAGCGCATTGCTGGCGCCGATCAGGCCGTTGGCCAACAGGTCCGTGATGCCCAGGCTCAGCAGGCCGAAGAGGGCCAGTTGCTGCCTTCCCGTGCCGGCCGAGGCCGCGAGCAAGGCTTCAAGGTGGATGCCGTCGTTCATGCGCGTACACGTCGGGGTACAGGTGCAGTGGCATGCCACTCTCGGGGTATTAACGGACCGTCTGTCGCACCTTCAGTACCAAGGATTCCTCTGACAACCCATCCAGCGGCAGGCACTCGGCGCCGAGCGCCTGCGCCAGTTCGGCCCCGCGCCCCAGGCGGACGAATCCCGCATCCGCATCCAGCACCAGCGCCGGCAGCCCTTCTGCAACCAGTTCCCGCGCCGCCGCGAGCGCCTGCTGCCACGGATCACCGGTCGTATCGGGCAAGGGCACATTGGCCTTGCCGTCGCTTAGCACCACCAGCAGGGCCGGCACCTCGGGCCTGGCTCGCCGGGCACGACGGACCACCTCGCCGGCCGTGACCAGGGCGTGCGCCAGCGGCGTGCGCCCCCCGGTGGGCAACTCGCGCAGAGAACGGTCGGCCAACTCCACGCTTCCGGTCGGGGGCAGCAGCACCTCGGCGAGTGGCCCGCGGAAGGCGATGACGCCGACCTCGTCGCGCTGCTCGTAAGCGCTCTGCAACAGGCCGAGCACCGCCCCCTTAACCAGTTCCATCCGTCGCCGCGCCGCCATCGACCCCGAGGCATCGACCGCGAACAGGATGAGCGTCCCCGTCCGTCCGGCGCGCTCCTTGCGATGCAGGTCAGCCCGCTCGATCACCGGCCGCCCATCGGCCTGTCCCCCGCGCAGGACGGCGGCGCGGATCGTGGCATCGACGGCCAGGTCGGTCGCCTTCTCGTCGGGGACGGCTCGGACGTAGTGACCGCGCTCGCGGGTCGGCGTCGGGTTGCGCCGGCCTCGCGGCGTCGAGCAGGAGACGCCGGCCGGCGCCGCCACCTCGATCCGCCGTACAGGCTGGGGCGCGGCCGGATCGAAGACACGCTCGCCCTCCATGTTCTCCGCATCTTGCGGGGATGACTCGGAAGGCGGCGCCGTCTCTCCTTCCTCCTCCGCGGGCGATTGCAGACGCGCCAAGGAGTCGTCGAGTCGCTGGCGGTCCAGGTGCGGCTGCTCGAACGGCCGCCGGCGCTGGCGGTGCGGCAGGACCAGCTCCGCGGCCCGCCTGACGTCGTCCGATGTCGCTGCCGTGCGTCCGTCGAGGGCGGCCAGCGCCCGTGCCGTCTTATGCATCACGATGTCGGCGCGCAGGCCATCGACCTCAAACTCGCAGCACAAGCGGCTGATGACCGCCAGCAGTGCGTCATCCAGGACCACGCGCGGCAGCCGTTCCCGCGCCTCCGCGATGCGGCGGCGCAGCAGCTCCTGCTCGCCTTCCCAGCGGGCGGCGAAGGCCGTGGGATCGGACTCGAACGCCAGCCGGCGGCGCACCACCTCGGCCCGCACCTCGGGATCGCGCGGGCCAACCACCTCGACCATCAGGCCGAAGCGGTCGAGCAGCTGCGGCCGCAGGTCGCCCTCCTCGCGGTTCATCGTGCCGATCAGCAGGAACCGAGCCGGGTGCGCGGCCGAGATCCCCTCGCGCTGCACCGTGTTGACGCCGAGCGCGGCCGCGTCGAGCAGCACGTCCACCAGATGATCGGGGAGCAAATTGACCTCGTCGATATATAGGATGCCGCGGTGCGCCGCCGCCAGCAGCCCCGGCTGAAAGGCGCGCCGCCCCTCCCGCAGGGCGCGCTCGAAGTCGAGCGTGCCGAGAACGCGGTCCTCGGTCGCTCCGAGCGGCAGGTCGATGAATGGTACAGGTGCCTCGACGGCACGGCGCTCGGGGATGGCGCCGCAGTGAGGACATTCCGGCCAGGGCGCGTCTGGGTCGCAGCGGAACGGGCAGCCCTCGACCAGGCGCAGCGGCGGCAGCAGGGCGCGCAGGGCGCGGGCGGCGGTGCTCTTGGCGGTTCCCTTCTCGCCGCGCACCAGCACGCCGCCGATGGCCGGGTAGACGGCGTTCAAGAGCAGCGCTGTCTTGAGCTGCTCCTGACCGACCAGTGCGCTGAAGGGATATTCCACGGATGACTCCCGCCGCTTGCCGCGACCATTAGGCTCTGTCTGAGAAATCGCCATCGGGATGCTATACTGCTTGCTTCCCGACCACTGGCTCGCGGGGGGCGAGTCCGAAGTTGAAAACTGTCGTAGGTGAAAGAGGCGGTCGCGGGATAGCCGCACGCGTGCCGCACGTTCGGCGGCCTATGTGGGCCTACGAACCCCCCATCACGGGTTTCCCGACAGCGCCTGGACGGGCGCCCGGTCGCCCCGCGCCTCCAGCATCTCCTCACTCTTCAGCAGCGCCTCCCGCAGGTCCGCCAGCGTCTCCGCGCCCGGCGCCGCCCACATCCCCCGTTGCGCCGCCTCCAGCAACCGCTCGGCCACCGCGTGCAGCGCCCACGGATTACTGCGGGCGAAGAACTCCTGCATGGCCGGGTCCAGGGCGTAGGCCTGCGCCACCTGCTCGTACATCCAATCCTCCGCCACCCCTGCCGTGGCGTCGTAGCCGAACAGGTAATCGACGGTCGCCGCCAATTCCAGACCGCCCTTGTAGCCGTGCCTGGTGATACCCTCCAGCCACTTCGGGTTGACGACGCGCGTGCGGAAGACGCGCAGCGCCTCCTGCTTCAGGTCGCGCACCGCCGGCCGCGCCGGGTCGTGCGTGTCGCCGAAGTAGTGCCGCGGCTGCCGGCCGGTCAGGGCGCGGATGGCGGCAATCATGCCTCCGTGAAATTGGAAATAGTCGTCGCTGTCGAAGATGTCGTGCTCGCGGTTGTCCTGGTTGTGCAGCGCCACCTGCACCTCGCCCAGCCGCCGGCGGAAGGCGTCGCGCGCGTCCACCCCCTGGGCGTCGGCCGCGTAGGCGTAGCCGCCCCAGTTGACGTAGGTCTCGGCGAAGTCGGCGTCGTCGCGCCAGTTGCGCTCATCGATCAGCGGCAGCAGCCCCGCCCCGTACGAACCGGGCTTCGAGCCGAAGATGCGGTAACGCGCCTGCCGCTCCGGCTCCGGCAGCCCGGCCGCGACGTTGGCCGCCAGGTCGGCGAGGTAGTGCTTGCGCACGAAGTTCCGCTCCGGCGGCTCGTCGAGCAGGACGACCGCCTGCACGGCATCGTCGAGTAATTTGATGAGGTGCGGGAAAGCGTCGCGGAAAAAGCCGCTGATGCGCACCGTCACGTCGATCCGCGGCCGACCGAGTGCGTCCGGCGGCACCACCTCGACGCCGACGACCCGGCGGTTCTCCTTCTGCCACACCGGCCGCACCCCGAGCAGCGCCAACACCTCGGCCACGTCGTCGCCGTGGGTGCGCATGGCGCTGGTGCCCCAGGCACTGATGCCGACCGTCTCCGGGTAGGCGCCGGTCTCGGCGCGGTAGCGCTCCAGTACCTCGCGGGCCAACTCCTGTCCCACCTGCCACGCCGCGGCCGACGGCAGGGCGCGCGGATCGACGGCGTAGAAGTTGCGGCCGGTCGGCAGGACGTGGGCCATACCGCGCGTCGGCGCCCCGCTCGGCCCGGCGGGGACGTAACGTCCCTCCAGAGCGGCAAGGAGATTCTCGATCTCGTCCGTCGTCTGCCGCAGCGCCGGCACCAGGCGCTCGCAGACGAAGGACAGCACGGCGCGCACGTCGGCCCCGTCCCCGAGTCCGGGGACCGTGTGTGCGATGACTGCCTCCACGGCGTCCGCCCGGAAGTCGTGCCGCTGCAGGAGCGCCAGCAGGTGCCGGCACAGGTCGTCGATGGTTTCCAGCGCGTCGGCGTGCGTCACCAGCGGGCGGTCGGCCAACCGGGCGAGCGCCGGCGGCACCACCGCGAGAGGCCGGCCGCGCTCCGCGAGCAGCATGTCGAGGTCGAGCCCAAACAGTCCGGCCACGGCGGCGCGCAGGCTCGGCACGTCGAGATTGGGGATGCGCGTCAGCGCTTGAAGGAGCCCGACCATCTGCTCGCCCTCGGGCACCTGACCCAGGACGTGCAGGCCGTCGCGGATCTGCGCCCCCGCCAGCTCGCACAAATAGCCGTCCAGTTCCTGGACGAGGTGCGACACCTCGCGGCCGCGCATCTGCGCCAGCGTCACCGGGGTGCCGTCGGCGGTGACGGCGTCGTCCCACTCGTGCGTGTGGCCGTCCTCGCCCTTCTGCATCAGATATTTCAGGTCGTCTTCGAGGTGGGCGTGCCGGATCAGGTCCCAGATTTGCTGCTGGACCAGCGGCATCTTCGACGGGTCGAGCAACTCCACCTGGTAATACTCGTCCACGAGTTGCATCAACTCGGCCAATTCGCCGTGGGCGTCGGCCGTCGTCATCGGCGGCGTCAGGTGGTCGATGATGACGGCGTGGCCGCGGCGCTTGGCCTGCGCCCCCTCGCCCGGGTCGTTGAGGATGAAAGGGTAGAACAAGGGCAGGTCGCCCAGGAAGGTGTCGGGGTAGCAGTCCGCCGACAACCCGACCCCCTTGCCCGGGAGCCATTCGAGCGTGCCGTGCTTGCCGAGGTGGACGATCGCATCGGCTCGCCAGACGTCGCGCAGCCAGCGGTAGAGGGCGTAGTAGTTGTGCGGCGGCGGCAGGTCGGGCTGGTGGTAGATGGCGTTCGGGTCCATGCCGTGGCCGCGCGGCGGCTGCAGGGCCACGAACACGTTGCCGAAGTCGAGGCCGGCCAGGGCGACGTGGTCGTCGTGGACGTATGCCTCCCCCGGCGGCGCTCCCCATTGTCCCGTCATCTGGCGCCGTTGCCCCTCCGGGAGGTCGTCGAACCAGCGCCGGTACTCGGCGGTCGAGACACGGCCGGCGGCGTTGGCCAGCTGCCCGGCCGTCAGGAGGGTTTCGTCGTAGGAACAGCGGTCGATGAGCGCGTGGATCAGGGCGTCGCCGTCGGGGGGCAATTCGCCGACGTGGTAACCGGCGTCGCGCAGTGCCGCCAGGACGTACAGCAGCGAGGCCGGGGCGTCGAGGCCGACGGCGTTGCCGACCTTCGCCGCCTTGCCCGGCGAGTTGGTGAGGACGAAGGCCACGCGCTTGTCGCGGTTCGGCTTGCGCCGCAGGGCCGCGAAGCGCAGGGCCAACCCCGCCAGGCGGCTGACGCGGTCGAGCACCGGACGGTAGATTGCAGATTGCAGATTGCAGATTGCAGATTGAGCTTCTGCAATCTGCAATCTGCAATCTGCAATCTGCAATCCTGACGTTGGCTCCTTGAAGGAGATGGGCACGGTGATAATTCGACCGTCGAATTCCGGCAGGGCGACGTTCATGGCGGTGTCGAGCGGGTTAAGCCCGCGCTGCGACGCCTCCCATTGCCAACGGGCGGTGCCGCCGCAGATCGCTTGCAGGACCGGCACGCCAAGGGCGGCGAAGGCGCTCACCGACCAGCCGGCCGGCGTCGGGCCGTCCGCCCGCACCTCACACACGGCGAAGGAGACGGTCGTGATCAGCACGTCGATCAACGGCCGGCCCTCCGCGACGAACGGCGCCAGGGCCGCGGGCCAGCGCGCCGCAGCCAGGCCCGGGGGCGGCGCGGTCTCCTCCTTCAGCGAGGCGGTAAAGACGGGGAGGACGTCGGCCCCGCGCGCCTCCAGCTCGCGGACGCAGGCGTCGATGAAAGCGAGGTTGCCGCTCATCCAGTGCGAGCGATAGAAGAGCAGGCCGATCGCGGGCCGGGCCGGGTCGCGCCGGGCGAGCCAGTCGGCCAGCGCGGCGCCGCGCGGCAGGTCGGGGTGGTAGACGCCGTGCTGCGGCTGCTCGGCCGGCGGGGCGTAACCGAAGCCGGTCAGCAGCAGGTGATCGGCCAGGAAGCGCAGCAGATGGGCGAGGTTGTCCGGCCCGCCCGCCTGGAGGTAGGCGGTCGCCTCGTGGACGACGGCCGGCGACACGGTGGAAGCGGCGGTCAATTCGGGGTCGGGGCTGCCGGTGCCGCTGACGACGAGCAGGTGCTGGCCGCGGGTGCGGGCCGCCTCGGACAGGGCGCGGAAGCCCGGCACGCTCTGTACCCCGCCCAGCAGGCGCGTCACGACCACGCGCGGCGTCGCCCCGGGCCAGGCCAGGGCGGCGGCCAGGTGCTCCTCGGTCGCCACCTGGCCCAGGCTCAGCGCCCGCACCGGCGGGAAGCCGGCCGGCAACTCGGCCACGGCCGGCCGTAGGGCCAGCAGGTCGGTGTCGGCGTGCGTCAAGAAGAGGATGCCGTCGGCACCGCCCGGCAGGGTCGAGCGCACGGGGGAGTCGGCGTGAGTCCAGGCGTAGTAGGTGAAGACGTACTCGGCCAGTTCCGGCGGCGGCGGCAGGTAGCCGTCGGCTGCGAGCATCTGGTCGATGTAATCGAAGACGGCCCGGACCTGCGCCTCACCGTTGATCGACTGGAACCAGACCGGCCGGCCGTCGAAGAAGAGCAGCGCAACGTTCGACAGCGGACACGGCCCCAGACAGCCGCTCATGGTCAGCTGGACGAGTTTGCGAATCTTGCGCTTCTTGTACTCCTCCTTGTAGAAGTCCACCGGGACGGCGGCGTGGCCGCGGTCGGTTCGGCCGCAGCAGCACCCCTTGGCGCAGACCATCAGGTGGGCACGCTTGGCCACCAGGTGGATCGGCTTGCCGTCGAGGCGCAGGATGCGGTTGCGTCGCTTGCGGGGCATGGAGTCCGTGTAGCCGCTTGCGGCTTAGCGTTCGCGCCATCCTTCGATGGCGCGAACGCTAAGCCGCAAGCGGCCCCAAAGGGTTTCAGGCGCGCTTGCGCGTCAGCCAGCGCGAAAGCAACGACCAGCCGACGAAGAAGCCGGCGGCGAACAGCACCAGCAGCACCGGAACGTGCTGCGCCTCGACGTGGTGCGCGAAGAGCGGCGTCATGACGGCCTCCTTTCGCGCAGGGCGGCCAGCCAGCGGCCGGCGGCGCCGACGACGATCCCGATCAGCAGCACCAGGCCGCACATGAGGATTTCGTCTTCCGGGAGCATTTCGTGCCATCGGTCCATGCGATCGGTCCTCCCTGGCCGCCGCACGACGGCGGCGAGCCGGCAAACTATGCACCTCGGCGGAACTGGCTGGGGGAGGAAGAAAGGCGGTGGCGAAGTGAGGCCGTCATCGGCCACGTGAGCCGGTCCGGAGTCCGCACACCGTTGCTCCCGTCCCCTTGCCGCGAGGTTACGTCAGAGCGTGACAGGGGCGGTCGATCTGGCTCCCGGGGAGAACGGCTCCGCGGTTACAGTTGCGGGACAGCGCCGGACTTGAACCGGCTTCGCCTTTATGCCCTGGCTTCCGGGCCGATGGGCACCCCTGTCGCGTATCCACTTACCGTAGACGAGTCTATCGAGCGGCCGGACGAAGGCAACGGCGCGGCGCGCGGAAACTAACTGACGGCCGCGGCCACGGCGTTGGAGACGTGCCGCAAGGACCGATGCGAGTTCTCGTGCGGCTCCGTCGTCAGGAGGAGGCAGAAGGCTTCCCGGTCGGGGTCGATCCAGCAGAGGGTGCCGGTGGCGCCCCAGTGGCCGTAGGCGCGCGGGCCCGGCAGGTCGCCGAAGTTCTCGGTCCCGGAGGGCCATTGCAGTTTCCAGCCCAACCCCCACGGCCGGCAGCGCCGGTCCTCTTCCGGGACCAGCGGCATCCCCAATAGCTGGTTCGTCGTCATCGCCCGCACGGCCGCCGGGCTGAGCAGCCGAACGCCCCCCAGCGACCCGCCGTTGAGCATCAGCCGGCAGAAGACGGCCAGGTCGGCCGGCGACGTGATCAGCCCGCCCCACGGCGCTCCGAAGCCCAGCCAGTACGGCGTGTTCCAGTGCCAGTCGGTCTTTTCCCGCTCCGCCCCGACCCGGATGACCGCGATGCGCTCCTTCTTCTCCGGCCGCCAGCCGAGCGAGGTGTCCGACATTCCCAGCGGCTCGAACACCTCCTTGCGGAGGAAGTCGGCCAGCGCCGTCCCCGTCACCTGGTGGACGATTTCCGCCAGCAGCGCGAAACCCGTACTCTGGTAATTGACCTTGGTGCCGGGGGGAAATAGCAGCGGCAGTTCGCATGCCTCCTCGACGAAAGCGGCCAGAGGCTTGTGGGCGGCGCGGAGCTTGGCGTCGTTGGGCAGCATGTCCGGCAGGCCGGAGGTGTGCGTCAGCAGGTGGCGGACCAGCACCGTCTCCTTGCCGCGGCGGCCGAACGTCGGCACCCACTCGACCACCGGGTCTTCCAGGCTGAGCCGGCCGCGCTCCAGAAGCATCATCACCGCGACGGCCGTCACCGGTTTGGTGATCGAGGCGACGAGGAACAGGGCGTCCTTGCGCAGGGCCGCGGCGGCGGGGTCCGGGCGCTGCCGGCCGAAGAAGCGCGGCTCCAGTCCGGCCCCCTTGCGGCCCACGCACAGGGCCGCTCCGGGGATTTTGTCCGCCCGCACCGCCTGTTCCAGCAGATCGCAGACATGCTGAAGTCGCTCGGGGGACAGGCCGATCTCCTCGGCTCGAGCCAGCGGAATGTCCGGCATGGGAACGCCTCTCGTTACGCCAGGATGTCGTGGATCGGCTTGCCCCTGGGCGATCACGGAAGGCACGTCAGGGGCGACTGCCTGAATGTACGGCGAGCGGCGCGTTGCTGCAAGCGAATGCCGGCGCCGGACTTCCCCATGACACCCCCGTTGGGTTTTCTGCTTGACAGACCCCCCGCGGCGGCTGAAAATCCACCGCCTCTCCCGAAGCGCTCGCGGCCGACCGAATAGAATCAGGGTGTCCGGGCCGCCCGCGGTTCGCGTTCCTCTGTGTAGAACCCGATGCTGACCCGACCCCGACCTGTGAAGGGACCGCGATGAGCAAGCCATTCGCGCCGAACCGCCTGGTGTGCTGTACCCTGCTGGCCGTGCTCGGCCTGGCGACGGCGGCGGCCCCGCCCGCCGCGGCCGACGAGGAGGTGCGCGCCGTCCTGATCACCCTGGAGAAGCCCGGCAAGCTCGCCGTGATCCCGGTCGAGCCGGACAAGCTCGCCGCCCTGTCCGCCCGCGGCGGCTTGCTGATCTGGGCCCACCCGGAGCAGCCGGAGCGCTGGCGGTTCGTCGCCGCGGGCTGGTCGATCCCCACCGCCGCCCCGGGGGCGGCAGCGGCGCCCGCGGCAGCGGCGGCCCCGACGCGCGGCCAGGGTGACGGCTCAAGCGGCGCGGCCGACAGTGGCCTGTTCCTCGTGCAGCTCGATCAACTCAGCCCGTCATTGACGGCCCGCGACATCCCCAATTTCCTCACCCCCGCCAACGGCACCACACTGCTGAACACCCGCCCGGCGCTGCGCCGCCTGCCCCGCGAGGAGGGGCCGAAATATCCGGAAGGCGTGGCCGTCATTTCCTCCAAGAACCTGGCGAAGGAACTGCGCGTCCCCTTCAAGGCCGGCGAGTCGGAGGTCGCCTTCGCCGACTTCCCGGGGCTGGCCTCGGAGTTGGCCGACGGCCTGCCGCCCGGCGCGTACACCCTGCGCCTGGAGGGAGGCGACCCGGGGCTGGCCACGTTCTTCATCGAGGACGAGGCGAAGCGGCGGCAGGTGTTGCGGCCACTCGACGAACTGGCCGGGCTGACCGGCGGCCGCACAGGCACCCTCTACGCCCAGTTCGCCCTGGATCACTTGTTGGCGCAGAAGCAAGACGGCCTGCCCCTGTACCTGAGCGACGCCTTCGACCTGCTGAACGGCCTCCCCGAGCGCTCGCTGACACCGCACCTGAAGACCCAGCGCCAGATGCTGCTCCGCTGGCTGCGAACGGAGCCCAAGGACCGCGGCGGCGCGCTGTTCGCCGGCGAGGCCCCGGGGGACGCCACCGGCATCGAGCCGCTGGATAACGCCCGGCGGCTGATCGCCGCCGCGAAGTGGCGCGAGGCCCTCAAGGCCCTGGACGACGCGGACTTCAAGCAGCTCCAGGTCAAGGACAAGAGGGCCCGCGGGCTGGCCAACCTCTACCGCGGCGTCATCTTCGCCGAGGCCGGGCAGGGGCAGGAGGAGCAGGCGCGAACCGCCTTCGAGGAGGCCATTGCCGACCTCGAGGGGGGCGCGCCGGCCGACCTCTTCCGCGCCCACAACAACTTCGCCAACTTCCTCCAGCACCAGGCCCAGGATCGCCTCTCGAACCCCGCCTTGCAGATGGCCGCCGGGGTGAGCCAGATCTTCCTGGGCGCCGCCGCTGATTGGGAGGCGGCACGGCAGCATTACGAAATCGCCCTGGGCCTGGCGGACAAGCTCGGCGCCGGCGGACAGCGCGCGGCCGTGGAGGTGAACCTGGCCGGGCTCTACGCCCTGCTCGCCGACCTGGTCCGCACGCTGGACGCCCCGCAGGAGGGACGCCGCCAGTTCCTGGCCGGGGAACAGGCCGCGATCAAACAGGCCGAGACGTTGGCCGGACGGCTTGTCGAGGCGAAGCCGGAGGCCAAGGTCGAGCCGCTGGTCCGCTCCATGGCCGAGGAGATGCTCGCGCACCTGGCGTACCGCGCGGGGGACTTCGCTGCCTGCCGGACCCATGCGGAACGGGCCCGCGACGGCTATCTCGAGGCCGGCCACCTGGCCGGGGTGGAAAACGTCGAGCGCGTCCTGGGACTGACCTATTTGCGCCCCACCGGGTCCGACGCGGCGGTCCGGGCCGAGGCCCGACAGACGGCGCTGAAGCACCTCAAAACCGCGCTGCTGATCTCCGAGGCGCTGCGCGAGCGCTTCCCGCCGGACAGGACGGGCCGGACCCGAGCCGGTTTCTTCGCCCGCAAGGCGTTCGTCAGCGAGAAGATCGTCGAGTTGCTGCTCGAGGACAGCAAGGACGCCGAGGCCCTGGGTTATGCGGAGCTAGCCAAGGCCCGGGCGCTGCAGGACCTGCTGGCGGTGGGCGGCACCAGCACCGCCGCGCGAGGAGAGCGGGGGCTGGCCGACCTGCTGGCCCACTGGCCCACCGAGGCCGCGGCCCTGGAATACTTCCTCGGCGCCGAAACGGCGTGGGTCTTCGTGGTCGCGCCCACCGGCAAGGTCAAGGCGTACCGGCTCACCGCTGGTGAGGGCCAGCCGATCACGCCCCGCGAGCTGGTGACCCGGGTGCAGCGCATCTTGCACAACACCGAGAACCAGGCGGAACGGATGGCGAACCGGCTCTTGGCCGGCCGCGGCCTCGACCACAGCTGGCAGGACGATTTGTACGAACTCAAAAACACCTTGCTGCCGGCCGACGCCCTGACGGAGCTTCGCCGGGCCAAGGTGGCGGTCGTGGTACCACAGCACGTCCTGCACTACTTCCCCTTCGCCGCCTTGGTCACCGAGCCGGATCGCAAGGCGGGTCCGAAGGACATGGTCAAGCCGCACTTCCTC